>OLHY01000013.1_pt1 | contig 55398 bp, 37 predicted proteins | sample 1609411 | NCBI WGS metagenome assembly OLHY01 (sample SAMN05416817, study PRJEB24817) | seawater metagenome | isolation source: Sea water | place: Canada:Atlantic | collected 2013-07
GATTGCCTCTTGTCTCGTGGGCTCGGAGATGTGTATAAGAGACAGATCATATATGCCATCCACTTTGGTGGCCTTGAGAATCACTTCAGCGCCTGCTTCATTTGCCCGCAGAGCGGCAGCGGTATCTGTTGAGAAATAAGGGTTACCTGTGCCTCCGCCAAAAATGACAATCCGCCCAAGCTCAAGATGACGCAGAGCCTTGCGCCGAATGAAAGGTTCAGCAACTGCTTCGGTTGAGATGGCGGTTTGAACACGGGTCTCCACCCCTTTCTTCTCGAGGGCATCTTGCATCGCTAATGAATTGATCACAGTGGCCAACATCCCCATGTAGTCTCCAGTCACGCGTTCAATACCTTTTTGACTGCCCTGAAGACCGCGGAATATGTTCCCTCCCCCGATGACAACAAGGACCTCAACACCCAGCTTATGGATTGCGACTATCTGATCTGCGAGCCCATGCACCGCCTCCGGGCAGATACCGCCCCCCTGATCACCACCGAGGACTTCCCCGCTGAGCTTGATTAAAACACGTTTGTATTTGGGGTTTTTTGTCTTTTTCATGTAAGGGAGTATGGATTCATTGGCCTTTGGTCGTGTCTAACAAATACGAGTCCCTTGCAGGACGAACCCTTCAAATATCAATTCAGGACTCACTCGTCAATGTTGGAGAGGAACTACTGAATAAAAATACTCATGACAAGCGGTCGAATTGCAGCCCAATTATTTAGCCAGAGTCTCATTCGCAATTTCGGAAGGCTGTTTTTCGTTTCCCTCCTGGGCCACTGTTTTGCGAATCCAACCGCCGCCCAGAACAAGATCACCTTGATAGACCACACACGCTTGACCGGGTGTGATCGCCCGCTGAGCGGTGTGCAGATCGACCCGAGCTGTGTAGCGATCAACGGGTCGTATTGTTGCTTCACATCCCGGATGATTGTATCGGATTTTGACAACCGCCCGCACAGGTGCATCGAGGTTTTCAAAGGGAATCCAATTACATCTGTCCATCACGAAAGACTGCTTGTCCAATGCTTCCACTGGACCAACGAGAACTTGATTTTTTCCCGCATCAAGCTCAAGCACATAAAGCGGATTGGGTGAGGAAATCCCAAGTCCCTTACGCTGACCAATGGTGTAAAACTCAATCCCATCATGCTTTCCCAGCACCGTGCCGTTCATATCTACAATATCACCCTGATGCGTTTCTGCCAGATTGGCTTTTGTCAAAAACCCTTTGTAATCGTTGTCTGGAACGAAGCAAATCTCCATGCTTTCTTCCTTGTCAGCGGTACGAAGCGAACAGTCTCTTGCGACATTACGACTATCATCCTTGGTCAATTCGCCCAGAGGAAACAAGATGTGACGCAACAATTCCTGTCGAAGAGAAAAAAGGAAATAACTTTGATCCTTTCTGGCATCCAAACCACGCTTCAGGAGCATGCGAGACCCATCTTCATTAGGGTGAACGCGGGCATAATGTCCCGTCGCAATCAGATCAGCACCCAGCTGTCTTGCTCGGTCAATCAATGTCCCGAACTTTAACTTTTCATTGCACATGACACAGGGATTGGGTGTGCGCCCTGCCTTGTATTCATCTGCGAAATATTGAATTACCTGACTCTGGAAATCCTCAGACTCATCAACAAGGTAATAAGGGATTTTGAGTTTACTGGAAACACTCCGTGCATCCATGACAGCTTGTGGGCCGCAGCACTTATCTTCAGCTCGTGAAACGCAATCCTGAGGCCAAAGCTTCAGCGTGATTCCAATCACATCATAACCTTGTTCTATCAAAACCGCAGCAGCCGCGGAGGAATCCACACCTCCACTCATACCAACGACAACCCGTTTTTTAGAATCTGAATTCATACTCATTTGGAATACTTAAGATCTCGAACCTCATCATGGTTCCATTAAACCCAAATTAGAGATTGTATCCATGTATGAAAGAAAAAACTCCTGACAGGCCATTAAAACTGAGGAAATCATGCAGATGGCTCACAGTCCTGAGTAAATGATTTCAAAAGCAAGTAGCGCATGGCCAGAGTCACGCGCATTTACCCAGGACCCGTCTGCCTCCTGCAGGTCCATTAACCGCAACGCCAGCATATGCCTCCAATCCTTCCCGGAGGAGGGCCCATCCGGCAAATCGGTCAGTTTAAAGGCAGACCATGCCTTGGCCATGCAAAGGTAATAGAAAAACAGTTCTCTTTGGCCAAGCCCAGGATTTTGCTTCAAGGTGTAATTTCCGATCAACCAATCTTGTGTCCCCACAACACGTGGATCTGACAACTCCACATCCATATACAAATACGACAGCAGACCGGCAAAACCATAACTACCAGCAGGGAGAGCCCACTCTTTATCAATCTTCGAAGGAGTCGACTGGGCTGGCAGGGCTGGTAAACGGGCCATGAAGCCCCCCCTCAGAGACTCAAAATCTGCAAACTGAGTATTCCTGGAGCCTGAAACAGGATATTGGTATTGACCTAAAAGACGCAGCATCGATTTCCTGCCAGATTCTAAGGATGCATCATGCGATTGACCTGGTAAATGCTGAGTAAACCGCAATGCCTCCAATCCATGCATCATGCTCAAAAGTTGAGATACATCGCCCGAATCTAAACCCAAAGTGTCTACCATCTTTGTCTCACCTCCGTTTTGGCCAATCATAACCCCTAGCTCCCCCATAATAAAGTCACGTGCGTTTTTTATCGTCTCTTCCTGCAATGCATGCGGCTTCATCAACAAGGCCAATATGGCACTTGAAGTATCTATAAGACGCCTTGAATGGTCGGTGTATATGCCTCCATTTTTCTGGATACATAAATTTAAATACCGATAGCCTTTTTCAATGACAGGCATTTTTATCCTGGCATGAAATTCCTCAGGATCACGCTGCAGTGCCATCAATGCATTGGCGGTAGTGGAGAGCTGATCAGCACTTACCCAGAATCCGGAAGCATCCTGATGTTCAAGCAACCACTGATTACCACGATCAATACTGCGGGCAACCTCACGTCGAAGAGAGTGATCCACTGCTTTTCCGGATGCTGAGAAGGGTAGATTTTGAGACACCACTCGCGAATGGAACCCCATACAAAGAACCAGGGACAATTGGGGAATTAACCTGAGCATCAAAGTGATCATTTCCTTGCCTATTCCAGACGATCGAAAAGAGCGTAGGCGTTAGTAAACGCCCGGGCTTCCTTCTCTATAACAGCCCAGTCGCTCGCTTGCACTGCACCCGCCGGAAATAATGGGGAACCCAACCCAAAAGCGTCTGCCCCCGCTTCCAAATAAGCGCGCATCCGGTCAGCACTCACCCCTCCGGTGGGGGCAATCTTTACATTGGGTAAGGGAGCCTTGATCGCATTGACGTATTTCGGTCCAAGCGTCTCTGCTGGAAAAATTTTGGCGGCCAGTGCTCCTGATTCATGAGCTTGATAGATTTCGGTGGGAGTGAATGCGCCGGGTATAAACGGAATTTCTGCATCTTGACATAATTGAATAACAGCCGGGTTTAGATTAGGCGTCACAACGAAGCTGGCACCCGCTTCCAGGGCTTTTGCCAAGCGCTTTTTACTAGTCACGGTACCAGCACCAATCTGCATACCACTTCCTCTCGCGGCGTCAGTAGCGCGTCGGATCTGCTCCTCGGCACCGGGCGTATTCATTGTGATTTCTAATGTACGTAATCCCCCCCTGCCAATTGCCTCAACGATGGGGGCCACGGATTCAAGGGAGAAACCACGCATGATAGCGATAAGTGGCATCTGCCAGAATGAGGAAGTATTGAATGGTGAAATTTTAGACACGTGAGAAGAAAAGTTTATACTGGTAAATTCGCACCTGATGGCAACAGTAATCGATGCCCCAGAGACGAAGCTAAATCCATGTCTTCCGCCAACACACGGCTGACTCTATCCTCGACACCAAGAGTTTCGGCAGCTTTTGAATATAACTCACCAAAACGACTTCCCGCCGCAACAAGAACGGGCAGGTTTGATGAACGCCGTTTGATGAGTTGACACCATTCTTCTCCAATCAACAGCCCCATCAGGAACCAGATAGTATCCGTATTTGAGGCATTTTGCAGGACACCTCGGGTTCGGGTCTGGAAAAGATTGCCAAGGAGTCCCGATTGCCTCACGGCCGTTACACCTGATGTGAATGCATCATTCTGGGATTCAGTAACCATTTTGAATTGTTGATCAAATACAGTTTTCAGATCGGCAGTTGCCTGAAGGATACTATGACGTCCAAGCAAATCCAATAATTCACCTGTCATGAAGGTCTCGATGGATACAATTTCCCCTCCTGCAATCAGAACATGTTTGGAATGTGTCCCGGGAACGATGGCCACGCATTCACTTGACAAGCCTCTGTATTTTTCCAGGGAGAAGACTCCCATCAACTCAGTTTCTTCACCGCGCATCATTTCAGTCCCGGTTTGAATACCAGAGATCAACTGACATTGAATACGTCTACCCGTCGCACTTCTTATTTCTCTCCCCAGTATCACCGACTGGACTCCATTCAGAGGAAAGGGAACACGCGCATAGGGGACTTCAACCCAGCCGATTGATGAGGTCGTCATACCTGAAAGCATCATCGTTATCGTATCATCTGAAAAGCCCGCTTCATCAAGCAGTTGGTTACACTGAGCATCCAGAAAAGATTCAAAGAATGTGTCGCGAGAGCCTTGATCAGATGAATCGCACTGAAGAAATACAGATTTCACTCCTATGTCCTTCTTTTTTTCGCAAATCACCTTATTTGATCGAGCATCCATCAACCTCAGGCGAAACGAAGAAGTTCCCCAATCACAGCTGAGGAAACAATAAGACTGTTGAAATGGTTGAGATGAAGCGTTCATTTAATAATCCACATGACAAGCGACAAGAGGCTTTTAACAAAATCGCATTGCCACGACCTTGCCCCTTGGATACTGTGATCAGCGTATTTCCAATGAAAGCAAAAAACATGCCCCTTATCGGACTGCCCCACAGACACGCATCCTGCTTCTTCGGTGGGGTTCTTTCTATCACATTTCTTTTAAGCTTACATAGTTCATGTGCACAAATCATGCTTTCGGGCAATGAGAATAAGATAGATTTGAACCCTGGCGCTGCTGTCGTGGTGACCGATGCGCAACCCGATTCAATTTCAAAACTGGATTTCAGGACGTTTCCGCCCACGGTCGAGCATGTCATGAATATTCCAAACTCAGTCATCGGGCCACCCTCCAATATCGCAATAACGCCGAATGGCAAGTTGGCTCTGATTGCCAATTCACTGAAGATTGATCCGCAAGATAAAAGCGAGTGGATTCCAGAGTCGTATATCCACCTGATGGACTTGACTACCCCGAAGCCGAAGATCATTGGAAGAGTATCGACTGAGGCTCAGCCTTCAGGTATTTCAATTACGCCCGATGGAGGGATAGCCCTCGTTGCAAACCGAGCTGCGGGCAGCATTACTTCCATCAAACTTATTTCAAACGATTCTACGAAAAGGGCAGTAGTCATCGAGCATGTAAAGGTTTGTGAATCCGAACTAAGCCTTTCAGATGTGGCTATCGGGCCTGAGGGCTCAACTGTTTTAGCAACTGTTCAAAAAGGAGGATACCTGGCTCAACTTGAGCTGAAGGATGGAACACTGACTTCCACTGGACGCAAATTCTCGGTTTATGGGCAACCCTATCGCGTCGTGATTTCCCCTGATGGCAGATTTGGTATTACTGCAGGAGCGGGCTCTGGTGACCCAATCGATCCTGACGCTCTGACCATCATAGACCTTCAGGCCAACCCACCGTCAGTCACTGATCATATCACTATTGATCCTGTCACTGAATCTCTTGAAATCAGCCCAGATGGCAGATTCATCGCCGCCGTGTGTATGTCAGGTTCAAATTTACCAGCTCATGATCCCCATCGGACGGAATTTGGAAGCATGGTCATCCTCAAACGCACCAGGGAAGGATACAAGGTAAGCCAGCGGTTACCAACAGGACGGATTCCAGAGGGCGTTGCATTCACCTCGGACGGAAAATACCTGGCAGTTCAATGCCATCCAGCCAGAGAAATCTGGGTGTATAAAGTCCGAGGAACAAAAGTCAGTGACACAGGGCACCGAATCAAAACCCCGGGGTTTCCCTCTTCATTACGTGCCTCAAGTCCTTGGTCAAAAAGATAAGTCTACGGCTTGAAATAAAAGATCGATCGAGGTCAAGCGTCAGGCGACGCCTCTTTGACTCGCACGCATGAACTTCGCAAGCAGGCTGACTTCAGGGCAGTCCATGAAGTCTCTCTCCAGTTGTTCAATGGCATTTCCGGTCGACAAACCGGATCGGAAAAGTATTTTGTAAGCCTTCTTTAGAGCCTGCTGTGCATCGTCTGAAAAACCATTTCGTTCGAGACCTATTTTATTGACGGTCTTGCTTCGTGCAGGATTGCCATCTGCCAACATAAATGGGGGAACATCCTGAACGACTTTGGAGCAACCCCCGATAATGGCAAACCGGCCTATACGACAAAATTGGTGAACAGCCGCAAGTCCACTGATGACGACATTGTCCTCCACCTCCACATGACCTGCCAGAGTGGCGACGTTCGACATGATGATATGACTACCAAGGGTAACATCATGCGCAATATGAACGTATGACAACAGACTGTTGTCCGAACCAATTACAGTTGCGTCACCATCCCCCGTTGCACTGTGAATAGTAACATTTTCACGAATGGTATTGCGGTCTCCGATATGAGTCCAAGTGGTGCCACCTTTCCATTTCAAATCCTGAGTCCGCGTTCCAACAGCCGTGAATGGAAAGATCTCATTTTCTTCTCCAATCGTGGTGTGTCCGTCAATCACAACATGTGAGTGCAATCGATTTCGAGGTCCTATTTTCACGTGCTCACCTATTACGCAAAAAGCACCGATCTCACAGTCGGCATCGATTTCGGCAGCAGGATGAATGATGGCAGAAGAATGAATCATGAATAGTTCTAATGCTCAGGATCAGGCTTTAGCCATCATGAATGTGACAACACCCTCGCTTACCGTGTCGCCATTCACCGAACAAACACCTTTTGCTTTACCGATTTTCCCACGACTCTTCATTACCACCACATCAATGACCAACATGTCCCCGGGCATGACAGGCTTACGCCATTTCACAGATTCAGCCGCCATAAAATAGGCGATCTTACCCCAGTTCTCAGGCTTGTTCAGTGTCAGGATACCTGCAACCTGAGCAATCGCTTCAAGCTGTAAAACACCGGGCATAATTGGGTGCCCTGGGAAATGGCCCTCAAAGTAAGGTTCATTGATTGTAACATTTTTGATGGCTTGTATTTTGTTCTCTTCCATCTTCGTCACACGATCCACCATCAGAAAAGGATACCGATGCGGTAGAATCTTTATTATTTCATTGATATCCAAAGAGGTAGCATCCGCAGGAATAGGAGGGGGTAATTCTTTTTCGGGTTCAACGATAGCCTTGGTTTCCACAGCAGGAGGAGTGAATGTTTTGGTGGGGACTTTGGGTTTCTTTGCAATGGCTGACAATTGTCTTGCAAGCTCACAGTTCACTTTGTGACTTGGCCTTATAGCAATGATGTGAGCCTGAATAGGACGTCCAATCAGGTAGAGATCACCAATGATATCCAGAATTTTATGCCTGACAAATTCATCGCTGTAACGCAACGGTTCATTTGTAAGAACGACGTCATCACGAATGATGACAGCATTCTCCAGGCTTCCACCCTTGATCAAGCCATTCTTGATCAAGAATTCGATCTCTTCATAAAAGCAAAATGTGCGTGCTTTTGATATCTCGGTTTCCCAGGTTTCCGGGTTGACATCGGTAGAATAATATTGGGTGAACTGACCTTTGGCATCCGAGCTGGTACAACTGATTTTAAATCCATCATAGGGGAATACCGACAGGATCGAATCACCAACCTGCACTCCCATGGGTTCGGTGATTTTTAATGGCTCCCTATTTTCCGCTTGAAGGGAAAGCCCGGCTTTATTCACCATCGCACAAAAATCGTGTGCGCTCCCATCTCCGATGGGAGGCTCGTTCGCATTAAGCTCCACAACAGCATTGTCGACACCCATCCCAGAGAAAGTGGAGAGCATATGCTCAACGGTGTGAAGCTTGATATTCCCCTTGGACAGCGTCGTGGAACGGGTAGTGTCACTGACGTTGTCAATATTCGCCTCTATCTCAGGATTACCCTCCAGATCAACGCGGCGAAAACGTATCCCCGAATTTGCAGGAGCTGGAAGAATACTGGCGGTCACTTTGTTGCCGCTGTGAAGACCAGTTCCACTGAACTCTACGGATTCACTAAGTGTTTGTTGTTGATGCACGTCTTTCATTTAACAATTCAGAAATAGATAAGGCAAGCTACCTTCGGTCTAACGAATCTAGATATGTAAAAGGCGGACCCGAAGGCCCGCCTGCATGAATGTTTTGGGAACTCGCATTGAGCAGCCCTGAATGCTTCAATCCTCCGATTCAGGGGATGCTTCAGAGGATGCTTCAGGGGATTCAGCGTCAGGCTGGCTATCTTTTTCCATTTCTTTGTCGCGATCTTCCATGGCAGCCTTACGGGATAGCTTGACACGACCTTTGTCATCGATACCAAGAACTTTCACCCAAATTTCATCGCCCATCTTGACGATATCATCGGTCCGTTTGACTCGGAAGTTGGCTAATTCACTAATGTGACAGAGACCATCTTGCCCAGGAAGCACTTCAACAAATGCCCCGAAATCCTTGATAGAAACAACTTTACCTCGATAGGTCTTACCCACTTCAATTTCAGCAGTAATGCCATCGATCTCGGACATTGCAATATTTAAGCCTTCTTCCGATACGGAATAAACTTTGACGGAACCATCATCCTCGATGTTGATTTCACACCCTGATTCTTCAACGATACGCTTGATGTTCTTGCCACCGGGACCAATAAGAGCACCAATCTTGTCAGAATTGATACGGATGGTCGTAATGCGTGGAGCATACTTGCTGAATTCCTTACGGGGCTCGGCCAGTGTTTTGGCCATTACATCAAGGACAGCACTACGAGCTTCCTTAGCTTTCCCGAGGGCTTCTTCCATGATGCTCAGTGGCAATCCGCGCAGTTTGAGATCAAGCTGAAAACCCGTGATTCCCGCTTCGCTACCAGCAATTTTGCAATCCATATCACAAAATGCATCTTCCCAACCAATGATGTCAGTCAGGATCTGATAGCGATCAATATTATCCGATGCGTCCGTTTCGGTGCAAATACCGATACTGATGCCCGCCGCAGGACTTCTAAGAGGAACACCTGCATCCATCAAGGCCAAGGAAGCACCACAGACCGTTGCCATGGAAGATGAGCCATTGGACTCAGTCACTTCACTAGTGATACGAACCGCATATGGAAACTCTTCTTTGGGAAACAATGGTTCAATGGAACGCTCAGCTAGAGCGCCATGACCTATTTCTCGACGACCAGGACCTGAAATACGACCCGTTTCTCCCACTGAAAAATTGGGGAAGTTGTAATGTAACAGGAATTGTTTCTCCTCTTGACCGCCAGCGTAGGCATCAAAGGTTTGAGAATCATCCAGCGTTCCAAGAGTCGCTGAAGCCAGAGCCTGAGTTTCTCCGCGAGTGAAGAGGGCAGAGCCGTGAGCCCGGGGCAGAAGGCCCACTTCGGAATCGATAGGGCGGATGTCATAAAAACTACGGCCATCTAGGCGCTTGGAATCGTCCAGAATCAATTTGCGAACGGCTTCTTTTTGGATTTTGTAGAAAACGTCCGAGAGGACAGGGCCTGTCACTACATCGTCACCAAATTTTTCTTTAAGCTTGGCACCCGCTTCGCTGGTGATTGATTTCCAGCCTGCCTCACGTTCTTTTTTGGCAGCAATGGTCAGTGTTGGAATCACTTTGTCGCCAATCAGATTGCGGGCTTCGGCAGTGACTTCTTCGGGAACCGACATGGTAACGATTTCTCGCTTGGGTTTGCCAATGGATTCACGCCAAGCTGTTTGAGCTTCTATCATGGGCTGGCAGGATTCCTGTCCAAATCTCAGGGCTGCCATGAAATCAGCTTCGGTGATTTCATCAGCGCTTCCTTCGAACATCACAACGTCCGTTGCGTTACCAACATAAATCAGGTCAAGATCGCTTTCTTCGCGCTCTGTGTGAGTAGGATTGGCAACAAACTCGCCATTCACACGTCCCACACGAACGGCACCCAAAGGACCTGCCCAGGGGATATCGCTCACGGTCAAGGCAGCCGAAGCTCCTAGGATACTCATGATGTCGGGATCATTCTCGCCATCAGCACTCAAGAGGATCGTCTGGACCTGAACTTCGTTGAACCACCCTTTGGGGAAAAGCGGACGAATCGGACGATCCGTCAAACGGCAGGTGAGGATTTCCTTCTCGCTGGGACGACCTTCACGTTTGAAATAACCGCCAGGGAATTTACCTGCGGCTGAAGCTTTTTCACGATAATCAACCGTCAGAGGGAACCAATCCTGACCATCGCGAGAGTCCGTGGCGGCTACAGCCGCTACAAGGATGATAGTGTCGCCCATTTGGACGGTGACGGCGCCATCTGCTTGACGGGCCATTTTTCCGGTTTCAAGGATAATTTCCTTACCGCCTACTTTGATCGTAGTTTTTTCAGACATAAGTTTGCGAAATACAAGAGCACAGAAGTGAGCTGGTATCTCATTGATGCCCGCTGTTCCTGAGGAACTTCTTTCAATGCCCTGCAGGGAACTGGGTGTTGAAAGAAATTTCCCTGGCTCAACGGGAACTTGATTTCATTTATGAAGCGTGGTTACTCGAGGTGTCGACAGCCAGCTTGTGAACGCTTCTCCCACAAATCAAGGAAGGCAGGTAAACCTGTTCCTGCCTGTCGACACTATTAAAATGTTACGGGAACTCTTGGTTACCTCGGCGATACGGCCTAGCGACGCAAGTTCAATGACTGAGTCAATGCAACGTAACGTTTGTGGTCTGTTTTGTTGATGTAGTCCAACAGTCTGCGACGTTTGGAGACCATCATCAACAAACCACGACGGCTGCTGAAATCCTTGTTATTAATCTTCAGGTGCTCTGTCAGAGAAAGGATTTTCTTGGTAAGGATAGCGACCTGAACATCTGCAGAACCAGTGTCCTTGTCGTGTCGTTGATAAGTTTCGATTGTCTTTGATTTTGCTTCCATACAACTTCTTGGCTAAAGCCTTTTTTTAAAAATACAGGCTGCGAAGTGTAGTGCCCAAGGCAAGCCTGTAAAGGAATTTTCGATAAATTTTCCTTTGCCTGAAGGGCACTTGGGGACAGGTTAGGGGTAATTTAACGCAAGACAATCAGAAAAATGGCATTCTCCAACGAACTTTCCCTCACTCTCCGCCTTTTCCTGAAAACTTACCAATGGCGCAAAATAAACCCAACACCTTGGTCCCCAGCGAAGAAGCCACTGTCTGAATGCAAACTGGCTATCGGTTCAAGTGCTGGATTCGTACTACCGGGCCAGGAACCCTTTGATGATGGATTCAAGGGGGGAGATCCAAGCTACCGATGGATTCCCTCCGATTCGAAAGTCGAAGAGTTGATCGAAACTCATCGCTCCCAATCCTTCGACCACTCAGGGCTGGCAAAGGACCCAAATCTCGGTTTCCCGCTGGATCGCCTGAGAGCACTTGAAAAATCCGGAATATTTGGAGAACTTAATAAGCGCCACGTTTCATTTATGGGATCAATCACCGCGCCGGGACGCTTCATTGCAAGGTCAGCACCGGGATTTGCCCAGGAGCTTGTCGAGGATGAAGTGGATGTCGCTCTGCTGGTCCCGGTGTGACCCATGTGTAACCAGACCGTGAGTCTGGCGGCAGCCGAATTGGAAAAACGAGGTATTGCAACGGTAACGCTTCAGTTCATGAAAGAGATTGCCCTTAAAGTGGGACCACCCCGAGCTCTATGGGTCCCATTCCCTCACGGCTTTGCCTTGGGCAAACCCGGAGACCATACTGGGCAACAAAAAGTCTTGATGGCGGCCCTCTCGCTTCTGACCCGTAAAGATATCTCTCCTCGTCATTTAGAACTATACGAGACAAATTAACGCAGCTTTGCCTGCTTTCTATGGAAGAAACTCAACATTCACACAATTTTTAGGGTTTTGGTCAGTGAGAATACGCTTCAATTCCATTGCGGCTTTCGTCCTCATTTCAAGCAGTCCGGCATCAGAATAAAAAGCGGTATGAGGGGTCACAATCAGATTGATAGGAGGCTGGGTGTCTTCTTGCCATAATTGAATGAGAGGCATATCACTACGGGCTGGCTCTTCGGGCAATACATCAATTCCAGCTCCGGCAATACTGCCCTCCCGCAATGCAACAGCGAGAGCATCCGTATCTACGACCGCACCACGCGCTGTGTTGATGAGAACAGCTGTAGGTTTCATTAGGTCCAACGCTTTTCTGTCGATCATTTGCCTGCTTTCTTCCGTCAAAGGAGTATGGACTGATACGACGTCGCAGGTTCTGAGTAATTCCTCAAGTTCCACCAAAGGAACTCCCAAGAGCTTGTCCGTGCCAGCTCGCACATATGGGTCATAGGCAACCACGTCCATCCTCAATCCCTTGGCTCTAACTGCAGTCGCTCCACCGATGCGTCCAAGCCCAATAATACCCATTTTTGCGCCAGCCAGACGGAAAATAGGCTGAATGGCTCTCATGTCCCACGGGTTTAATGAACGCCGTATTGCACGCTCTGCTTTGATCAGCCCGCGATTACAGGCTAACATCATGGCAATCGCATGGTCAGCAACTTCATCCACGCCATAATCGGGCACATTGCAAACGTATATGCCCATCTCTCCTGCGGCTTTTCGATCGATGTTATCAAAGCCAACCCCACATCTAACAACCGCCCTGCAATGGTGCAGTTCCTGCAGGACCTCGCGCGTGATCGAGACTTCATGACAAAGGATCAACCCATCGGCATCTGTTAGTTCGCCAAACAGTTCCTGTGTGCTTTTGGCCAGCAAACACTCTACCTCGGCTACACCTGCCAACACCTTGGATTCAATCTTGGCAGGTGGTTCCAGATAATCTGTTATGACGACGCGTTTCATGTGCACATGCTGCATGAGCATGCATAACTTGACAACCAGCTATGATCTGGAAGCGCAAAACTCGAGTAAAAACAAATGGATTTAACCTGCATGTTCTGATCAACTACATGCCAGCCTTAAAATGGACATCACTCAATTGTTGGCGATAATAGCACCAGAGAGGTCAGTTTTTTTGATGCACGACGTTATGTTTAAGGGGGCGATTATAGCGATTCAAACCCAACGCGATCATCTAGTATATACCTCGAAGTTTCTTTCTTGGATCCAAATCAACCTTTCTTCAAAAAATGAAATTCGAATTTATTTTAAGGTTCAGGAAACTGAAAAAAGCACCCTTAAAGTAACAATGATTACAATATAACTTGACCCCATAATCGGGACTTCTAGCATGGACTTTTGTAATCAATGATGATGGATGCTGTCTTAACTCTAGAGAATGGAACGATTTTTCGAGGAAAAGCGTTTGGCGCCAGGACTTCCCTTTGCGGCGAAGTCTGCTTCAACACTTCCATGACCGGATATCAGGAGATCCTGACAGATCCTTCCTACAAAGCGCAAATCGTAACCATGACTTGTCCCTTGATCGGCAATTACGGTGTGAACAAGGTCGACATAGAATCCTACAAACCTCATTTATCCGGCTTTGTCGTGAGAGAACTTTCGCCCATCGTAAGCAGTTGGCGAGCGGACACGGATCTCGACACCTACCTTAAGGAGAATGGTATCCCGGGCATCGAAGGGATTGATACTCGTGCTTTAACAAAACGATTACGAGTAGAGGGCGCCATGAACGGGTTCCTTTCAACAGAAGATATTTCCGATACTGATGCATTGGAAAAAGCCAAAAACTGGCCTGGCCTTGCGGGTATCGATTACGTTAAGGAAGTCACCCATCAAAAAGCTTTTGTCTGGGACGAAGATGATGAGCAAAGTGCTGATTTTCGTTTGTTCAATGACAACGAGAAGGGAGACCCTCGAACAGCCTCACACCCACTGCCTGATGCCGACATCAATATTGTGGCTCTGGATTTCGGGATGAAATACAATATTTTGCGCCGTCTACGCCAAAATGGATTCAAAACACACGTCCTTCCTGCAAATACTTCAGCAGATACAATTAAATCTTTGAACCCTCAAGGCGTTTTTCTGTCGAATGGACCAGGAGATCCCTCAGCGGTGGGGTATGCTGTCAAAACGGCAAGGTCACTCATGGACCATGGCTTTCCGATATTTGGTATTTGCCTCGGCCATCAGATTCTAGGCCAGGCGATGGGGGGAACCACGTTTAAGATGAAATTCGGACATCGAGGCGGCAACCAACCAGTCAAGGACCTCGACACAGGATTGCTCGAAATCACGTCGCAGAATCACGGATTCGCGCTGGATGCATCGTCAATGGGGCCCGATATCGAAGTGGATAAAATCAATTTGAATGATCAGACAGTCGAAGGACTGAGGCACAAAACCAAGCCGATATTCAGTGTGCAGTACCACCCGGAAGCCTCCCCCGGGCCGCACGATTCCTCGCCACTGTTCGCGAGGTTTCGAGAAACGATTGGAAGTAAAGGGAGCTGAAGTATTTAAATAGATAACCCAGAAAACGGTTTGACTTGTGACTTATCCTCGGGATAATACCAATGTCAACCACACCGAATATGGTCAAACTTGTCGTTATAAGCGAAGGATTTACGGGGAAGACAGTGGAATTGAAGGCGGACAAAGTCACGATTGGCCGCTCTGAGGATAACTCTTTTCAGATAGCTGAAAATTCGGTGTCGAGCCGCCACTGTGAACTCCAGCTCAAGGATGATATCGTCCACATCAAAGATCTGGGTTCCACAAATGGAACCTTCATCAATGATAAGAAAACCACCGGAGGCACACTTAAGCCCGGGCAGGTATTGAGACTCGGCTCCATTGAGTTGAGGTTCGCTGGTGATAAGGGCGGAGATTCAAGCTCAGTCGCAATGAAAACAGTGACTCTCCCTCAGGGAGGCGTCAAGTTGGATGACCTTGAAAAAGGATCTCAAGGAGTCAGCAAGGATGACAAAACCTTCACTAAGAAAAGCAACAAGGTGAACAAATTGTTCATTCTGGTTGGCATCATCGCCACCATCATACTGATCGCGTCAGTGGCGTTTGCAATGAGCAAGCTGAAGGGTCAATAGAATACCCCATTTTCGGAAAAGAGCCTCACTGGTGACAGGGAGGCTCTTTTATTTGAAGGGCTTAATTCTGGTTCAAAACGATCGGTTGAATCCAAGCGCGTTCCACTTCTCCTTCTTTATAAGGATTGATCATGCTTTTGGTTGAAACCACTTTGGCTCGAACGTAGATTTCATCTCCTTGGTAAGTGTAGGAAGGCGAAATACCATCTACTTTGGCCAGAACCATTCCTATGGAGTCACTATAGCGATGTGTCACTCGAACGGGATCTCCGTTACCAGCCCGATAAGGTTCATGAGCTGGGTCAAAATCCTTGCGAGTTCCAATGAAGTAGGTTGTGTAGCGCTCATCGCTTATTTGTTCGATGGATAACTCGATCCCCTTGGCATCATGATTGATTTCATTGATAACTACACCCGATGAAGCATAAAAATCGCCTACCTCCATCGCGCGGATCAAATGTTCCGGAGTCAGATATCTGGAGCGAACGACGACCCACCCCCGACCCGGATTACTCTTTCCGATAGCTTCATCGTGGTAATTGTGGGCATCATCAGTCGCTATTCCATACATGACGGGCAGATCGAGCACTCCGAGCCGCCAAGTCAAAACGATATCCCAAAAACGCTCCATACTTGCGTGCGTTTCATCCCCTTCGTTTCTGACTGAGGGGTGACCGTTGTAAACTTCAAAGAATTTCTCCCCTTTCAGCTGCATGAATTCCTCGGCAGTCACAGCCCATCCAAAATTTGGATGATTAATGTGCGGCATCATGGGCTGCCCGGTGGCTTCACGCTGTGCAACAATGGCATCGATATTGTTCTGCATCACTTCCAACACGGAATCCCCTCCTTGAGGCTTTAAAGTTTGCTGTGGATGGGTGACATTGATGTGAATGGGAGCTGTTAAATATCGGTCCGTGACTTCTTCACTTTGAACGATGAGAAATCGCCCGATTTCATCAAAAAGCGGCCGATATTCTGAGAGAGGTTTCAACCTGACCTGAAGCTTTCCCTCCTGGACGCGGGTGTCCACCCAATCGGCCCCCCATTTGGCGACATACTTTTCATATGCGTCGACTTTTCCGGCATTTGATGCCACACCGGACCAGCGTTCACCGATCTGGATGACATTATGGTCGGAGAGAACGGCAAAATGATATCCCGTGGATTTATACCAACCCATGACCATCTCCGGATAATCATCACCATCGCTCCACAAGGAATGCGTGTGAAGATTCCCCTTCCACCATCGAGGTTCCGGTTGAGCGTTAACGCGAAAGGAAACCTGAAATTGCGATACAATGAATACGAATAAAAGGAATCTTGAATAAAGGCCCGGGCTCATGCTGTGGTTTATAATAAACCCCATGCAGACTTGCAAAGACAATAGGGAGCATCCTATTCAAAATTTTTGGTGCATTTGGGAATGAATAAGATATGCTGAAATCACCTCTAAAGGACAATAGCAATGACAAAACCTAATATATTCTTCAAGCGCTGCGTAGCAGTTTGGGCCCTGATGGGCATGCTTCAGACCTCACTGAACGCTTTCGCAGACGAAGCGGATGACCTCTGGAAAAAGGTTGAATCCTCAAGTCAGGTGAGGCCCTATCCTGCTGAATGGCAAACCAAGCAACCTTCTCAGGAAGAGGTTACCGCGTTTCAGAAAGAAAACGGTAATATGGCCTTCGAGGCAGCAACGCTGGCGCGTGAGTTGATCACCAAATTCCCAGATCATCCGAAAGTGAGCGATGCTCAAGCATCCGAAAAGCAGATGCTCCGCGCGGCCTTGGAGTTCGGCCATGAAAAGGCAGCGGATAAACTGCTTAAGTTGAATCTGCCGGACACTGAGCGCTTCCAAATCAAGAGCATCATCATGCAACAGAAAGCCATGGCCAAACAATCTGAAGGGCGCGAGGCTGTCCTTCTTGCCTTTGAAGAAGGAGTTCGAGAGCTGGAAAAAGAGTTCCCAACTAACGCCGAAATTCCGCAAATGCTGATGTATATCGCAGAAAATCTGGGAGGCACAAAAGGGAAGCAAATTGCAACTAAGCTTGCAGAAACTGCTTCTGATGAACAGATTAAGGCAGCTGCTCGCGGACTTTTGGAGAAGCTCAGCCTTGCGGGCTCAAAGGTAGATATCAAATTTACTGCTGTGGATGGCCGGGAAGTCGATATCCAGAAAATGAACGGCAAAGTGGTTTTGATTGATTTCTGGGCAACCTGGTGCGGCCCTTGTGTCGCTGAATTACCCAACGTAAAAGCGGCCTACGATCGATTGCACTCAAAAGGATTTGAGATTGTAGGTATCAGCTTCGACAATACCAAAGGTAAGCTCACAAGCTTTGTGAAAAAGGAAGCAATGGCCTGGCCACAGTATTTCGATGGACAAGGTTGGCAGAATGCTTTCGGCCAACGCTTTGGAATTCAATCCATTCCCGCAATGTGGCTGATCAACAAGAAGGGCGAACTCGTCGATATGAATGCGCGAGCCAATTTAGTGGAGAAAGTAGAAGCCTTGCTGGCTGAAAAATAACGATATCAATTCTCCTGTTTTGAATGAATCACAAAAAGAGACGGTATCATGCCGTCTCTTTTTTATACCTTGATCAAAGAGGCGGTGATATCACCTCCAAAGCAGCAATCTGTATCGCTCCCCTCGCGGCGCAATCGATCTTGGTAGGACCCGGTGTAACTTGCCTCGGATTGATTCCCATTGAACCCCACAGGCAAAGGTTCCTTGCAGGGCTCACAATATTTCACCATGGGCTCTGGGGCCCCATCTTCAAGATGTGGTAGATTCACATTCCAGAACTCACCTTTCTTGATGGGTTTGTCAGACAGTTCGGAAATCATATGGCGCACCCGATCACTGGCAATGGACCAGTCAATGGGTAATCTGCGTTTGATGTAATGAGAAAAAGCCACCGATTTCACACCCAGCAGAGTTGCCTCGCGTACTGCAGCAACTGTCCCAGAATAATAGATATCCACACCGAGATTACCTCCTTGATTGACTCCAGAAAACACCCAATCGAATGCCACACTGGGAAACAAATATTTCACAGCGACACGCACACAATCTGCAGGTGAACCGAATACCGCCCATTCCCTGTCGCGACGCTGCTCTAGCTTGAGTGGCCGTCTAGTCGTGATACGGTGTCCACATTCGGAGGCCTCTTCTCCAGGCGCCACAATCCAAACGTCCCCACCCACTGCATGCCGCAGACATTTCAGACCTTCAGCATCAATTCCATCATCGTTGGTTAAAAGAATCTTCATTGGCTTTATCAAATTCACTCATTAGGATTCATTTATCTAAGGGCCTCATGACAAAGGAAATCTCAAATCAAATGATCAAAGCGGCACGCAGCCTTTGCAAAAATGTCGATCAAATGCAATTCCCTGCCCCGGTCGCATGGACCTACAACCCCTTGGATTATGGGCGAACCGCTCATGAGGATTATCTTAAGCGCTATGCATCAAACCGCAAACGATACATTTTCCTGGGAATGAATCCCGGGCCCTTCGGCATGGTTCAAACAGGAGTGCCTTTTGGCGAGATCAGCTTTGTCAGAGATTGGCTGGAAATTTCAGAAATCAAAGAACAGCCCGAACACACGCATCCCAAACGCCCGATTCAGGGATTTGATTGTACCCGATCTGAAGTCAGCGGCAAAAGATTGTGGGGCTTGTTTCAAGAAAAGTTCGGAACCGCCCGCGCTTTCTCCAAAGAACATTTTGTTGCCAATTATTGTCCTCTGGCCTTTTTGGGAGAAACGGGACGCAACCTGACACCCGACAAACTTCCTTTGCAATTACGCAAGGAACTTTACAGGCATTGCGCAGATCACTTTGAGAGAATACTGACCATTCTCCAACCAGAGAAAGTCATCGGTATCGGAAGATTCGCCTTTCAAAGAGCCTCAGAAATAGCAGATCCCATGGGAATCGAAACCATGGAGATACTGCACCCCAGTCCGGCAAGCCCGGCGGCTAATAAGGATTGGAAAGGTAAAGCAACCGACAAATTGATTCTAGCCAACGTATGGTAATGCCGTTCATTCGCTGGGGGCCACCAGCTCGAACTTGGTTGATTCACTTTTCATTTTGAAACGGAACGTCTTCAAAAAAACTCGAACGTCAAAGAAAGCGGTAATTTCTTCGTCTACCCACAATTTGGGGTTCAACTGTTTCTGATCCAAGTCAATCTGAATATCTCTCAATATCCCTGCAAATCCTCCCAAAAAGGAAACAGGCTCATTGAGTTTCATTTCCAGGCGGGCAACACGAAATTCTTCCTTATCAACCCATACTCTGGCTTGTATCTGATTCATCAAGCGATCCACAAACATGTTTTCCAGCTTGTGCTTCTTGTTGGGTTTCAATTCAATCAGATAGGTCATTCGGTTTTTACGCTTCTCTTCCCCCTTCAAGCTTGCCAAAAACTTGTCACGAAAAAGATCCATGTTTTTAGCCATCAGATCATCGTTATTTTTATCTGATGGCTTGCTACTTTGACGATGAAGGAATTTTTGTTGTCGTTCCAAGTTGTGTGCCCGGTCCTTGGCTCGATCCCGGCCTGTTGATGGCTTACCGTCGATTGCCAGCAGTTGTTGATCCCGTCCATCGGTGTAAGCACGGTATAATTTTTGGGTTTTTTCCCGAATGCTACCGTCTTTTTTCAAATCATAAATATTCGCTTCTCTCAAGTATTTGAAATGCTGTCCCTCAGCAGGAAGGCTATTCTTGGCGGCCTTGACTTTTTCAAGGATTTCGTCAGCGGAAAGGGAGGAAACCTGATCCGTGCGCTCAATCACCCCTGCTCTTGCCTCTTCCTGTGGCATAAAGGCAAAGAACACACTGAACACTTGTAAAAAAATACGAACAAATTTCATCTACTCAAAGTAAAACTAAGGCTCGAAGATTAATAATCCAAATACTGGTATGCTGCAATCGACATTTCAAGTTTGTAACTGTAGGGTCATTTTGACATGAACCTCAAGCATCGAGCACGACCGAAACTGCCTGAATGGATCAGTCTCCTGACCTTTTGGCTTAGGTTCAATTTATTTTGCCTTGGCTTGGGAGCTGTTTCAGCCCAGCCGAATTTACATCACCTCATCGATGCGCAAACCGGGGAGCAAGCTTCAAAGGTTAGCGAGGGATGGTTATTGGTCAATGAACTTGGCTGTTTTCAATGCCATTCGAAGCCACCGAAACGACTCACAGGATTACCTGCGTTCGACGCCCCTGTCCTGACCGAAGTCAATACACGATTGACCCCTGAGTTCGTCAATCAATTCATTCAGAACCCCGATCAATCGCACCAGGGAACACGCATGCCTGCCGTAATGGAACATTTGACCAAAGATCAGAAATCTGAAGCAGCAAAGCATCTTACAGCTTTTTTGATGCATATTGGTTTTGAACAAACTCGGGAGGACACCCTCTTAGCCGCCCCTGAGCAAGTGAACATCGATGAAGGGCGGAGATTGTTTTCAGCAATAGGATGCAACGTGTGCCACCCATTTCCGGAATCAGGGGACAAGGAAATGCCTGATTCATTGAAGCATGTAAGATTTAAATATCAATTTAAAGGTCTGCAGAACTTTCTACTTGAGCCCCAGAACATTCGGAAAGGATTTCGAATGCCCGACTTCAATCTCACCAAAGAGGAGTCCAAGAAATTAGCGATCTTCTTGATGAGTTCGAAACCGACTGCTCAGCCAACTTTTATCTCGACTGGTATAATCGAAAAAGGTGCCCTTTTGTTCTCTGAATTGCTGTGTATTCAATGTCATACAAGTTCCCAGAAAGAGGAAATCAAGAAAGCCATCGTTCCCTTTCCCTCGTCAGATTCTCTGAATGAAGGATGTCTTGCCGAGATTCCCCACAAAAGACTGCCTAACTATGGTTTGAACCAAATTCAAATAGATTTGATTCGTTCAGCCCTGTCTCAAGCAAATCGCTCAGAAGAATCCATCTATCAGGCAGACATGCACCTTTACATGAAAATCCTAAGGTGCAATGCCTGCCATGAGCGTCAGCCATTGACTCCGCCTCGATCTGACATGCGCGCTCACTTTACCAGCTCAGGGGAGGACTTGGGTGATGAGGGCCGAATACCACCAGCTCTAAACGGCGTCGGAAGAAAGTTAACCCGAGGAGCGTTGAAGAAAACGATTCAGGGAGCAATGCCTGTCCGTCCCTACATGAACACACGCATGCCAAATTGGGGAGATACTCATGCCGACATTTTGACAGAAAATTTCATTGAATCTGATCTTGAAACGGACGAAAAACCAACTCCTCGAAAAGGCCGGGAAAACCAAGTTGGGCGCAATATGTGGGGTCGCGCACTCATGGGGATCGATGGGCTCGGATGCATTCAGTGCCACCCATTGAATGGAAATCGATCTCTTGGAATTCAAGCGATGGATTTGAAGCATTCGAGTGGACGTCTGCGTGCTCCATGGTTTCGGGATTACCTGATGGATCCAGCCAAGTTTCGTCCTGGCACTCGCATGCCATCCTTTTGGCCCAATGGGAATCCAAGTCTCAAAGGCCTTGGCGGAAGCACAGAAAGGCAAATCGACAGTATCTGGGCTTACTTAAATGAGTTAGGTCAATCACGCTTACCTGAGGGGATGGAATCCAAAGGTGATTTCGTGCTCAAACCTGAACGTCGGCCAATGGTCTTTCGAACGTTCATGAAAGATGCAGGGTTGCATGCAATAGCGGTTGGTTTCTCCCCGAATTTTCATGTCGCTTTTGATTCAAAATCATGTCGCTGGATGCTTGCCTGGAGTGGCCCCTTTCTTGACGCTGAAGCCACCTGGGATGATCGCTTTACGCCACTCACCTCCCCATCCGGCGACCAACTGCCGTGGTTCCCTCAATCAAATCCTTTTTGGAAACAGGAAGACAAAGGCAGGCAGGGCGCAAATCTGAACATCAATGCCGTCTTTTCAGGGTATCGTTTGGATGAGCAGGGGATACCATCTTTTCATTACACTTTGGGAGGTGGTGTTGTGGAAGACCAAATTGAACCATTACACAACGGAATTCAGCGGACCGTAAAAGTGTCGGCAGATTCCAACATTAACAAGTGGCTCATTTACGAATCGAAACGTATGACCAAGGTAGACCGTCTCCTTTTTCAATCAGACCAAAACTTTTTGATCCGGATCGAAAAAGGTATCCCACTCATTGTGGAGGAAGATCACAGAAAGCAGCTTTGGATTCAACTTTCTCCAGCATCCGAAATGGGATTCAAATATACGGTCAGAAGGCACACACCATGATACGATTCATTGTTTCGATCACAGCAATTTCCTTGGTCAATTTTTGGTCTGATTCTGGCAAAGCGCTTTATGCAGCAGCATCTGGCGTTTCGAATGCAAAAGCGGCTTATACACTCTCGACTTTTGAAATTCCCGAGCCGTTGAAACTTGAAGTCAGCGGGCTTGCTCCACTGCCGGACGGTCGGCTTGCTATAGCCATTCGTAAAGGAGAAATCTGGATTGCCGATCAAACCAGCCACCCTGAATCCACCCTTTACACCCCGTTTGCCAAAGGCCTCCACGAACCACTTGGCCTGGCTTTTCATGAGGACGCATTATACACGGTGCAACGCACCGAACTCACGCGTATCAGAGACCTGGACCATGATGGCATTGCCGATGAATATTGGACGATTGCCAAAGGCTGGGGTGTTACCGGGAATTATCACGAATATGCTTATGGACCTCAATTCGATCTGGAGGGTCACGCATGGATCACGCTGAACATAGGCATCGGTAGAGGCTCCGTACCTGATGACAATGCATGGCGAGGTTGGAGCATCAAAATTTCACCAGATGGATCCTGGAGTCCCGTCTCTGCAGGATTCCGCTCGCCAAGCGGTATTGGCATGAATACAGCAGGAGATATTTTTGCTACGGATCAACAAGGCAACTGGTTCCCTACTTGCCCACTGATACATATCAAACCAGGTTCTTTTCATGGCCATGCGGATGCATTGGAGCACACCCGCAGACCTGAGTCTTCATTGCAGTGGAGCGAAGAAATACCCAGCGGGATGTCTGTTGTAGAAGCTGCCAAACATTTGCAAGCCTATCAATTACCTGCCATTTGGTTTCCCTATCGCAAGATGGGCATGAGCGCAACCGATGTGCTTTGGAATACGACAAAAGGAAAGTTTGGTCCCTTTGATGATCAAGCGATCGTGGGTGAGTTCACGATGTCCATGCTGCTTCGAGTCTATCTTGAAGAAATTGACGGTATTTATCAGGGGGCATGCTTTCGTTTTTTTGAAGGGCTCCAATGCGGTGTTCTGAGACTCGCCTGGGACAATGAAGGTGATCTCATTATAGGAGAAAGTAATCGTGGATGGAATTCTCTGGGTAATAGATCCTATGGAATGGAAAAATTGAGATGGACAGGCGAGATGCCATTTGAAATGCAACGAATCAATGCCCTCCATGATGGATTTCGAATATCTTTCACCCAACCTCTCAGTAAAAATACGTCCATTACACCGAATCATGTAAAAATTCAGAGTTACACATATCACTACCATGCCAGTTATGGAAGTGATGAAATCCTGAAATCAAATCTTGAAATTACAGATATCGTTCTGGCGCATGATCGAACATCTCTCGACGTGCGGGTAAAGGGATTGAGGGAGGGGTTTGTTCATGAAATTGAATTAGAGGGGTTCAAATCGAATGAAGAGAAAAAACTAATGCATACTATTGCTGCTTACACACTTAACAGAATACCAAAGCAAACTGACTGAGAACCCATCAACACGGTCACGTGATTGAATCCAGACAGTAGATGATGGCAGCATGCATACCCCTCTTGAAATGCTGCATGGAGACGAAAACACCACTGTAAGGCAAGAACCTTTTGTTTGCTGTCAATTTGCTCTTTGGCTCCAACTCAGCAGCCGCTATAATATCTTCCATGGGGAAAGCCGAATTCGTCCATTTACACCTTCATACAGAGTATTCACTGTTGGATGCAGCCTGCCGGATCGACCGGCTCATGGAGCATGCGTCCAAACTGGAATTTCCTGCCATGGCAATGACAGATCACGGTGTCATGTATGGGGCAATCGAGTTCTACCAGGCAGCACGAAAAGCCGGTATCAAACCCATCATTGGATGCGAAGTTTACGTCGCACCCGGTAGTCGATTGGAAAAGAAATCCAGTATAGGCGGCAAGGAGGTTTACAACCATCTTGTGCTTTTGGCGCAAAACGAGATTGGCTACAAGAATCTGGTCAGACTGGTATCAGACGCACATCTTGAAGGTTACTATTACAAACCCCGCATCGATAAGGATATTCTGGGAGAGCACAAGGAAGGTTTGATAGCTCTTTCCGGCTGCCTGGCCAGTGAAATACCTGCCTTGATCACTCATGAGAAACTCAAGGAAGCTCGCGATTCCATCGACTGGTTCAAACAAACTTTTGGACAGGAAAACTTTTTCCTGGAACTCCAGAATCACGGCATTCCTGAACAGCAAATTGTCAACCGGCAACTGATCAATTGGGCGGATGATTTCGGCCTCAAAATGGTTGCAACCAATGATGTTCATTACGTCAAGAAAGAGCATTCCCATGCGCATGACTCGCTGATCTGTATCGGCACGCAATCACAGCTGAACGATACCAAGCGCATGAGCTATGTCCCTGAGCAATTTTACCTGCGTTCAGCAGAAGAAATGGCAGAATTGTTCAAGGAAGTACCCGGTGCCGTTACGAATACACTCGAGGTCGCGGAGAAATGTAACCTCGAAATAAATTTTGGCGAACTTCATTATCCTGTCTTTGAAGCGCCTGAACATTTCACGCGTGAAGGCTACCTTCGTCACCTCCTCGCCAAGGGAATGTATAAGCGCTATGAAATGGATGTTCGCGTTGATGGTGAAAAATTCATCGTCGAGCGAGTGGTGGATCCAACTAAACTGCCTACTTACGAAGGCCTGAAGGAAACCAAGGATCAACCTGATTACAAACCCGGAAAAGCGATGGAGGATACCGAAATCGCAGCAGCTGCCAACGTATTGACGGAAAGGCTCGATTCGGAAATGAGTGTTATCGAGCAAATGGGGTTTGTCAGTTACTTTTTGATTGTGGGTGATTTTGTTCAATACGGTCGGGAAAAAGGAATAGCCTGTGTCGCCCGTGGATCTGCCGCAGGGTCGTTGGTTACCTATCTTCTGGAAATCAGCAATGTGGACCCAATCAGATATGGATTACTCTTTGAGAGGTTTCTGAATCCAGAACGCGTCAACCCCCCGGATATTGATATCGATTTTGCAGATGATCAGCGCGCAGACGTCATCGAATATACACGGCAAAAGTATGGTCGGGAGTGTGTCGCCCAGATTGGTACCTTTGGTACAATGGGAGCTAAATCTGTGATTCGAGATGTCGGTCGAGTGATGGGATTAAGCTATGGAGAAGTAGATCGACTGGCCAAAATGGTTCCTAACGATCTCAAGATTAACCTGACCAAATCACTTGAGAAATCTCCCGATCTCAAGCAAGCCTACGATAGTGAGGAGGTTACAAGGGAACTCATCGATACTGCCTTTGTTCTGGAGGATGTATCACGTAATTGCTCGGTTCACGCAGCAGCTGTAGTGATTGGCGCCGAGCCTCTTTATAATGTTCTCCCCCTGAAACAGGACGACGAGGGCGGCACAGTCACGCAATACGCCATGAATCCAGTAGGTGATCTCGGCCTTCTGAAAATGGATTTTCTGGGGTTAAAAACACTGTCCGTCATTCGAAATTGCTGTGAGATGGTCAAATTAACGAAAGGAATAGACCTCGATGTAGAACTCCTGCCTCTTGACGATCAGGACACTTATGATTTGCTCAACAAAGGCAATACCGTTGGAGTATTTCAGTTGGAATCGGGTGGCATGCGTGACTTGTGCCGTAAATTTCAGATCGCTTCCGTGGAGCACATCACGGCATTGGTATCTCTGTATCGTCCTGGACCAATGGATCTGATACCCGACTTTATCAGGCGAAGACATGGAGAGGTGAACATTGAGTATCCGCATGCCTTGCTTGAACCCATTTGTAACGAAACCTATGGGATCATGATTTATCAGGAACAGGTCATGCAGGCAGCTCAAATTCTTGCCGGTTATACGCTCGGAGGAGCCGATCTTTTACGTCGAGCCATGGGCAAGAAAAAGGTCGAAGTCATGCAGGAACACCGAAAACTGTTCGTTGAAGGCTGTGCTGAATGTAATAAAATTCCCGCAAGCAAAGCCAATGAAGTTTTCGATCTATTGGAAAAATTTGCAGGATACGGATTCAATAAATCTCATGCTGCTGCTTACGCGGTTGTCGCCTATCAGACGGCTTATTTGAAAGCACACTACCCGGTCGAATTTCTGGCGGCGATGATGACGAATGACATGGGTGATACTGCCAAGTTGACTATCCTTATCGAGGAAGCCAAACAGATGGGTGTGGAGGTTCAGCCACCGGATGTCAATGAAAGCCGGGTGGTTTTTGCTCCCGCTCAAGGGGGAAAAGTCATCCGTTTCGGTATGGCAGCGATCAAAGGGGTAGGTGAGGTAGCCGTTCAGCAAATCTTGACAGCGAGGGAACAGGGAGAAAGGTTCACGACGCTATATGATCTTTGCATGCGTGTAGATGGTCGGTCGCTGGGACGCAAAGTACTGGAAGCTTTGATCAAGTCAGGTGCTTGTGATTGTCTTGGTTTAAATAGGGCCTCTTTATTTGGTCTTGTTGATAAAGCCTTGTCGAGAGCCGCAAGCGTGGCAGCCGATCGTTCCAAAGGGCAGACTTCACTCTTCGGAGCCATGGATGAACCGGAGAATATTGAGATTACAGAGTCTGACATGTTGAAGGAATGGCCAATCAGTGAAAGGCTACTGGCCGAAAAAGAACTGTTGGGTTTTTATGTGTCTGGTCATCCACTGAATCCGTTTGAATGGATATTGAAGCATTATAGTCTGGGCAATTCGAAAACTATCGGAGAACTACCCGATCGAAGCATGACTCGAATCGGTGGAATGATATCAGCCATTCAGCAGGGTTTTTCCAAAAAAAGCGGTAAACCCTATGCCATGATCACTCTTGAGGATCTGGAAGGTACCGTTCAGATCCTGTGCATGAACGAAAACTATGACCGGTATCGACATTTGTTTGAACCCAACAAGACGCTCATGGTCATTGGAGAGGTCAATAACGCCGAGGATCGCCCTAAACTTTTCCCTCAGGAGCTTCTTCCACTTGAGGACGCACCCAAACGATTCACCCAGCAGATCCACTTCAGGATACCGATGAACACTTTTTCCGCCGAAAAACTTGAGTCATTGGTGCAACTCGTTCAGACACACAAAGGAAACTGTCCTATTATCCTCTGTTTTACAAAACCTAACGGGCGTTTTGCTTTTCTCGAACCTCATGAAAAGTACCAGGTTCACCCCAGCACCAAAATCCAGCAAGCCATCGAAACGCTCTTCGGAAAACAAGCCTATTACGTCAAGGTAGACAAAGAACTACCTGAACGTGCAAAACCCAGATGGGAGAAAAAACGCAAGGAAGAATCCGACTGATTGCAGAGGCAACACCCACCGTCAGAATGGATTTGATAGCTCAGTGAGAGTGAAGACTGGATAATGTGGGCTTGATATTTATGGCCTTAAGTTAAAATGTGAAATTGATTATATGGGTTCCTCGGCCAGAGACAGACTTTTAAAGTTGATGACCGGTTCAAATTTTGGCAGGGAGCGGACCCTGCCCGAAACAAAGTTAGCGATTGAACCTTACCACAAGTCGTTGAGATCATCTGGGACTATGATTTACAGATTCGTGCCTCATTTAAAATAATGTTCACACCTGACAAACTTTCGTGAACAAAGCGTATACAAAGACAATCTCGCGAACGGATGTTACGCATATGCTCGTAGAAGACAGATGTGTTAAGGAAAAGTGCACGTAGCACTATTCGATGCTTGCCATCGTTGCAGTGCTAAAACAGTTGGCCATCGAGTATGGCATGCACTCCAACTCAAAGCATATTTGGAATCAGCCAAAGTAGATGAGTAGTCTCATAAAATTGAAAATACAATTGTATGCGCAGATTGCAGTTACTACACACAGGCAGCAGATGTATGGTTGCATGATGATATGATTATTATTTCAATGTGCTTGCTTGCAACAACACTGGTCTGGGTTTGCTCGTCCAGAAAGAAAACCCTTTCAATCGAAATGAATACCCGAGATCCAGTTCATTTAACCAACGAAAAATGGATTCTGCGTGATTATCCTGGTGATATGTTGTGACTGCAATTTGTGGTCTGCAGGTTTCAATTACATGACGAGCCCCCTTCAGGACATCGAAATCACTGCCTTCAGCATCAATTTTGATCAGATCTGAAGAGCTTAATTTAAGCCCTATTTCATCACAGTAATTATCCAGGCTGTTGGACTTGATCGCACCCAGGTCATCGTGAGAACACGGTATGACCCGTCCTGCATCCGGTGACTCGGACGCCATGAATTTCACAAAACCCTTTTGATCAAGGAGTGCATCGGATTCTACTAGCACAGAATCCGATACGCCATTCAGCCTTGCTCCCTCGTGTATCAAATGAGCCATGATTGGACTGGGTTCAAAACAATGGACTTTTACCTGATCAATACATTTTGCCATTCGAAAGGCAAACAAGCCTTCGCATGCGCCAACATCAATGACGTGGCGCATGCCATTGGTTTGAATGGGCAACGTTGTGTAGCAGTGAGGATTCAGATCGGAGCATTCCTGTTCCACCATGAAGAATAAATTATTATCAAGGACACCATTCCACAGGAAATCAAGATGAAGCGGTTTACAATGGATTTGGACGGGTTGATCACTTATGAGTTTATCAGTAATCCGTAATATGCGCTTGAAACCTTTGCTGGCTAAGAAGTCATTGAGTCGAGCCGGAAAAACCACACGATGAATTTGAAGCAAAGCATCAGGAAGTGAAAACAAACCGGCGTTATGACGCAAATGACTCCATGTCCGGTAGCATTGAAGGAGATGCCGTGCGCTATTTTTCATGAATGGGTTTTAGTATTTGTTTCTTCAAGTGAGTAAATGCGGCAAAACAGCATATAAAAAGCCCAAGTTCTCCACCTACATATAACCATGTGGTTGCAACTAAACCATACCGAGGCACGAAATAAAAATGTAATATGACACTGACTAAAACCGGGAAAAAGGCGCATTGAACAGTCAGCCAGTCTCTGTGGTATGCAAGTAAACTCCAAACAAGAATACCACTAGTCAGTCCTAGAAAACGTCCAAAAACAGTGATGGAAAGATAAGGTCCGGCTGAATGAAATATTTCATCGGGGAATAACAAGGGATACAACCACGGGTATGACAGATGCAAAACCCCACAACTCAGCAGACCGGCAAGTATAACCATTCCACATATAAGTGTTACTCTGAAAAAGAAGTCGCTCCTTTCGTTTCTCCAGACAACCACACGGGTATAAATAACCGAACCTCCAAAGGCCAGGATCATTTGTGTTGCCATGGCAATGCGCGATAGATTGGCATAAGAATCATCCTGATTTTCAAAGTCCCCGTTTGAAGTAAGACTTTTGATACTCAACATTCCAAAAGTAATCAGCGTATTATAAAAAAGACCAAATATCCAATTCGGTAAACCTTCGACTACAAATTGGAGTAGTTTTTTGATATCACCGAAGTTAATGAGATAAACACGCCATTGGCGACGTATGTAATACCAAGAGCTAATGGTAACGAATGCCTGTATGATACCCATCACCCATAAATCAGCTCCCATATGAATACCAGGCCTGAATATCAGAAGAAAATAGGAGGCTATGACAATAGATGTCAGCGATTGAATCAAGGAGAACAAAGGCATTTTTTGCAGACCTTGAAAAACCCACTGAAAATTCATACCGAGCACAAAAAGATTCAAGATTGCGGCGCACCACAGAATTGATTCCTCTGGTGACAAATTCATGGACCATAAACCCAATAACCAAAGAAGGGATGTTATCCCATAAAGACAAAGTCGTATGGTAAACAAACTTGAGATTAACTGTTCAAAGATGATGGATTTCGCAGCCAGATGCCGCACAGCGACGATATCCAAACCAAAAGTAAGTATGAATTGAACATATTGTGCAGAGACCAAGGCTTTATTTGATTCCCCATTCAAGTCGCCATAACAATTGGCAACATGAAACATACCAAGCATCTGAAATAGGCGAGCAAAAAGCTGTAGCAAGACCGTTAAACTCAAGTCTTTCAATAACCGGCCGTTCAGGTAGCCAATAATTTTTTTGATCCACACCATATCTGACTCCCTTTTTGGACAAAAAAAGACCAGGGGCAGACGAACTGCCCCTGGTTTGAATGATAAAGTTATGAAACGCTAATACTAAGTTACTTCACTTGGAAGAACCGTTGTTCTGCATCGGAAGCGGTGTTGTATGAACCCTTGCCATCAGCGTCTAGCACGATTTTGACGATTGGCTTGAATTCAGCGTCCACCACAGATGCGGAGTAGATACTTAATGACTCGAATGGGCTTCCAGAAACTCCCAGACTGACGGATCCATCGTCGTTCAACGAAGCTTCGGTTTGAGCTGCTCCCAAAGGAACACCGGTTCCGGTAACTTCGAATGAACGCACTTCCTCGTCTGCCGGCAAGTAATTTTCATTACCCAGTTGTTGAGCAGTCAGTGAAACTAATCCTGGTTGTGAGATGGTTAGTAAGTTGCCGTCTACTGTAGCTCCGCCTCTCAAAACGATGTATTTAACCGGCAATCCTGAATTTGAAGTAGCACTCAACACCAGAATGACTGGGTTGCCGCTAATGGACAAATTAGGGATTGCAGGGAAATTAATGTCCTGAGCTGACTTGCCAATCGTGAATGTAGCTGTTGCTGATCCTCTTACATTACGATCGTTGATGATGGCTTTCACTTCATATTCCCCTGGTGAGCTAGGTAATTCAAGTTTACCATTGTAAGTCATTCTGACATCCAAACCTGCAGGATCAGTTGTTGCCTGAGGAGCCTGAACGTTGTTCCAAGGGGCCTTCAGACTGCTGGAAACAAACGTAATCGTTGCAGTTGATGACTTGGTGATTTCGAATAACGCTTTGGCATTACCACTGTAGGTTGCGTCTTCAATGCTAGCTACTACCTCGTATGTTCCTGCTTCATGTGGAGCAGCGGGGTTTTTGTTGTAGGTGACATTAACATTCAAACCAGCTGGAGTGGTAGTGATCGTTGGAGTCAAAGGATCACCTGTATATGTAGCCAACAGACCATCAAAGCTGATGGTAGCGGCTTCAAGGATAGTCAATGTTCCTTCAGCACTAGCATCATAGTCACTGCTCTGAACAGTTACACTTACTGCGTATGTTCCAACAGCAGATGGGGCAGTGGCTGCACCGTCGTAGGTTACGACTGTTGAGAGACCCGCTGGAGAGGTAGAAACTCCAATTGCTTTTGCAGAACCATTAGCAACCTGAGACAGGTTTGACAACGCAATCTGCGCGACACCTTTGCCAATCACAAGAGTTCCCGTGGCGGAGCCTGAGAAGTTTGGATCTGAGACATTAGCTTCCACAGAATAGGAACCTGCTTGTGTAGGTGCTGCCGGATTGTTGTTGTATTTAACTGCTACAGCAACCCCTGCAGGATCGGTAGAGACAGAAATGGCTCTTCCTGTTCCATCGAATGGTTGTGACAGGTCTCCAAGGGTAACAGTTGCCACACTAGGAGCAATTGTCAGTGAACTGACAAACGTTCCAGCGTAATTTACGTCACTGACATTCACTTCGACGGTGTAGGTGCCAGCATTGACTGGCGCATCTGTTCCACCATTGTAGGTGACGCTGGTGCTTAATCCTGCAGGCACAGTGCTTACTGAAACCAATTTAGCAGTTCCATCATAAGCAGCTGCTGTGTCGGCAACATTGATGGTTGCAGGAGCTTTAGCAACAGTGAGCGTCCCGGTGGAATGAGTGACTAAGTAATTGTCACCAAATGCACCGTTGGCAAAAACAGTGTAGACCTGAGGAGCTAGCAAGGCAATGTTGGGCTGTCCGCTCAGGAAAGCAAAACCAACGTTGGTTAAGTTGTCAGCAGATTCGCCAGGTGCAAGGTTAGCATACTCGAGTCCCAACGAAGTGGAGTTACCAAATGTTGTTACCGAATCACCAGCCTTCACTGTGATAGGACGCCGTGCAATAGCCATTGTGCTTTCGAAGACAGTCAGGTTGTAATTTTTACTGGCTGCTAGCTGACCAAAGATAACGTCTGCAGGGCTGTGTGCTACCGAGAAGACGCTGTCTTTAATAATCCTGTTTGGCACGATGGCAACCACTGGTTGAATACCTCCGTTCGCAGGATCGAAGATGCTTGAGTCATCACCGTTTACAAATGAATTGGTAAGCTTGTCACCAACCTTGGTGCCGAACGTTAGCTCAGATGCGGCTATTCGAGGAAGAGGATCTCCATAAACATATCCCGTGATTGCAGGAATACGAATATCCAGATTGGCCTTCGCAACGGTAAGGGTAACTGTCTTTGTTCCGGAGAGAAACGCGTTGGCGTTGTCTGCGTGAGGAACATAAGTCACATGTAATTTGTGAGTTCCTGAAGGGAGTTTAAGACCTTTGGCAGACTCACCATTACCATCGCCGATTCGGTAGGTAAATGTTCCCTCCTTGTCTTTGACAAGAAGTCGAGCGTCAGCAACGGTAGCGTTCAGGTTTCCATCGCCTACAGCTTCCCCATATGTTAAACCACTGTCAGCCCAGTTGATAGCAGGCTCAGCTTTTCCAACGCTGTATGTTCCAGAAGTGTTTGTTCCAAGATCGTAGTTACCGGCTATTGAAATACCATCACCATCATCAGTTTTGGTATCCAAAACAGTGTTGATGGTAAATGATTTTTCGATTGCATTGGAGAAATCAGGAACCGTAAAGGAAGGGAAACCATCGGCGTTAAATACCTTAGCCAAAAGATTCAAAGCCTTGATGCTGTCAGCAAGTCCTGAATCATTATTGTTGTAAGTTTTGTCACCGATTTTGATTTCTTTGCTACCATGTGCTGCAACGATTTGAGCAGCTGTAAGTTCAACACCATTGAGCACAGCGGCCTCTGCTTTCAAACCAGAAAGTTTCAACGCCAATGTGGTTTGAGCATTGTTGACAGCACTTCCTTTGTTAACCGTTTCAATGTTTACAATCGCTTTGTTAACATTGATCCGATTTTCGTCGCCGGAGTTCAATTTGATGGTGTAGTTCCTGAGGCGACCGCTAGTGTCTTCATATTCAGCCGTGATGAAGTAAACTCCAACATCACTACCTTTGATAGCGTCGGTTTTAAACGTGGTTACGATACCATCACCATCCAAGAAACCTCCATTGGCTGCATCTGATGTACCACTGATAGATGGCATGTCATCGCCATAAACCATATCGAACCCTTGCGGGACAACTTCAGCAGAACGCCTCAGAATATTCAGGGTTTTGGCAGATGTTGATTTGCTGTAATTTGCCGATGTTGGAGTAAATGTAGCTGTCACAGAATGCGTAGGCACGGTGAGAGCTCGAGAATCGTTTATGTTAATATCATAAGTGATCGTTCCAGAAACTCCGTCTGGCCCCTTGGCATTGGTGTTCGGAGTTGTTGCAAGAGCAGTTCCGTAAGTGATGTGTTTTTTGACATCAACACCAGCTGCTTCCGGATCCCAAGTGACCGCTGTCGTAGCAGCTGTCACTTTAAGTTTACCTGAAACATAATTGAAAGCGTAGTTGGATGACTCACCTCCAGATGCAATGATGGAGTATTCCCCGACATTGCTTGCTGCACTGCTTGGGTCAGCAACTGTTGGCAATTTTGTGAGGGCTCCTGCAGCATCTCCAAGAACAAAACCCTCGTATTTAACCTTAGTTGGATCAAATGCGACAGCACCATAAGTTCTGGTCTGTTCGTTGGCGGTGACTTTAAGTGATGCCTTGCTGACAGTAAAGTTGACAGCATAAGTGCCCACTCCAAAATCAACAGGCTGTCCCGCATCAGGAGTAAATGTTGCTGTTATCACCCATGTGCCGGCTGCAAGAGTATTACCAGCAATTACCGGAATCGCCGCAGCAGCGCCCAATTTACCAGAATAAGTAACAGTTCCGGTGAGATCTGTCGGAGTTCCAGCGCCGTTCAGATAAACCGTAGATCCCTTTGCATTGAGGTGTTTAGCCTCAAGAGCCTTGCCATACGTCAATGTTGTTGCTTCCGGAGCCCATGTGAGCTGAGAAGGTTGCAATGTGACGATCAGGTCACCTTTATCCAAGGTAAGTGCGTAATTGGTAACTGCGGGCGCGCCATCAAATTCGATTGCATCCACATAAGTTCCTACCTTAAGGGAAGGTCCATCGCTCAGGTTAGGAGATAAAGGAGCAAGATAGGCATTCGCGCTGTATTTCAGTTTTGGTGGGTAAGGATCAAGGATCCCTGATGCTACATCACCAAATTTAAGCTGACTTGGGTCAGGGAAAGATATCTGCAAGTTCGCGATACCAGGTAAGGCAACTCCAGTTATTTTTGTTCTGTCCAAAGCCTTGACTGTCAATGGTGCTTTGTTAACTGTGAGCGTATCCTTCACTCGAACTACGGTGTAATTACCTCCAAAAGAGGTCCCACCTGATGTTGTTACATCGTAGGCGGTTACTGATGCATTGGAATTTGCTGCTGGCAGATTTAGTGATTCTGCAACATCCAAAACGCCTTTTGATGTTTTCAGCGCGTCACCATTTTTGGCAACGTCGGCTATACTGAAAACGGAAGCTCCCTCGTCAATGGAATAGTTTGCACCAAAAGCAGGAAAATCCCCACCGTAAAGAATCACATTACCACCGCCAGGTGTGACGGTAATGTTCAAATTACGTTTATTGACGGTGTAACTACCGTTATTGATTAACACATCATAATTATCTAGCACACCTGCTGCGGCTGCGGTAAGTGAGACAGTGATATCGTAAGTTCCAACGGATGAGTCAACCTTGACACTGTGAACTTGACTGATGTTGACTTTTGTTCTGTCGTCTCCCTGCCAACCAATGCCTGTTCCGGATGCTGGTGCAATTGCACCAAAATCACCGCCACCTGCGACGATATTGTTGTCGTTCGGAATTGGAGTTTCACCATATTGCTTATTAAGGTCGGCCAACGTGAAAACGAGTGCCTTTTTGCTAACCGTCATCGTACCGTTTACAGCCGTGATGGTGTAATTGGTTGCAACAGGCTTCACATCAAACAATACAGGTTTAGAAGATCCCGCTTTTGTTGTCGCATCAGCTTCCAACTTCAAAGTAGGTACAACAGTAAGAGAACCTTTTCCATCGGTGATGACCCCGTTGCTGATGAAACCTGAATAACTAACGTCGTCAGCTTTCAAAGCTGCCTTGAAAGCGGCCACACCAGCACCATACTCAGGAGTACCGCTAGGGGCAGTAGCTGTGAGCGCAGCCTTGGCTACGTTGACAAATACAGTTTTATCAACTGACCCCCCCGCAACCCCTTGTCCTCCATTAGGAGTAAAAGTGACTTTGAGAGCTTGTTGAATCCCGGCATTCAAAAAAGTGCCGGCCGATGGGGTGTAAGTTACTGTCCCCGTTAACTGGGCACCGGTATCTGAATTTGTGAACGCGGCATTCAGCTGAGTGTTACTCAGCCCTGTGCCGTATACAATATCAGCCGGATTATCCCAGGTTATTACGGCATTAGCCGCAAACAACTGGGCCACACTGGCGAGTGTGGCAACGAAGGCCGCCAGAAATGTCCGGCAACCGCCTGATGGTTTTAGTTTCATAACTCTATTCATGTTAGTACGTGCGTTTTCCCAATAAAATTGGAACTCAATCTGCATCACTTCAAGCCAATCGTCAAATTATTTCTATTTAAAATACTTTTAAACAGGCATAAGTAAGAAGTGGATACATGTTTAAAATACATCAATTCCTGAAAATAGCAAAATTCAGGCCAACTTTATTTCTTTTTTGTTTAGTTATGCCGTTCATTTTATGAGATTTGTTTGCCTTGAATATCCCATATAATCACGAACAAGAGTCCTGACAGGCTCAACAACTAGCCCAAAGGCCAAAAGTGATTCTTTTATCATTCCGATCTTATATAGAACTCAGTTCAACCATTAACCCTCATACACTGCAAAAATCAAAATACGTATTCAACTAGTTTTACTGGCAAGTCGACACTCACCCAAAAGTAATTTTGGGTGAGTGTCGACTTATTCAAAATTAAACACTTTTCATATTTTCTCCCAACTTGAAGAAAACCTTTTCTATAAAAGTAGCTTTTCTTCAACTCCACCTCTATTAGATCCATTCAACCTTTACTGGATCGTTACTCAGAACTCTAATTTTTCGACCAACCAATCAAAAAAAAAGCCGCCCTCGCATTGAGGACGGCTTGATGAGAACGGTAAAGTTCAAATTACTTTCTGCGGCGGAAGAACAATGCTGCGCCACCGAGAACTGCCAAAGCAATTGTGGAAGGCTCAGGAACAGCAACAGTTGAGATGTTCAATCCAGAGAAATCTCCAGGCAATGCAGCTGCAGGAGAAGGAGGAGTTCCAGCTCCACCAAGAGAAACAGTGAAAGGATCAGAGAAGGAGTAAGCAGCTCCGTCAACTGTTCCAGCAAGTTTCAGTGTTACTTCGCCAGTCAATCCGTCAAGAGTGGTAGATCCTCCGGAGAAGAAACCAGCACCAAGGATGGAAGCTGTGCCACCAACTAAGTTGTTGTTAGCATCAGCATACTGAACAGTGGCAGAGCCAGGTCCAGCGGCTGCACCATCGATTGATACGATGCCTTTGCCAATGTTTGACAACTGAATGGTTCCTTGTGCGAAAGCACTTACAGAAACTAGTGCGCATAGCGCCGTTAATACGAATTTTTTCATAGCTATATTAGTGTCCTATAGGGTTTGTTTGGTGTGTTAACAAGTTAGTTGATGGAGAAATTACGATCCCATGCACCACCTTCTGCTTTGTCAACGAAGACAGCATCAGCAACACCCAAGGTAGGATCAGCTGGCTGCCAGCCTTCCAAAACTCCAGGGATGACTACATATTCAGCAGAGTCGAATCCTGCACCGTTCCATGAGAAAACGACATCGCCTGAACCAGCAGGGAAACCGTGATCTGTCATTGTTCCAGAAACAGGAACAGTTGAGCCTTGAATGCTCAAACCAGCAGGAACGTCTTTGTTACTGTCACCACCTTGAAGGACTTCGCCAACAAAAGTGATAGTGGTTGCTTCGGCTGCTTGGATGAAAAATCCGTCACCGACAGGAAGACTGAGGTCAGCAGGCTGCCATCCGGACAATACGCCAGGAATAACAACAAACTGTGAAGAATCGTATCCAGCACCGTTCCATGCGAAAACAACTGATCCGGAAGGAGCAGTAGGAATCACGTCACCAATGGCGTTGCCACCGTTGGAGAGAGGGTTAGAAACTAGATTCAAGCCAGCAGCTAGATCTTTGTTAACGTAACCAACAGCGTTCACTGAGGTCACCTGCGCAGAAGCGGAAGCTAGTCCCGCTGCACCTAGCACAGCCGCGATAAGTAGTGTTTTTGTTCTCATTGCTTTTATTCTCGTTACCGTGTGTGACGATAATTTCTGAAAGATTCAAACATTTGTCAATGCTTTTTTTCTTTTGCGCTACGAATTAAAGGTTTTTGATGATTGAATGCCTGATAATATAGGACTCTGACTGATTATTGTCAATCGTGGCCCTGTCATTTCTTTGGCAACCGCTCAATGAATGAAACCTCAATTTTTGATTGAAATCAGTGGAATCCTTTTTTCGTTTATTGTCGTAATAACTCACTTTTATTTTGGGCCTTTAAGAATGTCTTCATTTTAACTTCCTCTTTTTTTTACGCGGTATAACTTTACTGCCGAGTTTTATGAGATGGCTTTATAAGAAATTGGTTCGACCAGTTTTGTTCCAGACCCTGGCTGAGCAAGCCCACAATCATTCATTGAGGCTGCTTTCTGGTGCAACTAAATCAGGTGCGCTCATGAATATGATGGAATCCTTTGCAAGCAGCCCGCCTTTGAGATCAAATCTCCAGCATATTCATTTTCCAAATCCACTGGGCCTGGCCGCCGGTATGGACAAAAACGGAATTGCACTCCCTGTTTGGGAAAAGTTGGGGTTTGGCTTTTGTGAAATCGGAGGAATCACTGGTCACCCACAACCCGGAAACCCAAAACCTCGAATGTTTCGAGCGCCCAGTGATCTAGCCATCATCAATCGCATGGGTTTTAACAACGAAGGGCTCGAAAAAACCATCAAACAGATGGTCCACTGGAAAACCAACGGGCAATGGCCTTCTTCCCCTGTAGCGATCAATCTGGGCAAATCCAAAATCACACCACTTGATGAAGCACCCGAAGAGTATTTACAATTATTGAAGGCGCTTTGGCCTTACGGTGATTTTTTTGTCGTAAATGTAAGCTCACCGAACACACCTGATCTGCGTAAGCTGCAACAAACCGAAGCATTGAGAGAGATCCTTCAAGCATTGCAACAAGGACAGAATTCACTTCAAAATGAACATCCAAAATTGCCTAAACGCCCCATCTTTCTCAAGATCGACCCTGACATGTCGCGCAGCAATCTTGATGAAATCATCGATGTTGTTCAGGGGTCAGCACTTGAAGGTATCGTTGCCACGAACACCACCCTTTCAAGACCAGAGACAAAAGATAGACCAAATTATCCACACATTTATTCCGAATCAGGCGGCATGAGCGGAAAACCACTCAAAAAACGCAGTACTGAAATTATCCGCCACATTTATGCCCGCACCAAAGGCGAACTCTCCATCATTGGAGTCGGTGGCATTTTTAATGCTCGGGATGCCTGGGAAAAGATAGGAGCAGGAGCGAGTTTGATTCAGGTCTACAGCGGTATGGTTTATGAAGGCCCCACCATGGCTCGATCCATTATCGAAGGAATTCGTAATCAAATGGAACTACACGGGTTTAATTCCATTCAAGATATTGTCGGCAAAGAACTTGAATTTATTGAAGAAACTTAATCTACCCTTTCCATGACTGAACCTGGTCCTTGCACATGCGCATGTAACTATTTAGACACTAAAAGGTAGGCTTTGGAAAGTTCGGTGTATCTTGAACAACCATAACTGCGTTCAAGTTCACAGCGGGCAATCATGAATGTAACCGATTTTTATGGCGCCAAGGGAAAACTTTGACGCCTCCAGACGATGAAGGGTTTCTTTTTGCCTCTGCAAATCAATGGGATGAAGGAGGCAGTGGTGAGATGATCAGAGGCCCATCTCGGGTCTTTCCAGTGAGCGAATTGCTCAACGCGATATCCCCAACCAGGTTTGAGTTCGACGTTGAGCGTTACTTTTCAACTCGGGCCCAAATGGATGGACAAAGCTTGTTCTCAGGCATCCAGCTCGGAAGCCCTCATCAAAAATACATAAAATACTCAGTGATAACGATTAGTTAACATTTTTATCTTCAAGTATTTACAATTTTAACTTACCAGTTTAATAAAATCCTTTCCCGATGGCTCCTGAAACGCCTGCAGGTCAAATTCTGGTAAAACGGCAAGGAAGTGGTCAAACAAGTCGGATTGAATATCTTCGTAGGGAACCCAGCGCTTTTCCTTGGAAAAAATGTAGATTTGTATCGGGAGGCCATGTGGAGTGGGTTCCAGTTGTCGCACAAGCAGGGTCAGGTCTTGATTAACCTGGGGGTGATTTCGCAGGTAGGCCTCGATGTAGGCTCGGAAGGTGCCGATATTCGTCATTCTGCGCCCATTGGCAAGGCTTGAGTTGTCAACTCTCCGTTCTTTGTTATGTTTTGACAGCTCTTGTTTTGTTTGATCGATATATTCTTTTATGAATTGAATTTTTGAAAAGCGCTCCAGCATTTCTTCATCGCAAAAGCGAATCGTGCTGATATCCAAATAGAGAGACCGTTTGATGCGTCGACCATCGGATTCAGTCATTCCACGCCAATTCTTGAAGGCATCACTGATCAAGGCGTAAGTCGGAATGGTAGTGATCGTGTTATCCCAGTTTTGAACTTTGACTGTTGTCAGCGTGATTTCTAATACGTCACCGTCTGCGCCATATTTAGGCATTTCCAACCAGTCACCGATAGCGAGCATTCGATTGGTTGTTAACTGAATACCAGCGGTTAAACCAAGAATAGCATCTTTGAAAACGAGCATTAATACCGCAGTCAAAGCCCCAAGACTCCCAAACAGTACGGCAGGATTTTTGTCCATGATGGTCGCCACTATGTAGAGCCCGCCTATGAAAAAAACGATTAGTTTGAAGACTTGCAGGAAGCTCTTAATGGGCACCTGTTTGGACCACTTGAATCCTCGGTAGATATCCTGAAGTGCTCCCAATAGGGAATCCACCACCATTAAAACGATGACAGTGATGTATATTTTGATTCCTGACTCGATGATCTTGCCCCCGTCAGACTGCACGCCCCAGATCACGGGAAGAAACCTGGATAATACAATAATAGGGGCAAGGTGCGAGAGCTTGTGGAATACTTTGCGCTGAGCCAGTTTGTCATCCCACTTGATTTTGGATTTCCGAATGAACAGGTGAAGAACACGAACAATGAGGTTCTTGGCAAGATAATTAACAACAACAGAGATGCAGACTACCCCCAAGGTGGCCACCCATTTGACAAGGGCGGGCGCCCATTCCTCAGGCACACCACTTTCCATGAATAAATCAATCAACCATTGCATGCCCCGGATAATAGCAATTAAGAACCATAAGAAAACATATTACCTTAATTTAAAAGAGGCGGAAGCATGATTGAGAGTCAAGAAACGCCCTAACTGACGCTGCACCACAAGATCGATTCGGACCATTTCACCCGATTTCAGGGCATGCAGCTGTTTTGCAAGTGTGACGAGATCGTTGGCGCTGCGCTGGTTTACTTTCAAGATGATGAAACCTGTTCTGATGCCGGCCTTTTCTGCCGGGCTTCCCTCTTCAACATCAGCTACAACAACTCCCTCGGTTGATTCCAGATTCAAATGACGAGCCAACTGAGGTGTGATCCCCTGCAAGGTCAAGCCCGTTCGCTCAGCAATCAACTGGGCATTGAAAAAATCCGATTCCGGTTGAAGCTGAACTTGAAGACGAATCAGATCACCGTTTCGCTCCAAATCCAGCTCCACGGGAGCCTCACCTTCTGATTCTGTAAGTCGCTCGTAAAAGTCAATGATGTGATCCGCCTGAGCCCCGTTTAAACGAAGGACCGTGTCGCCCTGGAGAAGACCAGCTGATGCAGCAGGACTGGACTCGGCAACTTGCCTGATTACGAGCGGAACCTTGCCACCCTCAACTTTGGCCCCAAACCACAAACCATGAAGCACTTCTGGGGTCATGATCGCAGTAATGGCATCGTTGACCCGCTTGATTGGTATTGCAAAGCCAATTCCTTGTCCCTCTTTGAAAACCGCCACATTCAGGCCGATCATCTCACCAACAAGATTGATCAAAGGACCTCCACTATTTCCTGGATTGATTGCAGCATCGGTCTGCAGCCAGTCCTCAATATCGAGAGGCTTATCCTCCATGGGAGGGCGACGGTTTTTGGAACTGAGTATCCCGCGACTGACTGAGCTTCCGAGCCCAAAAGGGTTTCCTAGAGCAAGAACAGTCTCGCCCAGCATCAGATCGTCTTCCGAAGCAAAATCAATGGACTGAAACGGGGGCAGAGGCTTTTCATCCTGAATTCTGAGCAGGGCGACGTCAGTGGACCGCATGCCAGCAACAGGATCGGCATCATAGCGTGTTCCGTCATGTAGAATGACTTCAACCCTGCTGGCTCTGTTGATGACATGTGCATTCGTTAAAATATAGCCAGACTTGTGAATAATAACGCCAGACCCCAGGCTGTAGGTTGATTCAGCAGGCCGCCCCCGATAGTAAGGACCGAAATATTCCCAGAGCAGATCGTAGTAAAAATCTCTTCGCTCAAGAAGGATCTCAGTGCGGATGTTAACCACACTCGGCATGACTCTCTCGACTGCCTTGACCGTAGCGTCTCTTCGAATTTTCTCATCAGCCAGACCTGGGTATATCTCTGGCCCAGTCAGGAAAAGAAGCAACGTGATGATACAACGATGAGTTCTCGAAGCAAAAAAAACGACTGATTTTCTGCTGGACTGATATGGATCCAGCAAACCTGAACCACTGATTTTTACAATACTCATTTTGCGACTTATCTACTGAATTTACGACGCCTTAACGCATTCTTTACCAACTATTAATAATTTTTTAAGTTTTTATTTTTATAACTTGACATATTATTAATTATTGTTCATTTCAAGACGGTAATAGCATGACCTCTTCGAGAAAATTTTACCAGCAGTGGCGCTCCTGCGCAATGGCTTCCATGCAGCTGAAAGAATCAGCCACTAGTTCATTTTCAGAGAGAATATTGCACATGATTTGGATGCATCAACGATTCAGGAATGAAAAATGCATGACAACTGACGGTCATCCCCTGACGATTCTGCACCCTGGTTTCTGGAACTATGGTCCGGGTCCAGATTTCAGGTACGCGGTCATTTCGGTAAACGGCAAGAAAATGAAGCAAGCTGACATTGAAATTGATGTCAAAGCTTCCTATTGGCGCAGCCATCGACATGATTTGAATCCCTCTTTCAACAAAGTTTGTTTACACGTCATTTGGAAAGGTCCCGTTCCCGCAAACCATCCACTCCCTGTTCTGGAGTTATCGAAGTATGTCAGAGAAAGCGAAATCGATCTCAAAAAGTGGGCGAACCAGAGTCTGCCTGAAATATGGCCTGAGCTCATCCAGGGAAAGTGCAGTGCTCCGCTGGCGAGACTGGACGAAGAATCATTGCAAATCTTGACGTGCCAAGCCTCTCTCATACGTCTCAGGATCAGGACAAGAGAAATTGAAGAGGAAGCAAAGCGAGTAGGGTTTGAAGATGCCTTATGGTTGCGTTTGGTCACTGGACTGGGTTACCGAAACAATCAATGGCCGCTGCTTCAAATTGGCAGAATGAAGAAAATACTTATCGAGGATTTAAGTCAGCTTGATTATGAAAATGCGTTGATGACTCTGCAGGCAAGACTGTTGGGGGTTTCCAGTTTATTACCTGAAAAGATTCCAGAGAGCCAAAAACCCAACCAGAAGTATCTGAAAAAAATCTGGACCATCTGGTGGCGGGAAAGAGATAAATTTGAGTCAAACATACTACCGATCAGCATTTGGAACATGCAGGCAATTCGCCCCGCTAACCACCCTGCTCGTCGCTTGGCTACCGTTGCACACTGGATGCTGGACAAGCGGTTTTTCAAGAGGCTGGAAGATTGGTTCAACAAACCCAAGCAAGCCCGAACAGCCATGCAGGAAATGATAGAACTTCTTGGAAGCTACCCGGATGAGTTCTGGTCGTCTCATTGGAGCTTGAAGGGGGACGCCATGAGGAGACCCACACTTTTAATGGGAGGGCAGCGTGCAAGTGACTTGGTCATTAACACCATTTTGCCCTGGTTTCTGGCGCGGATCATTCAGTCTGGCCAGGAAGATTTGAAGAAACGCGTTGAACGTCTGTATTTGACTTGGCCTCGTCTAGCCGACAATCAATCTCTCAAATTAGTACGGCGAAGGCTGTTGAAAGGGCAGCGATGTGACTGGATTAAATCGGCCGCGCATCAGCAAGGTCTTTTGCAGATTATGAAGGATTTTTGTCATCACTCCAATGCTATGTGCGAGCAATGTTTATTTCCCGAGGTTGCACGCTCATTGAAAAACAATCCACCATCTTGAGCTACCGTCCATCTGGAAAAATATGTCACTAAAAGATCCTATTGAATATCCGAATAATAAGGGTTTCCGGTAACGGGATCCAGAAGGGGCGGAAGGCCGAGGTGCTTTTTGAGAATGATCAAGTGCTTCTGAGCCAAAAAGTTTCCATACCATCTGAGATTCCAGGATTGCTCGAAGTAATCATGAGCCGATTTAAAATCTCCCCGCTCAAGTTCATGCAATCCCATATAGGCAACCACAAAGATATTGTTGGGATCCAAAAACAGTGCTTTTTCAAAATAAGGGGTAGCTTCTTCAATGCGCCCCAGGGAATCCAGACACCTGCCAATCATGGCGTATGGATAGGAGTAATCTGACCAAATCTCCAGACTCTTTTCAAACCACTGAATGGCAACTTCCAACTCCTCCTCATAGCCAGGCTCAAACTGCCTTCCCATTTGCATCAATATCTCACCGACCTGATAAGGCGTTTCGAAATTGGACGGCTTAACTTGAGCAGCTTGAACAAGAGCGTTCATCCTGATTGAGGAAAAAGGTTCGGCTTCATTGGCCTTTCTCAGCAATCCAGCTTCCTGAAAACGAGCAAACAAGGGAGCACTCATGAAAAAGGCAATCAACAGGATCAGGGCACATGCGAACACACGATTGAAAAGATTCGATTTCCACCAATGTCTTTCAGTCGTAAAGCGAAGCTGGCTGACCAGTATTCCAGCCAAAGCGACAGCCAACAACCCATTGGCAGGTATATACAGATTAAAATCAAATAGAGAGTGCACACTGATTGCAAGCAATGAGATGGAACAACCAAGCACGCAAGCGGCGCGATTACTGTGGCGATTCTTACCAAAGTCTCGCGCCTCTCGTAACACGTACTTACGGGTTTTCCATGCCCCAGCGGCGAGCAGGGCAAGCCCAGAGCCAATGATTCCAAAACCGATGACTCCATACTCTGCCAGTAGTTGAAGGAAATCGTTGTGAACCCAACCAGGCCGCTCCTGAACTTCGGAATGCCGATAATACTGGAAAGCATGGTCAAATTGTCCAGGGCCTACTCCAACCCACCGATGATCTTTCCACATATCAACGGTGGATTCCCAAATCAGGGAACGGACACTCACGGGCGCGCTGGAATCTCTTTCCAATGTCTGATTCAGTCGTTCCTTGAGTCCTTCGGACCGATCAAAGACAAGAAAACCTCCGATCAACAAACAAAGTAAAGCCACCCCAGCCTGAATCCTGTATTTGCGATGCCCAAGCAGCATCACCAGGAAAGCCATGATTGAAATCCCAGTCGCCAGCCAGCCACCACGTGACATGGTGACACCAATGCCGGCCATGATCACAAGACAGGCGTATCCAAGAAACACCTTGAATGTTGTATTGAGCCTCCCGGCAAATAAGTAAGCCAGTCCCAGGGGAAGCACCATTTCCAGAAATCCCGCAAGGTGATTCGGGCAAATGTAAGTGCCGCCACCTCTCCCCATGTATTGAGTGGGTTTGGTGATGTACAGGACTTTGTCGGAGTAAGTGAAGTATTGAAATAAGGCGTATGAGGCAAGGATCATTCCGAGAAAAACAAGAAGCAAAGAAAGGAATTGAGTCGTTTCTTGCCCATGCAGGAAGTTAACAGCGAGCATAAAAACAGCAGCATACAGAAACACACGCATGATTTCGTATTCTGCAGAATACGAAACCGGGGCAAAACGAAACTCCCAGAGTGAGTAGGCCAGAAACCCCAAAATGATCCAACAAATTGGAGGCCAGAGGAGTCGATACCGTTTACCGCTTATTATCAGGACCAACCAAAGGCCAAGCGCAGTGGAAACCAAACTAAGCAGCAATAAAAAACCAGAAGCATAGGCACCACCAAAGATCAAAGGGCCCAGACAGAGAATGAACCCCAGTAAAGCAATGATGCCCCATTCAAGAGGGCCGTCTTTCCTTTGCCTTGGCATGGGAACTATTTCCAAGCGTGCACAACAATACGGTCGAATCGAAGCCCGCTCCAGAACTGGTGGCCTCGTTTCCACTTGTAATAAGCAGCTTTGGCAATGCGCCATGGTAAGGAACGCACTCCAGAAACGACTTCCACCCGCTTGAAACCTACAGTCTTGAGCATGCCAACGACAGCGGCTGTGTTGGGACCACACCAGTTCGTCGGATCAGACCCCACTTCGTCTGTGGGATAAAATGCAATGGCCGGGCGTCGGTGCCACAACATATCAACTGCCGTCTCAAGGATGACCATTTCTTTGGTCACACTCGCAACCTTTTCGAGAGATAATAAGGGGTGCCGCATGTGATAAAGCACTCCCAAAAAGAAGACGACATCATGCATCTCAACCGTTTCAGGTGAGATATCCAAAATGTCAACTACCTGCTCGTCCACTTTAGAATTCAGGACGCGCTTGGCCAGATCAAATCCTTGTTTGCCTGCCCAATCAACACTCCCTTGCCATATGAAACTATCCGTGGCTAAGACTTTCTCAGCTCCTCGACGCTCAGCTTCAAATGCAAAAAAACCATCCCAGGAACCAATATCAAGCACCGTTTTTCCCTTGAAGGACTCAGGAAAATTCAGTCGCTTCATTTTCTTGGCGCTGTTGTCCTGCCCTGGCGTCACGATACCATTCCCTAGATCGATGGAGTGATGCCATTTTAAAGCCTCGACTTCTTTGCGAATTTGATCAACCGATGGATTGGAAGCGTTACTCATAAGGGTGTCTCAGGTATTTTGTAGGTATCAGGAAATCACAGGAATTGGATTAATTTTTCTCGATGCTACTGGGATTTGGTCTGCATCCTCTTCCCCCTCTTCAGATGTATTTTCAATGGCATGACGTGCCAATAGATTGCGCCTGCATGCCAGCATCATCCCTATCTGCAATGAGAAGGTTTTCATCGCGTATTCGGCATCCCCATGAAAAATAAAGAACGCGATGATGTTTGCCATCCATGTACTGGCCACAATGCATGTCACGCGGGAAAAATTGTCATGAACGCCATATATCCTCAGATACTTGATCAATCGCCAGGCAACGAGGGACCCCGAGCCAAGAAACAAGGTCATGAAAATCGTTCCAAACAAGCCCGTATTGACCATTAATCCAATAAATCCGTTATAGAAACGTCCTTGATTCACGTGGATGGTGACCTGTGTTGGGTCCCATAGATGGGAAAAATCCTGATTGGGCATACCAAAGCCACGCCCCATCCAGACATATTCCGGAATCAATCTCGTGCCCGCATCTCTTAACAGCCGGCGCGTTTCGAGGGTACCTGAACTATCCGAGCGGGCCATGCTGTTGATCTTCACTCCTGGAATGTAGGACAAGGCTCGCTGAGCCGAGAGAGGCATACGCTGTATGTTTGCGATCACGATCACAAGCCCAAGCAACATGGCTGCCCCCACCAGGGCAATATCGGTTAACCGATAAAACTTCTGCGTGAAGGCAATGAAGAAGAATGCCACGATCAGGATCAGGGATAGATATCTGTGGCCACTTAAAAGGCCCATGGAAAAAAACAGGATGGTCAAGGGCACCAGGTAAAATCCCTTGCGCGAGAAGAAATCACGGAAATTATGGAAAACGAGAATCAGGAAAATCAAACCCTGACTAACGATGTTGAGGGATTGATAGCGTCGAATCCCGCCCATCTGCGCCATACGCTCAAAATTGGCCGCATCACCGGGTAATTCAAAGAAATTCAAAATAAACCAAAGACCAGCCGCTTTTCCCGAGGCGAATACGAAGTCAGACACAAAAAATGTCGACGTAAGCAAACATTGTACAATGAAAAGCTTCAGAAGTGTCTTTTCGTTTATTCTCAATAGGATGAACAGGATAGGGAAAATGGCGCATGAAAACTGCTGAAAGTAAAACCGCCCTCCCATTTGATCACTTCCGATGATACGTAACCCTACTCCACGATAAAACATGGTTATCATCAAAACAACGCAATAACCAATGATCCCAAGAAACAACCACTTGTGTCTGCGTAAAACCTCTCCGGCGTCAGGAGAGAATTTGCGTAAAGATATCAGGATGATCAGTCCACTCCAACCCAACAGTGCCGCAAACTCCCACAGGTAAGGTCGCCCAGGGAAGTAAGGAAGAATCAAAGCGGAAGTGTAGGTGGTCAGTGACAGCCATGCAGACAGGTTCGCATGATAGGGCAGCAGAAAAAGCCATGCAATGGCGATGATACCAAAGGCCAATGTGAATATGTTAGAAGCTAGATAAAAGCCGATCATCAAGGCACAAACGCCAATGACACCAAACCAAAAAATTTGCTGGAATTTGATTCTACTTTCTAAACTGCTGGCCACCGCTCTTTACTTAGAGACTAAAGTCATCAATGCAATCTTTTTCTTGGAAAAGCATGAGGCACAGGCTCGTTGGAGATCCAGTACGCTACCATTGACACGCAGCCCAAACGCACCTTTGGGAAGAAATTCCTGCCAGCGTTTGCAACAAAAATCAAAATCCGTTCACATTGGATCAAACGAGTGCAGTCACGTGTTCATTTGCCTTTGCAAAAGACTACAGGAGAACCTTCAATTGACACACATTTGAATATGAGATGTGGATGTTTTTCTTGGGTATTCTTTGGGTCAATTAGGCACCATTTTGCTGTGCGTTTAAATCCCTGCACCTCGCCATGGACGAAAGCTTTCTCAAGCGTTTGATTGTTGTCGCTGACAATTGAGGTGCAAAGAGGACATTTACCCATTAATCTTGAGCCACAATGCAAACATCATTCATCCAGCTCATTCCCCTGCTGCCTGAAGGCGCCATTTGGATCATCCCATTGTCCCTGATCCTTCTAATCGCAGGCTGGATGAGTTCCATCGCGATTGCAGTGAAGAGCAAATGGCTGGCATTGTTTGCCATTTTCCCTCTGACCAACCCTATTGCGATCATGGGAATGATTTACAGAAACAGATCAAAATCAATGATTCCCATCGGTTTATATGCGCTGGCCTTGATGGTGTGGTTCACGGGAAGCAATCGGTCTTACAAAATTGAATTTGAACGTCTGATCGCTTACGAAGCAGGGCTCATCGAGCAAGGCGAACCGATCAAGCCGAGTGATATTCCTGATCCCAAGGTGAATGCGGATGAGAATGTTTGGGAGCACCCTTTCTTGAAACCGCTGACAATGGCAGGCAGACCAGGCAAAACAGGTGATGTCGCTCGCGAAAAATTGGATGCATTTTATGAGCTGCTTCAATTGCCAAAGCACCGAGTGAGATTGAAATACGAGGAAACTTCACCCGAAAGACTCCCCATGTTTTTGCCTACAAGAAAACTGGTTGAATTATCAGTGGGAATCAAACTCGAAGCTAATCAGGCAACACTCACGGAGGATCTACCCCGTTCCCCAATAGAAGCAGCCCGTGCTTTGGAGCCATTCTTCAAAACGATTCAACCAGATATCAGCCTACTCGCGGAAGCGGTTTACCGGAAAGGAGATGCCTATCCATTCGCCTGGGACCAGGGATTCAATTTACAACTTCCACACCTCACCAAGATGCGTGCCTTCAGCCAAATAGCGCACATGGATTCCATCATGCACAGCACGCTTGGTCATTCAAACGAGTCTTTCGAAAGCGCAAAGCTGGCCTTCCAGTTATCGGAAACCGGAGATTCAGATATCCTCATCTCCAGGCTCGTGCAGATGGCTCAACAAACCATTGCTCTGGACACGCTTGTCGCAGCACAAAACCACCACGCATGGAACGAAGCCCAATGGATCGAAATTCGTGACAAGCTTGACTCGATCAACATGATTCAGCTCATGCCGGACAGCCTGAGAATAGAGCGTGTCATGGGGAGAGCCTCTATCAGCCCCCTTCTTGAACAAACTTGGAGTGACGCCATGCACACCATCGCTAATATGGAGAGCGGAGACCGCTTGCCGATAGAAGGCATGATTAAGTCTGCATTGGATTTTTTCGGTTCCAATTTTTCCGGAGCCTTCCTGGCAAAACAATGGCGATTATGTCAGGAGGCTTATAGCTTGATGATAGATGATCTGGAAAAGGCTGCAGAAGCGTCAAAATCGCAAGCGTGGAAAGATGTTCAGATTAGCTGGGATGATGCGGACCTCAGGCAATACGGTTTATTTGCCGCGTTGTTGTTACCCGCTTTGGACAAAGCTCTGAATAAAGCCATTCTTCAGCAGGCAAAACTGGAATTGGCCAAGGCAAGCATCGATATCGAACGTTATTTCCTCAAAAACAAGGTTTACCCGGAAAATTTGGATGCTCTTGTTCCAGTCTACACCGATACTATTCCTCTGGACCCAATGTCAGGAATAAGCTTTGCCTACAAACAATTGTCGAAAGATAGTTTCGAGATCTATTCGGTGGGGTGGAACGGAAGGGATGATGGCGGTAACCAGGCAAAAAAACATCGCAAAGAAGACACTGTCCCAACAGATAATTTTCTTTGGGTGATCGGCGATGCAAGCAAAGGGATCCCGCCTTACACAATTAAGTAGTATTGTTCGCTGATATAACTGGCCTCTTTGGGGTCTTTCTGATAATGAATACATATTTATAGGGGTAAATATATGGCGTTTATTTATAACGAGAAGCAGCTAAGTAACATTTCCACCAAATTTCATATTTATGGTGAAATCCAGCATGCAGAGGCATGCAAGATTGGCCACATTAATGAAACCTACACCGCAACTTACGGTCAAGGCGGAAACTTGGTTCGATACATTCACCAGAAGATCAACGGAAATGTATTCAAAAGACCCGTTCAGGTCATGGAGAATGTCGATCGGGTCACAAGACATATTCGAAGCAAACTCGTGGCCAATGGAGAGAAAAATGTCACGCGCAAAGTACTGATCATCGTACCCGCTCGTGACGGCAAATGCTATTTCAAGGATCCAGAAGGAAATTTCTGGAGGACTTTTGTATTCATCGAAAACATCCGCACCTATGAATCCGTCAACTCTTCCATGCAGGCTTTTGAAGCCGGTAAAGCGTTCGGCAAATTTGTAAGTCATTTGTCGGATATGGAGGGTCCGCGACTCCATGAAACCATCCCGAACTTCCACAATGTCAGAATGCGATTTGATAGTTTTATCAAAGCAATGCAGAAAGATCGTTTCAATCGAGCCACGAACGCCGCCGAAGAAATACAATTTTTTGCAGAGCACGAAGCCATCGTTAGAAAGCTGGAGAAAGCGCTCTCTTCGGGTGGTGTACCTGAACGAATCACGCATAACGACACTAAATTCAACAATGTTCTGCTGGATGCAGAGACAGACAAAGAACAGTGCGTTGTTGATTTGGATACTGTCATGCCCGGCAACATCCTGTATGACTTTGGAGACATGGTCAGGACCACCACCAGCCCAACAATGGAGGACGAGATGGATTTGACCAAGGTCAAGATGCGGTTGCCTCTTTTTAAAGCATTAGCCAGAGGTTATTTAAAATCAACAAAAGATATCCTGACCAAGAAGGAAAAAAAACTCATCGCTTTCTCGGGAAAATTGATGACCTTCACCATCGGACTGCGATTCCTGACCGATTATCTCTCTGGAGACACTTACTTCCGCGTTCACCGTCCCCGACACAACCTTGACCGCACGCGAACTCAAATCAAACTGATTCAGTCCATTGAGAAGCAGGAAGATAAAATGCAGGCCTACGTGGATAGCCTTTGAGCTGCAAGCTGATCTGTAGAAGCCACTCGGAAGGAGAGGTCATCCATGATATTTTTCCGCAGGATTGAGTCATGCATGCCCCTCTGTGAAATTCGGTGCACACAATTACGTTCTAGTCAAATACAGTTTTTCATGTTAGGTGATTGTTATTGGGTCTGCCTGAGGAAATTCCTCCCCACATTTCCTTTGGCCTCAGGTAAACCTTGGTGAACTGGTCAATTTATGAAAGACGTATTTGAAGTGATGGAAAGTTGGCGTTATGGCTTGTGGAGACGCGGAGGAATCCACAAGAACAGTGAAATTTTTCTGATAGACGCAGCCCATTCGATGGCGCTGATAAATGGCGCGGTAAAAGCCATGGTCTTCGGTGCAGCCATCATGATTTTCTGCGATGCCTCTGCTCAGGCATTACTGGATTCAGATGGAGATGGTATTCCAAATACGCAAGAGATAGCCGATTACAGAACTAACCCTTTCAATGCCGACACCGATGAGGATGGTATCCCGGACCCTGAGGAGATCTCTCATCCAGACTTGGACCCGAGAAACCCAGAAAGCTATCAAGCGCGACGACTCTTTCACCTGTCGTTTGAGACATCCAACGGCTCAAACCCACAGAACCTGAATCCTATTGCTGCTGAAAACGTGGGCTTAGAGGATGGATTCATTTTCAAGGGAAACCATTTTTCTCAAGAGAGCCAATCCAAGCTTCAATTCCCATATCTCGGCGAGGATCTGGCGCCACTGGTGACTCTCAGGCGTGGATCCATTCGATTTTGGTACCGACCTGACTGGTCAAGCAAATCAGCCGGTGGCAGGGGGCCGGGCACATTTGCGCGGTTGCTCGAAATAGGGGAACTTTCAAGTGACTTCGACAAGGGTTGGTGGGCACTTTATCTGAACTCCTTTACCGATCGGATACATTTTGCGAGTAAAAGTTTTGGTTTCATCAACCCTCAAATCAGTCATCAAATCGAATTTAAAGAAGGAGAATGGTATCAAATCTCACTGACTTACGAGCCATCTCGATCAAAGTTATACATCAACGGCGAAGAGGTCGCCAACGGCCCTGGGATTTTCAGTTACCCCTCCCCAACGGATCGTCAAGAAAGTGGACTTTGGATTGGTTCCTCTGCCACTGGCTCCTTTCAAGCCAACGGTACTCTGGACGAATTGGAAACCTTCAACTACGTCTTACTCCCGGATGATATTCGCTCAAGCTATGAAATCACGCGCATTGACAGTGATGATGACGGGATCACCGATTTCCAGGAAACGATGATTTATGGAACAGACCCCCATCAATCTGATAGCGATGGAGATGGAGTCCAGGACCTGATCGAGATTCAAGCAGGCACTGAACCCAATAATGCCAGTGATTTCCCAGCCCTGAGATTGGCTTTATTTGAATTCAATACAGGAACCTTTCAAGGTGAACGAGGGCAGCTACCGACTCAAAAGCTTAATATCGACTGGATTCGAAGCTGGAATACCGCAGCCATCAATGTTGGGACACAATCGCCCTCTGTCATTTCATATGCTTTTCAAGAAGACGATCTTTCTACCAATTTCAACCCTGCAAGGGGCACTGTCAGGTTTTGGATTTCTCCCAATTGGCATTCTGGATCCGATCATACATTGGATGGTCGCATCCTTGAATTGGGAGCGTGGTCTCCAGACGGGTCAAACGGATGGTGGGCTCTTCAATTCAATGCAAATCGCGATGAATTGAACTTCATTACCCAAGGCAATGGGCAAAGAGAATTTAATATTTCCCATCCGATCAATTGGAGACCTGACCGCTGGTACCATGTCAGTGTGACATACGGACTTTTCGAATCCACGCTTTTCATCAATGGCGAATTGGTGGCTAGAGGGAGCGGCGTCTCTGCCTATCCTTCACATGAGACAGCGCTGGCAAGTGGGATCCATATTGGAGGATCTGCGCAAGGTGAATTCAACGCTGATGTCAGACTGGATGATTTCGAAACGTTCAATTATGCACTGAGCGAGTCAGATAATCTGGATTACTACCTCGCAACTCGCCCCGATGAAGATGGTGATGGTATCATCACCTATGATGAAAACCTGTTCCATCTGACCGACCCGCACAATCCGGACTCCGACTACGATGGTGTAAGTGATGGGAAAGAGTTGGATGAAGGCACAGATCCAAATTATGAATTCGATGGACGTCCAAGGCAGTTGGCTGCCTTCGATTTTGAGGGTGCCCGCCTGGAAGGTAATCGCAATCAGATACCAATCATCTCCGGGCAAGCCCCACAGGTTCCTGGTTGGAAAGGGTATGGCATTCAACTTTCAAGCGAATTGATAGATGCTTTTCATTACAAAGACGTGGAGTTGAGCGGCGCACCAAATATCAATGTCAGGCGTGGAAGCATTCGTTTCTGGTTTCAACCTGAATGGAACGTAGGAGAAGGCCCCGGAGGTGTCGTTCCGATTATTGAAATGGGAGAACAGTCCACCGGCCAAAGATACGGCTGGTGGAGCCTTCACTTCCATGAAAATGGAAGCCGCATCCGGCTCCAAATGCAGGGCAGGGGCAGGACATTTTCAGGCTTTGACCAGACTCTCGACTGGAAAGCAGGTGAATGGCATCACGTGATAGTTACCTTCAGTATCAGTGGCAGTGCTCTTTGGATTGATGGACAAAAGATGGCTAGTGGAATCGGCACGATTGAGTTTCCGAAATTGGAAGCAAGGACTGAATCAGGGATGGTCCTCGGAACGGATGTCAAAAGCGGTCAGGCAATCAATGGTGTATTGGATGAGTTAGTCACTTTCAATTACGAACTCTCTCAAAATCAGATTCTTAATGACTATTCCCCGACTCCTCCGGACTCAGATGGCGATGGATTGAGCGACCTTGAGGAATTGACCATTTACAACACAAACCCCAATGATCCTGATACAGATGCAGACGGAATACCTGATGGGCGAGAGATTGCGGATGGAAGCAACCCCCTGGATGCATACCTGTTCAAACCCCAAATGCTCAGTCAATTTTCTTTTAATGAAGAAAATCTGGTTGGAAACAATGCGCAGTTACCTCTCGTGTCGAGGGCAATAAAACTCGAAGACTCTTTTGAAATGGGGGGCATGGGGTATCAATCGAAAGAAGGCAGCCTGTTAATTTATAAAGTTCGCGAAGAGAACGGCGCACTGAATATCGATCTCCGCCGTGGCTCTATCCGTTTCTGGATGAAGCCAAACTGGAGCACGGGAGATGTGGGGCACCCTTTTGGCTCGCGTGTGCTGGAAATCGGACGAATCAACACACGAAGCAGTCAAAGTGAAGGGTGGTGGGGGCTCTATATGGACCAGGACCGATCCACCATGTATCTGGCATCTCAAGCACCTGTCTCTTATACACATCTCCGAGCCCACGAGACAAGAGGCAATCT
>OLHY01000015.1_pt1 | contig 53723 bp, 43 predicted proteins | sample 1609411 | NCBI WGS metagenome assembly OLHY01 (sample SAMN05416817, study PRJEB24817) | seawater metagenome | isolation source: Sea water | place: Canada:Atlantic | collected 2013-07
AGATTGCCTCTTGTCTCGTGGGCTCGGAGATGTGTATAAGAGACAGGTCCTAAACGTTTCCATGGGTAATAAGTCGCCTCCGCTCCCACGCGCCAGCGGTCTCCAAAATAAAAATCGCCGTAAGATGCGCTGAGTTCTCCCGATACTTTTCGGCGGCTGGCAAAATCAATGCCTATCCTATATTGGTTCCACCAATAATCCCCGGCTGGAATGGTCAGATCTTTCAGGATAGTAAAATCGTTATCAGGGCCATCAAACTCACGGATGTAGCTCACAAAAATCTCGTCCCCGGAATTTAATTCCAGCCAAAGGGGAGTGATGCGATGTTCGGCTGTTTCAAGAATGTTGAATCGATCGGTGTAATGTTCTGTTCGGTATGCAATGTGGTATTGCCTTAACCAAGGAACGGATGTGGGGCGGGGGTTCCAACTCCCGTAAGTATAATAACCTCTCACATTTTTTCGTTGAACAAATCCCAAGGCAGGATCAAATGCATCTGACACCTCAATGAACTGGGCGTTGGCTCGAAACAGATCATTTGGATAAGCCAGGGAAGTTCCGTAGGAAAATCCAGAGTCCGCTGAGGGGCCGTCTGTGTTCGTGCTCAGCGCGAAGATATTTGCTTCAAATGTCTTTCCATTCAAGAATTCCGATGTGCGATACCTGAAATCTGGTCCGACCAGAAAATTGTCGTTGGCTGAATTCGGATCCCCCATGGTGGTGATCACCCCGACACTCGATTGTTCCCATACATCCCGGGCCACACGACCGGCGAAAACATTCTGAACACCCAGGCCGTTGTGATCTTCCAAAACGGCGTCGGTGAAGCCCATGCTGTATTTTCCTGCCCTTCCAGCCATTTTAGCGGCAATCAGCAAAGGGACGGTTTCTCCGTTATTATCGCGCCCTATGCGTCTTGTGAAAAAAGGAATGACAGGCTTTCCCAGGCCGGTGCTTCGACCTGTCACTGGCAGTCCTCCGTATTCAAATACTCCGCTGTCCTCGAGAAAGAAGGCACGTCTCTCCGGGAAAAAGAGAGGGAAGCGCGTAAAGTTCAATTGCCGTTGATCAACTTCCGTTTCTGCGAAATCCGTATTGTAGCTTAAAGTGGCGCTTAGCTTGGGTGTGATTCGATATCGAGCGTCAGTGCCGAAATCACCCGTCATATCGGTATCCTGCTCGGCGCGGCTCATTCGGGCCAGAGCGTATGGGGAAATTTCGATACCGAGTCCCTGTTTCAATCCCGTGAGTCCCAGGATGTCCCCGGCTTGACTGACATGAAAGGTGTGTAAATGTGGTCTAGCTCCAGTCCAACGTCCTCTTTCCACTTTTCTGGAAATGGATCGACTGATGTTGAATCCCCAGACGTCTTTTCGCGGATCAAAGCTCAAAGATTTTAAGGGGATGGCAAGCTCGGCTTTCCACCCCTCCTTATCAACTGAACCAGCAGCACGCCAGACTCCGTCCCAATTTGAATTGAGAAAAATGTTATTGCTGACGATTTGATCGTATCTTGCTCCATTGGGATTGGTGACAAAGATGTAGCCATTGCGGTGGTCATGAAACGTATCAAAGGCCATGTAAAGATAATCATCGCTGAAAATGGATCGGTTGTCCCTTTGCATCACACGCGCGTTGATTTTGTCAGGCTCGGAATCGAAACACCAAATCCCGATGTAAATATTCTGGTCGTCATAAACGATACGGAATTCAGTGCGTTCAGACATTTCAACACCAGGCAAGGGATCGTATTGCCACAGGGGGCCTGCAGCTGGAGCCTCCTTCCATAATGCCTCATCAAGTCTACCGTCGATTTCTGGGCCTTTCTGCACACGAATGGCACGCAGTGAAGGTTTTCCTTCTGGTTCAGTACGGACCTGAGCAGTGGATGCTGAGTTTGTCGTTAGAGCGTTCGATTGATCAGAAAAAACAACTGTCGGTCCGCCCCCATAGAATCCAAGCGACATCATCGCAAGGAACACCCTCAGCCGCCGGTTGCAAATATATGTCAATGGTCCACTCATCGAATTCTTTTAATATATGAAAAGGGCAAAAGGCTTACCAAACCCATGGCATTCAGACAAGTTCAGGTCTCTGTTTTTTTGGTGATATAACTATTGGTATTTTAAATAGTAAAATGCGAGGACGGCCGTTGCCTGTAAGAAGACAATGAACCAAAAGACCCTTTGAAAAGCGCCCTTCAACGTTTTGTGACGAAAAACTTTTTGTCCTAATCTTGCGCCTAACACCCCACCTGTAAGTGCCATGAGGTGCAGCGCTCCTTCAGGTGTGCGCGATTTCTGCTTGATTGCACGCCACTTATCTTCTCCATAGAACCCAAAGCATACGATGTTGATCGATGCCAGATAGGCCAACCAACCCGATAATCCAGCTAACCAAAGAGACAGGCTGACTATCATTGTAATGATCGCAGCAATGATAATCGATTGATTGGATGTCGAACGCATACGCAAGATACCCCATAGAGAGATCACAGGATTCACATATCGATGCGAGATTTGATCCTCTTCCCCAGAAACCTCACATCAAAGGATTCATTGAAGGGGTGATATTCCTTTTGATGACTATTTTTTACGCGCTCAGTATTTTTATTCAAAGGAATTGATCGAGTGGCGTCTGGGTTCAAGTCATCCATGAAGCTTACACTTTTTTCTTTGCCCTCCACAGCCTGCCCAGCGAAAAGAACGATGACATCTTGACATGTTTTTGTTACTCACACTTTGAGGGTGAATTGATCACGTAAAGCAAAGTGCCTGCTTCCTCCGGAGCATTGCCTTCGGATGGCAGGAACAATGTGATGACCAGTTTCTGTTGATTATTCGAGTCCGTAACCCATGTAGTATTAGGATTGGCAAATGCCCGTGAATGTTGATCAGTCTTGATTGCAAGCGTGCGGATCGGCATACCTTCTTCATCACAAAGATTGATTCTCCAGGAGCTCCAGTCGTTACGGTTTCTCTGGGTTTCCTGAAGGATATACGTTTTGTCTTTCCAGGTGAACGGATCACGATCTCCTAAATTGCCGTTCCATCCGTTTTTGATCAATGCCTCATTGATGTATACGGAAGGCTTGGCCTGCCAATGCTTGAAATCGGTCAGTGTGCCCATAGCTAGTTGATCAACTCGAACATGCTTGAAGTAATGAAAGCGAAGTTGAATTTTCGAATGATTGATCCCCTTTGCTCCCATTACCACCGATTCGAAACTGGGAGTTCCTTCAGCGGTGGGAGCAAGTGATCTCGGGATATCATTTTCGTTGGTGTATCTACCCTCCAGCAGGTGAGTCAGGTTTTCATAATAGCGCAACCTGATCCAGCATGATCTGGGCGCATCCTTTTCATAAGCCATTAAAAAGCCACCCTCTCTGCATGGGAAAATGGTGGGCTGGGATGCGTGAGTATCCAGTAATTTTATTTCCTTCCATATGAGTAGATCATTTGATTCAGCCAGATGTATGTTAAATACTCCTTTCTGCCTATTGTGGAATAACCCATAATAAACGGCTCTCTGATCATGTTGCTGAGCTTGGAACACTTTCAGGCAATCCATACTTCTTTCCTGCGTCGTTTTTAACTGATAACTTCGAACGTCTGCCAACGTCACTGCTTCAAGCTGCTGGACAAAGGTATCGTTTTCTGCGGCAAACAACTCCAAGGTTTGCCCTTCAAGGATCATGCTAAAAAGGTAAAGTGTCCTGAGGATTGAAGGTATGATGTACCTGCCGTATTGCTTTCTTTTCATGAGTTCACTTGGCTCTGCTTGGCTTATGTATTTCAACGATTATTGCATGAATGATGGAGCATACGATTTGTCGGTCTGATGCCCTTCATTCGCTGAGTAACCACCTTACTGAAGGGGGAGAATTTTCAAGTAGTGACCACGCTGTATGGGGCTTATTGAACTCAGGTATATCGGTAAACCGATGGTTGATTTCGTTCGTTCATCCAAGGTATGGTTTGATCATGCGAATTCATTATTTCTTTCGTGCCATGATGGTTGCTGGGGCCCTGATCATGGTCACACAAACCAAGGCGGCGGATCGTCCGAATGTAGTTTTCATTCTCGCTGACGACTTAGGTTGGCGTGATCTATCCATTCAGGGAAGCACTTTTTACGAAACGCCGAATATTGACCGTATCGGTCGAGAGGGTATGCGTTTTCGTCAGGGATACGCGACCTGTCAGGTTTGTAGTCCATCCAGAGCAAGCATTATGACGGGTAAATATCCTGCTCGATTGGCCATCACGGATTGGATTGGAGCTGCAGCTGGGACAGACTGGAAGCGCAATACCAAACTGCTTCCCGCTCACTACCATCATCAGCTTTCACTGGATGAGACGACCTTGGCCGAAGCCTTTCGAGAAGGCGGTTACCGTACCTTTTTTGCCGGTAAATGGCACTTGGGAGGTGAAGGAAGTTTTCCTGAAGATCATGGCTTTGATATCAATGTGGGAGGACATCATCGAGGTTCGCCTCCAGGTGGTTTTTTTTCCCCCTACACGAATCCAAAAATGGAATCCGGTCCAGCTGGTGAATACTTGCCTCTGAGGCTCGGTCAAGAAACGGCAACATTTATTGAAGAAAACAAGGATCGTCCATTCCTCGCATATCTGTCTTTTTATATGGTGCATGCCCCACTGGAAACAACCGAGGCTCTGTGGGCTAAATATCGTGATAAAGCTTCGAAAGAACGCCAACCTAATCATCGATTCATCATTGACCGCACGTCTCCCGTGCGACAGGTACAGGACCATCCGGTTTATGGCGGAATGGTGGAGGCCATGGACATGGCTGTAGGTTTGGTCCTGGAAACATTGGATCGTCTGGGATTGGATGAAAACACCATCGTTGTTTTTACATCAGATAACGGTGGCGTTTCTGCCGGGGATGGCAAAGCCACCTCCAATCTACCTTTTCGTGGAGGCAAGGGACGTCAATGGGAAGGTGGAATCCGCGAGCCTTACTTCATTAAATGGCCTGGAGTCGTACAAGCGAATTCTGTGACGGATGTTCCTGCGATTGGAACCGATTTTTACCCGACCCTGATGGAAATGGCAGGGCTCCCCATGCGTCCCACACAGCATGTGGACGGGCTTAGTCTTGTTCCTGTTCTCAAGGGAGGAGAGATTTCAGATCGTCCTTTATTCTGGCATTATCCTCATTACGGCAATCAGGGAGGCGAACCTTCATCCATCATGAGGGAAGGGAATTGGAAGTTGATTTATTATCACGAGGATGGCCGATGTGAACTATACCGACTCTCTGAAGATGCAGGAGAGCAACATGATTTGGCGGACGAGCACAAAGACAAAGTTCAGGCCATGTTTCAAAAATTGGTGGCATGGCTGCAGGAAACGGATGCACGGATGCCTTTCCTGAATCCCAAATATGACAAAGAACTTTACCGCAAACAGCAAATTCAAACACGCACCAAAGCCCTTCCAGCTCTGGAACGAGGTCATGCTGCGGTATTAAGACCTGATTATGTGCCCCGTGGCGGATGGTGGGAAGGTCGTGGTAAATGAGTTTACTGGGACCTACGCTTTGATATGAGGGGGCTCGTCTGATTTGAGCGTCAATCCTTTCAGGTGGACATCGTAATCTGATTCAGATTGCCCCTGATTGACCAACAGCCATCGGGCTTGGGGGTGGATGGATTGAATGGCGTTGATCGCCTCGAACCCATCCACAAGCATGGCCGTCGAAAGGGCATCAGAATCGGTTGTGTTCCCACAAACGAGCCCAGCTATCCAATGCCCCTGCGCCGGTTGTCCTGTGCGGCCATCAATGACGTGACCCAAAGTACGTTTGTCCGATTGGAATGACTTGCCCCAGATCGCTGAAACCGAAAGACTTTGATCAACCAGAGGGACTACTGTCAGCAGATCTTGTGATTGGTATTCTGTTGGTGTCTTTTTTTCTTCCACGTAATAGGGGAACGCTGGATCGCTTTCAGGCTTGATGAGGGCGATATGCCAGGCATCGTCCTCAGGAGGGGTCCCGATCGCGCTGATAGTGCTTGTTCCCCCGTGGATGATTCCACTTTTGATTTCAAAATCGAGAAGTATTTCCGAGGCAACTTCGAGTGCGTAGCCTTTGCCCACCGCCCCCAGGTCCAGCATGATCCCTTCTTTATCAAAACGAACGGTATAATCCGTTGGATCGAGGTGCACATGCTGCATTCCCACCAGGTTCATTGCTCTGGCGATGGCATCCTCCGACGGGCATTCGCCAGTGCCTTTCATGAATCCCCAGCATTTGATCAAGGGGCCCATGGTAATATCGAATGCCCCGTTGGTTTTTTCTGATAAGGTTTTGCAACGCTGAAGGAGGCCGAAGACCAATGGATCAAGTTTGACGGGTGAAACGGCTGCTTGATGGTTTGTCCGTGCAATTTGACTGGCAGGATTATAAAGGCTTAATTTGGCCTCCATTTTTTCGATTTCATCCAATACCTCTTCTGCGACGGATTGTAGCCAGGATTCCTTTTCGCCATTGAGAACGACTTCAAATCGAGTGGCCATAGCCATGCGTGCGGCGCGTACGGTTACCATTAGGTGATTCAATAAAGTTAAAGATCGGTGCATGAAAAAGGGTTCCACCGATGGGGTGGAACCCTTTCACTAAAGATCAGATTTAATTTCGATTAAGAAAGATCCAAACTTCCGTAAGTGAGCGGCTTGACTTCTTTGCCATCGGCAGTGGTGATCGTGCGAGTCTTCTCGTCGTAAACGCACATGATATTCAAGCGATCAGACATTTCAGCGAGAGAAATAACCGTTTGAACTTTCACTGCGAGATCGATGCCACAGTTAGGCTGTTTGCGGGTTCGGATACATTCGATCCAGTTCTTCTCGTGGTGAGAAATGGCTTCACCTGGCAACAGGTTGTCGAATACTTCAGGATCGACTTCATCAGAAAACTTACGCTCCGGACGAAGCTCGATCTTGTTGGCTCCGATACCACCCATCAGCAAGGTGCCGTGATGACCGCGTATGGTTTCAGTCATGTTGTACTCATTGACCGTAGCGCTTGCAACCACCAGATTGAATCCGCTTGGGAATTCGATGATTGCCTGCACGTTCTCATCCACATCACGCTCATAAGTGCCCGGAGTGTTTTTATCGGTTCGAAGTGATTTGTTTCCAAGGCTGACGACGCGAGCCGGGTATTCAGGAGCTCCAGTTGCCAGCATGTAAGGATGCAGCAGGTGAGGCAACAGGTCACCTAGCAAACCCGCACAATAAGGGTAATACTTGCGCCAGCGGAAATAGTGATCTGCGTTGAAGGGGATCTTCTTGTTTACGCCACCCATCCAGCGGTTCCAATCCATGTCGTCCGGGGTTGCCCAGTCGCGGATGGTGTAATTCCACTCTCCCTTGGGATTGTTGCGCATGTAGGAAGTCGTTCCCATGACGAGAGGTCCAATCATACCGGACTGGATGACCTCCGCAGCTTTGTGGTATTTTCTTGCAGAACAACCTTGTGAACCCACCTGAACCAGACGGCCCGTGCGTTTGACAGTGTCCTGGATCTCCCATGCTTCATGCAGGTAACGGGTCATGGGTTTCTCTACATAGACATCCTTGCCCAAATTCATTGCATCCACTGCACAGGGAGTGTGCCAGTGATCTACGGTAGCTATGCAAACCGCATCGATATCCTTGTCTTCGAGCAGTTTGCGGTGGTCCACGTAGCGACCTACTTTTTCGCCAATGATGCCCTCCGCCTGGTCCATGCGAGATTGAGAAATATCACAGACAGCAATCTGAGCTAGATTGCTGTCGCCCTTGTGGCCTTTCATGCTGCGAACGTGCGCTTGGCCTTGTCCGCCAACACCAATGTAACCTATATTGACTCGCTCGTTAGCACCAATGACCCTCCCTGTGGATGGAGCTTGGCTTTGACCATAAACCGGAGTTTTGGCAATGTTTGAGGAAGCAACGACCGCGGCGGCAGTCGAAGCCTTCTTGATGAAATCTCGGCGGGAATCCTCACCGCCGACCTGTGTTTGCTTTTGATTGTTTTCCATAAGACTTAAAATCTATATAATGATGCTGTCATTAATGGGCTCTGGACATCGTAGCCCATCCACGGCCATGGTCAATGCCCAAGATACCACGAAAGCTCAATTTTTGACGCAAGATCCTTCTTCTGCATTCAATGGAATGAGCCGGAAATTTCTTTGCCTCCCAAAAAAACACAGGAAACTGGCTCCAGGCTGCTTATGGCATGCTCTGCTAGGGATTCTTTTTTGCCGTTCCATGGTAAACTAATCCAATCAGCCCGCTTGCCGGCCTCAAGGCTACCAGCTTCACCCTGTAAACCAAGAGCTTTGGCCCCGTTGAGGGTAGACATTTTTAAAATGGATTCCGGTTTAACCGCGTTTTCTCCTTCCAGTAATTTGCGCATTTCGTCGAAAAGGCTCAAGCTGTTCGGCGAATCTTCATCTGTCACCGATGCCAAGCTATCCGTTCCCAGTGCAATATTGAGGTTTTTGGATTGTAAATCATTGATCTGGAATGTTGGATGGGCGAAATAGGCATGGCTTCTTGGACAATGTACAATGTGCATATTGTTTTGAACCAACCTTTCAACATCGCCTTCATCCAGGCAGTTAACATGCACTGCAATACCATTTTTTTTCAAAATGCCTGCTTGATCCATCAGTTGAATCGGGCTGCCTGTCCCCCATTCAGGTAAATGCTTGATTGAATTGAACCACTCAAACATCGGCCCCTTACGATGCTTGAAGAGGTCGTATTCTTCGATGGATTCTGACAAATGCATGGAGAACGGCAGATTGCACAAGGTGGAGGCTCGTTTCAGTGACCTCCATAATTCGGGACTAGTAGTGTAGGGTGCATGCGGAGAGATTCCGGCTTTATCACCTTTTGTTTTTTCAAATAGCGCCGCATGACGGGCGCTCATGGTCAGATCATTCTCGTCCAGAGGCGTATCCTGAAGGTGTATGAGTTCGTAGAAAGGAAATAATCTGGGGCCGCGTGGAAGATTGCGTGGATCAAATCTCGATGGATGAGAGACTGTATCAGCAACCAGTGTAGTTCCACTTTGAATGAGTTTTTGATAACCTGAAATCCATGAATCCTGGAAATTCTTTTCATTCCATGCACGTTTTTGTTTGATCATGGATTGGATCCATGAGGTGAACGACGTGGGCTTTTTTAGTTTCCCTGCCATCAAAGTATAGTCCAGATGACAATGCGCGTTGATAAGTCCTGGAAGCATGACCTGCTCGCCCAGATCGAGGACAGTTCCCACAAATTCCCGCCTCACTTTTGCCCAGTCATCGACTGCCAGGATTTTATCTCCATGCATTACCAATGCACCATTGAAAATCGGAGGCCTGTCAATGGGGAGAATGGCTCGGCTGCGAATGATCAGGTTGTCTTGCATGGCATTTATTGACCGCAAAGGTTTTGCTTGAGAATTAAGGAGCAGGACGCAAAAGAAAACCGCTTGAATGATTCCAAGCGGCTCTCAAATCCAAACGCATGATGCGTCACAATGATCAGAATCAGGACTGGCGACGTCTTTTGTCGCGTGCCGCTTCGCTTTGTGTTTTTGATTTCTTCTTGCTGTGCCGTTTTCTGATTTGTTGTTCGATTTTTTTGGTGACAAGGTCAATGGCGGCATACAAATCGTTTTCGTAATCGGTCGCGTATAAATCATTGCCTTTGACTCCAAGACGTATCGAGCATTTAAACTGCTTTTCCGGAGACCGGGTGTTGTCATGTTCAAGGTTGACCCGGGCATCAATCGCCCATCGGTCCAAATGCTCAAGTTTGTCGATGCGGCCCAGTAGATGATTCTCGATCGACTTGGTTAATTTTATGTTATGCGTTGTCAGCACGAATTTCATTTGGTAATCACTTTCTTGTCTTTTGTTTCTTGATTGGTTACCTGATCAAGTAAGGTAACCTGTTTTCAAAATGGGGCTTCCAGGAAAACTGAAGTCACGTCATCAGCTAAAGCAGGTGGAATTCCTATTTTACCGTTCTTCTGGACTCCGCTCCTATTTATATGATCGGTCTATTTGTGATTGGTTGCGGTGTCATTCGCATTCCAAGTCCTTCCTATGGTTCTTCATTTCGGCAAAGGCTCAAACCAATCCTGCCTTAGCCAATCGACCAGCAATCCGATTTCCGTCGGGGTGAGGATGCCCTCAGTCAAGAAAGAGGGCATGCGGTCATTGTTCTCACCGTAGAAACGTTTCTGACCAGGATCGGAAATGAATGATTTCATCCATTCTCTGGAGCCGTAACCAGTTAAATCGGGTCCATCCGCGTCGTCGTCTTCAAAATGAAATGCATGGCAGTCAGAGCAGCCTAATTCATACCCTAAATCCTCTTTGCCTAGAACGATGAGGTCCGCCTCTACCTCTTCAACCTCTGCCTGCCGGCTTAACCCGGCTTCAGCTGAAAGGGCTTTAATAGCGCGCTCCAGTGCTAGTTTTTCTTCCTTGTCAAACTGTGAAACCTTCTTGTTAACGAAGCGAACCATGTCTCCATTTCGAAACGCTGTTTCTCCGAAATAACGTTTGGTGGCGATATGCTCAGGCTTCAGCAAATCCGTCAGCCAGGCGCGCGAGGCAAAGTCTTTCAAATCTGGTGCACTCGAGGTATCCAATGGAACATTCCCTGTGCCATCGTGTCCGCCAAAACGATGGCAGCTTGAGCAATGTGCTGCGAACAATCTGGGGCCAAGCGTCTTAGGGTCATGGTGCAGGAGGTGAAGCGCTCCCTCTTCAGGGATGCCCGTCGGCCCAGAGGCAAGTTCAACAGCTCTCTGTGCTTTTTCATGGGCTTGCTCCCCGGCCGCTATGTAGTTTGCATTAGTGGCGTCCTCCATCTTTGCCGAGTAAGTCAGCCAGAATGCGCCAGTTAGCAGACCCATGCTCACCAGAATGTTGAAGTAATGCCCAATCCTGAGCTTGGCTACCCAAGGCATGATCACGAAATACCCTACGATCAAGCTGGGAATGAAAATAGCGCCAAGAACTTCCTTTTCACCAGGAAAGTATTTCAAAAATTGGAACAGGAATAGAAAGTACCATTCGGGTCTTGCTGCTGCGTAGAGATCTGTGGGATCTGCCGGAGCCGCCAGGGGCGCCCCCATGCCAATGTGAGTAAAACCGAACCACTGAGGTTTCAGGGTCATCAGCGTGACTAATCCCATCACTGCCAGGCAAGCGATGGCGTTTTTGAGTGCCTGTCCAGGCCAGAACGAAGATACATTGATTTCAGTTCTGGCAATTCCTTTAAAGGCCTGCTTCCTGTATCGACGCACCAGCATCATTCTTGCCAGCAACAGGCCTGAAAAGACCACAGGAAGAACACCAGCATGCAAGGCAAAGAAACGCGTGAGGGTATGATGCCCGAAATGCTCCCCTCCTACAGTCAATCTCTCAAGGTAGGTGCCAAAGACCGGGCTCAATGACATGATATGAGTCCTTACTTTTGCCGACCAGTAGCCCTGTTGATCCCAGGGAAGCAGATAACCTGTCAGTGAAAAACTGATGACAACAAGTGCCATAGCCATGGCAATCCAGAACATTAATTCTCTGGGTTTGCGATACCCTTTGAACCAGATTTTCTGAAACACATGCAGTAATACCATGATGACCATGGCCTCTGCCGCATAGTAATGAATACCTCGCACTAGCCATCCCAGCTGCATGACATGTTGAATATAGTAAACACTCTCCCATGCGGACCGGGTACTGGGGCTGTAGGACATCCAAAGAGCCATGCCGGTGATGGCTTGCACAGCGAACATGAAGAGTAGGATGCCTCCCCAGGTGTGGCGCCACTTGGCTCCCCCCGGGATCTCATTGAACAACGCGGACCTAATGACCTTTTCGAGGCCGGTTCGGTCATCAATCCACTTGAGCAATCTGCGCATTAGCTGGTTGGAATTCTTTCTGAAATCCCGGTTTTAAAGCTTTGGTATTGAACCCAGATTTCATCGCCATTGCGGATTTCTACCTTCAATGGATCCATGCCTCGCGGGCTGGGGTTATTCGGGTTGGCTTTCGTACCGTCAAAATGAAACTGACTCTCGTGGCATGGGCAGTTAAACTGGGGCTTCTGTGAATCGATCTGAACAAAGCAACCCGCATGAGGGCAGATAATGTTGAAAGCGGCCAAGTGCTCGTTTTTGGTGCGCCTGAGATAAATGGAACCCACTGGAACATTTGAATAATGATTCCATGCGTCTTTCCTGTTGGAAAGAATATCGAACTTCATAGGTATTCCGTTTGCCGGCAAGGAAGCTAATCGAGCGACCATGATGAATGCGCCTGAGGTTTCGTTTCTGTTGCGTCTCAGGGGATCCAGAAGAAGCGCTAAACCACCCAAAAGTGGACCAAGAAGTGCAAAACCCCCTGCGATCATGGTGAGCATTCCACGCATGAAACCTCTGCGATCCGGGCTGGTTGAGGGTTGGGGCTTTTTTATCATATGCGCCAGACTTACTAACATCACCATACACTTTTACCCTGCCCAAGGCAATGGAGAATTGCTGAATCAAGGGCGATGTTCCCGCAAATCCTTCTCCTATTCTCAAACTGGACCCTGAGCCCGTTCGCGCTTTTTGTAAACGGGTGAATTTCAGGGTTTCACCTGCGGATGCCTCATATGAAAGACCTCTTCACAATTCACGGCCTTCGGGCTCATATCCGGATTGGTCTCCATGATCTCACTCATCCATTGCCACCATTTTTGACACACATCGGTACTCGAAATCGCGTTCCATTGATCCTCGTTTTCAATCTCGGCATGCGCAAAGAGGTGTCTTTTATCAGGGTGTAAGAAAATGCTGTAGGAGTGAACTCCATGCTTCAACAGGGTAGCTTCCAATTCAGGCCAGATGGGGTTATGCCTTTTCTCGTATTCTAGTTCACATCCCTGCTTGATGGACATGATGAATGCTTTACGGATCATGATGGGTTGATTGGGATATCAATACGCTCCGCGATACGATTGCTTGTGTCATAAATCACCGCGGTTGAATGACCCGACAAACCCCCATAAATTTCACCGGGATTGATCAGTTGGCATGATCTGCTCATGGAAATTTCAAATTGATGGTTGTGCCCGAAGCACATGACATCAAATTTGCCCGAGTCTGCAAGGAGCCTTGCGATGTTGTCAAAATGTTGCATGCCGAATCGCACTCCATCCAATTCGAGTTCAGCCAATTCGCCATGCAATTGGATGTGTGAGAACGCTTGACTGTTTTGTGTGATGCGAAACAAGTCTCCGTCATTATTACCAAAAACGACATGGATAGGCTTGCTGAATCCTTCCCCAAGCGCTTGGATGATAAACGGCGAACACAAGTCACCACAGCACAGTAAAGCATCAGCGTCTTTCATTATTTCCAGCGCTTTTTTAAGCTGCGTCAACCGATCATGAATATCGGACAAAATGGCAATTTTCATCGTGAGTTATAACTTTTTAATCCTTGAACAGATATTTTTGACCGTTGCAACCTCTGATACCGCACCAGAAGGTTTCCTCTTTTTGAAGTGTCATGGTTTTCAATTTTCCCCATAAAAGCCGAACTTCGCTTCGTGGGTCCCCTTGCTCTTGAGTTCATCCTCTGCATGAAAAACTAAACAAGGTGAAAGGGGCCATCGATATAAATTTTTTCGGACAATGATTATGTTTGTTTTGTAACTCAAACCATACTGAACTTTCTCGGCCATTATCAGGTGCATGGATTTCAGTATTTCTTGGTCTTAAAGAGAAGGTGATTACATTCTTGAATTATCTGCAGATTACTTAAGGTGAGTCAGATCCAGCCCTGCTTTGATTCCGTCATTTCACCAGCTTTTCCTTACGATCACGAGCAGGTATTTATTTACCATTCACACCCTCATTGGATTGTTTTTGGTTTAAATCACTCCCTGGAGGCTGTCCCTTACATTGGAACGCGTTCGAAGGAAAACCCTTTTTCTTGTGTCTGCCATCCAATGCTCCACTTTTCAATGCGACCTTGCATTGATTGAATTCCTGATGGGGTCCTGCTCCCAACTTGATTACGCATGAGACAACGCCTGCTGTATGGAAAACGGTGATTATTTAAACATGGTTTCAATCACGTTTGAAAATGGAAGCTTTCATCAAAGAGGCGGATGTTTGCTGACTGCTAGTATCAAGAATCAAGTATGCGTATTCCATTGTCCTCCAACGCAATTTTGCGTTCCTTGAACAGATTTCCAACGGTTTGTTTGAACACTTTTTTACTGACCCCAAAATGACTCCTGATGAGCTCGGGGCTGCTTTTATCGGTTAGAGGTAGAAAGCCATCGTTGCATGAGAGTTGATCCAATATCTGAGATGAAAGGGAGACTACTCTTGCTCCACGGTCAGGGTTGAGGGTGAGGTCGATCTTACCATCATCACGGATTTGTTGGATATACCCTTTCAGCTGATCGCCTGGATCAAGATGGGCGATTGAGGGATCCCGGTAAAGAAGGCCTACGTGTGATTCATTGATCAACGCATTCAAACCCATGGGAGTACGTTCTGAGATCAGCAGTCTGACGGACTGGCCTCTTCTGTAACGAGGGGCTTGTTTTTCCAGCCAGCGGTTCAATCTTGCACTCGCTACGAGGCGTTCAGATTTTGGATCAAGGATGATACGGACGACAATGATCTGATCTTTTCGGGCGGGTTTTGTCTGTTCTCGATAAGGCAGTAACAAATCCTTTGGTAAACCCCAGTCCAGAAACGCACCTACATTGGGGTGAACACTTGTGACTTTTAATCCTGCAAACTCCCCGACAATCGCCTTGGGTCGATCGGTGGAAGCAATGAGTCGATCCTCTGAATCGCGATAAATAAAGACTGTGATCATGTTGCCCTCCTTCATGCTGTCAGTCACGTAGCGCGAAGGCAGGAGGATTTCTCCATGCTCCGCACCGTCGAGATAAAATCCCTGCGGTGTGTGATGTAGAATTTCCAAAGAATTAAGTCTCCCAATTTCAGCCATGTTGGATGCATCCTGTCATAGACTTGAGGAGGAGGCACGGTTAATTCAGGTAAATGTCATGTGTTCAATGACGCTCAAAAGGGATAGTGATATTCGATTTTGTGCATAAGGATCATTGACCAATGCTTTTGGGAAGCATAAAAACAGACAAACCCATAGAAGCTTATGTATACCTATCCTGTTAATGCTGTGTCTGGCCTTAATTCTCAAAAAGTATTTCGCCATGCATCAAATTCTTTACGTCATGGTTTCACGCTGATTGAGCTTTTAGTGGTTATCGCCATTATTGCAATTTTAGCAGGAATGCTTCTTCCTGCGCTCAGTAAGGCTAAATCTAAAGCCAACAAAACCCTGTGCTTAAGCAATCAGCGGCAATGGGGTATCGCTATCCAGATGTATGCAGCTGATCATGACAATTCCTTTCCGGATAATTCCCAAGGGCAGCATTTGAGCTGGATGGGGCCTTCCATGGCATCTTTCTGGAAGAATTATTTGATTGAATCCAAAAAGACAGAAGAGGAGAAGGGGAAGTTTCACCTCATATTCTGCCCTACTGACAAATGGCATCGGGTTGCTGACATGTGGAGGAATTCAGATCCTAGTGCACATTTAAAACCTGTTCTCACAGGCTATTTCTATCTTCCCGGACGTACCGCTTCGAGTGCTGATTATGACGTAAGTGGAGTTGAGGGTTGGGTGACTCGCAAAAAACTTGGTGGACGTTTTAAGAATGCTCCAATTTTGACCGACCGTCTTCAAGGGCTTGGCTCATGGAATATGTCGAAGAACAGTGGCAGTGTAAACTGGTTCACTGAAAGCGATGGTAAAAGCGTTCCTGCCGCCACCCACCGCAGCAGTGATGGATCCCCCGAAGGTGGTAACTTTTTATTCGAGGATGGTCATGCCGAATGGCGTCGATTTAATCTCAATGACGCACGATCAACCATCGATCTTGGGGCGAGGATAGGCACCTGGCTTTGCTTTTACAAAATCCCCGTGGCGGATTAACCATCTCAGTCATCCTGTTTATTCGGTAGCATTGTTCCGCTTCAAACCTTTATGAGTTACCGATCCGCCTTTGTTATGTGATTGCGGTGTGGGGGAGCCAAAGAAAGAGTAATCCCTGAGAGGCTCCTTGCTGAGCCATCGATGTTCTTGGAAATGTTCTTCATTCAACCCAAAGGAAACATCTGGTTTCTGCTTGGGATATTTTGGGAGATATTCATGTGCTGTAATTCTTCCGTTGGGCTTGATCAGTGCGAGATATTCTCCGTCGGTCGACAGCTTGAAATTTGTGTGTAAATCATCTACCCAATTGGTTCTGTTTTTGCCTGATGCCCACACCAGCAAGAATTCACCTGGTTCAATTTGGGCATGGGGGAAAGTCCATTTTCTGAAGTTTTTAAAATCATCTGTTAAATGCCAACCAGCCAGAGAAAGCGTTTTTTCTGATGCGTTGTAAATTTCAATCCAATCAGAAAAATCACCATCCGCATCGGTGAGTTGGGTTTCGTTTTCAGCGAGGAACTCCGTGATGAGTAAGTCTGGTTTGCCTGCGTAATAGGTCAACAAGTCAGGATTCATAATCAGGCCTGTTGCTGACAGCACCAGCAAGATGGTGATGAACTGCCAGGGAGAAAAGATGCCATGCTTCTGTTCGGGTCTCATTGTTTCCTGCGTGGTTTTGGCTAAGTGCTCAGCAAATCGACTCCTGTGACATATTTAGACATGCGTGTCACCCGAAACGGTAAAAAATTCACCAATCGTTCATCGAGTGTCGAAATGTCTCCCGAATATTTTAATTCTACCACGACACTCTCCTCCAGATTACGAATCCGATTGAATTGACAATCAAAACGGTCGATGGCGATAAAACTCAACCCCGTGTCAATCGTGATACGATACATGCCGTCTGCTGAGAGGTAGTATTTTCTGTGATAACGATTGCACATCGTTGGGACAACCAGTCTTACATCGTGACGGACATTTTCAGGTATGTCGCATTTCTCCCAATAGGTATCCAAATCATGATAGGAAAAACCGGGGGTAAGATTAAGTGGTGGCAGTTTATAACTGTTCTTTGTGCCCACCATGCCGCGTTTGATCTTATATTCCAGCGTTGTTTTTTGCTGGCTCTGCAGAAATTCCCCATACCATCGGAGCCTTATTTTGGTGCGAGCAGCCTGACCACTCAGATTTTCATGGTAATTGGATAAATCAGGCGTATCGAAATAGATGTTGTTGATAAATCGTGGCGGAAAACATTCAAAAAACAGGGCAGGGGAACGTTTGATCCACATCTCAATTTCAGCTTCCGGCAAGTCCTGAATATGATATTTGCGCTCGAACCGATAGCCTTGCCTCGGTTCATGTATTTCCTTTTCTGATGTGGCTGCATCGGACACGCTCACTTTATTATCCTCCGATACCACGGTCATCGATCAAGCTTATCTTAATCTCGGGGTGAATGCTCGCCAGCGCTGTTCTGCAACTCTGAATGTGCTCTATGTCTTTGAACTGAATTTGAAAGGATATTTCAAAAAGCTCCTTGGTTTCATCAATACGCCTGAGTCTGAAATCTCTGGCCTCCTTGGCCAGCACCTTGGTGATCTGAGGAATGCAGTCTTCTTCTGATTTTTTGCCTGATAAGGTGAGATAAAGATTGGGTTTTGTTTCTCCTGGCCTTGTGAAATGACGTAATGCAAGGATTGCGACCACCACGAGAAAAGCAACTCCGGTGATCAATGCTTGCTGGGAACCCATGCCCAGGCCGATCGCGATGGCGAAAAAGAGGTAGCTTAACTCTTCTGGTTCTTTGATAGCTGCTCGAAATCTTATGATCGAAAGTGCCCCAACCAGTCCCAAAGACAGTGCCACCGATGATTTGACGATGGTGATGATCAGCATGGTTGTCATGCTCAGGATCATGAAATTTTTCCCGAACATTTCCCTGTTCGACAGTGCATTTCCAAAGTGCACATAAACCTTGCTCAACAAATAGCTGAGAAGCGCAGCCAACAGGAAATGCACAATAAACCATACGACATCAATCTCCGCGTTTTGAGCGGCAAAAAAGTTTAACAATGATCTGGGATCCGTATTCATGGGTAATGCTGAGACTGAACTTGAGCGATTCGGGTTACAAAATCTACAAAATAAACGTGAAACACTTCAAACTCCTGACAAACGAATAAGTATTTAAACGATATTGCTGTGTTTCAGGTGTGAGGCCTCAATTTTTCCTTATCTTGGAGTTGCCATAGAATGTTGGGGTTTTTGCTGCTTTTCCGCAGGATGCAGGTTTCCAGAGTATGAGGGTTACCTCACTTCTCAGGGCCCTTCAGAGCTGTCCAAATTGAGTGAGACATGAGTTTCTGCCTAATGCGACCGGCACTTGAACGAGATGCTTCATTCCTAGTTTCTAATTCTCTGCGGGTAATTCCAGTTGGTTTTCGGAAGAAGCAATGACTGTTGCCACGGTTGCATCTCCAGTGACATTGGTGACAGTGCGCAACATGTCGAGTATTCGATCTACACCAAGGATCAGTGCAATCCCTTCGCTGGGGACATGGATGGCCTCAAGAATAATGACAAGCATGATAATGCCTGCACCGGGCACAGCAGCCGTTCCAATGGAGGCGAGGACTGCGGTCATCACAATCGTGGCTTGAGCTGCAAAATTGAGATCCATCCCAAGAGCTTGCGCGATGAATACGGAAGCCACCGCCTGGTAAAGAGCCGTACCATCCATATTGATGGTGGCCCCAAGCGGAAGCACAAAAGAAGAGACCTCTTCTGATACGCCAAGACGTTTCTGGCACCGGTCCATTGTGACAGGGAGCGTTGCTCCACTGGAGCTTGTGGAAAATGCGAGTAACTGAGCAGAGCTGATACCTGAGAAAAATCGTTTGTATGGTATCTTGGTGAAAAACCTGAGGAGGAGCGGATATACAATGAAGCAATGCAAAGCCAGTCCAGCGACTACGACAAGGCAATAACTTCCCAATGCTCCCAGGAGATCAAATACTTGCCCTAAATCATCCTGTGCCATTGTTACGATGGTATTGGCCATGAGTCCAAAAACTCCTATTGGAGCCAATTTCATGATCAAGTGGACAATCTGAATGACCGCCTCCATCAAACCATCGAATACCTGCAGAACAGGTCGACTCTGTTTGTCGGGGGTCATTGTCAAGCCTACTCCCAGCAACAGTGAGACAAATACAAGTTGAAGCATGTTGTTGTTGTTGGAAGCGGAGGCTAGAAAATTGTTTGGGATAATATCTACCAGGAAATCGAGTGTGCCTCTCTCTTTGACATCCAGCGCAGCAGTTTGACGGGTTGAGGCATCGTTTTGATACGACGACTGCAGTTGCGTGCGTGTTTCCTCAGGGAGATTTTTTCCAGGCTTGAACAAATTGACAAGGCCAAGCCCGATGATGACCGCTACTGCGGTGGTTCCTATGTAGAGCGCAATTGTTTTTCCTCCCATACGGCTCAGCTTCTTGACATCGGACAATGAAGCAACACCTGTTACCAGAGAAGTCAGCACCAGAGGGACGGCAATTAGTTTGAGCAAATTGATGAAAATAGCTCCGAAGGGGCTAACCCAATTGGAGGTCCATTCTCCCCAACCTTTTGAAGCGGCTATCACACCAAAGATCACACCCAGCAGCAAGCCCAGGATTATTTGCCAATGAAGCAATCGATACCACGGTTTTTTCATACAATTGACCTTAAAAAAAACACAGTAAAGTCATAGGAAAAAATCTTGTTTACTTCTATCGAAGGCTGGCCTCCTCTGCTCATTGATATCGCACAGGAGCTGGTGAAGGCATTTTAAAAGGGATTTATGATTTTAATTCAGTTCCTCGACAGTGACTTCGAAGCGATTGCCCTTCACTGTCATCGCATATTGCATTGGTTTTTTGACTCCATCGCGCTGGCTCGGTATGGAGGGAGTTTTTTGGGGTTGAGTCTGGGCATGAGGCCTTTCTTTGTTTTCGATATGCTTCTTAAGCTCCTGAGGGAACATGGCATGAAGGACTGCCATATCATCATTAACAGGAAATCCTGCCAGCTTTAATTCTTTCTTCAGTATGTCCATACGTGGCTCAAGCAGGTCTGCCGGACGGCAATCGATAGACTCTTCTTTCGCCTGCCCCTCCGCCTTCTTGCGAAGTTCCGGGTCGACGGGGCCAGGTGTTTTCCCGTACTTTCCAAGGAGAATATCCACAACGGGCTGTGAAAGCATTTTCCATCTGCCAAATTTTACATTGAGCATGGATTGAGTGCCCACAATTTGCGAGGTCGGTGTGACCAAGGGAATCCAGCCTAACCTTTCCCTGACATAAGGGATTTCTTTCATGACGTCCAATAGCTGGTCTCCCATTCCTTGCTCCTTCAGCTGGTTTCGGAAATTACTCATCATTCCTCCCGGTACTTGATAAACGAGTATGTCTGCATCGACTTTTTCGTTCTTAGCATGCGTGAATGCGTCCAGTTCAAGGTAGACCTTTTTGAAATGATCGCCGATTTCAGCCAGTGCCTGCGTGTCATAATCAGGCTTGCGCGGACTGGTTTCCAACATGGATTGCATGAGCAGTGTGTCTGGTTGGCCTGTTCCATTTGCAAATGGGGCAATGGATGTATCTACTGCATCAACGCCGCTTTCAATGGCAGCATAGTAAGAAGCTGCCGCCATACCTGCCGTGCTGTGACTGTGCAATACGATGGGGATTTTAATTTTTTCTTTCAGGTTTTTTACCAAGTCTGCCGCTTTGGAAGGGGAAATCAGTCCTGCCATGTCCTTGATGCAAACCGAATCACAGCCCATGGCCTCAAGCTCGACTCCAAGCTTGAGAAAGTTGCCGATGGTATGCACCGGGCTGGTCGTATAGCAAATGACGCCTTGTGCATGTTTTCCTGCTTCCTTCACGGCCTTCACCGCCGTACGGATATTGCGAACATCGTTGAGAGCATCAAACACCCTGAAGATGTCCATGCCGTGATTGGCTGAACATTTGATGAAAGATTCAACTACATCATCAGGAAAACTCGTGTATTGAACGATATTTTGCCCCCTAAGCAGCATCATATGAGGTGTATTGGGGGAAAGTTTCTTTAGAGTGTCGAGACGGTCGAAAGGGTTTTCATCCAGAAATCGCAGACAAGAATCAATGGTTGCGCCACCCCACGTTTCCAGTGCTCCAAATTGAAGGTTATCCAGTTTCTCGACAACAGGTATCATTTGCTCGGTCCGCATGCGTGTTGCTGCCAGAGATTGATGCCCATCTCGAAGGACCGTATTGTTGAAAATGACCGGGGTGGTTTCTGCCATAGTTTTATTTTGTCGGGCATCTGTAAGTCTATCAAGAGCAATCTGGTCAATGACTCTGTTGCTGGAGTATCAAAGTCCATTCCCTGATTCCTGTCTACGCATTGGAAAGTTGTTTGCTGCTGGTTTGATATTGAAAAAACGTGACCTTTGCCTCCAGCTGAATCAACCTCTCCTTTCATGCAAAGCAAAGTAAAACAAAAGGATAAAAATAGAGCATTGCGAAGCCTCTTGAATGATCCTGGGATCATCGTGAGTCTGGGAGTTCATGATGCTTTTTCTGCATTGATTGCTCAGCATGCAGGATTCAATCTTTTGTTTTTGGGTGGGTTTGGAGTCAGTGCATCGCGGTTTGGATTGCCGGATCTTAATTTTCTGAACCTCTCGGACATGGAACTCGCGGTGCAGCAGATTACACGGCAACTTTCCATTCCCTTGATTGCAGACGGAGATACTGGTCATGGCAATCTTCCTCACGTGCGACAGACTGTTGAACGTCTCGCTGCTGCGGGGGCATCCGGTATCCTGCTGGAAGATCAGTTATTTCCAAAAAAATGCGGTCACTTTCACCAAAAGCAGATTATCACAAAAGAAGAAATGTTGGGGAAAATCGAGGTAGCGGTTGACTCCAAACCTGATGAAGATTTTGTGATTATTGCACGGACTGACGCGCGCGCGCCGAACGGACTGGAAGATTCCATCGATCGAGTCAATGCCTATTGCGAACTTGGAGCGGATGTGGCCTTTATTGAGGCGCCGGAAAGTCGCGCAGAACTGGAGAGGATAGCCGACAATGTTTCGCATCCTTTATTTGCCAACATGCTGGTCGGCGGTAAAACCCCGATTCTGAGTGTGTCAGATCTTGAGCGCTTGGGTTACAAAATTGCGGTCAGTCCAATTGAAACACTCATGGTGTGTGGAAGTGCCATGCAATCGATGATGGAAGCCCTTAAGCAAACAGGTCAATTAACCCATCATCTGGAAGATAAAATGTCGTTTGACACATTGAAGGATATTTTGAATCTCGACGGATTGTTAAACACCCAAACGGGTCACCAGCGAGTTCAATAGGAGTTCTGTAATTTCACATTTGATTTGAATCAAGGCCTGTTTACGACATGCATCTTTCTGTCATACCCAAGTTAACGTTGATGGTCTTTTTTCTGTTACTCTTTCCGTCGCACCTATGGGGCGTTATCATTTCCTCCGGCGATGGCTCGCGGAACACCACTGCGCCCGGCGATGATCCGGGCGGGTCCAATGTGGGTAAGCGTGGAAGTTCGTCGGGTATCTGCCTTGGCAATCGCTGGGTATTGACTGGAAAACATGTCGGTGCTGGTTCACTGACATTGGGAGAGACGCCTTACAATGCTGAGGCGGGAACCGCGGCGTCCACTTGACAAATCCGGCTGGCTTTGGCCTTTCTGAGAATACAGATCTGCTTATGTATCAGCTGAACACCGACCCGCTGCTTCTCATGGATAAAACGTTCTGGGGCGATGTGGCTACCTCATGGACAGAGACCGCCAAGGCTGGCTCGGATCGAGAAGGATTCAAATGGGATCCAGATGTCGGGCAGTTTCTGGAAGTGGGCTGCGGCAGGGCAACGGATGAAGACGCACATTGGTCGAGCTGAGGTTCAGTGCAATGATGCGGGGGAATGGGACATTCGATTCCTTTCTGTGGGATGCTGATGATTTCTTTTAACTGGTTGTCATTGAGGTTCTGATCGGTTAGGTTTTCGACTTTATGAACCACATGTTGACCACAATTAAATCAAGAATGCGTGTCTACACCGCATGGATGATTACCTTTCTAACTTGCAGTATGTTCCTCTCTTCTGTTGTTGCAAAAGGTTGGGTCAAATACGAGGGACGCAAGGGGCCTGGTAAAAATAAACACATCGTATTTATCACTGGAGATGAGGAATACCGCTCCGAGGAGGCAATGCCCATGATGGGGAAAATCCTTTCGCTGAGGCATGGATTTGATTGCACTGTCTTGTTTGCAATGGACGATGCCACCGGAACCATAGATCCTGATAATCAGACTAACATCAAGGGCATGCACTTTATCAAGGATGCAGATCTGGTTGTATTGTTTACGCGCTTTAGGGAATTGCCTGATGATCAAATGAAATACTTTGTAGATCATCTTGAGGAGGGGAAACCAGTCATTGGCTTACGCACCTCAACGCACGCTTTTTCTTACACTCGCAACAAGTCCAGTGAATACGCTCATTTTCACTGGCAAAGCAAAGGATGGGTGGGTGGTTTTGGTCAGCAAGTATTGGGTGATACTTGGGTGAATCATCATGGTCATCATGGTCAAGAAAGCACGCGCGGGGTGATTGAAGGAAGACATCAATCGCATCCTATTCTCACAGGCGTCAGAGATGTCTGGGGGCCAACCGACGTGTATGGAATGGCACATCTGCCTGATGATATTTCAGTTTTGGTGCATGGCTTGACCTTGAATGGCATGAAGCCGGATTCGCTGCCTAATTATGAAAAACCGCTTATGCCTGTCGCATGGGTGCGTGAACACAACGGGAAACATGGGAAATTAAATCGGATATTCTGTACCACCATGGGTGCGGCTACTGACCTAGAGAGCGCTGGTTTACGTCGTTTGTTGGTGAACGCATGTTACTGGGGGCTTGGAATGGAAGATCTCATCAGTGCAGACAGTAGCGTTGCATATGTGGGTGAATATCATCCTACTCCATTTGGGTTTGGTAAATTCGTCAGAGGGGTCAAACCGGAATCGCATGCATTAAAGTAACTCTCTGATGCTCATTGAAAACTGTCGCTCTGTCATGAAAGCGCCAGTTTTTTCATGAAATAGCTCGCCTTGATTCAGTGACCCATTAAATGATACCCGTCAATCAAGTGAAATGAACAAGCTGCAGCTTGTTTAATACTTTTTTTGCACTGGTGTGAGTTTTAAAATTAAGAAATGATTCATCCGAATGACGACCACGGAACTACTTCTCTTGTATTGCACGTTGATCCTCCTTGCCTCACTGGCTGGAGGGTGGATTCCGTTGATGGTCCGCTTAACGCACACGCATCTTGAAATAGCTTCCAGTTTCATATCCGGTTTGATGCTAGGCGTTGGATTACTGCATTTGCTTCCGCATGCCTGGTTCGAGATCGGTTCTATCGACCGCGCAATGCAGTGGCTGCTGGCTGGATTTCTTTTTACCTTTCTTATTCAGCGATTTTTTCACCATCACATGCATGATTTGCCGATGGAGTCGCAACAAAAGGCAAGTGGTGATCCGCAAGTCTCATCGCACAAGCATACTTCCTGCAACGATCCATCACACCAGGGCCACGATCAAGGGGCATCCCAGACTATCGTGGAACCCTACATCGAACGAGCCATAGGAAAGCGATGGTCCTGGCTGGGGGCAGGAATGGGATTGGCCCTTCACACACTTATCAACGGCATGGTCCTCGCTGCGAGTATTCAAACCGAAATGCAACACAGTGCAGGCATTCGTTGGGCTGGGCTGGGGACCTTTCTGGTGATTTTACTTCACAAGCCTTTTGATGCCTGGACGATTGGCACATTGATGTCCACAGGTGGCTGGACCAAAGGACAGAGACATTTTGTTAATGCCATATTTGCTCTCATTATCCCGTTGGGCGTCATTTTGTTTCTAGCTGGATTTCACCAGGCATCAGGAGGCAACCATCAAATTCTAGGCTACGCACTTGCATTTGCTGCCGGGACTTTTTTGTGCATCGCTTCCATTGATCTCCTACCTGAACTCCAGTTTCACAAGCATGATCGATTTAAGCTGACTTTTGCGCTGGTTTTAGGGCTTGGGCTTGCAGTTCTGATCGGTAAATTTGAATCCAGTGGACATGATCATTTCCACGAAGAGTCTTCGGAGGTGCATGATCATGCGCATTGAACACACCTGATTCTCTGATTTCAGCTTGCAGGTAAGATCCATTTTCCTCAGACAAAAGCCGCTTCATTCGAAGCGGCTTTTGTCTGAGGAAAATTATTTCATTGAGGGGATGTATCATCCTCCCATTCATTGATACGCATGATTTCGCGGATTTTCCGTCGCTCGTATCGGTGTTTCAGGGGCTTTTCCGGTCTATTTTCGACTTGTCGGAAAGGATGCTTCGTGTTGTGGACCAGTTCGGACAAATGGGAGGCAGGTTTTACCATAATTTTGTTTCTTACCAATGGTTAAACAATTTCTTACTACTCAGTGAACTCGGCCCTGTGCCAAGTTTACAACTGACATTCATGATCTAAGACACACCAAAAACTAGTTCAGTTCAAAAAAAAATCAAATTCGATAGAAGAGGATTTCACCTTTGGACAGCAAATGTCCTACCCTTCGATGTAATTTCACCCTCATGCAATGCAATTTATCTACCAAACAAACAGTGCGGATCGTTCGTATTTCAGACAAAGCTAACTTCAATCGCCAATGGGCGGAGCTGGTCAGGGGCATTGAGGCATTGCCTGAAGGTCATTCAACAGATTCTGTGGACCAAAATCCCTTGGTTCAATATTTGTATGGCCATCGTCAGCTGGACCAGTACCTGGCCCATATACGAAATCAGGCATCTCGTTGATCATATTGCTCGATATGTGGAAAAAAAAGTGGATCGACTCTTGAAAGCCTTGGTCTTGGATTGTAGTAGTTATCTAAATGAAGAAATTCTGGTTGCCCACATTTGTATTTGCCATCGTAAGCGTTATTTTTTGCTACACGATCTTTTTGACTGCACGGTCTGAAGAATCAGGTGGCCCACGCATGTGGCCTGTATTGGTGTTTTTCTTTCTCTATTTGGGCGCATTTACCTATTGGGGTTGCAGGACTGAACCGGAGCATCATTGAATCTGCGCGCCTCAACGGCGATCAAGTCCTCAAAAATCAGGCTGGATCAAACATGCGTCTGGCTGCATATTCCCAGCATGGCCTTTCCAAACACAACTTTGCGTGGTTTGTATGTATTTTCCGTGTCTTGGACACTGTTCCTTGCGAGTCTTCAAATCACTCAAGCAGCTCAGACCCGCACATTGAACTATTCCTCCTCGGGAAAAGTAATGGAAGGATATGTTGCATCTCCTGAACTACCAGAGGGTGAATTCAGGCCCGGTGTCCTCCTGATCCATGATTGGACTGGGCTACAAGATTATGCCAGGCAAAGAGCAAAGCGCATTGCCGATGAATTAGGTTATATTTGTTTCGCGGCAGATGTTTACGGTAAGGGGGTGCGGCCTGAAAATCCCGAAGAGTGTGGAGTGCAGGCAGGGATATATCGTGGCGACCGCACACTTTTTCGCCAGCGCTTGAACGACGCGCTGGCCCAGCTAAGAGCCGTCCCCGGATGTCAACCGGATCAGATTTTGGCGATCGGATATTGTTTTGGAGGAACAGGAGTGATTGAGCTTGCCAGAAGCGGTGCGGATGTTCTTGGAGTTGTTTCTTTCCACGGAGGATTGGATTCACCGAGTCCTGCCGACGGAGAAAATATCAGATCCAAGGTTCTGGTTTTGCATGGTGCAGATGATCCTTTTGTTTCAAAGGAAAATATCGAAGCCTTTGTCAACGAGATGAACCAATGGAACATCGATTGGCAAATGGTTTCTTATGGGGGGGCGGTGCACTCGTTCACCAAAAAGGAAGCGGGCGATAACAAGGCATCTGGTGCAGCTTATCATCCGAAAGCGGATCATCGAAGCTGGAAGCATATGCGACAGTTTTTTTCTGAAGTCCTGCCTAACGGGAAAAAAGGATGGTCTTCCTTATTTGATGGTCAAACATTGACAGGGTGGGTTCAGAAGAATGGTAATGCGACTTACACCGTTGAAAATGACGTTGTGTTGGGTGTGACATCAGAGGGTAGCCCAAATTCGTTTCTATGCACGACAAGAGATTATCGTGACTTTGAGCTCATTTTCGAGGTGAAGGTGGATGATGCTCTGAATTCAGGGGTGCAGATCCGGTCCCGCAGTCTGGACACTTTCAAGGATGGCAGAGTCCATGGCCCCCAGGTAGAAATATCCACGAATGGAAATGCGGGTTGGGTATACGGCGAAGCTTTGGAAGGTGGCTGGCTCAGTCAGGATAGATCCAACGAAAAGGCGCGGGGTGCTTTCGTGAAAGGAGAATGGAACAAGTATCGTATCCGTGCCAAGGGGGATCTTATCAAGACATGGATCAATGGGGTTTCGGTGGCAAACCTGGTCGGTAATGAAGAGAGTTTTAAGGAAGGTTTCATCGGCCTTCAGGTGCATGGGGTGAGTCGAGGTACAGGACCATTTGAGGTGCGTTGGCGGAATATTTATCTCAGGTCGCTGGAGAATTAGAGGACTATCAATTACTCAGAACAAAGGTGCTACCCCTTTTGTAAGGTTCATTTCGAGTCAGCATCGACGGCTTGTCATTATTTGCAACAGTCATTAAAATCCACTGAAAATCTACCTTTTCACAATAATATGAAAAAAACGACATTTCCCTTGCTGGTTAGCTTATTCAGCCTCTTGTTTTCTCTTTCGGATTTGCAGGCGGAACATCACCATGAGTTGACATTGGACCTTGGCGAAGTGGCTCCTGAGTTCATGGCCATCGATCAGGATGGGCACTTGTGGAAAACATCAGATCTTGTGGGGAAGAAAAACCTTGTTGTCTACTTTTACCCCGCAGCAATGACGGGAGGATGTACCAAGCAAGCCTGTGCTTTTCGCGATGATGCTTCCAAGTTAAAAGACTTGGACACGGTGGTCGTTGGCATCAGCGGTGATGCTCCAGCGGGGCTCAAGGCCTTTCAGCAAATGCATGATTTAAATTTCGACCTTCTGGCGGATTACAATGGCTCCATTGCAAAGTCATTTGGAGTTCCCCTGCGTGACGGCGGTCAGATCAAACGTGAGTTTCAGGGCAAGACAATTGAATTGGAACGAGGGGTGACTGCCGGGCGTTGGACGTTTGTCATCAATAAGGGCGGAAAGGTCATTTATAAAAATACCCAAGTGAAACCTGACCAGGACAGCGCAAACGTCATAGCCGCTCTCTCTAAATGACTGGTTCGTTTTTTGTTTTGAAGTCAACGTGTTGCTGGGCTCGGTTGGTGAGTGAATGTCATCTTCCCGGCTTTTCTGCATGCTGAGGCATTGGTCCGCAGATAACAGACGGTGTTATGAAAAAGATGCCCGACATCGAAATGGGTAACACGCCGAGACCATTTCTTTATGGTGTCTGGATCCTTGCTTTTTGGGGGGTGATTCAACATGTCTGTCTTGCTCAAAATCCCATATTGCCCATCGGCCTGTTGCGTGGCATGCCGTCCTCTGACACCGACGCTTTCGATGTAGAACCATTTTACAAAGGTAAGTCCGTTCGGATACAGGGGGTGATTCATCAACGCATTCTCTGGAAAGGCGCTCGCTCAGATAAACCAAATCACGCTTTCCTGATTCAAAATCCGCTGGCGGATTCAGATCGACAATCCAATACTTCTGACGGACTTTTCGTTTTTACAGGGAAAGAATCGATACCCAGACATGGGGGCGGAAGCCACTATGTGCCCAGTGTTGGTGATTATGTCCAGCTGCAAGGTGTCGTTGGGCATCGGTATGGGCAAACGGAATTGACAAAACCGAGTTTACTCAAAGTCCTACGGCGTCATGTCGATGTATCAAGTATGCTCCCGCGGGTGGAACTGGACTCCATGCTGAATCAAGAACGGAAGCGTTCCAAGCGCAGCTACGAAAGTCTGGAAGGTATGCGCGTTACTCTGAAGGCTGGGGCTGTGGTTCAATCGGGGCGTCAATTTGTGGGGCAGGGTCAGGACGCCCTATTCTGGGTTTTACCCTCTGGGCACCCCGTGGCTCAACGGAAAGCCTTATTCCACAATAGAACCTTCCGAGACGCACATCCGCTGGACGATTTGCCTTACTCACGATTTGATAATGACAATGGGGCTCGTATTCTTCTTGCTAGCTTGGGTCTGAAAGGGCACTCACGAAAATTAAGCCTTCAGTTGCCAGCGGTAAGGACAGGCGATGAAATCACGCGAGCTTTAACCGGCGGGATTGTTTATTCATACTCGCAATACAAGTTCATGCCGATGGAGCTACCTTCTGTTCAGCAAGGTGCTCATCCCAATCATAATAGAGTGAAGGAACCTGCCGGTCTCGGCCGAGGCAAAGGCCGTTTCAGGGTAGTTACCTATAACGTCGAGAATTTATACGACCATCGAGATGATCCAGCCGATCCCTGCGATGCTCCAGATAACCCCGGGACGTCAAAAGTGAGGCCTCCCTTCAACTACCTGCCACTTGGAGAGTCAGAGTATCGGTCGCGCTTAAAAGCGTTCGCATCCCAGATCATCCATGACATGGGGGATCCTGAATTACTGCTGCTTCAGGAAGTGGAAGATCAGGATATCATCAGTTTTTCCGAAGGTTTTCCGAGTCGAGAAATACGACGGCCTGATGGCTATCCAGATGTCCTGCAGGAATTGGCCCATACCATTCATTTGCAAGGCGGGCCTCTTTACCAAGGTGTCTTGAATCGCTCCGGTGCGGATGAACGAGGTATAAGCTGTGCCTTTTTCTATCGATTGGATCGCGTTAAATTACTTGAAATAAGTAAGGCTCACCAGTGGCTTGATGCAGTGCGGGAGGCATTTCCGCAAGTGGAAACGCTTGGGAAAGCCAGTCAGTTGCAACCGATGGCTATTCAGTCAGACATTCCTGGCACAAAACCAAATATCGGAAAAGTTTTTGCACGGCCATCTCAACTTGCTCGATTTGAGTTCAATGCTTCCGCTCAAAGGATTGGGCCCCAAAAAGCCGAATTGTTCGTCTTGAACAATCACTTTGCCAGTCGACCTCAGGAGCGTGTTGTTCTGCGCAGGAATCAGGCAAAATTGGCATCTGTTGTTTCTCTTGCATTAAAAAAGACGTTTCCTGAAGCAGGTATCATGGTGGCTGGAGACTTGAATGTTTATCCCCGCCCAGACGACCCTTATCCTGATCACCCCACAGATCAGCTGCGAAGTTTATATGAAGCGGGTATGCTGAGTGCCTACGATTGGGTCTTGAGGAGGCAGCCGGCGAATGCCTATTCTTACATTTATGAGGGGCAGGCTCAGACCCTAGACCATTGTTTTCTTTCAAAATCACTGCACGGGAAGATGTTACATTCTCATTTCCTGCATATCAATGCCGACTGGCCTCAATTTCCCATGAATTCTGAAAAGGGAATCACTGCCAAAGGTGTCAGCGACCATGATCCCTTGATCGTGACCTTCCAATTTTGACTGTTGACCTTTTGGTCTGTTTCAATCACCATTTCCCCAATCCCAAAGCTAATTCAGCTTCACTGTAACGTAATCACGCAATAAATATGAATGCAAATAATCACAACGGTCCGAGCCAAAGCCGCTTCAGGCGGTCATCTGGCGCTTTTATGGGCGTGCTAGGAGCTATGCTCCTTGCTGCTTCTGGAAGTCAGGCACTAGCGCAAATCGATGATGGCCTAATCTCTTATTGGCCATTGGACGTAGTTCAAGGTACCAAAACACCTGATTTAATCAGCTTCTATGACATGGAGCTTGTCAATCTGACTTCGGATGATCTGGTCGATGGCAAACATGGGAAAGCTTTTTCATTTTCCAACGAGCGTCAAACCTTGCTCCAGAGAGTGCATGAGCCTTCAGACAACCTGCCGGCTAACAAGCACGAATCCTACACTCTTTCCATGTGGGTGAATGTGACCGGAGAAGGGCAGAACGATCTACGCATTTTCTCGGAGGGTAATACATCCAACAGTAATCCTCTTTTCAATATGGGGACTCACAACGGCGGTGCTGACGGAAGTCTTGACTTCTATTTGCGTCAAAGTGGCTGGGACACCTTTGGTCATGCTTACTCAGAGCAGCAGCCATTTGACTCTACATGGCACCACATTGCGTTGGTTCAATCCGATGGCGCACGCACATTCTACGTCGACGGTGTTGCGGATGCACTGGAGATTCCTGACAAGCCCGAGGGTGACTGGTTGGTGAACAATACCTCCATTGGCGGTATTCTTCGAGCAGCCGCTTCTCACTGGGTGACGGGCCTCATCGATGATGTCGCCATATGGAACCGAGCCTTGACCGAAAGTGAACTGGGTGAGTTATCTTCCAGCGCGCTGGGTGACTTGCTCGGTGGTCAGGAAGCTGATCCGGTTGCTGAAGGTCTGGTGGCTCACTGGCCTCTGGATGTCATTCAGGGCACCAAGACTCCGGATAAAGTCAATGGCTATGACATGGAACTCACCAATTTGAGTGAATCCGATGTGGTGGCAGGAAAAGTAGGCAATGCCTTTTCCTTCTCCAACGAGCGTCAGACACTGCTTTCTCGCGTGCATGAGGCTGATGAAGATCTGCCCGCCAACAAACACGAATCGTATACCCTTTCGATGTGGGTGAATGTGGTCGGTGAAGGTCAGAACGATCTACGTATTTTCTCGGAGGGTAATACTTCCAACAGTAATCCTCTTTTCAACATGGGAACTCACAACGGCGGTGCTGATGGAAGTCTTGACTTCTATTTGCGTCAAAGTGGCTGGGACACCTTTGGTCATGCTTACTCAGAGCAGCAGCCATTTGACGGGACCTGGCGCCATATCGCGTTTGTTCAAACCAACGGCGCGCGTACTCTCTATGTCGATGGTGTGGCTGATGCACTGGAGATTCCAGACAAGCCCGAAGGGGACTGGCTGGTGAACAATTCCTCCATCGGTGGTATCCTTCGTGCAGCCGCCTCCCATTGGTCGACGGGTTTGATTGACGAAGTTGCCGTTTGGAAACGCGCCTTGAGCGAAGATGAAGTCAACAGCGTGATCACTAACGGCGTTCCAAGCGCAGGCGGTGGCAACCAGCGCCCATTGGCCATTGCAAGCTTCTCCGCAGAATATGCCTCCGTTGCCAAAGGTGGCACCGTGGTTCTCCAGTGGGATGCTTCACCAGATGCTAGCCTTTGGGTCAGTCATGGTGTGGGTGACGTCACCGCCAACTCGGAGTTTGGAGTGGGTAGTGTGTCCGTGCCTTTGGAAGGCACTTCCAACTTCACTTTGTATGCCTCACGCGGCAGCGACACCGTAAGTGCGAGCACCATGGTTACTGCTTACGATGGCATAGCAGACGGATGGACATTGATTCAGGACTTCGAATCAATGAATACGGATGCCAGCGTGAATGGACAAGAGCGCTGGAAGAACCCTGAAGGGACCACAGCAGTCATTGACACTGATACCCCATCAGGTAACGCAATGACCCTCAGCGGTACTGCATTGAGTGCGGTTCTTCTTGGTTCCCAGACCATTCTCGAGGGAGAAAAAGCCACCTTGTTCTTCCGCGCTTACACTGCTGAAGGTGATGGAGGATCCGTTCAGGTCAATGTGGGGCTCAGCGAAAAACCGATTCGTTTCATTGGTGATTTTGATGCTGATGTCGGTCCTTTCGTTCAATTTGGCGATCTGGAAGGCTTTCTTGACCTTCTCTCCATTGATGGATACGGAGGAACACTTGATTGGACAGGTAAGTCGGTTGATTACGAAACCACCTACAATGTCTGGCTGGACGTTGATAACCGAAACCTCGATGACGGTGACAAGTTTACCATGTATTTCCAGAAGGCCAGCGGCGGAGACCGTGAAGAAGGCTTCAAAGATTACATATCCGATCGTAATCCTGCTGGGAGTGTAGACCTAGGTTTGCCCGGGCCAGATCTGGATACGATTTTTGTCAGTTCTCACAATAATGGTATTCAGCAAGGACAATTCCTCATTGATGACATCTACATCAGCAAAGGCTCATTCAATGACGGCATTCCTACTGAAATTGGCGGATTGAATGCAACGGATGAGATCACTGACGATTCCACTCCACCGGGAGGTGGTGGAACCGGAGAGCCTGCCGCAGTAGCCATGGTTGCCTCATCTGATGGAGCGCTCAGCGCCCCTGCGGTGGTGGACTTTGGAGCGCTCGACGGCAGTGCCAGTTTCGAGTTCCATTTCACCGCCATCAAGGCCGGTGCTTCAACAGCGATTGCAGGCAACGACGCCTTCGCCATCAAGTTGGACCAATGGAACGAGCAGGGTGTTTTCGGCACGACTGAGTTTGGTGTGGCTGACAACCTTTTCACCGCCGTTGAAGGTGGCAGTGTGAACTCTGTGTTCGATGCCCCAGTGCATGTGGTGATCGTCAGTGACACGGCTGCAGGAGAAAGTCATCTCTACATAGACGGTGCGCTTTCGGGCACCTGGGCAGGCAACATTCCCTTCTCTGGTGACACCAAGGTCATGGGAGCCCGCCTCGAGCAGGCCACCGATCACATGGGTGAAGGCAGCGTGATGCACTCCTGGGCAACCTACTCTGGACTGCTCACCGCAGCTGAGATCGCAAGCATGTTCGAAGCCCTTCCCGATGTCTCCACCGGTGGTGGTGGCGGTGAAGTTGACTTACTCAACGGACTAGTCGCTCTATGGAACTTCGACAATGGCACTTTCAATGACGCCGTTGGCGGATTTAACGGTGAAGAGCGTGGTGCAGCCCCCATCGGTTTCACCGAGGGTCCTAACGGATATGGCAATGCCTTGGCCCTGGACGGTGTAGATCAGTTTGTTGAGATCACCGGAGGAGCCGCTGAAGACCTGACCTTTGAAGGTGGAAGCATGACGCTTTCAGCATGGTTCAGAGTCGGTGCATTCGATAAAGGTTGGCAGGCACTTATCGCCAAGGGTGAAGGGGATCGCTGGCGCGTCCATCGTCGTGGTGGTGATGGCAGCGGGCTAGCCCATGCAGGCGGAATCGGTGAAGGCCCAGCCGGCGCCGACATCAGCCTAGGCGAATGGCACCATCTGGTAGCCGTCACCGATGGAGATGCAGTTGAGTTTGGAACACGTCTTTATGTTGACGGAGAAATTTACTCCGAAAACGCTGCAACACCAAGCCTTGGTGAAAACGGCAAACGTGTGATGATCGGTGGGAACCCGGATACGGGCAACCGCACGTGGAACGGGGATATCGATGATATCGCACTCTGGGACCGTGCGCTCTCGGGTGCTGAAGTGGCATCCCTCCTTGCCGATGGCCCGATTACACTCAAACCAACGATACTTCCGCTTGACGGTGTAGCTGATGCAGGTAGCGGTCTTGACGGACGTTACTGGCAGGCCGCGCCCAAAGCTGTTTCAAATCTGCAGGACAAAGGCGAAGCAACTGACATCGGTTTGCACATCATCAACAACTATTACCCAACCGGAACATTCACTGCCACTGGCCTGGATTTCCAGGGTGGCAATGACTTGACTCCTATTCAGGAATGGTTGCAAGGCGATGGTGAATCCTATGTTGGCGCAGACGGTAACATGGATGATGGTATCCTGAGCTTCACTGGCTATATTCGTATCGATAACCCAGGTGAAATTGCTATCCGATCCGCATCCGATGATGGATCAGTCATTTGGATCGCTGGACAGAAGGTTGTTGACAATGACGGAGGTCATGGAGCACCTGGACCAAGTCCGGACGGCAGCTACAACTTCGAAGAAGCTGGCTTGTATCCGATTGAAATTGCCTACTACAACGGCGACTGGACCAATGATGCCGGAGACCACGGCGGTGCGAATCTGGGAATCACTGCAAACGGTGACCCAATCCCAGGTGCGATCCTCTATAGCGCATCAGATATAGGTGCCACTGCCATTGCTGCCTCCTCAGTTGCTAGTGGAGCGGGTGATGCCGGTCTACATGGTGCCTATTGGACTACAGAGCCCAAAGGAGCGCAATTTGGAGAAGACTCACAAGGTCCGATCTTCCAAAATGTTCCAGGTGATGATCATGGTCTGGTCTTGTTTGGCACAGAACCGCAGGGTCGGTTTGTAGCAACAACCATGACCTACACGGGTAACGATCTGACGCCTATCCTTGAGTGGCTGGGAGATGATTCCGGTTCATTCATAGGTGCAGAAGGCAATCTGGATGATGGAATATTCCAATTTTCAGGTTTCCTCAACGTGCCAGAAGCAGGTCAACATTCCTTCAGAAGTTCTTCTGATGATGGATCTGTGGTTCGCATTGGTAATCAGGTCGTTGTCAACAATGACGGCGGACATGGTTCGCCTGGACCTGCGCCGGATGGCAATGCCTTCTTCCCTGTTGCAGGTCTATACCCCATTGAAGTTGCTTACTTCAATGGCGATTGGACAAATGATGGCGGAGATCATGGCGGAGCGAACATTGAGTTGACGATGAATGGTGAAAGCATTGCTGGCCATCTTCTTCAACCTGCCGGTGGATTACCACCTATCGTGGCATCCGGTGGAGTCTCATCCATCTCACTTGCAGATGATGGCCATGTCGTGATTGAATTCACAGGGTCTCTGATGAGCGCTGACAATGTGGGAGGTCCATACACAGCAGTCGAAGGTGCTACCTCGCCTGTGACTATCAACCCCGCCAACACAGCAGCTAAGTTCTACAAAGCTGAGTAAGAACTCAACCCTTTCATAACGTGTAGTTATGTTCAGCCGAACCCCATGACGGGGTTCGGCTTTTTCTTTGGTATCGTCTCCTTTTGGCTAAATCACAGTATTCCTCGTATCTGGAGTTGAGGTGGATTATTTAAATTGCCTTGTGACATGAGGGTGGATAGGTTGCTTGAGTTCCCTTTGACTTAATGAAGCAAATCCAGTGAAGCGTAATCTCGTCTTTAAAAATGTCCTTACGGATGACTGTTTATTCCATACAAACAGTTCACGAAGCAATTCTGAAAATCTTTTTGATCCCCTTCTCTACCCTAGCCACTTTCGGGTTACACCTGAACATCCCTGTAAATCCATTTTGGAACATCCGTTGAAACAAAAACCAAACGCAACTCACTGTATTTTTGGATTACTCTTTTTAATGCTTTTCATCGGTGCTGGATGTGGCAATCAGTCAGGTGAACCTCCTGTAAAAACAAATCCAACATTACAAGCTCTGTTCATCGATAACACAGTCAAAACAAATATAGAATTTCATCATCAGGCTGGAAATCCGCACGATTATTTCATGCCACGCGACATGGGGTCTGGTGTCGGGCTCATTGATTATAACCTGGATGGATTGCTTGATATTTACCTACTCCAGAATGCTGGGCCAGACTCGGGAATTAAAAACCAGTTGTATAGACAAAATCATGATGGGGCCTTTGAGAATGTATCAAATCAATCAGGACTTGATATCGATGGGTATAACATGGGGGTTGCAGTAGGCGATATATCCAATGATGGCTACCCTGATATTCTTGTGACGGGTTATCAATCCACACGCCTTTTTTTGAATCAGCAAGGGAAGAGATTCGTTGAAGTTACCCAAGTTTCCAACATTAACAATCCAGGATGGGCAACATCAGCGAGTTTTCTGGATTTTGACAGAGATGGATGGCTGGACATCGTTATCGCAAATTATGTTGAATATGCTCCCACTGAGTTATGCCACGGAAGTGATGGTAAACCCGAATTTTGTGGCCCAGATGGATTTCCCTCGGCAACCTCAAAATTATATCGCAACACAGGCAAGAATGCTGTCTTTGAGGACGTCTCAATAGATTCGGGATTGGCCATGCATCCGGGACCGGGCTTGGGGGTTGTTTGTCTGGATTTCGACGGGGATCACTGGCCTGACATATTTTTTGCCGATGACGCCAGACCAAACAGATTATTTATCAATCAACAAAATGGTAAATATAAGGAGGAAGCCCTGAAACGTGGACTTGCGCTGGATGCCATGGGCCAGACAAAAGCAAATATGGGCGTGGCTGTTGGCGATATCGATAACAATGGGATGGTGGACATATTCGTGACTCATCTAGCCACCGAAAGACACAATTTATGGCATCAGGAACCGTCCGGATTTTTTACAGACCGCACGGCTTCTTTTGGTTTGAATCAATCAGTTTGGAGGGGAACTGGCTTCGGTGCCGTTATGGCAGATTTCGACAACGATACGGATCTGGATATCGCCTTTGTGAATGGGGACATCAGGGCTTCCTCAGAAAACCCAGTTACAGGGCAATCCAAAATGGACCCATTTTGGATGAATTACGCGCAAAGAAACCAGCTTTTCTCAAACAAAGGTGAAGGTCAGTTCAATGATATCTCAAATCAAAACCCAGATTTTTGTGAAGAGCCAAATGTCGGCCGCGGGCTCGCGGTAGGTGATTTGAATAATGATGGCAAGCTGGATATGGTCATTTCCAGCATTGGTGCGCCCACAAAAATCCTTTACGGAAATGATAGGGAAACAAACAACTGGATAATCATTTCGGCTACTGACCCTCAAAAGGGAAATCGCATTGATATTGGTGCGGAAGTTACTGTTATAGCTGGCAACAAACGATGGAAAAAATGGCTGAATCCGGGTGGAAGCTATTTGTCTTCCCATGATCACAGACTTCATTTTGGCTTGGACGACTTATCAAAGTTTGATGGTATCGAGGTTCGCTGGGCAAACGGAAGCAAAGAAAAATTCCCAGGCAGAAATTCAGGCTCCATACTCAGAATTGAGAAAGGCACAGGGCTGAGTAATTGATGTAATCAAAAAAACCATCCTGAAGGAATGATTGTTTGTAAATGAAACACAGAGTAAGGAATGAGAAAAAAAACAAACTCAACGGCTAAAAAATCCGATAAAAGCAACCAGGAGAAGCGTTCATCCTTACCATACATTGCTTTCTTGATATTGCTTTTTGTGGCTTTGATTTCGCTGAAAACCCTGACAAAAGACAAAACTAGCAATCAGAGTCCGACACTGCCTGCGCCAGATTTATCCGAAGTTGATTCAATGGTTATCAAAGCCATCAAGGTGGCAGAGCAACGTGTTAAGGGCACACCATCAAATGCCCGGTTCTGGGGGGAATTAGGAATCACTTACTGGGCGAACGAACTGGACGAACCAGGAAGGAAATGTATCCAAAAAGCCCAAGAAATTGATCCAGAAAATGGCAAATGGATTTATTACAGAGCCTTGACATTTCTACCGCAAAACACTGAAGCGGCCATTCCTCTCGTTGAAAAAGCCGCTGACATTCTGGACGAAAAATCATATGCTCCCCGGCTTCGACTCGCCAATATATTGAGCGAAGAAAGCCTCCTTGATCGTGCAAAACCACATTACGAAAAGATCCTCCAGTCCTACCCTGATAATCCAATGGCCAAACTGGGGCTAGGGCGTTTGGCAATGGCTAGAGGCAATACAGAAGAGGCGATAAAACATTTTGAGAAATGTAAAGATCATGAAAACACTAAAAAAACAGCCAATAGCGCCCTGGCTACCCTGTATTTACGAGCAGATAAACCGGTATTAGCCGATACCGCTCAACAAGCCGCTGAAGCCATAGAGGGTGATGTTCAGTGGCAGGATCCATACCTTGCTGAGGCAAGCCGCTTCAAATTTGGTCTTACCGCATGGTTGGACAGTGCCGGGAAATTAGTGCGCAGAGGACAATATACCTCGGCTTTACCCATCATCGATAAAATCATCACCAACTATCCTGATGAAGGAAAGGCCTATATTTATCTTGCTAAGATAAAACTTGCTGCGCACCAGTACAAAGAAGCAGAACAAGCCTTGGTGAGCGCGCTGAGCTATGAACCAGATTCAGTGGAGGCGCGCGTTCAACTTGGGGTCGCATTGATGTGGCAAAAACGATTTAAAGAATCCATCACCACATTGAACAAAGCCATCGAACAATCTCCAAACTTAGCAGAAGCGCACTATAACCTGGGACTCAGCCTGGCATCGGATAACAACCTTCAAAAGGCAGCCGATGCGTTTTCGACTGCGATCAAACTAAAGCCAGCTTTGCCTGATTCATATATAGGATTGGCCACTGTTTTTCTTCGTGCAGGCCAACAAAGGGAAGCCAAAGCTACACTGGAAAAGGCGCTGAACATTGCTCCCAGTCATCCAAGAATCACTTCAATGCTTAAACAGTTACAGTAAGTCATGGGACGGTCTGCCTTGCGATCGAAATGACTCCCAAAAAAGGTTTGGTTTGTCATGATGATTCTCAAACTATGGGGGAAGGCTCGGTGTAAACTCATTCCAGCGCCTTGAAACCCTTTGATCACGATTGAATGCTCGGTAATATGGTAAGACAGTTGTTCGTCTGTCAGAATCAAGGAATAAGAGCAGATGTATTCCTCGCATTCCACTCTTATCAGGTGAGGTGGATCTATTAAAAGTATATGGCGATACTCATTTTGTTGCTTGGCGCATCAGCAATAAAAAACATCCTTAGGAGTGACAAGCACCGCACCTTGCGCCTAAATTCTCAAATTGCATGAAGGTGCTACGTGAATACTTATTTTTCTGGGATTTTTTATGATTGGAAATGAAGATATCACCAGTCAGTAAGCCAAAATTGACGAGAAATATCCTTTACTAATGATGGATCAGGATCCGCAAACAGCTGCGAACAATATCATACAATTAGCCAACTCCACTCCATTTGGTGTGGGTGGACGGAGAGCTTGCTATGTCCATCCTGACGATGCCTCGAAATGCATCAAAGTTTTGCGTCAGGACGAACAGCGGACGGTTCGAATCCAGAAAAAGGGAAATTTGTTTCCAAGAAGCTGGCGCCGCGAATATGACAATAATGCCCATGAAGAAAAGTTACTGAGCCGGATTCATGCTCAAATCGGCAGCAAGATGGCTTCTCACCTTCCCATGTGTTATGGCTTTGTTTCTACAGATTTGGGAAAAGGCCTGGTCCTGGACTTGATTCGAGATCACGATGGTAAAATCTCTCGGAGTCTGCGCGAATGGATTACACTGGAAATTGACTTGGAATCTATCAAGCCTGCTTTCATGGATTTAGGCAATTTCCTTATTGAACACTCTATTTTGACACGCCATATATTAGACCACAATTTGGCTTTAAGCCTCGGTAGATCTAATGGGCGAACTTTTTACCTCATCGATGGAATTGGCGATGCGGCTTGGTTACCTTTGGCTCAATGGTTTCGTCCCTTGGGGCGTTTAAAAATCAAACGTAAACTAGATGCAGCTTGGCCACGTTTTAAGGCATTTGCCACCAATGGCGGCGTCACTGATCAACTGAAAGAAAACAGTAGCTGGGGACAAGGTATACTCCAACATCGGGACTGAAGTTTAGATTCCCAGCAGGCAATCATACAAACATGAGACAATCTTGGTCAGAAAAGCTTAAACAATCGATACGTCCGTCTTTTTACGCTTTCTTCGCTCGAAATAAAGAAAGGTTCAAGTGCCCTATTTGCGGTTATCAGGGAGCTTTTAAGGACAAAAGGGTAAGTACGAATCCAAACATCATCCGCAAATCTTCCAAGTGTCCTGGATGCGGCAGCACTGAGAGACACCGCATGATTCACCTCGTGCTAAAGGATGTCTTCGATCAATGGAATCCATCTGAAAAATCAATACTCCATATTGCACCCGAGGAATGCTTGAAAATTGAACTTCAATCCAAATTTGAAACCTATCATACGGCAGACTTGGAGCGCGAGGATGTCGACTTTAAGGAGGATCTGCAGAAATTAAGTTTCCCTGAATCTTCCTATGAAGCAATCATGGTGTCACGTGTCCTTACTATTCCCCCAGATTTGAAGAGTTGTTTATTGGAAATACACAGAGTGCTCAAAAAGGGGGGTATTGCTATCATCGCTGAAACATATATCCATGAAAAAACACTGACCTTCGAGGGAATGCGGGAGGGAAGATCCAGAGAAATTGGTGCTGATTTCATGCATCAGATGAAGTCGACTTTTGATCAAGTCGACGTTTATAAATCTGAACGCTATGACAAAGCTTATCAACTCATCAATTGCATGATAATGGATGATCAGCCAAAAGATGCCTATCCCAATGAAGTGAGAATGCCTGGGGTCGGTTTTAAAGAAGTGGTAGCCATTTGCCACAAACATTTCTAACACATGAGTTCGCCTCTCAAATGGCTGCGCAGGAAAGTTGAACTCCACCGACTTTCTGCACGGCGGGTTACATTAGAAGAAGAGTTGACATGCTATTTTAAAGCCCCCATACGATTGCGCCCCGCATCAGCTAAAGGTGGTTACGACGAAATTTACTTAGCTTACACAAACGCTCAAAAGCACGCAGTGGTGCGACTCAACAACCCACACAAAACCGTTAATGATCCGATAGGGCCTTGGGATCCCGGGGTTCCTCTGGAAGCAACTGGACGGTTGGATCGAGAATGGGATGCTTATCAATGCCTTGTGCAATCGAGCTACTCCCCTAAACCACTCTGGCGCGGAGAGGACGTGCTTGTGTGCGAATGGCTTGATTGGATACGTGCGTCCGTTCATTTAAGTCGCACTCGAAACGATATTCTCAATACATCAGCACTCATCTTCCCAATACTCACATATATGCACGGACAAGATTTAACACACCTTGACCTGAACCTTGGGAATTTTCTTCTTTCACCAGATTTAACAAAAGCCGTGGTCATTGATTTTGAATTTGGCCCTCAATCGTGGGTTTCGCTGGAACAGCAAATGGCATTTGATTATCTGAGATTGCTCAATGACTGTTTGCGGGCCAGACGTGGAGGCAAATACCTGTTGGAGCAGTTGAGTAGCTGGTTAGATTTATTGGGAGCTCACATGGATGAACGCGCAAAGGATGCCAATCTTGATTTTGCCCCCCACGTGTTGAAGCGGCTGTACGAATATCCGGAGGTCATTCATTCGTTGAAAGCTCTGTTTCCAAAACTACCCATGTCTGAGCATAAATAAAACAGGACCAGTATCTTGCTCATTTCAAACTGAAACCAGGCTTTTCTAAAATGTCATTCACAATACATTTCATACCGTTCAATGATTCATCAAGTGTACCACCATTATAAAACAAGGTATAATCCGTAGGCTGCCGAGAGAAAAATTGTTCCATCATATCGCGGTCATAGGCCAAATGACCTTGCTCACTCATTTCCTGTTTCCGCGTCATCAGAGCAGCATGTTCAATGACACAATGGATAGTAGGAATTCGTGAGCCAAATACGCGACTTAATCCAAGAAAACGACTAAACCCCGGTTGATCCGTTTTTCGATCCAAATATAGAAAATCGAGAATATTACGGTCAATGAGCATCAATCCAGACCTCACTCGCAGCTCAAAAAAATAAAGCTTCAAACAAGCGCGCAGATACACAAACGGTGCCCATGTTTCATCAAACTTCTCTCTATCTTGAAACATCAGGGGGCGCACGAAGATAACCATCAATTTATAAAAAATACTCTTACGATAGAGATGCTTGCCTGTGAGGGCTCTCACAGATTCCGGAGAAATTCTCTCAAGACGTTCAATCAGAGAGCTTTTACCGACTCCATCGCATCCCATGACACTGATCAGGTGTTTTCTACGAGGCGAATTAAGAAATATTTTTTTCCACAAAGTATCAACATAACGATAAGACTGAGAATTTTGCAGGCTCAATTCTTTCTGCAAAACCCGGAGCATTTGGAGTTCAAAAGCCTTTGAGATACTTTGTTGATTACGAATCCGCAGAAGTTCGCTGGCAAGTTCTGTCTTACATTCATCTTCGCATAGCCGCTGGTATTTCCCTAATCGCTGCTGAACTCTGCTGGAACCCAAGCGCTTCTTTTTACAGATCAAGTGATGAATATAGACAGCTAATTCAATTTCCATACTCCATCTGAGTATACTGCTGTGCGAATCTTTGGTGGGACCATTAGCCGTTTCAAATGAAATCCATTGACGGCCTCGATCCAATTGAGGCATGTGTATCCATAGATCCAAAACAAGATTTTCCCGACCATCAATGGCATATAGACATAGTTCCACTTTCCTTGCCCGCCGACACGCGATTCGAAAATGACACCAACCTTTCAACACCCAGGTTTTTGCTTCGGCAATAAGGAGATCCACGGAATGTCTGGATCCCAGAAGGTCAACATCCTCTTCATTACGCCAAGACTCAAAGTCCCCCTCACCTCGTAATTGAATAAAGCGCCATGGGCCGCTGTGCATTGCATCAAAGCATCGTTTCAGCGAATAAGGAGTAGTATGAGATGAGGCAGAGTCTATCATAGGATACCGGACTTCACTTGTTCGCACCTCTCCAGCCGGTACGGATGCGCGTCTTGAAAGCAAGCATTCCCTCTTTACCACTGACCTTGATCCGCTTCATAAGATAAAAATTATCTTTGATAGGATCGAAAGCGCCTGATTCGGTAGTAACCGCACCTGAATAACCAGATTCCTTTACCAAGCTTGGATCCTCCTCCTGCAATATACCAAAGGGATAGGCAAATGTTTTGACAGGTATTTCAAATCTTGTTTCCAGCATCTTCTTGCTTTTTTTAAGCTCCTCTCGCTTTTCAGCAGTCGTAAGTTTACCGAAGTTTGGGTGAGTCATTGTATGAGAACCAATTTCAATGCATCCGCTGTCGATCATTTCGGAAACCTGCTTATCACTCAATTTAGGTTCCCGCTTCAATTCCCCTGAATTATGTTTCTCGTTTTTTTGAGTCGACCACTCATTTTGATGCCTGTCAACCACCAGATACACTGTCCCCTTGGCATCATTTGCCTTAAGAATGGACAAAGCATTCTGAGCATTATCGGCAAACCCATCATCAAAAGTGATAGCAACACTTTTACGAGGAAGCTGATCTTTGTTTTCGATTAATTCTGCCACCGTAAAAAATTGCCAGCCATTTTCTTTTAACCAGACAACCTGAGCTTCAAATAAAGCGGGAGCCACTCGCATTCCATTGAAACGAGCACCGGGAACAGGTTCTCGAACCATGTGATACATCAAGATCCGCGGGTAACTGTAGTCAATGGTAAGGCGCCACCAGGCATAACGCCATGAAAACCACCCAGTCCATATCAAGGCAATGACTCCGAGCATGAGCGGAAGATTGTCCATGGAGAGGATGTTTTGGGAAATTATGGAGCAAGGAAATCGGAATTATCCGAAAACCCATCGATATAACTTTGAAGAAGAATCGCTGCTGACATGGAATCCACTTTTTGTTTCCTTTTATCTCTACGAACGTCTGCCTCGATCATAACCCGATTTGCCTGCGCGCTAGTAAGGCGTTCATCCCAGGTTTTGATGGGTGTTGAAATCTGCTGTTTTAGTTTTTCGATAAATACTTTTACTTTTTCAGCGGCAGGACCATAACTACCATCCATATTTCTGGGCATTCCCACCAGGATCAATTCCAGTTTGCCTTCCCATTCATTTTGGAGGTAGCTTACGATTTTTTCCGGAGGTTCGGCAGCAACGTAATCGACCGGCTGTGCGATCATCTGCATCTCGTCACTAACCGCAACACCGATCCTCACTGTTCCATGGTCCAAAGCAAGTATGCGCATAATGTTAAATCCTAGAAGGGTAAGTTATGTTGTTAATTCTTAATGCATTTCATGGACTGCTCAGCCGCTTCGATTGTGCGGTCAATGTCCTCTTCAGAATGCGCCACCGAAAGAAACCCTGTTTCAAATTGAGAAGGCGCCACATAAACAAATCTTTCCAGCATACCATGGAAATAACGCGTGAATAAATCACGATTACATTTCATGGCATCTGAGAGATTGATGACCGGATGGTCTCCAAAATAACCGCAAAACATGGAACCACATCTTTGTAATGTCACATCCAGATTGGCTCTTTCAGCGGCTTTTTTCATTCCATTCTCCAATCGATCCCCCAATTGATCCAATCTTTGATGAACTTCACCCGATTTCAAAGCCTCAAGAGCAACGATTCCAGCCGCCATGGCTAACGGGTTCCCGCTCAACGTCCCGGCCTGATACACGGGCCCGAGAGGTGCCAGGCAGTCCATGACATCTGCTCGCCCACCAAAGGCGCCTACCGGCAAGCCTCCACCGATGATTTTGCCCAAACAAGTCAGGTCAGGCACGATACTGAAAAGCTGCTGGGCCCCACCTGGGGCAACCCGAAACCCAGTCATGACTTCGTCAAAGATCAGCAATGAATCATGCTGTTTCGTCACCTCACGAAGGCCCTCTAAAAACCCATCCTTCGGCAAAATCAATCCGGCATTCCCAACAACGGGCTCAAGGATGATACCGGCAATTTGCCCTGGATTTGCCTCCATGGCTTGGCATACGGCATCGAGGTCATTGTAAGGGAGCACGATCGTGTGCTGCGTAAATTCTTTGGGAACACCGGCACTGTCAGGATTACCGAAAGTGAGAGCCCCTGAGCCTGCTTTGACCAGCAGGGAGTCTGAATGACCATGGTAGCAACCGTCAAATTTGATGATCTTGTCTCTTCCAGTAAAGCCTCGAGCCACTCGTATGGCACTCATACATGCCTCTGTTCCAGAGTTGCACATACGCACTTTGTCCATACTGGGAAAAAGTTCCTTGATCAACTCCGCCATTCGCGGTTCATAAGGATTTGGAATTCCGAAACTGGTTCCCCTTTCCGCAGCAGACTGGACCGCTTGAATAATCCCCGGATGGGCATGCCCAAGGATGGCTGGCCCCCAGGTACCGACGTAATCAATGTAATCGTTGCCATCCACGTCCCAAATGTGGGCGCCTTTTGCACGATCCACAAAGAATGGTTCCCCCCCAACGGCTCGAAAAGCCCTGACGGGAGAATTGACTCCTCCCGGAATATGTTTCAGAGAAGCTGCAAAAAGTTCCTTAGACCGATCTGTCAATCGCATAAATTTTTCAGGATTGGATTGAGTTAAATTTCCAACACTTTTTCGAAAGAGGTCAGGACTCGAGCTTTACCTGATCGCACCACGATCACATCTTCCAGCCTGACTCCTCCCACATCATAATAATACAAACCGGGTTCCACCGTCATGACATTTCCTGATTTGAGAGTGTCCGTTGAAGTCTTACCCATTCTTGGCCATTCATGAATCTCCAGCCCAAGACCATGGCCGGTACCATGGTAAAAACCGGACATTTGCCCATTGATTCGTTTGGTTGGAAAATCATGTTTTCTGAACACACCTTCAACTGCCTCGTGAACGCCCAGCCCCGAAACGCCGTCTTTGGTGATATTGATGGCATGCTGCTGAGCTTCCTGAACGGCTGCATATTGCTTTTTCACACCATCACTCGCCTTACCTCTGACAACGGTTCGGGTCATGTCACCGAAAAAACCAGTACTCTCACTTCGGGGGAAAATATCCAGTATGATGGCTTGGTGCGCCTTGAGAATCCCTGATCCTCTGTTATGTGGGTCGCAAGCCTGATTCCCACCCGCAACAATTGTATTGCTGGCAAGGCCTCCTTCCTGGCAAATCGCCGTATGAATGACTGCGCGCAATTTTTCTGAACTAAGAGGTTTACCTTGGAAAGTGAGGATTTTCTTCTGATTGATTTTGGATTGCTTGAGTGTGCGGACTGCAACTTGCAATCCAATCTCGGTCATGCGAAGTGCTTCTTGAAGGTACCGGATTTCCCTGGGAGTTTTGATCAATCGTTCAGGAAAAACTTCGCTTGGATTCAATACTGTTTCCGGGGAATATTTCCCTATCAGACGTGCCATTTGCAGAGGAAAGGCTTCAGGCACCTGTATGGATTTAATGCGATACTTCTTGAGCATCCAGGCGGCAACCTCACCCCAGCCCGGGTGCTTCACTCCCTGCCTTTGAAGGGCTGATTGAATCTTTGAAAGTGACAAGATTTCGCAATGCGGTGCTTCCTTTTTCGCTCGATCGAATTCAAGGTCGCTCATGCACAAATACTCCCTGCCCTTTCGGCGCAGATAAATGAATGGGTCCGGGGCAAACATGCCAGTCGCATAAAGCATGTCTGCATTGTGATCACTGTCCGCAATGATCAATACATCCGGCGAAACGTTTTTTTTGGGTTTGGATTTTTTGGCTGCCATGGAAGTCTGTTCTGAGTTATAGAATGAAGGTGGGAGAAAGTAAATACAAGCGCCCGGCCTCCAATCGGGGGATATCAAGACCTATGTCGACTTTCACCTTGTTTTCTGCACTTGTTTTGCCCATAAACCGAAAGAATGAGGACAAAGAAAACGGTTTTTCATAGGCAATCAAATTTGCAGTTTCGATACCAGCAAGGGATTTGGCCCGATCAACAGCTACTTCAAAACTGCCTAGTTCGTCCACAAACCCAAGCTCATAAGCTTGGGTTCCCGACAGTATACGACCGTCAGCAAAATCCTGCCAAGCTGGAGAAAGGGCGCGGCCTTCATCCCCGTCTTGATCTTGAGACCAGTTTCTTCCCTTGAGGATCACTTCCTTGAATCGCTGAAAAGTTGAATCAACCATACCCTGCACCATCGCTTTTTCTTCATCGGAAACTTCTTGAGGCCGCTTTTCACCACTCAACATATCCTTGAATCTCCCACTTTTGAAAACGTTGGGTTGAACACCGACCTTGTCCATCAATGTGCGGTAGTTATAACCGTGCATGATCACGCCGATACTTCCCGTAATGGTCAAAGGGTGCGCCACAATCCAACGACATGGGGCCGAAATATAGTAACCACCTGAAGCAGCCAACCCCGCCATGGAGGCGATCACGGGTTTTCCGGTGGATTCCTGAAAGGACTGTATTCTCTCGTAAATCTGGTCAGACGCCAACACTTCGCCTCCGGGTGAATCTACTTTCAGGATGACCGCTTTGATCGCATAATCATCCTTCGCCTGCTTGAGCTGTTCCTCAATCCATCTGACCATGCTCATACCACTGCGGTCCAGAGTCAGGTTGGATATAATTCCTGATACATCAGCTATCAGGATTTTGTTTTCAGAATCGTTATTTTCAGTGACGGCTTCGTCCATTGTCGGCCGCACCCCAGAGCCCACTCCAGCTCCAGAGGATGATTCCAGATAGTAACCTAAATTGCTCAACATGCTGAGGAAGAGCAGACCAAACAAGAACAATACAAGCAACCACAGGCCAAACCTGCGACGCGGCGGCGGATAATGTCCACTGGGAGGAATAGGGCCGCCCGGTGGTTTCCCCCCGATCGGAGAAGTATAAGAATTCATAAGAGAAAGCTAGACACGATTATCAATGGGAGCAAGCGGTATCGAGCGATGACCACGATCTGCGACAAGATCAAAGAATACTATCAGATTGCTGACAGATATTTCTTTTACAAGGAAACAAACGAACATTACTGATGTAACTTACAACCTTGAAAGGAAATTGCTAGCCACCCAACAAATTCAATCACCACTCCAAATTATTTACATGGGGCAAAAACATCCGACACTTTACAGTGTCGTCGACGTTTGTGCCGAAGCTTGGGTCTTTTTATGTTTTACGCCTGGCCTTGGAAGTCTTCTTGATGGATTTTTTCCGGGAAGTTTTTTTTGATTTGGCAGGGCCACGGCCTTGGAATGTCAACTCGGCTACACCTGATTTATCCAGGTGCCCTAGACCAATGGATTCCAATTTCGAATATTGCCCCATGGTAGCCTCAGCAAGAGGAAGCTTTAATTTGGCTGATCTCCCAAGTTTCAAGGCAATCCCTGAATCCTTGGCTGCGTGTGATGCCGAAAAATAGCAATCGTGATCACGCTTTTGCATGTCTTCACCATCTGTCTCAAGCACGCGGGAATTGGCACCCGTTTGCGAGAAGATCTCGCGAAGCATATCCAAATCGTGCCCCAATGCTTCCCCAAGCCCTAATCCTTCAGCCAATCCAGCGGTATTGATATTCATCACCATGTTGACCAGAGCTTTGACCTCTGCTGCTTTTCCAGCGGAGCCAACATAGCGCATGCTTGCGCTCAGTTTTTCCAGCAGAGGCTTAACGCGCTGATAGGTTCGCTTCTCGCCGCCGCACATGAGGTAAAGTGTTCCCTCTCGTGCTTGCGTGATACTGGAGGCCATGCATGCTTCCAATGATTTGGCACCAGCTTTTTTCGCTCGCTCTTCCACCTTGATGTGCGTGGAGGGACTAACGGTTGCACAGTTGATGAATATTCGCCCTTTCGCATTTTTGAGCAAACTATTACCCGTCGCTTTAAATAACTGATTCATGGATGCATCATCAGAAACAACAGTAATGATGACATCGGAATTAGCAGTGACTTCATCAAGTCTTTTACAATGCAAAACATTAAGTGAACCAGCAGCAGCTGCTGCTACTTCCTCGTTGACATCAAAAACAGCTGATAAATTATAGCCACAATCTTTGAGTCGCAGGGCCATGTTTGCTCCCATGCGACCCACTCCGACAAATCCAATTCTCTTTGACATATTTTTCTGAGATACGTTGTTTGAACCGTTCTGCAAACTCCGAAAGCATGAGAGGGAGAAAGTTTGAAAATTAAACAATCAACCCTGTCTCCTCTTTATGATTTATGGAGGAAAGTACGTATCAAGATAATAAGGCCATGTTATCTCTAATGCCAAGAACGGAAATATGTGGTAACGACGCAAGTCGACCTTGTTACGATGGAGCGATCATCCAAGGTTCTTACGGTAAACTGGTCATGACAATACAAGGCAACGGAAACTTTTTTACAGATATACAGATACAGTCCGGTGCCGAAAACAGTTCCATCAAGCCGTTGAAAACGACACATGGGGTATAAAATGATTGACAATAAAGAATCTGTACTTATCAATGAATCACCCTCGGCTCAAGCAGGACACTTCCCCATGTACGTATCCAGCTTCAAAGGATCCTGAATTTTCATGTAACTTTTCAAATCAAGACGTTGAAATTAAAATAGAGTGAGCAGATGATTTCCAACTTATTTAAACTCCTTTGCTGCTCCTGACGCTGCGGGCGGGTAAAGAACGGAGGGGTAGAAACAATCCAAAATGTCATGAATATGAGTAAACTAAACCTGATATGGACGGGACTGTCGGCACTGGTAGCTGCTTGCGCTGTTTCCTGCGCCACATGTCCATTTCAACCATCAACATCAAATCATCATCCAAACGTGGAAAAATCACAATTCGGAACTACCCCTGAAGGGGAACAGGTAGAACTCTACACCCTGCACAACAAGAATGGCCTTGTTGCAAAAATATCAACTTTTGGTGCCTTGCTCACGGAAATGCACGTCCCAGACAAAAATGGAACGCTGGAAGATATCACGCTTGGTTTTGATCATCTGGAAGATTACCTAAATGGGCACCCTTATTTTGGTTCCACCGCAGGTCGTTATGCAAACCGGATTGCCAAGGGCAAGTTCACTTTGGATGGGGCAGATTATCAATTGGCAACAAACAATGATCCGAATCATCTTCATGGCGGCGACAAAGGCTTTGATAAGCGTGTATGGGATGCTCGCCCCCTTGATACCGCAAATGGCGCAACCGTCGAGTTCAGCTACATGAGCAAGGACGGTGAAGAGGGTTATCCGGGCAACCTCAAAAGCGTGGTGGTTTACACCTTGACCGACGCAAATGAGCTGATTGTTGACTACAAAGCCACCACAGACAAAGCCACTCCGATCAATTTAACCAACCATGCCTACTGGAATTTGGCAGGCGAAGGCAAGGGAGACATCCTTGGACATGAACTGGAAATCGTTGCCGACTTTTTCACCCCAGTGGATGATACGATGATCACCACAGGGGAAATCCGTTCATTGGACGAGTCCCCTCTGGATTTCCGAACACCCTCTTCAATCGGTGCCAGGATCGAACAAATGACGGGGGATCCTGGGGGATATGACCACAACTATGTGCTGCGAAAATCTGCTACCGGCGCATTGGAGACGGCCGCCCGTGTATTTGAACCCACGAGTGGACGTGTTCTGGAAATCATGACCACAGAACCCGGCATACAATTCTATTCAGGCAATTTTCTGGACAGCACACTCACTGGTAAATCGGGAGGTGTTTACCACAAGCAAAACGGCTTTTGCCTGGAAACCCAGCACTTTCCAGATTCCCCTAACAAGCCACATTTCCCAAGTGCCATTTTAAGACCGGGAAATACCTACACACACCAGACCGTTCATCGATTTTCGGTCAGATAACTTAGCATCCTTTTTCTCAAACGCCGGGAGCCAATGGATGGGTTCCGGCGTTTTTTGACAGCAATCAGGCTGAACATGAAATGACTCGAGAAAACAGATGCCTCCTTTCGGGTTGCTTCAAGAAATCTCTCGAGTGGAAACCCATTGCTCATAACAATCCAGTTCTTGATTCAAAGCTGTTTCTAATGGATAGGTGTTGGGCAAGGGAATGGGCGATTGAGGGTCTAAAAGCACTTGAATCGATTCCGCCCAAGACCGTGCATTCCCGTTCATGGAAAGACGCCCTTGCGGATATATTTCTCCCAGGATTTCTCCTACTCCACCATGATCCAAACCGGCACACCGCACTCCCATACTGAGAGCCTCCAACATAGTACGACCGAAAGATTCCGGCTTGCGCGACAAGGATAAAACAAGATCTGAGGCAGCATATACCTCCCTCATGTCGGATCGATGCCCGCCCCAAAGAATGGCATCCTTCAGCCCTTTACGATCTATTTTTGACTGAATCTCGTCAACGTATGCATTTTGTTTAGTATCCCATCCACCAACAATTACCCCAACTACGTTTGGTGTTTTCGATCGTAAACTTCCCATCAAATCAACAAATTCTAAATGCCCTTTTCGTCTGCTAATCCTACCTGGGAGCAATAGTGTTTTAGAATTTTTGAGCTCTGGAAAGTCTTTGTGCCATCGGGATGTCCATGCAAGGTCTGGCTTGTAGTCACGTGGAAATGCCCCGTCATCGACGCCTCGATAGATAAGTTCAATTTGCTTTTTATCGACCCTTGGATAATTCTTCAACACGTATGCTTGCGCGGTTTTTGAAACGACAATCACTCGCTCCCCCCGAGTCATGATACGGCTGTAAGCGTTGACAGAATTCAAACCGTGCACGGTAGTCACGAAAACAGGGCGTGAAGTCACTGGCATCATCCGCCATGCTAGGTATGCAACCCAAGCGGGCATCCTCGAACGAGCGTGAAGAATATCGATTCGATGTTCACGACAAAACTCCATGAGCCTTGGAAGCCACCGTAAGGTCCATGGATATTTACCTCCTATACTCCAATCCAGATGCTGTCCACCATCCTTTGTCAACTCATCGACCAATCTCCCCTTGCGAGAAATCACCCAGGAATTCCAGCCTCGCTCGACAGCTGATTTTGAAATTTCCAGGGTTCCCCGCTCAACGCCTCCAGAATTCAGCTCGGGAAGAATCTGAACGATTGAAAGAGATCTATCTGACATCTTCTTTTGCATGCTGATTTCGCTCATTGAAGGTGAGGTTGCACCTGAAGCTTCGCAAACCATTGGGCTGTGATCCAGTCGGCCACTCTTTCTGCTTCAGCTAAAGGTACGGAGGGAGGAGGCAACGGTTGCTTGGAATTCCAATCGGAAAATGTGGTGACCATTTTTGTTTGAATGAGCTCATCCAATCCATTGCGCAGTTTTCCACTGGTTGTCCATGGAACATTCAAAACGCCTGTCGAAGCACCTGATGTAATCGATTCGTAGAGCATGGAGACACTGTCACTGGTTGCCCATACTTGTTTAGAGCAAGCCAACTTCTCAGCAACCCAGCCTGATTGAGTTTCTGACACAGGTGTGACAGTCAGATTGGCAGCATGACATTTATCTGCGAGGTGCTTCAAGAATGACGGTGGAGTACGCCTTGAAGTTGTTAGAATCCATTGCATCGAGGGGGATGATTTCAATATTCTGTCAATCTGCTCGACAACCAGCTCATCCGACCAATCCACATGTCGACATGGCCCTCCTATCAAAACCAAACCTTGACTAAGCTTCTGCTGTCCAGACGCCGTAATGGCATTAAGGACACCTCGAACCTGCATTACATTGGAACGCAATTTCACTTGATCATGCTGTGGAACCACACAGAGATCAAACCAGCTCAAGGGCAAGCTTGGCCTCATGAGTACGACGGACTTGCCGCCGCACTGCCTTTGAGCCCTCAGAACCATGGAATGAGTGCGATGGCCTGCCCCAATGATCAAATGAGGCTGGGGCAGTTTTTTCACCTCTGCCTTCCAGTCTTTTCGCCATTTCCATCGTTGAATCAAACTTGGGGGAATCTCCCATTCATGAATGAGGCAACTCACTCGCTTTTTAATGGCTTCAACCAAACCGAGGGATTGGTTTTGATGTCCAGGCTTGCCATCAGTAAACCGCCAGATGTGAAGTGGTTTTTCCTGTTTCATCAATGACGGCAAGCCTTAGCTTGAATGGGCGTTATGACTTGCAAAGGTTTTGGAGTTTGTCCCAAGCCTGACCGGATTTCAGTAAATCAGTAGC
>OLHY01000024.1_pt1 | contig 47799 bp, 34 predicted proteins | sample 1609411 | NCBI WGS metagenome assembly OLHY01 (sample SAMN05416817, study PRJEB24817) | seawater metagenome | isolation source: Sea water | place: Canada:Atlantic | collected 2013-07
ACGAGATTGCCTCTTGTCTCGTGGGCTCGGAGATGTGTATAAGAGACAGCGAAAAAGCAGCGCATTTTCCTTTTGGATGCAGGGTGATGGAGCATGCGTTGAACTTGAGCAAGAACCTGTTCTCTGGAATTCAATTGATTCTTTGCTGCAGCATCCATGAGATCCCGGTCGGGCATGGAATCCCATAGAAATAGAGCCAGCCGAGAAGCCAGACGATAGGGGTCCGGACTGGAATCCGACGCGTTCCATGGAGCATAGAGAAATGAAGGCGAAGTGAGTGCAAGCATGACCCCCCTCCTGACGGCAATTTCTGGGCTTTCTGCCTTGGCCAACAGCTCATCTCGAAACAGGAGATCCTCGTCTCCGGTCAAAGGTCGGCGATAGGCCAATTGAGCCAAGTTCGGTAAAAATTCCTTGAGTTTGGATGCGCGGTTTTCGTCCCCTGCCTTGAAACCCGCCAGCAAAGGCAATCGTTCAACGATCTCGGAGGAAGTCTTTGCCGCCGCCTGAGTGACCGCTTCAAACCAGCTCCATGAAACCGAACTTCCTCTTTCATATCCCAGACTGCGGTCATCGGCTGGAAATATGGTTTCAACGACAAACGTACGGGACGGGCGGTTGGTTTTCAGTACTTCACCATTCAGCACTTGCCAAATCCCATGAGGGGGCTTCCATTCCAATTTGATGGAACCGGTTTTTTCCAGATATTTAAAATATTCCAGTCGAACCGGATAATGACGCCCACCGAGGAGAAACAACCGGGCCTCCATCGCTCTCATTTCTCCAGAACTGACCCAGCCATCGATCAAAGCTTGTTGTCCAGGGACGGAACTATCGTCACGCAGCTTGCCTCGAGCGCGCCCCGGATCATTGTTGAGGTATAACCTTGCCCCGTTTTGTGTGGAAACACGAAACTCGTAATGACCGGTTGCTTCGGCGTGGAGCGCCCCTTCCCAGATAATGGCGAATTGATCTGGCTCAATATCTGCGTGAGGACTGCCCTCTTTGAAATCGAATTCAATGTGAGTGTCAATCCGCTCCAGTTTTTGCTTGTTTGCCTTGTTCATGCCCTTCGACTGGAAGTAGACCGCGTTCAGGCCCTCCTCCCCCGATCCAAAAGCCTCCAATGAAGGATCCTTGGGGGCCTTCACTTCCATCGAAGGCGTTAAGTACCCGAGTAAATCCGCGACTGAATTCTGATATTGCGGAACTGTTAGACGAGCAAGTTCAATGCGGGGTGCCATCCCCATATGGTGCCGGGCTTCAGCAGAGTAGAAGGAATGGAACACATACGCCGAGACCGCAACTGCGTCCTCATCAACACATAAATCGGGATCGTCCTCAGGCATGGTTCTAACGATTCGACGAGTCAAACTCTCCAGGGAACGATTGCCATACAGGCGTTCATCGTATTCCTCTGCCACACCTTCTCCATTTTCACCATGACAACTGGCACACTGGTTTTGATAAATTGTCTTTCCTCGGATAAACTTGGGGAGTGATTCCATGGGGGCCATCTGGTCGTCGATGTCCGTCGATTGTTCCGTGAGTCGTGTGACCTTGCCTGCGTCAGCGCTGTCCGCTCGAGTCCATGAAATCATTACAAATACCGTGAAACCAAGAAGCCATGTCCACGTGTAGCGGTCGGTAATCGCAGACAATTTGATACGGAATACGTTCATGTTCACCTTATATTATTGACAATATCACGATCCCTCTTTGTCTGCAAATCTTCACATCTTTTCAATTTCGTTCCACCTTGGTATAAATATAGGCAATGTATCAGCTACCATGAAATCAACTATCCTGACAAAACGCTTCTGGCTCCTGACTTGGCTTGCACTCACGCTTCATTGGGTGAATTACGCTCAAGAGAATTCAGCAAGACCACCGAATGTCATTGTGATACTTTCAGATGATCAAGGATGGGGAGACTTGAGCCTGAATGGTAATACCAACCTTTCGACTCCTAGAATTGATTCACTGGCACGGGATGGTGCCATGATGGACCGGTTCTTCGTTTGCCCGGTTTGCTCCCCTACCCGCGCTGAGTTCCTCACTGGAAGATACCACCCCAGAGGAGGTGTCTACAGCACATCTGCTGGAGGAGAACGATTGAATGCGGACGAAACCACTGTAGGGGAGGTTTTCAAGCGAGCCGGATATGCAACCGGAGCTTTTGGTAAATGGCATAATGGAATGCAAGCCCCTTATCATCCAAATGCTCGGGGTTTTGATGAGTTTTACGGTTTCTGCTCAGGTCACTGGGGGAATTATTTCAGTCCTCCACTCGAACACAATGGGAAGCAGGTCAGTGGCGAAGGGTTTGTCATCGATGATTTCACACAGAAAGCTATCTCGTTTATCGAAACAAACAAAGATCAACCCTTCTTTTGTTATCTCCCATACAACACACCCCATTCCCCCATGCAGGTTCCCGATGCATATTGGGATAAATTCAAAGACAAGGAGCTTGAGCTCCGCCATAGGGAGGAGAAGAAAGAGAACATCCAGCATACAAAGGCTGCCCTTGCGATGTGCGAGAATATTGACTGGAATGTTGGCAGGGTGCTGGATCGATTGGATGAACTCGACTTATCTGAAAACACCATCGTGATCTATTTTTGTGACAACGGCCCGAATGGTCGACGATGGAATAGCCGGATGAAGGGCCGGAAAGGATCCACGGATGAGGGCGGGGTTCGGAGCCCCCTGCTGATGCGCTGGCCTACTGTTATCAGGCCCGGGACGGTGATCAAGGAGATAGGTGGAGCGATCGATCTTCTCCCAACCCTGGCTGACATGGCCGGAATTGAATGGACCCCAGAAAAACCCCTCGATGGAACCAGCCTGAAGCCCCTGTTACTGGGAGGACAATCGGCGGGTTCAGAACGACAAATTTTCTCTCATTGGAACGGCAGAGTAAGTGTGCGCAACCAACGATTTCGACTGGATCACCAGGGAGCTTTATTCGACATGACCCAAGACGGAGAACAACGTCATGATGTGAGTGGAGAGTTTCCCAATGAAACCTCCAGACTGAGCCAGGCCGTCGCCAAATGGAGCCAAGAAGTCTTGAAGGACTACCGTAAAGGTAAACGCCCATTCACCGTGGGGCATCCCGATTTTGCCATCACACAGTTACCAGCACGTGATGCGACAGCCTCTGGTAACATCAAACGATCGAACCGGTTCCCCAACGATTCTTATTTCACCGAATGGATCTCCACCGAAGACCAATTGATCTGGAATATCGAAGTATTGAAACAAGGCAGCTTTGACGTCGTGATTCACCAGTCCTGTGCTCCAGAGGATCTAAATGCATTGATGGAGTTGGAGTTCAATGGAAGCAGGCTGCGAGCACGATACACCAAGGTCTGGAACCCTCCAGTGCGGGGCGGTGAACATGACCGAGTGAAACGGCAAGAGTCTTATGTCAAAGATTTCAAGCCATTCAAGATGGGACGTATCAAATTAGAGAAAGGCAGAGGTCCATTGAGGTTCAAGGCCATTGATTTACCGGGCAATAAGGCTCCTGAATTCCGACTCATGGAACTCATCCGCATCACAGATTGATGGAACAAAAACTGGCGATGCGGGTTACCTTCGATAGTCAAAAAAAAGCCCCGGAATAATCCGGGACTTTAATCAAACAACGTGAAAAATCAGTTCACTACCTTCATGATGCCGCGCATTAACAAATGATGCCCGGGGAATGTGCATAGAAAATCATAATCACCAGGCTTGTCAGGCGCTGTGAACTCAATGATCTCCTCCTGTTTATTTTGCAGCAGTTTGGAAGAGGTAATGATTTTGTCACTATCAGGAATAAACCCCTTACCGAAACCATCAGCACCTAACTGAATGGCTGCCATGCCAATTTCATTTGCAGATTCAGGAAGGCCAAACACAATATTGTGAGGCATGAAATCATAGTTCACAAAGGTGACTTTTACTTTCACACCCGCCTTCACTGAGAATTCCTTGATATCATATTTCATCTTTTCAGGAATCGTTCCGATCCGCACTTCAACAAGATCAGCACTTGACGCGGTTACGCCCGATGCGGGTGTTTCTTTGCCGATTTCAACGCTGGCGATCAGAGCTGGAGGCGCTTGCTCCATTCCGAACCAATGATGTTGAACCGTTCTGGCCGCGTTGCGAGCATGTGCTTCGGGGGATTTGAGCAATTCGGTCAGAAGCTGAGTATTGCGAACATTATGCTGTTGATGCAACCAGAGCCCTTCCAATAAATGATGCGCATGCTCAGGATTTGAAGCGTCAAACTGCTTGATCCAACGATTGGCGGCATCAATTACTTTGGTGGTTTCACGACCACTTAACTCGATGCGAGTGCGATAGCGTACTCCGTCGATGGGATGTTCAAGATTTTTCATCAACTGTTCCAATGAGGCACCCGCAATTTTGACAGGCGCCTGCAAAGGACGGTCTTTGTAGGTCATGCGATACACGCGGCCATAGGTATGGTCACGATTAGGGTCACGCACGTTGTGCTGCATGTGACCGATAATGAGGTTGTGCCAGTCAGAAAAATAAAGGGCACCGTCTTCACCAAATTCTATATCACTGGGACGGAAATTCTTATCACTGGAGGAAAGAAGGTCACCCAAGGGTTTGCCCCATACCTTTCCAGTAGATCCTTCACGTTCCAACTCATATTGTTTGATGCCAAGGAAACCAATCGTATTGGCTATCATGAAATCACCTTGGTAGGATGCAGGAAAGTTTTCGCTGGAAATCACTCCATTGGCAGGTACGGGACGCACCTGCATATCCAAAAGTTTCTGCATCTTAAAGCCTTTTTCAGCTGGCACCACTTGGTATGCACGTCCGCCAGTTCCATCGGTAGCATAGTGGTAGCCCCATTTATCAAAACTGATGCCGTGTGGGTTCGGGCTGTTGTTAGCATGATAACTGATGTGGTATCGACGAGGATCGAATCGGAACATACCGGAAGAACCCGTGTTCAATGAAGGAGAGTATGGGTGTTCGATGTTGTTCACCAAAAAGATACCGCTCTGCCAGTAAATGGCGCCATCTGGGCCATAAACAAAAGCATTCGCAGCATGATGCGTATCAGCTGATCCAATACCTTCTAGATAGACCGTTCGCTCATCGGCGATATTGTCTCCATCTGTATCTTTCAAAAACAGGATATCGGGTTGTGATGCAACCAGCACTCCACCATTCCAGAATTCAAATCCGGTTGGATTATGCACCTTGGCAAAGGTGATCGCTTCATCGGCGATGCCATCGCGATTTTCATCTGGAAGTATGATGAGACGATCATCCATTTCCTTCAATGGCTCCCATTTCGGGTAGGTTTTCCAGGCTGCAACCCACAGGCGGCCATGCGTATCCACGGATAACTGGACAGGATTCACCAATTCGGGGAATCTTTCTTCATCGGCAAACAAGTTAACCTCAAACCCTTCAGGAACTTTCATTTTCTTCAGGCCTTCTTCACCGCTGATGTAATTCAAATGGCCTTCTTTTTTGGCATTCGAGCTGGGGCTTCCACCACCAACATTGGAAACAACTCCAACAGGGGAAGGAACATTGCTGTCGTCGACAACCATGTCTCGACCTTCAAGCAGGGTCCAAATACGAAGGTCACGATTGGCCGTCATTATGTCAAACATGATCAACTCATGCATGAGTACTTCACGGTTTGTCTGACCTTGAACAAATTTAAGGTGTGAGCGACCACCCCATACGTCATTACCATCAGTGGCGCGGTATCTGTTGAACCAATGTAGATTTTTATCCAGCACTGCCTGCCTGAGCTGCTCTAGTTCCGATGTGACTGAGAAAGATTCATTGAGCAAGGTGGATGCGATGAATTGTCCAAGCAGACGATTACCTTCGTCGTTTAGATGAATGCCATTGAGAGTAAGTGGAGAAATCGAAGCTTGGTAAAGTGCTTGGCTTGCTGCAAACAAATCAACAAACGATGCATTTTTCTCAACAGCTACTTGTCTGATGGCAGAAGTGTAGAGGGCCAATCGAGCATTATTTTCCTTGCCATCAGGAAAATTACGGTCGTCTAAGTCTTCATGAGCTATGGGAGAAAACAAAACAATTCTAGGAGCTGTTTTACCGTTGGGTTTCAACTCACGATACGAATCAATCATTTCATTCAGAGACTTGCTGAAACTTTCCAATCCGCCTTCACCGGCAAAGGATTCGTTGTAGCCGAACATGGCAAAGATAACGTCAGCCTCACAGTGCGTCAGATATTCTTCCGGAGTCATGTAACCTTTGTTTCGAGGACGTTTGGCAACTTGATCCCCCGGGAACCCCAAGTTCCTGAATGCTAAATGCTTACCTTCAGACCGACTCTGAATCATTGACTCGAGCCACCCACTGTATTGCAGACGACTGGCGAGCGAGTTACCGATGATGCATACGCGATCACCATCCTTAAAGTTGAGTTGTGCCTCCAGTTCAGGACTACACAAACCGACAGCAATGGCGGCAAGAACGAGCGTTGCCAACGAGGATTTCAATGGTTTTTTCCACATAATAAATAAAAGGAATTCGGCTTCATTTCATCCCGAACCTATTCAAACCGCAACCGAAAACTGAGAAAATTTAGGCTCCTGAGAAATAGCCCCCCCTTCGCAGCTGTCGAAGTGTGATGGACTTTCGCCTTGCGGTCTGGCTGCATTTTCTTTAGCTTGATTCTTTAATATGTATGGCAGCTATTGGTAGATTCCAGAAGGGTGATGACATCTTCTACGCGAAAGTGGTTGACGGCGAACTTTTTAAATTAAAGGGCGACGTTTTCGGTTCTCCTTCATTTCAAAAGCGTGCAACGAACCCTAAGGGTATCAAGACGCTCACACCTGTCGCGCCTTCAAAGGTGATCGCAGTAGGCTTGAATTATGCGGATCACGCACGTGAGTCTGGAAAAGCACTACCGAAAACACCTTTATTTTGGCTCAAAGCACCGACCTCATTGATCCCCGATGGAGGAAAGATTGAAATCCCCTTTCAGGATCATCGTGTGGATTACGAAGCTGAACTGGCCATTGTGATTGGCAGAAGGATGCGCAACGTAACAGCTAACGCTGCAGCTCGTTATATTTTCGGATATACGTCAGCTCAGGACATCAGCGATCGAACGATCCAGAAAGCAGAAAGTCAGTGGGCGCGGGCAAAGTCATTCGATACCTTCACGCCACTGGGACCTTATGTGGAAACAAAAATCGATCCACATAAACTCACTATCCAGCTTTTTCAGAACGGACAATTGAGACAGAACTCACTGACGGGCCAATTGATCTTTAACTGTTTTGAATTGGTGAGCTTCATTTCAACCAATATCACCCTGCTACCGGGTGACGTGATCCTTACCGGCACTCCCAGTGGGGTCGGCCCGATACAATCCGGAGATAAACTTGAAGTAAGAATTCAAGGAATGTCTCCTTTGGTGAACACCGTGAAATAGTGTCGACCATATCCTCTCACATCTAAACTCATTTGACTTTGCAACTATATGCGTTGGTCCCAGACATTTGTACCCACACTTAAGGAAACACCATCGGAAGCTGAAATCGCTTCACATAAATTACTGCTAAGAGCAGGACTCATCAGAAAACTGACCGGCGGGTTATACACCTTCCTTCCCATGGGATTGAGATCATTGCAAAAAATCTCTCAAATCATCCGTGAAGAAATGGATCGGGCGGGTGGCTTGGAAGTGTTAATGCCTGCTTTGCAGCCGCCTGAAATATGGAAAGAAAGCGGACGTTACGAAACAGCCAGTGACGTACTGTTCAAGGCCAAAGATCGATCTCAACGTGAATGGGTCTTAGGACCGACTCATGAAGAAGTAGTAACCAGCCTGGCGGCGTCAGAAATCAGTTCCTACCGTCAATTACCCAAGAATTTCTATCAAATTCAGACAAAATTCAGGGATGAAATTCGTCCTCGCTTTGGGCTCATGCGAGCACGTGAGTTCATCATGAAAGACGCCTACAGTTTTGATGTTTCCGATGAGGCAGCTCAAAGAAGTTATCAATCCATGTTTGATGCCTATGTTCGCATTTTTGATCGGTGTGGATTGAAGGCCCTGCCGGTGGAAGCTGATACTGGTGTGATTGGTGGTAAATTTTCGCACGAATTCATGGTGCCCGCGGAAGTGGGTGAAAATGATGTCGTCTACGTGGAAACCGGTGAGTATGCGGCGAACGTAGAGAAAGCTACCAGCGGACTCAAAAGCCCCCTGGCAGATCAGGAGGCAGTCGAAGTATCCGCTCTCTCTGCTGTTGAAAAATTTGCAACTCCAGGCGTTAAAACCATTGATGCGTTGGCAAAAGCCCCCTTTAATGTGCCTGCCAATCATCAAATAAAGACCTTAGTTTACGTCGTTGAAGACAAACCAGTAATCTTTTTGTTACTTGGTAACGACCAGTTGAATGAGGCGAAGATTGCTGGCGTGCTCGGTAGCAATCAATTCCGCCCAGCAGAACCTGCCGAAATCAATGGTTGGCTGGGAGCCTACCCTGGAAGTCTCGGAGCTGTCGGTGTGGATGATATTCCAGTATACGCTGATGATTTTCTGAAGGGTGGCTACGATCTGACTACTGGAGCCAATGAAAATAAATTCCATATCCGCAATGTTTCGGTTGAAAGAGACATCAAGGTAAAGGCATTTGCCGATTTCCGAACCGTTCAGGCAGGGGAACCATGTCCGATAACGGGAAAACCTTTGATGGTGCAATCAGCCATTGAAGTAGGCCACGTCTTCAAGTTGGGTTCAAAATACAGTGAAGCAATGAATGCAAGTTTCCTGGATGAAACCGGTAAATCCAATCCCTGTATCATGGGCTGTTATGGTATCGGCGTCACTCGCACATTGCAGGCGATCATAGAGCAATGCCATGATGACCACGGGATTAAGTGGCCAGTTTCGGTAGCTCCTTATGCAGTATGTATCACACCGCTGGGAAACAAACCGGAGAGTGAGGTTATGAAAGTCGCAGAGTCTCTTTACAGCCAATTAACTGAGGCGGGAGTGGATGTGATGCTTGATGACCGTGATGAACGTCCCGGGGTCAAGTTCAAGGACTCTGAATTAGTAGGATTCCCGATCAGGGTCGGGATTGGAGACCGCTCCCTCGCCAATGGTGAAATTGAGATTAAACCACGCGGCGGAGAGCTTTCAAAGGTCAAGGTCGATGATGCGGTCAAGCATGTGCTTGATTGGATAAAATCTCAATAGACCCCAGATATTTAAAATCTATCATGGCCCAGGCTGTACACAGCCTGGGCCGTTTTGCTATTTATCTATCGATATATCTTATACGATAAATTTTATGTTTATTGTCGTCTGTAAACAGAATGGAACCATCAGGCGCCTGTTCACAATCGGTAGGGCGTCCAAGAACTTCGTCCCCGTTCTTGAGAAAATTCACAATTTTCTGTTCACCATAAGGATGACCGAATTCAAATAAAATACGAGATACGCAATAACCCACTTTCTGCTTTGCATTCCATCCCCCCTTGAAAGCAACAAACGCATCGCCATGCGCGTCAGGTATCATTTTCCCTTGATAAAAGGTCATCCCATTACCTGAACAATGAGCCGGCATCACCCATTCAGGAATTACGTTTTTGGAGGCCATTTCGATCAAATCAGGGTGATCAAGATAGTTGAGGTTGGGCATGTTTTTACCCAGGATGTAAGGGTGACCGTAGAAACCACCTTTGACGTAATGATTCAATTCTGCTGGAGGATTGTGGTCCGTAATGGGTTGACCAAATTTGGGATGCTTCGATTCCAGTTTGAGTGCGAGCGTGTCAATATCATGATCGACTCCCCATACCTCATCTGTGCCGGGGCGGATACACAGCTCCTCAGTATTGCGAATACCAGATGCAAACAGCGATTTCCCTGAACCATCCAGATTGAATGTCCAGATCTTCTTGCGATCATTTTCCGTGATCGGCTCGTCCGTCGCGTTCCCCTGATCTCCAACATGTGTGTAGATAAGGTCTTCATGAATCAATAAAGCACGCCACTTGTGGCCACCGCCAGTGATGGGGAGTTGATCTTCAGCAATTACTTTAATGACCTCATCTGATTGACCATCATGGTCTTGATCCCGAGATTTATAAATGGAGGTCATGTCAGCAAACCACAACCACCCTTTGTAGAATTGCATGGCCTGCAATATTTTACCGGTTTTGTATCCCTCAACATAGGTGGTGATGGATTCATAAATACCGTCGCCGTCTTCATCTCGGCACGCCTGAATCTTCCCCTCGGCTGGAACGCTGACAAAAAGCGTTCCTTGGTCATCGAATTCAAGGAATCTTGGCTTTTTGATTGTACTTTCCGCAACAGTCAGTTCAAATCCGGGACGCACCCAGACCCCATCCGGAATTCCTTCCTGTCCTTCAAGTTGAGGAGACAAGATAGTAGCCAACAAAAAGAGGGCTTTGACCCAATAGAGGATTTTCAATTGAGGGAGATGCATATGAGAATACCTTAGGGTGTGGGTTTGTAAAATCAAGCTTGATGCCGTATCAATTTAAACACCTGAAACTCGAACAATGGATGATTCATACGAAATAAAACAAAGGATTCAATGCGATTACCTGTTTGTTTATGGAACATTGATGTCAGGTATGAATAATCCTTTTGCGAAGAAGCTGAGACAGTCTGCGTCTTGTTTAGGACAAGCTTTCGCACACGGGTTATTGTTTGATTATCGGCAAGAGTATCCGTGCGCGGTCGCCAGCATCATCAGATCAAATAAGATCCAAGGCGAGCTTTACCAAATGACCGAAGCTGACACACTTTTGAGTGATTTAGATATTTATGAGGACTGTCGGTGCAAGGAACCCGGTCGATCGCTGTTCATGCGCTGTGTCGTGCCCGTTGTTTCAGCGAGGAATAAGAAGGAGATCCAGGCGTGGATGTATTTCTGGAATCATAGCTTGGATTCGCTGGAAGAAATTCCGCACGGCAATTACCGAAAACATTGCTCCTAAACCATTGATTCCATACAATAACCCCACTATAGGTATATCTCTGTTTGAATATTGAATAAAAAAATGAGCTTATTGATCGTTGGTACAACCGCCCTGGACTCCATCAAAACACCAAACAAAGAAAACCCCAGGTTGCTTGGGGGATCTGCAAGCCACGCAGCCGTTGCAGCAAGCTTTTTCTCTCCAGTCAGCCTGCTGGGAGTAGTGGGAGACGATTTTCCCGAAGAATACATTGAGCTTTACAAAAAACACCAGATCGACCTGAGCGGACTGGAAAAGGCGGCTGGAAACACTTTCCATTGGGAGGGCGAATACGAGGTCAACATGAACAATCGCAAGACACTGGAGACAGATCTAGGCGTGATTGAAGATTGGATGCCAAATGTAACAAGCCCTCTCAACGAGAAAGCATACATTCTTCTGGCCAATTGTGCCCCTCAACTTCAGCACCACGTCTTGAAGCAGATGAAGCAGCCCAAATTTGTGGTAGCCGATACCATGGATCTTTGGCTTAACATCGCTCGTCACGAATTAGAACAATTGCTCAACGACGTGGATTGCCTTGTACTCAACGACAGCGAAGCTCGTCAGTTCACGGAAGAAGACAATGTGGTTATCGCGGCCCAGTCCTTGCACAAATATGGACCAAAGTATGTGATTGTGAAAAAGGGAGAGCATGGTGCCATTCTATCAGGCCCGAGTGGACTTTTCATAGCTCCCGCTTTCCCTCTGGATAACGTCATTGATCCAACGGGTGCTGGAGATTCTTTTGTGGGAGGTTTGGTGGGGTATCTTGCCAGCCATGACGGTGATATTGATGACAACCTGAGACAAGCAATTATCCACGGGACTGTGACCGCGTCTTTTTGCTGTCAAGGTTTTGGTCTGGCATCGACCACGACTACAACTCGAGAATGCATCAACAAACGGGTCGAAGCTTTAAGTAAGCTGGTGGCTTTCTAACCTCGGTGAGGGAGATTCTCTCTAGCTTGGATTCCCCTTGGGGCGAAAGCATTACAGCTGCAAAAGATGCGCAGGATCCGCGTCGAGTCTGAGGTAGCGCCCACCATCCCAGGCGACGTTCAACTGCTGGTTCGCCCAGCAGTTGACACGATAAAGCGTCGCAAACGAAAAATCTGGAGCTGACTCACCTTGACCTCCAACAAGTTCGGACCCTCGTCTCACATTATCCTGCATCCACGCGGGATGAAGCAAGTGGAATGGATTCCGTGTCACCTCTCCCACATGAAAGGATGTCCCTGTTACCATTTCCGAAACATCTTCCTCGCTGGATGCCACCATTAAATTAGGTGATGCCATGGCTCCCCAGTATTCAGTCTCGATGACGCAAGTTTCAAAGCTCGAGGGCATCCTGGCCAAGGCGTCCATGACTAACAAGTGCACCCCGATGTGGGTCGAATTCCAGTCGGTCAAATGAGGTACAAATATAATTGCCGGATTTTGCTCTGTTAGAATCCGAGCGATCAACACCACATCTTTCGTCCAGGAATCTGGATCATTTTCACGACGTTTGGAATGCACCCCCTCCAAACCTCGATCAGCTGTTTGAATAAGACCAAAACCCATGTATCCACATGCGGCACGCAACTCTTCCAACCTGCCAACCTGGCGCTCTTGATTGCTTCCTTGAGTCACGGCAACGTTGATGACATTTACCCCGGACTCCTTGAGTAAACGCAGAGCCAAGCCACCGATGATGCACTCGTCATCCGGATGCGGTGAGAAAATCAAGGCCTTGGGGGCATGTTGAGGTAAAGTTGGCCTAATGGGGCAGGCATAACCTCCGTTGGGTATATTTTTACCTTCCCGAAAAGCCTTGGCATATCCTGCGACCATCTGGGCGTAAGAGCTGTTTTTCATGATTTTTTTGTGCGTTTGATTGGCATTGGGTAAGAACGAAAACCTTATTTCCGATAGTGCGACAAAAACCCAGGTTCGGATCCTGCCAAATCAACTTTTCGCTGATTCGCGAGAATTTGACCGTAAACAACCAGATCGCTGGCCATTCCTTCAAGTTTTGACTTCAGAGCCTCGGAAGTCACCGAATCTCCATCAACATCAGCCTTATCTTGAAAACTTACACCATAGGGCAAAGACCATGCGTAGCATTGGCGCATGACTGTGCGCATTTGATCATGCACTGTAAGCCCCTTTTCGTGAGAACCAACAATAGTCCCAAAAAGCTTACCGGCAAACTCTGTCCAGAAATGATCCAAAAAATTCTTCAACGCACTACTCATGCTTCCATGGTAGTCAGGGGTGCCCAGCACAATGACGTCAGCCTGCTTGACCTTCTTTTTCAAAGCCGTATAAACCTCGCCTCCGAAAGCTGTTTGAACGTCAAATAATGGCAGGTTTTCCTCTGCATAATCAAAGCGATTCAATCGACAACCACGTTGCTCCAGTAGATTACCGACATGATTAACCACCGTGCGAGTGGTAGATTTTTCACTGCGATTACCGACCACCGTCAACACATTTAAATTTTCAGCAAGTGTATTCTTACTCATAAAGTGGTGGTATTCCATCATGTCGATGAGAGTCATTCAAGAAAGTTCATTGACCTGCAGCACGGCTTTATTCAATCTCGATTCCATTCATGATGAAGCTTGAACTGTCAGTCATCGACCGCCTGCGTAAGATTGTAGGAAAACAAGACGTCCTTGATCAAAAGGAAGACCTGATCCCCTACTCTTTTGACGGCACGGCTGCACTCAAACAACACCCAGGCTGCGTGGTGTTTACCCACACTACTGCGCAGGTATCCGAGGTTCTGAAATTCGCCAATAGCGAAGGAATCCCCGTTGTGACAAGAGGTTCTGGTACAGGATTGAGCGGAGGCAGTTTACCTTCCGAAAGGTGCATTGTTCTCTGCACCGTCAAAATGAAACAGATTCTGGAATTGGATACAGCCAACCTCACACTATTGACCGAACCCGGCGCAACCACCTTGACCATTGCTGAAGCAGCGGAGAAAGCAGGCCTCTTCTATCCTCCGGACCCTGGCTCCATGAAAATTTCAACAATCGGGGGTAATGTGGCAGAAAATTCAGGCGGCTTACGTGGATTAAAGTACGGAGTAACGCGCAACTACGTGATGGGAATGGAAATCGTCTTGCCTGATGGTGAAATCTGCTGGATGGGTAATAAATGTGTCAAGGACGTTGCAGGCTATTCATTGAAGGATTTATTTATTGGCTCAGAAGGAACGCTGGGAGTGATCACCAAAGTGCTGCTAAGACTAATCCCTCAGCCACAAGCCAAAAAAACAATGGTAGCAACATTTGAGCAAATGGATCGAGCCGCTGAAACCGTTTCCGCCATTATCGCAGCTCAAATTATTCCCTGCACTTTGGAATTCCTGGATCGAACCACGATTCATTGCGTCGAAGATTTTGCCAAAATCGGCCTACCGCTTGATTGCGAGGCGCTACTACTCATAGAAACCGACGGGCATCCGGCCGTTGTGAAAGAAGAGGCAGAAAAAATGGAGGCCATCTGCAGGGAACACGGTTGCATGGAAATCCGGGTTGCCAAGGATGATACGGAGGCCGCCAAACTTGCCAGTGCACGTCGAAGCGCTTTCTCAGCTCTTGCACGACTATCACCCACCACAATTCTTGAAGACGCCACCGTTCCAAGAAGTGAACTTGGGCACATGATCCGCTACGTGGCGGCGGTCGCAAAAAAATATCAATTAAAAGTCGGCACTTTTGGACACATGGGCGATGGCAATTTACATCCTACCTTTCTCACTGATGAACGCAACACGGATGAAATGCATCGAATTGAGGAGGCTTTCGAAGACATTTTCAAGGAAGCCATTCGCCTGGGCGGAACGATTACTGGAGAACATGGTATCGGCATTGCCAAGAAAAAGTTTCTTCCTGATTTTGCTGGTCAGACACAAATGAGAATTTTGAAAGAAGTCAGAAACGTACTGGACCCCAAAGGCACACTCAATCCTGGCAAAATATTTGACCCTGCCTAATAAAAATCCTTGAAAAAATGAGCGTTACTTCCGCCTCGATATCCTCTTCTGATGATCAATTTGATCGTCTTGCTGGTTTTGCTTCCTCTTTTTCCATGGGAGCAGTAGCAGCGTTTATTGCATCCATTCAACAAATCAACCCCACGTTGGAATTTAAGATCGGGATCTTTACTCTATTGGCCTTCGTGGTGTTTTTTGGGGTTACCAGTTGGGTTTACCGTATCATCTTTGACGGCAAAACGGAGCGAATTGACCCAAAACGACCTAAAAAAATCGTCTTCTTTTTTAGTGCATCTACCTTACTGGCCGTTTTCGGCTGCATGGGGTTTGCCCTCAAGGGAATTTCACAGAATCAGCTGAGGGACGTTGGTATCGGAGTGATTACTGCATTATTCTTCGTCTCGATAGCAGCTTTCTTCTTTTTTAAAGTTGTAAAATTTCTTCAGCGAGACGAGCAGAACAACACATTTAATAGAGATTCTTAATCTACCCATCCCATTACATCATCATGTCTCAGCCAACACTCTCAACCTTAGAGCCAAGTCCAATCGATTCTCATTTGAAAGGCCTTGATTACTCGGTCGTGCAACAGTGCATGCATTGCGGGTTATGCCTTCCTAGCTGCCCAACTTATGAACTGACACAAATGGAGAAACACAGTCCCCGCGGGCGAATCGCTTTGATGCGGGCCATCGCTGATGACGAACTGGAAGTGTCCAGAAGCTTCGCAGAAGAGATGTATTACTGCCTGGGCTGCCTTGCGTGCATGACAGCCTGCCCTGCAGGTGTCAATTATGCTGAACTATTTGAACATGCACGAGCCGAAGTTGAATCCAAAAATATCCTGCAGTCCCCTAAACGATCCATTATCAGGCGATTGACCATCAGTTGGCTCTTTACGGAGCAACGGCGGCTTCAATTTCTGGGGACATTAATGCGCTTGTATCAGCAATCAGGATTGCAGACTTTCATTCGCGGCACAGGTATCTTGAAGCTCATGCCCAAACGATTGCGTGATATGGAAAAAATGACTCCCACCATACGCTCCAGATTCACTCATGAGTTGGTAGATACAATCACCCAACCCCTGGGCGAAAAAAAATATCGAGTCGCTTTACTTTCAGGATGTGCGCAGGATCTAATTTTCAGCGATGTCAATCTGGACACAGCAGAGGTTCTGGCCCGAAACGGATGCGAAGTAATCACGCCTCCCGAGCAAAATTGCTGCGGATCCCTGCACGCTCACAACGGTGAATGGTCACTGGCTCAGGAAATGGCGCGTAAAATGATAGATCAATTCCCACCAGAGCAATTTGCTGCTATTATCACAAACGCTGCTGGATGTGGATCACACCTGAAACATTATACAAAACTACTCAAAAATGACCCGATTTATGCCAGCAAAGCCGTACTTTGGGATGATAAGGTAAAAGACATACATGAATGGCTGGCACTGACGGGATGGAAAGCCCCCAAGAACCAGCCACTCAAAAACCAGAGAGTTACATACCATGAAGCGTGTCACCTCGTACACGGGCAAAAAATAAGCGCACAGCCAAGGGAAATCATTCAATCCATACCAGGTTTAATCTTACATGAACTCCCTGAAAGCAGTTGGTGCTGCGGCAGTGCAGGTGTTTACAACATCGTGCAACCCGAAACAGCAGATATCTTGCTGCAGCGCAAACTGGACCACGTTGAATCGACCAAGGCAACGGTGCTTGCGACGGGTAATCCCGGCTGCCTACTACAGATACTGAACGGAACTAAAGAGCGAGGGCTCCACATCGAGATCAAACATCCGATCACACTCCTTGCCGAAGCCTATCGAGCCGAGGCTAAGCAAGCTGGTTGATTTGCTGAAAATGCCGCAATATGTTGACGGCCCATCATAAACACAAACTCTGGCTACGTCTCTTTGCCTGTATTGGCCTTGGATTGACTTGGGCATTCGCTTTTCCGACGTGGAATATGGTTGGATTTGCATGGTTAACTCCCGCCTGTTTGATAGCCATTGGTGCGAGCACACAAGGTAAATCAGTTTTTGGCTGGGCATATCTGGCCTCATGGACACATGCTGCAACAAGCCTGCATTGGTTGTTGAACATGCCACATTTTACCGGCGCTTTGGCTGGCTGGTTTTCGCTTTCAGCCTACGTAGCACTTTTCCCTGCTTTATGGACCGCGATCTGTTGGTACCTCATATATCAATTCAAAGGAACCGCTCATAACGGACATCCGACCGATACAATGCAATGGCTCCGCTCCAGGACCTTATTCGAAGCCCAGCGACTTTCAATACTCGGCGCAGTTCTATGGGTGAGTATGGAATGGATGGTATCTAATCTGTTCACTGGTTTTCCATGGCTACTTCTTGGCGCCTCACAACTAGCCTATGCTCCATTGGCTCAAACTGCAGCATTAGGAGGTGTCCCAATGATCTCTTTCATCGTCGTTTGGACATCACTTGCAACAGGCATAGGAATCGCTCGTACAAAACTCAGGACTCCTAGCCCCTGGACATGGCTACCCGATACAATTCTCCCCGTGGGGGTGACCATTGCATTGTGCATTTATGGCTACCAACGAATTCAATCGATTGAAGAGTCCCGTCCGAAAGAAACATTTAAAGTCGCCCTGATTCAACCCGCCTTCCCGCAAACCTTGATTTGGAATTCCGCGGAAGATCAGTCCAGATTCGAGGATCTACTGGGACTTTCTGAGGCTGCACTCCAATTGGATGTAGATCTGCTGGTATGGCCGGAAGGAGCTTTCCCCGGAAATATCCAATCCTTTAAACCTATGAGGGATTTATTGAATCAACATCAGGCATGGTTTTGCTTCAACGGAACGGATGTCGATTTTGAAACATTGAATTCCGATCATCCCACCACATTCAATGCCGCTTTTTTCATGAACCCGTCAGGGCAATTAAGAGATACGTATCACAAACGTCATCTTGTCATGTTTGGAGAATACGTTCCATTGCATCAATGGTTTCCCATTCTGAAGATGCTGACACCCATACAGCACCTTTTTACTGCAGGTAAACAGCCAGAAGCTTTTCATCTTCCCGAGCAGGACATTCGTTTGTTCCCTCTGATTTGTTTTGAGGATGTGATGCCTCATTTGTCACATCAGGCAACTCATGAAATCGATTGTCTGCTCAATCTAACCAACGATGGTTGGTTCAAAGAGAGCGCGGCTCAATTTCAGCATGCAGGTTTAGCTGCCTTTCGCTCCATTGAAACAGGATTACCTATGATTCGCTGCGGAAACAATGGTCTCACTTGCTGGGTTGACCCCGCAGGTCGAATAAACACTCCTGGATCTGACCTTGGTTCGGAGGATATCTACTCGAAGGGTTTCCGGATCATGGATATTCCCAAGGGATGGAAAGTGCCCATAACCCTGTACCAAAAGATGGGAAAGCACTTCTCACTGATGTGTTTTCTGATCAGTTGTATATTAATACTGGCAAAAACTAAAAAAACACCGAACGCCCCGGCACTTCTAACGGATGATTGACCGGCCTGAGCCGCATATCCGAACCTAGAGGGACATATGAACTTTGCCAGAGCCCTTTTCGACTTCACCAATCAACCAGGCTTGGTGGCTGGAGCGTCGGATTGCTCTCAAAATGCTGTCTGCTTGATTTGCGCGTACGGTCATTGTCAATCCAATCCCCATGTTGAAAACATGAAACATCTCGCTGTCTTTGATTTTACCAGCTGACTGGAGGTATTGGAACAAAGGTGGTATGTCCCATGCACTCTGGTGGATTTTGACATCAAGATGCGCAGGCAGATTACGTGGAATATTATCCTGAAAACCACCTCCGGTTATGTGAGACAAGGCTTGGATAGCAGACGGTTTTCCTCCTGGGTTGAATCGTTTCAACAAGCGCTGAACGATTTTATTGTAGCTCAGATGAACTGCCATCAAAGCATCACCCACTTTACCTCCCAAATCAGCAAGACGAGTAGAAGGCTTGAGTCCCGCCCTTTCAAATAAAATATTTCTGGCCAAGGAATAGCCATTAGTGTGCAAGCCATTGGATGCCAGCCCAATCACCAGATCGCCGGCCTTTGTCTTGCGCCCATCAAGCATCCGCGGCTGATCGACCACACCAACAATCGTGCCGCTGACGTCATACTCCCCGGCTTGATAAAAACCCGGCATCTGTGCTGTTTCCCCACCAATAAGCGCACAACCGTTGGCCTTACAGCCACGGGCAAACCCTCTAATGATTGAGTCGAACACTTTGGGCTTCAGCTTTCCTGCTCCAATGTAATCCAGAAAAAACAGGGGAGTTGCACCCAGAACAAGAATATCGTTAACGCAATGATTTACAAGGTCCTCCCCGATCGTATCATGCTTGCCTGTCATGAATGCCACTTTGAGCTTGGTCCCTACACCATCCACGCTGGAAACAAGAACAGGCTTTTTGTAGTCCTTAAACCCAGCTGCAAACAAACCGCCAAATCCCCCCACTTTACCAAGCACTTCTTTACGGTGGGTGGAGGCAAGAAGATCGGGTAGAGTTTGTTTGACTTGGTTGCCTAACTCAAGGTCAACACCGGCTTGAGCATATGCACTTTTACGAGCCATGATCAACTCTCTGCAGGTTTGGAGGTATCTTCCTCACTTGTTGCAGGGGATATTTCCTTGGATTCCACTTTATCTTCACCACTTGCAGGCTTCGATGCTTCAGGATCAGTAACCTCAGGTGATGCATCAACTGATACATCTGCAGAGTCGCTCTTTTCCTCAGTGGGTGAAATAGCTGTAGGTGGTTCAGTTACCATAACCTTACCTGCCTCTGCTTGCGATGTCTGTGAAATTACTTCAACTTCAACATTCTCAGTGCCCAATGATTTGGTTTCAGCTGTTTTCACTGAATCATCACTTTTTTTAGCTTCGGCTTTCTGAGCAGGTTTATCTTTTTTCGAAGCCTCTTCGCTGGATTTCTTCTTGGAAGATTTAGCGGATTTCTTTTTGGGCTGATCTTTGGGCTTTTTGGCGGTCTCCAGCTTACCGTTGGAAAACTCGATCACATGCCCTTGATGAATGAGCCAATGTAAATCAGTGGTGACAGCAGCTTGTTCCGGTGTCAAAGCCGATTCGGATTTTGGTGATTTCCTTACTTTTGCTTCACCAGTAGTTTCAGCTTGGGGCTTAACTTCAACGACATCTTTTACTGGCTGACTGGATTCACCTGCAGCTGTATCATCCTTACCCTCAGCTTTTCCGGAAGGCAGTTCACTGGTTCCATTACCATCATTTTTTGGATCTTCTGCAGCGGCAGGCGCTGGAGCCAAAGATTCCAGGACTTTGTTTCGAGTACAATTAGGCGACTCATCGATGAACTGAACGATGCGCTTCACCAAGTCGGAAACAGGTGTAGAGGCTAAATCCAAATAATGCGGGCGGGAAACAGAAACATGGGTCACTGTTTTGTTGACTTTGAAGAACTGTAGTCCCTGACGTGTAAATTGTTGACTTAGTTCGGTGGCCAGCTGAAGAGGAAAACGTGTCTGATCATCAACATGAAATCGAATCAAGTCGCGAATGGGCCGAGAGAGTTGGTTTTTTGGATCTCCCGAAACTTGAACGGAATTCACACACTCGATGGAACCCTGAAAATTTTTCTCGCGAAAGTGAATTTCCACCTCCTCCAAAGAGTGGAGTTTTTTGGCTTCAGGATCTTTTTTATCTCCGTATTCTATGGTCCAGCTTTGCTCTTCCAACCACTTATTAACCACTGCTTCATCCTGAACAATTTTCACTTTGGCTTTGAAATGTTCAAAATCCATGCGCGAGTAACGTTCTTCATGCAACTCGCGTAGACGAACCTGATAACCATGGTAGTTGGGAGGGCCAAGCACAACACCGGACATTCCGCATTGAGCTACAAAGTTAAACGAGCCTTTGGGAGGTTCCGTTTCTGTTTTCTCGGCACTGTAGAAATCGTCAAGATACTTTTGCAACACGTGCTGCACCACTTCCGCTTCATTCAACCAGATTGTTTGATCCAGTTTACAGATCCAGATTTTTTGTTGTTCCTGATCTTTAGGTGGTGTTTGAGAACTGAATCGAATGTGGTAGCGATCCGAACTTTGGAGAATCAATCCGGCAATATCGAACAGCGGATATGCTCTTCCTTGCATTCGGATGCGCTTGGCGAGCAATCCTACGCCTTTGGGTTCAGGAATGATTTGTGTTTTTAGTTGTGGCAAGGATGCCAATATTTCCTGACGGCTGCGACGTGGTCTGTCCCGCTGAGGACCTCTGCCCTGAGGGCGATTACGGCGGTCGCCTTGATCGTTACCGCCTTTACCAGAACGCCCTTGACCGCCTCCACTCCTTTGTTGACCGCCTCCCCCTGGTCGGTTATCCCTGCCTCCCGCACCTTGACGTCGATCGTTGCTGCGCGGATCCCGGCTTCTGGGGCGAGGAGGTCTCCCTGAATCGCTTCCACGTTTCCTCCCTCGTCCATCGCGGTTGGTATAATCTCTATCCCTTCCTTCAAATTTCGCATAGGGGTTACCCTCAGTAGATTTCTGCGCCCATGCTGGTAGAAAGGCCGATTCCAAATCCAAATCAAGCTTTGGTTTTGCGTCCGAATTGCTCATGTCTAATGTGATTGTTTTAGGGGCAGCTTGTAGAGTGCCACGGGTTTGAAGAATGGCTGCTTGATTGATTGAATGCAAGCACGCGGTCTTGTTTTTATGAAAAAATATACTCGTGTTCAGCGTGCCGCTCCTCATGAACCAAGTTTTGATCTGCCTTAAAGCAGTTAGAAAAGCCCAGGTTTCGCAAAAGCGGGTGAGTCATATTCTGAAAAGCCCCAGAAAATTAAGACTAACAATGTAAATCAAACTGCGCTGATAACTATGTCTTTGGCTAGCGCTTTGGCCTCGCAAGCATCACTTGTCTTGAGCCCCTGACGCTACTTACCCAAGAGATATTGATCCATACGTTCAGAGATGTCTTTGATGCGGTGACGGTCCCCTCCGGAAACCTCTGCCGTTGCCCATCCAGTGTAACCGATCTGGTGCAATGCGCTTCGCACATCAGCCCAGTCCACGTCACCCTCTCCGATTTTGCAAAAACCGTTGTCAACACCCCAGTCCTTAACGTCCAATTTAACGATACGATGCCCCAAGGTCCTTATCCATTCTGCAGGCTTACCGAATCGTTGATGATTTCCAATATCAAAATACGACCCAACCCACGGGCTGTTTATTTCATCCAAATAGGCGGCTAGAAGTGACGCTGACTGATCATTGTCTCCTTTCGGATCGTAGAGAAAGTTATTCCAAACATTTTCAATAAGGATCCTCACCCCAAGTTTTGAGGCCGTTGGAAGCGCTTTTTTGATTTGTTCGATCGAACGCGTCCAAACGTGACCATGGGATTCCTTTTCCGGATCCCTCGCGGCACCCGGCACCAACAGAACTGCATTCCCCCCAACGAAGTGAGTATCCTTCATGGCGGTCAAAAGACCTTGAAGTCCTTTTTCACGGACTGCGGGATCCGGATCTGACAATCGAATTCCCCAGTGAATGGAATCAACCACCCCATGAATGGGAAATCCCAATTCTCTACTGGCATTCAATGCTTCCTCCTTGTTGACTCCGCCCGGACTATTCAGTTCCGCCCCATCAAAGCCCATTTCCTTCATGAGCTTGAATTTTTCGTGGACAGAAATCTTCTCGTTGAACATGCCCATCTTGATAGATTTGTAGATTCGATTTCCCTTAACATTGTGGTGATCTGCCTGCAAAGAAGCCATGTTCAGGCCCGGCACACCCGTCATCATCGTCCCCGCGATGGAGACGGCAGATAAGGATAGAAAATTTCGACGATCAATGGATATTTTCGGAGTCATGCGTTTGGGATCTGATTGTTGAATCCAAGTTTAAAACCGCTTGTCAGACGAATGGTGTAGCACCAGGAATCGACATGGGCCGTATGGGAAGATTCATGTTGGGTTCAAAAAATTCAGGAACCAATTTTTCTTGAGAATTCATGGCTTGCTCCCAGGAGATTTCTTTACCAGTGTAAGCAGCCATGCGCCCCATGATCCCCATCATTGTGCTGCTGCTCATCCAATCACCGTCATTGATTGGGTTTCCATCACGGATGGAAGCAAATAACTCATTATGTTCTGTCTGATACATGTCATTGTTCGGGCCACTATACTTCCATGATTCTTCACCTCGGATCTGGACGCGGGACCACCCTAAAATTTCAGCTATTCCCTTGGCACCATGTATGTAGTCGTTGTTCTCGTTATAGCAACCAGCGATTTGGCGACTTCCCACGTATGCCCTGAGACCATTTGCGTATTCGTAGTAGACGGCAAAGTGATCAAAAATATTGCCACTTTCATTTGGTACCTGTCGACCTCCTGTGGCCACTGCCTTGACTGGAGGTTCATCTTTCATACACCAGGCAACTTTGTCCACACTGTGAATGGCTTGCTCAACAAGGCTATCGCCACTTAACCAAGTAAAGTTGTACCAGTTGCGTACCTGCCAATCGAGGTCTGACATGCCAGCAGGACGTTTATCATCAGCTGGCATAGGCTTCACTGGACCAGTGTAGTAAGTTGCATAAATGGATCTTACATCCCCGATATCTCCATTATGAATTTTGTCGTAAAGCGCCCGTCGGGCAAAATTGTAACGCCAACAAAATCCCGCGACCAGCGCCAGCTTCTTGGCTTTGGCGTCATTTGCGGAAGCAATTACCGAGCGCAAACCGGGAGCATCGGTAGCCATGGGTTTCTCGCAAAATATATGTTTTCCAGCGTCGACTGCAGCTCTCAGGTGCATGGGCCTGAAACCAGGAGGAGTTGCGAGAATGACGAGATCAACGCCACTTTCCAGCACCTTTTTGTAGGCGTCAAATCCTGTAAACTTGTTCTCGGGTGTTACTTGGATTTTTTCTTCAGCCGCCTTTTTAAGGGCATTATGGCTGACATCCAAACGATCAGGATACATGTCCCCCATGGCAGTCAACATGACGTTGGAATCCGCCTTCATTGCCTGGCTGGCCGCACCAGTCCCACGCCCACCACAGCCAATCAGTCCTATTCTGATAGTCTCATCATTGGCAGCGAATGTCTTTTGCGGGATTGAAAAACTGGGTAATGCCACTCCAGCTGCAACAACAGCTGAAGAAGATTTAATGAATTGCCTGCGAGTAGAGTTGCTCTCCTCTTTGTTTTGGATCGAATCAGAGTTTGATCCTTGTGCCGGAATAAGTTGATTGCTCATGGTGTTTTCGGTTAATGGATAACGGGAACATAGTTAATTACTGATTGTTTTGTCGAGGACGTATTCAGCCCTGTATTGATCTTGAATTGAATTACCGGTTTTTCGAGATATTTGCGATTCAGAGTTTTTCATTAACAACTCTTGCCCATATTTTATAGCCCTCAGCATTCAGGTGAAGGCCATCTGCAATGAATAATTCTGGCCGTGGTTTCCCTTCATCACTCAGCATGGGATTCCAGATATTGGCGTAACTGATGTGTGGTTGCCGTTTCGAGTATTTTTCAATTTCACGGTTTGCCTCGAGCATTTCAGGAGCCAAACGCCAACGCTTGACGCTTGGTTTTATGGCGATGAAAACGAGTTTGGCCTCAGGCAGGCGCATTGCTACCAAGTTGGAGAATACTTTGAAATTGTCAAAAACCTGCTGTGCGGTATGGCCTCCTCCAATGTCATTATCACCCGCATAAAGAACAATTACAGAAGGTTTGTAGGGTTGAACAATACGTTCAAAAAAATGAATGCTATCAGGAATTTTAGACCCACCAAACCCACGATTAATCACATTTTTATTGGGGAAATCTTCCGAAAGACTATCCCATTTTCTGATGCTGGAACTACCGATGAACAATACACCACCAACGGAGGGCGGGCTCTTCCGGTCTTGAGATTCAAAAGCAACAATCGCTTTTTCCCATCGCTCGGAGTTTTGTGCTTTACCAGTGTCCGCGCATGTGAGGAAAAGGAAAAGAATCAGCGCGCGAAAACTGATGGAGCAAACTGGGCTTTCGTAACGTAAGATCATGCGTACATTATTCAGTCAAAATTCTACCTTACAAACTTTTTTCCACGATGATGCGCTTGGAATGTTTTGATTTCGATGACACTACTTTATGGTATAATGACTTCATTAATCAATACTCAGACTCGTCTACTTATGGATCTTGATGCATACTTAAAAAGGTTTAACGGACGCCCAGCAATTGTCGCTACGAAACCACGTTCAAATTTAAGCGGCGTGATCGTGATCCCGTGTTTTCGTGAACCCGATTGGGAACTCACACTCCAATCATTGATAACTTGCGAGCCTCCTTCAAGTCCGATCGAAATTCTCATCGTCCTTAATGATTCAGAAGCTGATACCCCGGAGATCCATTCCGAAAATCAAGATTTGTTGAAGACCATAAGCCAGTGGAGCATGTCCCACGATACAGATCAGCTCCAATTTCATGTGATCAACGCTCTTAAATTACCGAAAAAGAATGCAGGTGTTGGCCTTGCTCGCAAGATTGGGATGGACGAGGCGTTGCATCGTTTAACCTTTTCCGGGAACTTGGAACGAGGTTGGATCGCTGGCTTGGATGCCGACTGTCTGTGCCAATCCAATTATTTAAAGGCCTTGGATAGTCATTTCCAAAAGAACCCTCATACCTCGGGCTGCAGTGTCTATTATGAACACCCACTTGAAGGCCCGCTTCCGCAGGAAATTTATAACACTGCTGCGAGGTATGAATTACACCTAAGATATTATGTTGAAGCGTTACGGCATGCGGGATTCCCCCATGCTTACCATACAATAGGATCGGCCATGGCAGCGACAGCCACGACTTATATGGCTCAAGGAGGTATGAACAGACGCAAAGCAGGAGAAGATTTCTATTTCCTGAATAAAATCATCTCGTCCGGCCATTTTACAGAGTTGAATTCCACAATTGTCATTCCTTCTCCAAGAACCTCGGATAGGGTTCCTTTCGGCACAGGGCGTGCAGTTGCAAAGTATTATGGGCAAGATTTTTTCCCGACCTACTCCTGGAAATCCATCCAAGCATTAAAGGCATTTTTTGAAACGGTGAGATTGTATGACCCATTCACCCAGGGAGGAAAGATACTTACCAAAACACGTGACATCCCCGCCATCATAACTGACTACATCGAGACAGTCAAAGGATGGGAAAAATGGCAGAAATGCATCGACGGAACAAACGCTTCGAGCGCATACCTGCGCCGTTTCTTTCAATGGTTCGATGCATTCCAATGCATGAAATGCCTGCATTTCATGAGAGATAATGGGCACGGAGAAATGGACGTACTCACTGCTGCAAGAAGTGTCTTAAGGACGATACACACAACACCTTCCGAAAAAAAAACAATAGACGAAGTCTGTGCGCTCAAGTTCTTGAGAGAACATCAAAAAGCGGATGGGAAATGATCTTGTAAATACGCTTTAAAAGAATCGGTCTTTTCTGCTCAACAAGGTTTGAGCCCAAGCGCGAACAAGAATGCATTCCAATCTTTGCCTTTTGTATTAATAGGTGGTTTAATGCCGTGAGATAGTAGTCATTCAACCATAGCCATGCATTTCAAATTCAGAATCATTCTCGCCTCAATCTCTTTGTTTACCTTGATTCAATCCGACAGGGCAACTTCCGCAAGTTATGAAGGCTTTCTTCCCAAGAAAATCACCGAAGTTAAAGCTTTTTTACAGAAAAACCCAACGTTTGACGGACGAAACATAAAAATTGCCGTGCTTGACTCGGGAGTGGATCCAGGTGCCCCTGGCCTAAGCACAACAAGCCAGGGGTTACCAAAAGTGATTGATATTTTGGATGCAACTGGAAGTGGCGATGTGGATACTTCAGTCATCGGAACTCCCAATGAAGATGCTCAAGTCGAGGGCCTCAGCGGTCGCAGGTTACAATTAGATCCAGCTTGGATCGAACCAAATCAGGTCATTCATCTGGGTATGGTTAATGGGTTCGACCTTTTCCCTGATTATGTCGTGGATAATTACAAAAAGCATGCCAGGGAACAGATGCTGGAAATGAACAAGATTTATCTAGATCAAACACAAAAAGCAATTGAAACCCTCGCTACCGAAAAACCCGATTATAACGCCAAGAAAAAAGACCTTGAAGATCGCCTGGAATTATTGAACAGGATGGAAGAATCATATGATGCACCAAGTCCTGTGTATGATTGTGTGCTGCTTAAAATAAGCAGGCACTGGAGAGTCGTCATCGACACAAATCAAGATGGTGATCTGAGAAATGAAGATTTGCTGGAGGACTATTCCATCAAACAAAGGTATGGCCGCTTTGGACCGGAAACACTGACTAACTTCGCCGTTCACACCTACAACGATGGCGACCTTTTATCAATTATCATTCCCTCAAGTGCGCACGGCACGCATGTTGCCGGTATTATTGGAGCCAATTACCCCGAATCACCCGGCAGGAATGGAATCGCTCCGGGTGCACAAATCATTTCTATCAAAATTGGAGACACAAGACTGGACGGAATGGAAACAGGCATTGCGCTACAAAGAGCGCTTCGAATGGTGAAGGAACTAGGCTGCGATCTCATTAATATGAGTTACGGCGAACCAACATCTACCCCAAACAAAGGATGGTTCATTGAGCAAGTAAATGAATTGATTCATGAACATGGTGTGACATTCGTAGCTTCCGCGGGAAATGCTGGTCCTGCGCTTTCAACAACGGGAGCACCGGGCGGCACGACTTCTTCCATCCTTGCCGTGGGTGCATACGTCCACGAAAGCATGATGGCGATTCAGTATGGAATGGCTCATACTTCTCAAAACAACCTTTATACATGGTCATCAAGAGGCCCAACAGCAGATGGCGATTTGGGAGTCAATTTCTGTGCTCCCGGAGGTGCGATAGCGCCTGTGCCGGCATCCAGTCAGGTACCGGCCATGCAAATGAATGGAACATCAATGGCATCACCCTATGCGTGCGGTGCCATCGGCCTTATCCTTTCTGGTCTTAAATCCGAGGGCAAACCCTACTCTCCTTATGGCATCCGTATGGCTGTTGAGGAAACAGCCAAAATTCAGGAACACCTGGACTCATTCTCCCAAGGCCATGGACTGATTCAGATCAACAAAGCGTTTGAAAATCTTCAATCCACTTCAGAAAGTCGATCCAATATTGGATTTGAGATTAAAAATACCAATCAATCTTCAGAAAGAGGGATTTATCTGCGAGAAAACACGCCCTCAATAACAACTCACAAAGTACGCATCCAACCATTGTTTACAAAGGCTACCAAGGCACATATCAAGGCAATATTTGAAAATTGGGCAGTATTAAACTGTCAAGCGAGCTGGGTTTCTTTCCCCGATTCTGTACTCATCAACCAAAAAGGGGGCAAAGTGAACATAACGATCAATTCTAAAATGCTTGCCCCGGGCGCGCATACAACTTTCATCAAGGGCAAAGATCAATTCAGCGGAAAGACTCTTTTCAAAATACCTGTCCATGCCGTCATTCCCTCTTCCCTTGCAGGAATTGACAAAACTGAATGGAAGAAAAAACTGCAACTTCAACCTGGTGAAGTGCAGAGAGTTTTCTTGAAACCTCCAAGCTGGGCAAAATGGGCAGAGGTGCGCATTCAATCAAATAGCTCTGAGTCAAATGATCGACTGGTCTTACATACCTCCCAGCTCTTGCGATCCCAACGTTTCAATCGCGCTGAGTGGAAAAGATACATTCCAGCAAGGTCACTCAGCAACTATCAAGCATCGGTTCCCGTCCATGGCAATCCAATGATGGAGTGGACATTTGCATCCTATTGGTCCAATCAATCGTCCATAAAACTAAATATCGAAATCAAGTTTAAGGGATTGCAGGGCCTGCAGCAAATGTATGCCATGGGTTCTGCAGTCATCCCAATCTCTGCAAACATTCAAGGAGTGCATGATACCATTGAACTTCAACCTCAAGGGTCGCTGACCGAAGTAGAATTTAGCCTATTGCCTTCCAATGCATCAATTCAGCGATCGAGCGATCCGCGCGATATACTTGTCGATGATCAAGAGCTACATCGCTTGGATCTGTTTTATGAGTGGGAGAACACTCAAGCAAGTCCCCTGAATGTGCACTGGGATGCACTCGCGGAAGTTCTGTATGATTCCTCATACTCATCATTGCTATGGAAGGTGGAGGGGCCAAACGGTCGGGTCTTGACCTATGACGATGCATGGAGTCACCCCATTAAGATAAGTAAAGGCACCCATCGCATTAGTTTGACAATTTGGCATGAGCATGAAGAACTACTCGAACCATTCCGAAAACTCCCTCTTAACCTGAGCCTTCCCTTGTCTCAATCCATTCCTATCATGATAGTTACCACTTTATCTGAAGCGAATGGATCGAAATTTGAAACATTAGGCAAGGACGAAAACAAGTCTTACTGGATTTCCGCGAAAGAAATACCAAAAGACAACGCTACAGCATCACATATCATTAAAAGTTATTCAGGAAACCTACAATGGCTGGATAGTAAAAAGCATCATGGTGCTACAATTCGGTCTAAAGTGGTCGTCAGGCCATCAAATAGACCCGGTCCTCCCGCTGAGAAGCCCGACCTATATGACTCCAGTAACTTGAACCAAGGTATTGAAACACTTTGGTGGCGTTTGCGATTGGATCGACTAAAACATCTGGCTCAAATTGAGCGGAACCCGGAGCAGTTTGATGCGCTCTATGATTCAATGTTACTGGAGAAGCCCCGTTCAATGGAAATTCAAGAGATTCTTCTCAATCGTCTGGACACCCAAAACCGAAAAGAGAATCTGGACAGCATCTTACCCTTGTTGGAGCAAATGCTTCAACAACTGGATGAAAATACACTCAGGAGGTATTTCTCCAAAAGGAGACAAGTGAAATCCAAAAAAGAAGGAGAAGAAGAAAATAAAATGAAAGAGGATAGAGCACTGCTCCTGAATCTTTTATATCAAAAAGCACGTGCTTTGGCCTATCAAGAAACTGTAATGAACAAGCAGACAAAAGACTTTGAGGAAACCTTGGCAAGCCTTCGGTCATGGGTTGATACAAGCGAATCAGATTATCGATTACTTGATATACGTGAACTGCGCCGAAAAGATTGTTTTGGCACCGCGCTGACAATATTGAATGATTCCATCAAGACGGATAAGGACAATTTGAAGTTACTAAGAAAGAGAACCAACATTCTACAGTCTCTAAGTTGGTCATTTTGGGCTCATTATCACCATATGCATTCTTACCTGAGATTACCCACGCAAGTAATATCAGTAGAAATGAGAAAGACTCCATAATCGAGCAAACAGGAGGCCACATGAAGAGAACTAAAGATTCTGAATCAAATTTCAATTAAAGTTGAACTTGCATAGGACCAATAAAATTACCATAATCCTACATTTCGTTTGAAAATGTAATCATTTCGGTTATTTTGAATGATGAAAATACGCAGGCATCTAGGCATTAGGAATGGCAAATAATGAATTGGCGGTCTTATGACAATGTTTTACACACAGCATTAATGAGGAGCAACCGCAATAACCCGTTTAAGGGCAAACCTGACCACCGCCTTTGGCCAATCTATACATTTGAATATTCGTATGAATTTATAGTGAATATCCACTCAGTAATTTAGGCAAGAATCAGGATCAAGGCTCAAACAGGATAGATTTACTGCTCGTCGCAGTGAACAAGTGAATTATTTGTAAACCATATGGTCAAAAAATCTAAGGCAAAAACTGCCAAAAAAAACTCAACCCCTAAGAAAGTAAAGGCCGCACCCAAGAAAGCCCCGGTTGCCAAAAAAGCGGTCGTGCCCAGCAAGCCGAAAACCGCCAAAAAGAAAACGGTTCCCAAAAAAGCGGTCGCGCCAAGTAAGCCAAAAACCGTCAAAGAGAAAAAGACTACCAAAAAAGCGGCCACGGCAACGAATAAAATTAAATCAAAGGTCAAAGAAGCAAAAGTCGTCACCAAGGTTTCCAGTGATGACAAAAAAAAGAAGAAAGTTACTACCCCCAAAAAGACAGCGGTGAAGAAGGCCGCTGTGAAAAAAGTTTCTACCGCAAGCAAAAAGGTCGAGACAAGGCCCGTGGTGACAACCGTCTCAGCACCGCGGAAACCTGCCAGCACGAGGTCGAAATCCACCTCCAAGTCAGCCAAGAAGCAGACAAAAAAAGAATCAGTAGCAAGGACGAAGGAAATCCTTGAGGAAATTCAACGTCAAGCCAAAGCAAAATCAAAAATCAAGTCAAGTGGGGACACGGAGGCGCCTCCTACAGGTAAGTCGGGTGTTAACCTAACTGAATTTGTCAAAGAATTACTGAGTCTAGCCCAGGAGCAAGGGTATCTAACGTATGGTGACATCAACGAAGTCTTACCAGAGGAAGTCATCACCCCAGAAGATCTCGAAGAGGTTTACAACCGCCTGCGTAATCTCGATGTTGAAATAGTCGACCAAGCTGAAGTCGAGCGCATCAAGAAAAACGACCAAAGCGACGAGGAAGACGCGGGACGTTTGGACATCCTCGACGATCCGGTAAGAATGTACATGAAGCAGATGGGAAAAGTTCCCCTGCTGACGCGTGAGCAGGAAGTTGAAATCTGCAAACGCATCGAGGATGCCGAAATTGCTCAACGAAAAATTGTTTATGGAATGGGCTTCGCCGGTAAAGAGCATATCGCATTGGCTGAAAAATTAATTGCTGAGCCTCCCAAAGAACGTTTCGACCGCGTCATTCTTGATAAGAAAATTGACAGCCGAGACAAGCATTTGAAATACATACGCAGGCTTGTCAAGCAGGTTCGAGAACAGGATCAGCTGGTGGATCAAAAATATGCTTCATGGCAAAAGGTGAACACCAAAAAAACTCAGGAGAAAAATCACGCCGAGTTTCTGAAGGCTGACAAAAAGCTTCAGAATATGTTCTCCAAATTTTACTTCAAACAAAAAGTCATCGAAGAGATGACGCTGGTCACTGAAAACATTTTTGAAAAGATCCATGCGAGTCTCAACTTGATCAAGGATCTGGAAAAACAAAAAACCTCTGCTCACCAGCAATCTTACATACAGATGGAGGAGCAAAAGATTCATGCATTAGAGGCATTTGTCCGCATGCCTAGCAATGACTACTTGAAATCTTACGACAAATTAAAGGAATTTGCAGCAAAAGCACATCAGGCCAAAACTGAAATGGTGGAAGCAAACCTTCGCTTGGTAATTTCCATTGCAAAGAAATACACCAACCGTGGCCTCTCTTTCCTTGATTTAATTCAGGAGGGTAACATGGGGCTGATGAAGGGAGTGGAGAAGTTTGAATACCGGCGGGGTTACAAATTCTCAACATACGCCACATGGTGGATTCGCCAGGCTATCACTCGCTCTGTCGCTGATCAGGCGCGCACTATTCGTATTCCGGTGCACATGATCGAGATCATCAACAAATTGATGCGTGTCCAGAAGCAGTTACTTCAGGAATTCGGTCGTGAACCGACAGCCGAGGAAATTGCAGATGAAATGAATTTGCCTGTGGATCGAGTCAGTGCGGTCCTGAAAATGGCCCAGCAACCAATTTCGCTCGAATCTCCAGTGGGTGATAGCGGAGACGCAAATTTCGGCGATTTCATTGAAGATAAATCGGCCGAAAACCCATCTGACATGACAAGTCACCTTCTTTTGAGGGAGCGATTAAACGATGTCCTGACAACTCTCACCGAACGTGAGCGTAAAATCCTTGAGCTGAGGTTTGGTTTGCATGATGGGTATGCCCGCACACTTGAGGAGGTAGGCAAGCAATTCAAGGTGACGCGAGAACGTATTCGTCAAATTGAAGCCAAAGGCCTGCGTAAATTACGACACCCAACAAGAATCCGACAGCTTCAGGGATTCCTTGAATCCGATGCTGCGGTTTAAGCAAGAGAAGATTTAGATTTGATTCGCCCCGAACACATTCAACCAAACAGTGTGTTGCGGGGTTTCTTCTAACCCTGGATGAATCTCCGACATTACTTCACGCATTACTCCAGCCTGGGGGGAGTTCAATCCATTATCGCCACGCATTTGAAGTATGATGAGATTGCCGGGATGGATCCGTCCTTACTTGCATTTTTTGATCCGTCCGAAAATCAAGAAAAGCATCAAAAAGTGAGTGGATTGTGTTGGAATGGGCGCACCAATATCAATGCTGCGAGGAATGGTTTCAAGAGAAACGAATCCGGCAAGTCCCATGATTGTTGCGTTTATCACGATCTCTGGGGATTGGCTTTTCTCGCAGATTTGGATCATTGCCATCATAGAATAGGGGCGATTCACTCACATTGGCCACACCTCGAATATCAACTAAAACAGCTCGATGGATTTTTGGATGGTGTTTTTTGTGACAGCCAAGCCCTGGCTGATATTGCCTTGAAAAACATCCCTTCGCTTACCCCCGATCGCGCCGTTCATTTACCGGTGCCCATAAAAACTTGTCCCCACGAATATCGAACGACTCGCCTTCCATTAATAGACCGTCCATTGAAGCTTGGGTTTACTGGAAGAGTCGATCATCTACAAAAGCGAGTGGAGAGGTTCATACCTTTGGTCAATGCCCTGGAAATGAAGGGTATTCAATACGAACTGGAATTTCTAGGAGACGGCACTGGCAGAAAGTATCTGGAGAAAGCCTTTCATACCCGTGAAAACATTACCTTTCATGGAAAAAAGCTTGGTGCTGAATATTGGAAAATAATGGGCGAATGGGATTTTGTCATCTATACCAGTGATTTTGAAGGATCCCCTTTGGCAATGCAGGAAGCAATGAATGCAGGCTGCCTACCTATTTTCCCATCAATCCAATGTGGAGGTGATCTGGTGGTCAAAGAAATCAGTGAGGATCTGCTGTATAAACCGGAGGATTATCAATCCATAGCCTACACACTTCTGGATTGGCAAAAACGACCACCTTCATTCGTTGGAGCTACCAGACAAAAAGGAATCCAAATAAGCTCAGAATATGCAGAGGACAAATACCATGTGAAGTTCAAAAAATTTCTGAATCATATTTTGAATCAACCCGTAATCTCAAAACATCCCATACAGGCAAGAGGCCGCTTCTGGGTAGATATATTGCCATTTGCTGCGTTGAAACGTTACTATCCAAAGGGGTTTTTCAATTATAGAGAAAAATAAATAATATCAAATCACATCGTTAATTTGATTCTATGATAATCGATTTTCCTCCAAATCATATACATCAAACCAAACATAGACTGGACGATGGTCAGGCAAGTTTTTTGGAATGTAGGACTCAAGAAAGACCTGATTCACCTCTGGCAATTCACTCATTTTCAATTCCCGCATCCGATTATTCCACTGAATAATTTCAAATTCCGATCTAGGTTTTGCCTTTAAGTAAATCCATTCAGCAACCTCATCATCAGTGGCACCTGTTGAGATAAAACCCTTGATTTCATCGGCATCAATCTCAGCAAATCCAAGAAATTGGTTATCTAAAAAACAATCAAAATGATAATCCTGATTACTGCCATTAATAACGGCTCGGCACTTGTCCAACATCCTACCGGCGATGACGTATCCAGCAAAAATTGCTCGTGGGCTGCGTGGAAAGGATATCGATAAATCCAAAGCAATTGCTTTTAGTTTTTCACTTACCATAGAAAAGATCACATCACATGAATTCCCGCAGCTCCAGATGTTTTTGAAATAAAGCCACAAAAAACAGTTTCAAATCATCATTATTCAATTCAGGCAAAAATTTTGTACAGTATTTGCCTCAGATTTGCGTTTTAAATCCTTCTTAAATCCGAAACCATACTTGCTAAACTCATTTTTTTCGGCCATGTTATATTTTAACCATGCAAAACAAAGTGCTCAAATTTTGTTTAATCTGAATATAAATTTTATTTAAAGGAACTTGGCATGACAGATCGTTCAGCACAAATAATCGAATCTATGAAAAATTGGAGAAAAGAATGCCTCTGCCTGCTAGCAGCACAACTACTGTTGTACCCAATTAGCTCACTCACGCAATCCTCTCCAACCGATCTTACGAATCTTAAACTCGAGGATATTCTTGCAATGCGCATCATTCCTTATGCCGAGGGTGAGATAAAAATGTCTCCTGAGTTACCGCAAGAGAGGTTTCGTTTCGCCTACCATTACGTGCACTCGACTTTTGAGGATTACCAATCAGGACGAACCAAAATTCCTACCTCCCAAATGCAAGCACAGTTTCCTGTTTTGCCACTTGAAATCTCACAGGATGCTCATTTAATTTCCCTGGGGTATGTCATCAACCCCCGATTATCAGTAGATATACAACTTTCTTATGTGCAGCAATCCACTTACCATATTAGCCGAGTACCTGGATTCGATGAATTCACTATCCGGTCTCATGGAGTAGGCGATACATCGATCGGCATCAATTACTTGTTATGGCGAGGTGAGAAAGATTCATTGCACTTAAGGGGAGGGCTAATTCTTCCCACTGGGTCAATCAATGAAAAAGGAAGGACCCCAAGAGATCCCAATGTCGACACATTGTTGCCTTACACAATGCAAATTGGTTCTGGAACAGTAGATTTCAACCCAAGTCTTACCCACGTGAGACGGTCAGGAAAAATCGAGTGGATCAATCAGTTACAAGGTACAATCAGGATTGGGAAAAATCATCACGATTACAGCCTGAGTCACCGAGCAATGGCTAAAACTGCATTTTTCTATAATCTTCTTCCTTACCTGCAACCATCAGTAAAACTGTTGGGAGTCTATTGGACGCGCTTGCATGGTCAGGACGATGATCTGGTGTTGCCAAATGGGGTTTATCCGGCTCCAGTGACCAACCCGTCACTGTTCGGCGGACGCAAAGTCGATTTTTTGTTGGGATTAAGATTACCTATCAAGGATGGATTTCTCAAGGGACAACAGTTCGAAATTGAAGCGGGTATACCTGTCTACCAAGATCTCAACGGGCCGCAGCCCGGAGAAAACTGGAGGATTGCGACTTCGTGGAACTTTCAATTCTAAGTATAGAGATCAATAGAATATGCCAACAGCAGATGATCCCAGTTTCAAAAGATAGCTCTGAGAATTCATTCCATCTTCACTTTACTTTTAATCGGATAATAATTTGTGTCGTCGTGTTGCTGGTATGTAATTGCTTTACATGGCATGGCGTTTCAGAGGAATTGGATGAATATGAAGCGAAGGCATTGCTGGTCTACAATTTTGTAAAATACACAGCCTGGCCGGAAGGCTCATTCGACAATGAAAAGTCACCTATTCAGATTGCGGTTGTAGGGAATTCGAATTTCTTTGACTCCTTCAAGAATTATCAGAGAAAACAGGTTAAAGGGCGCGCCCTGAAGATTGTCATGCTAAAGATGATGACTGACTTTGATGGGGAGCACGTGTTATATCTCAGCGGAAAATGGACAGCCTCAACAAAATTTTTCATGGAAAACGTGGGATTGAAGGAAAAACCCATTTTGACGGTTGGTGAGTCGGAAGATTTCGTCGTCAATGGAGGCGTCATCTCAATTATCAAAGAAAACGATCACCTAGCTCTTCTCACCAATCCAGATGCAGCTAAAAACTGCCAACTTTTTCTGAGCAGTAATCTAGTCAAGCTTTCAAGACAAGTTTCAACTCGCAAAGATAAATAGTGTCACTGATTTATGTGGGCTACAATCTACAACCTGAGTTTGAACCGTAAACTGATGTTGCTTGTGATGCTTACCAGCATCACAACGCTCATTCTATCTTCGTCAGCAATGGTTGCCTTTGAAATAAAAGTGGTGACCGAACTGACCCTGCGTGAACTTGAGACACTTGTTGAAAACCTCGCTGAAAACGGGGAGGATCCCATGCAAATGGCAAGGTTGGGAAAATTGCAAATGCCTAATGCAAAAAGAGAGGCAGACAGTTTGCTCACAATGAACGACAGGCAAGATATTGTTGCAGCTCGTTTTCTGGATCAGCAAGGTTCAATATTTTCGGAATACGTTAAAAACCCTGGAGAACTTTTAGATGTGAATGAAAGTGATATCTTTGAAGAGGGTTATACAATCACTCTTACAGGAGTAAAATGGGTCAGAGCGATTAGAGACAACAGCAATCCAACCGAAATCATAGGATATGTCCACCTGATGTCCGATCATTCCTTGCTCCGCCAAAATATCCTTAAAATTCTGTTCACAAATTTGATCATCGTCTTACTAGGTTCGCTGCTTGCATACGTTCTATCTGAGAAATTTGTTGCTTACATATCTGGCCCGGTGTCCAGCCTCCTGAAAACCTCACAAGAAGTTGCCGATACAGGCAATTACAATATAAGGGTTAACTACAGTAATAATGATGAGCTGGGCCAGCTTTCCCAACAATACAACAATATGCTGGATCATATCCAGCGTCGGGATAGTGAGCTCAACCATGCTTATGAAGAATCTGAGGAGCGATTGAGGCAACTTCGAGTCGAAAAAAGCGAACATCATAAAGCTGTCGAGCGCGAAAGAAGCCTACTCCTGGAACTGGCTGAAAACAAACGAATCGAGGCTGAGGAGTTAAAGATTGCCAAAGAGGAGGCTGAGACGGCAAACAGCATCAAATCTGAATTTCTAGCCTGCATGAGTCACGAGATAAGGACTCCTATGAATGGGATCATTGGAATGACAAACATTCTACTTGAATCAGATCATTTAACCGATGAACAGAAACATTATCTGAATTTGTCTAACGAATCCGCAGAGAGTTTATTGACTATCATCAATGATATTTTAGATATATCCAAACTTGAAGCTGGTCGTATGGAATTTGAAGCGGTTGATTTTAATCTTCGAAACTTGCTTGAATCCACCATGGAAACAATGACCCCCAGCGCTTACACAAAGGGTCTGGAAATCGGGATTAAACATTCGAATCAATTACCCTTCGAATTGCAAGGCGATGAGGGACGCATAAGGCAAATATTAACAAACCTGATAGGTAACGCAATAAAGTTCACCGAAAGTGGGGGGGTCATTCTGACTGTAACCAACAAAGGTCGAACCGAAGAAAACTTTTTTCTCATACGTTTCGAGATTTCAGACACCGGCTTAGGGATTTCTCAAGACCAACAATATCGACTATTCCAAAAATTCACTCAGCTCAGTGCTCCCTTCAGGACGAAGGCGCAAGGAACGGGTTTGGGACTAGCCATTACAAAGTCCTTAACAGAACTCTTAGGGGGAAGCATTGGAGTTGAGAGTGAGGAGGGAAAGGGAAGCCTGTTCTGGGTGGAATTAGAACTCAAGTGCTTGAATGATTCCGAAGGTTTACATGCTAAAGATGTTTCAGACACACCAATTTGGATGATTTCACCTTCGCATATCAATGCGACCTGCATGTCGTCATTACTCAATGGACTGACTAATGAACTTCATGTTTTCGGTAGCGTAGAAGAGGCAAAAAACGCCTCTCAATTGAATATCCCCAGCAAAGATGGTTGGATTGTGGCTGATATCCCCGTTCTCTATGAACCCCATGAAACTGATACCCTGATCGATAACATTAGAAAAAACCGACATTGGTCAAAACTTCCCATACTTTTACTTCATGCAGGGAATTTGTCTTCTACGTTTCTAAAAGCTGTTTCGAATAAAGTACAAAAGGTAATCAGTAAACCTCTCCATCATGCGACTGCCTATCAATGCCTCTTCACTGCAAGCGAATCCGTCAATGAAGTAAAGCTTACCGCAAAACCTTCGACTGCTATCAATTCCACAATTAGAATCTTGATCGTGGACGATCATCCCATTAACCAAAAAGTCATGCACACCATGTTGAGCAGCCTTGGATATGAAATAGAGATAGCAAACAATGGGCAAGAGGCGGTCGATTCCATCAAAGAAAACCATTTTGCGCTGGTCCTTATGGATGTGCAAATGCCCGTTATGGACGGTATTCAGGCAACCAAAGAAATCAGATCTCTCCTTCCTGAGACATATGGGGATAGCTGCAAAACCCCTATTGTAGCAGTTACAGCAAACGCCATGCTCGAAGACGACAGGCGGTGCCTTGATGCAGGTATGGATGATTACCTTGCAAAGCCTTTTCTAAAGAAAGATTTGATCAAAACTCTGGAGCAATGGATCTAACGAAGCCTTTAACTCTTCAAGACGAGGGGCAAAGCAAATCTTGAAGAGTGATTGCTGAGGCAGATTTATTACGCGTGTTCATTACTTTGGTGTAAGCAAGCACACATGGATCATCCACAGATGCATCTTGTGGTATTTTTTCATCACATCCCACGAACTGGTAAATTTCTTCTAAGGTGATACAGTCGGCAGGCTTCGCAAGCGTCACCCTCGTATCAGGTTCGAATCCCTGAAATAAGAATCCTCCTCCCACCAACACATCTACCAGTTGTGTTGTATCCCTGAGATCAAGTCCCTGTTCTACTGACAAAGCTTCAATATCCAGAGCTTCTTCGCCGTTTTTGAATCGATCGGCCACAATTTGTAATAAACGCATCGCATTAAAAATGCTCAATTGATTATTACCATTTTCGTGAGGTGTTTTTACTGAGCCCTCCTGTGTTGGAAATTGGACGAGATAAGCAACGTGGGCACCGAAAATTAAGATAATCCAGGAAACATTCAATCCAAGAAGGAGAATAGGGATTGCACCCAAACTTCCGTAAATTTTGTTTGCTGTGGCAACGTTGGAAAAGTAGACAACACTGAGCTGACTGTTCAATTGAAGCAGTAGTCCCGCCGACAATCCTCCAGCAAACGAAGCGCGTAAGTTCACTTTGGTATTAGTCATGATTCGGTAAATAAGCGCACAAGCGGAACCAGTAATGAACCAGGCAATAATGAATAAGAAAATTTTTCCGAACCAAGCCATTCCAGATAGAAAAACCGTGAAATCCTGGAGTATCGAACTAGACGACAAGCCAGTTCCGACAATTAACAAAAAAGGCCCTAGAGTCAGTCCAGCCCAATACTGAGCTACACCTGCACCCCAACTACGATTTTCAGGAATTTCCCAAACTTGATTAAAGGTTCTTTCGATGGCGCGAAGTAGCATAATTGCAACCGCAAGAAACAAAATGACGCTCGTCATACCGATGGTACGCGTATGAATTTTACTTACAAATCCGGCTATCTGACTTGCCACCTTTCTGCGTCGGCCATTATCCCTCGTTTTATTCACTGAGAAAATGTCCGATAAGGACGAATTATCTGTGGATGGATCCCATACCTTGTCGACCTGAAATCCTTCCAGAGATTTCAGCTCAGGCACTGCTGATGGAAATGAATTGGTCGGTGACAGAACGGTATCTGAATCACGGGTTTCCAAATCAAGCATGGGCGCAACCGTTTTGACCATGGTGTCAATCCAGACTTCAACCTCTTCCCTTCCCTCATCTCCATCCTTGAACATCAGGCTTGTGGCCACACTTAATCCAACAGCAAGGACTGGTATCAATCCAATCAAAGTAGTGAATGATAGCGAGGATGCATGGACGAAACCCGATTTATTTACAAATCGAGCGATTGCAGCCGGCCAGAAATGCAGGCAACGTTTCAGACCAGAAAATGAAGCTGAATGCTGCTGCTCGTCATTGGTGACTTTTGGTTTCATCGAGGAAAGGGATTATGCAGGATCAGGGAAAAATAGTTTTTATTTACCACCGGGAATACTGCTGCGCTTTTCAAGCAGTATTCGAGTCGTGTTTAATTGACTTGTATCAAGAGTCAATGATTCTTGGCGAGTCAAGTATCCTGATTTACGGATTTCCAACTCAACTCGTCCGGAGCTCAATTCTTCAAGTCTCAAAGGCGTAAGTCCCATTAATTTATCTTGTATATACACTTCAGCGTTCTCTGGGTAGGAATTCACCTGAAGACTGCATGCATTAAAAGAACCAACTAATTTCACACCCTTGGACTGATATCTCGTCAGGCGGATTGGTTTGGTAAGGTTTTGGCCGTTCAATGTAAATTGGACCAAGTAATCACCCCTCGGCAATGCTATTTTACCCGGCGTAACACCATTCACCCAATTACCCGAATGATCCTGAAATCTGAATGCGGCGCCAAGTGGTTCTGTAATGAGATGCACCTCTGTTTTTAGTTCAACGAGCTCTACTTGAATCACATTTGTTTTTCCATTTTCAAGAAATGGAAAAACATTTGTTGAAGCATGACCTACAGCCACTATTGAAAGCTGATGCGCTCCCTCATGCAGGTGGTGCCATATTTTCGGGGAAATTTCCTCATGGATTCCAGTCATACCCGGCCCCGACAAACTCAACAAGGCCTCCGCTGGAGCCGTTCTCACAATGAGACTGCTATTACCCCGAAGTATCACTCCGTTTAGGTCACTCGGTATTGAATCTCTCACGTTCAGAGCAAGACTCTGGCTCAAATATTGCCTAGCCTGCTTTTGCTCTTTTAAAATCAGGTTTTGATTCCAATCAACAATCAGCCATCCAATCAAAATGATACTGATCATTAAAATCAAGGCTCCCATAACTTTTGGCTGCAGCAATGTACGGATAAAAATGCGCGTTCGTTCTGATGCATTCGGCACATATGTTTGCTGGAGGGATTCCTCATAAGTTTCGACGGAATCCGTGATACCAAATCCAAGTAATGCCGACAACCGCAGTGCTGTGCTGGGTCGTCTCGCCACATCATCATCCAATGCATCCATCAAGCCTTGCTTGAAACTCTTCGGCACTAATAAATTTCCAAAGCGAACTTTACCTTCTAATTCGCAATGCTTTGGAAGTTGAAAATGAATTCCTACATGGCGTATGCACTCAAGCAAGATAGAGGCAATGGAATAAACTTCGTCTGCTTGATGACAATCGCCACTCTGGATGGATTCAGGAGAACTATGCAAATTCCATGACCGAGGGAGAGGGCTTTCGCTGTTTTCTTGAAGTATCTGCAGAACAATACGATCAATTTGCGGCCCGACAAAAATAACCTCATTTTCCTTTGTAAACCGAATATTGTCATTGCTTAATCGTCCATGCACATGGCCGGCAAAGTGTATCTTAACTAAATACTGAAGAACTTTTTCAATACAGGGTTCAACATCCTCCCAAGTCCTTGAATGGTCACTCGTCAATAAGCGATCCTTCAGTGAATCGCATGATTCGATTAAAAATACGATGAATGGGTAAGGTTTTGAATGAGGATCGATATGCGAAATCGTATGCCATGATTGCTCAGTGGAATCCAACCATTCGGTCAATCGTTGTAACAAAACCTCCAATAAAGAAGTGTCTCTGCAAAATGCTTCTGGAGGGAAATAAAGGACCACCTCACTATCTTCATCCCGATCCTGAGCCAACCAGTAGACACTGGATTCACTCGTTCTGAATAATTCAGACTTCAGTACAAAACGTGCTTGCGACAAGCGCTGTCCCGCCTGAAGTTGCTGATGCCCCGATTTAAGGGGAGCATCATCCGAATACACTTCACTCATGAATTTGAATCATTTACTGCTCACTATTCTGCACGGAACTGCCAATGAATCCAATTCAAATTAGATCTGTCATTGCTTCCTGAAATGGACCAATTATAATTTGAAAAAATGAACAACATACTCGATTTGGCGATAACAAGCCCATCCGTCATTCCTGAATTGGATTCCAATTTCCGACCAGCCATGCTGGCTCATCAATCGTTTCTGAAGTCAGCTTCTTCACTGGAAGAAATTACTGATGTCAAAATAGTTCTGACTCGGCCTGATGAAAGTGCTTACTCTTTCAAAACGTCCATCCTGGCACCAAAAGCAAAGTCTTCTTCCCTCAATTTCTTTTTCCTGGAACGCTTTATCAAATGCCTGCTTTGGTCTCGCGGCGCGGCAAAAATTTATTGCACAGCTCCGAGGAGCTTATGTGACGCGTTGAATCGTCACTACGCAAGCAATGCAACCGGCCAATGGGATGCAGAGATGATGGGACACCGCATCTTCGAGGAAGATTTTGAAATCATCCACTGCATTGAAGCTGATTTACCGCAAGAAAAGAGTCATACTGCCAATTTAGGCAGGCACATGGAAGGATGCCGGATTGGCTTTGATCTGGGAGGAAGCGATCGAAAAATAGCGGCCCTGATTGATGGTAAAACAGTCTTTTCAGAGGAAATTATCTGGGATCCCATTCCTCAAACAGATCCTCAGTGGCATTATGATCATATCATGGATACGCTCAAGGTCGCCGCTTCTAAATTGCCCCGTGTCGATGCCATAGGAGGAAGTGCAGCCGGGGTTTATGTGAATAACAGGGTTAAAGTGGCCTCACTCTTCAGAGGCGTTTCTGAATCTCAATTCAACAGTCGAGTGAAAGATCTATTTCTCGAACTCAAACGCGACTGGGGTGATATTCCTTTTGAAGTAGTAAATGATGGCGAAGTGACTGCATTAGCCGGCTCCATGAATCTGAATCGAAATGCGGTTCTAGGCATTGCCATGGGCACCAACCAAGCCGGGGGATTTGTCACACCCACCGGTCAAATCACACCTTGGTTGAATGAACTCGCTTTTGTCCCTGTGGACTATCACCCGGAGGCTCCAAAAGATGAATGGTCAGGTGACAGAGGGTGTGGAGTGCAATATTTCTCCCAACAGGCCGTAGCTCGCCTCATCCCCAGCTCAGGCATTGAGGTCCCTCAGGGGATGCCTTTCCCTGAACAATTGCTTGTCGTGCAGGAAAGGATGGCTGAAAACGACCCCAAAGCCGCAGCGATCTACAGGACGATGGGGGTTTATCTGGGATATGCTCTGGCGCAATACAGTCAGTTTTATGAATTCGAACACTTACTAATGCTGGGACGTGTCATGACAGGAACAGGGGCTGATCTGATGATTCAAAAAGCAAAGGAAGTTATCCAAAAAGATTTTTCAAATCTTGCAGAAAAGATTCAGTTCCATACCCCGGATGAAAAGTCCAAGCGGCACGGACAAGCAATGGCGGCTGCCAGTCTCCCTGGCACGGCATCTGACTGATCCTACTTGAGCCCTGAGCGAACCGCTTCGAGGATGATTTGGTTGTCATCTCCAGCCTTCCATACAATTTCCAGGAATTCGGGTAAAGTGAGACCGTTTGAGGCTAAAAAAGGACGATCTCCACCGCATCCATACATGGTGTTTTGATCTAATTCCCCTCTCATTTTGGCTCGAGCTTTGGCAATAATACGCGGCAACCACGGAATACCGTCCATGGCTTCAGTTTTTGCGGGAAGTTGACTGGATGGAATCTCGACATTGCTGGCAATCCCATTTTGCATTTCACGCAGGTATCGATCTCGGATCGCAGCAACCTGCAATACGATCTCAAAATCAGGTTCACCGTAGTTACATTGATCCTCTATGAAATCGAATAATTCCTGAGGTTTGCACCCTATGGAGGCAAGAAAAATTGTTTCCTCATTCGAAAAGAAGGAAGAAGCATCTCGGTCACCTGACTGATAATTCTTCTCCCCCCGATCAAAGATCTCCTTGAACTGTTTTTCCCATGGGATTTGGTGATTGTTCATTCGGAAAATTTGCATGAATAATCAAGCTTGTCCAATCATCGTTTGAATTTTTGCCTTTGCCTCATTGACGGACTCAGTCCATCATTACGCCATGACAAACCGATTTGATTTAAAAGGCGATGTGGCCGTAGTTATTGGCGGCACAGGCAGTCTGGGAGGAGCAATTGCACATGGACTGGCTGAAGCTGGAAGTCAAGTAATCATCCTTGGGCGCAATTCTCAGAACGGAGAAGCCAAGGCCTCGAGCATCAGACAAAACGGAGGCAAAGCTGATTATGTCAAAGCCGATGCAATGAGCGCAGAAAGTTTAAAGGCAGCACATGCAACCATCCGCAAACAATTCGGACCTCCCGTTATTTTGGTGAATGCTGCTGGCGGGAATGATCCAAAAACAACACTGACCGGCGATTTCACGTTTGATCAAATCCCATTGGAAGCATGGAGAGGCAACTTTGATCTCAACCTTGTGGGTGGTGTTTTTCTCCCTTGCCAGGAATTTTGCCCAGCCATGGTCGAATCAGGCAAAGGCAGCGTCATCAATATAGCAAGTGTTTCGGCTCATATCCCATTGTCACGGGTCGTTGCCTATTCTGCCGCGAAGGCCGCCGTCCTTAGCCTCAGTCAATTTCTGGCACGCGAATGGGCTGGATCAGGCGTTCGAGTCAATACGATCACTCCTGGTTTTTTCCCTGCTGAACAGAACCGTAAAATTTTGTTTAATGAAGACGGAACGCCAACCGAACGTGCAGGATCCATCATGGGTCATACCCCCATGGGTAGGTTTGGTAATGCGGAGGAATTGATCGGTGCAGCAGTCTTCCTGGCGAGTCATGCTGCCAGTAGTTTTGTAACTGGCACGGACATTCGTGTGGATGGCGGTTTCCTGAGTCAAACCATTTGATCACCCCCTGACCCCATATAATCTCATGGCCGCACTCATCGCACCTGATCAAACATTTCTGGATCCAGCCAGCGTCGGTAAATTCTTGGAATCCTCGGTTAGCCATGAAACGTTCAGAAACAAGCGTATTCTGTTAATCGTTCCAGACAGCACTCGCACAGCTCCGGTCGGCATGGTTTTCAAACATTTATTTGAGCAACACCATGCCGAAGTGAAGTCAATGGACGTCCTCATTGCTTTGGGCACTCATCAACCAATGAGTGAAAAGGCCATTTGCGATCGATTGGAAATAAGCATTGAAGAGCGCAAAGAGCAATACGAGAAGGTCCAGTTTTTCAATCACGAATGGGACAACCCGGAAGCACTTCAACAAATCGGCACGATCACTTCTGAAGAAATAAGTAACCTGACAGAAGGACGCTTCTCAATGGAGGTTCCCGTCAGCGTGAATAAACGCTTATTCGATTACGACCAAATCATCATCATCGGCCCCGTTTTCCCTCACGAGGTGGTTGGGTTTTCCGGGGGCAACAAGTATTTATTTCCGGGTGTCAGCGGCCCAGAGGTTCTAAATTTTTTCCACTGGCTGGCGGCGATTATTACCAACCCCAAGATCATCGGTCATAAATGGACTGCTGTCCGCAAGGTGATTGACCGTGCAGGGGCTTCCGTGACGATCCCCAAGTTAGCCCTTTGCATGGTGGTTACACATCAAGGGTTACGAGGAATATTTACAGGCACACCAGAATCAGCCTGGGATGAGGCTTCCAATCTTTCTGCTAGAACGCATATTGAATACAAAGAAAAACCTTTTCAGACCATCCTTTCTTGTGCTCCGGAAATGTATGACGAATTATGGGTAGGTGGAAAGTGCATGTATAAGTTAGAGCCGGTCTTGGCGGATGGGGGTGATTTGATTATATACGCCCCGCACATCAGGGAAATCAGTCTCACCCATGGTAAGATCATCCGTGAAATAGGATACCATTGTCGTGATTATTTCCTGAATCAATGGGAAACATTCAAAAATTACCCTTGGGGCATCCTTGCTCATTCCACACACGTTCGAGGTGTCGGTTCATGGGAAAATGGACAAGAAAAACCAAGAGTCAATGTCATCCTTGCAACCGGGATTCCAAAAGAAGTTTGTGATGAAATCAATCTTGGATACCTGGACCCCACGACCATAGAACCTGAGTCCTATGCCCATCGTGAACATGAAGGAATTCTCTATGTTCCCAAAGCAGGTGAAGTTCTTTACCAGCTCAACAAGCCTCCATCCTGGGCGAAGCCGGGTAATGATTAGATTCCATTCCATGTTTTCAGCATGTACGAAGTAACCCAACTCAGCAACGGAACACGGATTGCCACGGCTCATATGCCTCAAATGGCAAGTGTTTCTCTGGGGATCTGGTCGGGCAGCGGAAGCCGTCACGAATCAGCATCCCTTAATGGCGTTTCCCATTTTATTGAGCACGTCTTGTTTAAAGGCACAAGCCGTCGTAATGCCAAAGAAATTTCAGAATCTGTGGAGGGAATCGGCGGGTATTTAAATGCCTTTACCTCTGAGGAAAATACCTGTTACTACGCTAAGGCACGTGCGGATAAATGGGAAATACTTGCCGATGTGCTGATGGACATGTATCTCAATCCGTCTTTTGATCGCGATGAAGTAGAAAAAGAACGGGAAGTGATTCGAGAGGAACTGGCTATGTACCTCGATCAGCCAAGTCAGCATGTTCTTGAATTATTGAATGAAGTTCTTTGGCCAAATCACCCGCTCGGACGGTGCATCACCGGCACGAACAGCTCCATTGATCGTCTGAAAGCAGGTGATTTGAGGCGTTACTGGAAGAAACATTATGTTTCCTCCAATACAATCATTGTACTTGCTGGCCCTCTGGAACATCAAACGGTCGTAAAAAAACTAAGCAAGTATGCGCGCAGAATCACGAAAGGTAAATTACCAAGCTGGAAACCGATCAAGCTTATCCAGCATTCTCCCCAGTTCCAGATCCGTCCGAAGCATTCCGAACAGATCCATTTGGCTTTTGGAATCAAAACCTCGTCTCGACATGATGAGCATAGATACTCCCTGAGGTTGTTGAACACCATGCTCGGAGAAAACATGAGCTCCAGACTTTTTCAACGTCTGCGGGAAGACCACGGCCTAGCATACACTGTCTACTCTCTGTCTCTTATACACATCTCCGAGCCCACGAGACAAGAGGCAATCTCGTA
>OLHY01000027.1_pt1 | contig 46460 bp, 29 predicted proteins | sample 1609411 | NCBI WGS metagenome assembly OLHY01 (sample SAMN05416817, study PRJEB24817) | seawater metagenome | isolation source: Sea water | place: Canada:Atlantic | collected 2013-07
CTTGTCTCGTGGGCTCGGAGATGTGTATAAGAGACAGGGCTTATAGCTAAGATTATCAATGCTGGGTAAAATTTCTCATCTATCTCCAAAACCTTTTCCATATACTTGACCGAATCGAGATAATTCCCACAGTAAAATGATAAATATCCTAGGGCGTTCATCGAGTGGAGTTCCTCTTCCTCCATATGGACTGAATTTTCCATAATCGAAAAAGCCTCCTGAAAGTCGCCTTTCCTCCCTAAAAAAAACGCCAGTTCCTGTGCGATTTCTCTATTGCTAGGATTTAAAGCCAAAGCTTCTCTCAGGACATTTTCAGCAGCTTTTATATTCGAATCAAGTAGTTCCAATTTAAGAGACCTTCCTATGAGACCTTCCGCTGGACACGAAGAAAGCAGAGACAAATAATTTTCCAGCTCTGTTATCTCTTCTGATAATTTGGAAGACAGTTCAAAGTGCCCGAAAGCAACCCCAAGGATATATGACAACAAAAGTTCACTCTTTGTCTGGATATTCTGTGAGTCAATTTTGATGGCTTCTTTTAGATGCTTAATTGCTTCGGCGAGCCCATCTTCACTTTTAATAAGCCTGTTTTTTCGGGCAATTGTGATTAATTTATAAACCCGAGATTCAATATTCTGCCCGCCCTCAAGCCTGTTTTTATCACCGGTTGTTAGTTTGGCTTTAATTGCAGTAGAAATTCCCAGAGCTAATGCACGAATTAGACTTATAGCTTCGTCAATATTCTTCTCATAGCTCTCAGACCATACAATATCTTCTTCTTCAGAATTGAATAAGCTGGCATTCACTAAAATTTGCTTCCCTGAGCATAAAACCGAACCTTCTAGTATGAACTTTACCCCGAATTTGCTACTGACCGTTAACACTGAATCTTTATCAGCATTATAACCAAGAATAGACTGCCTTGATAAAACTTTAACTCCCTCGACTTTACCCAAATTGGTGATAACGGAATCAGAAAGCGCCTCTGCAATAAAATGGTAATCCTTGTTAGGCGAGATACTTCTCAATGGTAAAACAGCAATGGAATTATTTAGCGGTGCTTCTCTGTTGGATATGTGATTATCTTTTGTAATCTCATCCACGATAACTTCTCTATCAACCTCCAGATGGGCCTCCAAAGATTTTATCAATTTTTCCCGCGCATTATCGTGAGAGAACAACGTTTCACCCAGTTCAATTTGTTGGATTCCCGCAAGAAGATATTGAAAGGTTCTGGGTAAATCTGTTTTTCCGATCATCAGGGGGAAAACAATCTTTCCTTTCTCGACTGATAGTGAGATCTCTTTCAGAACGTGAGGAGAATGGACGGAGTGATTTGAAACCAGCAGGATAACTGCAGCACTTTCGTCAATAGCCTCTACAATCGTTTCAGTCCAAATAGATGCTCCATCGATCCCAGATTGATCCATCCAAACCGCGTAGCCATGCGAGGCAACGAATTCAACGATTTTCTTTGCATAATCGCCGTCTTTTCGGGAGTAACTGCAAAATAGATTTACTGCCATCACCAACACCTATCCGAATGTGATGTTTAAAACAAGTTAAGCGTGGACACAATTGGGTTGGTATTCGCGGGGGAATTGAAGCAAAAACAGTTTGGATGAACTTTCCTTTGTCTGATGGGGTTCAATGACGAGCCGAAGTTTAAAATAAGACATCAACTTTGAAATATCCTATACTTAACCTATACACGACTTGGGGTAGTTGATGGCGTTTGGAGTCGTTAAAAATACCATAAACATAAGTAAGTGAATGGTTAATTAATTAATAAAGCTCTTGGTGTTGAACCGAAAGACTACGGTCTTCAAAACCGTTGGGAGGCGGTCAAGCCGTCTCCGGTGTGTTCGATTCGCACCCTCTCCGCCATTATTCGCCAGAATCCTGTCAGTATCCGTTTACTATCACGTTACCATCCGCTTGCCAGAGTTTTGCTCAGCCACAATTTGCAAAATCCTTCCAATGATTTTTCGGTTTTAAGGTTCTGTTGTTTACTCCATATGGCAGTAAAAGTGGGATGTCCCTTGTATTGGCCGCCGCCTGAAAAACTGGCCCAAAGCGAGTGAGGAATTTTGAATAATCAAAACGACTCACAATGAAGCAAAAAAGACATAAACCAGAAGAAATTATCCGCTTATTGCGGAGAGCCGATAGTAGCGATCTGAACCAAGAGGCGTTCTGTCGACAGAAGCAAATCTCTATAGCAACCCTACATCGGTAGCGCAAAAAGTACGGGCTGATGAGTGAAGCTGATGCCAAAGGCTTAAAGGCTCTGGAAAAGGAGAATACCGAACTTAAAAAAATGTATGCGGAGGCGATGCTCGGGATCAAAGTCCTCAAAGAAACGATAGAAAAAAAGCTCTAAGCCCCGCTCATCGTCGCGACTTGGCCAAGCAGGCCCGTAAGGAAATGAGATGTTCAAAGAAGCGGCAAGTCTGCCGCTTCTTTGAGCTCAATCGATCTACCTTCCGGTATGAGGCCAAGTTCCCATCCCCATACCGATATATCGTGTAACAAGCCGTTGTCAGGCTCAGCCACGAGTATCCAGAATGGAGGGCTGAGAAAATCGGACGACTGGTGCACAACGAGAAGTTGCGTGTCAGCAATGATCGAGTCCGTCAAGTTCGTCGCCAAGAGGGGCTGGTCGTTCCTCCACCCAAGAAGAACCAGCGGCGTTTGGGGCAATCTACAGGGCGTCATTCTCAAAAGGCATCTTATCCAGGACATCTTTGTATATGGGATTTCATCCATGAGTGGACTTTCAAAGGGGGCAGTTGCCGAATCTTTAGTGTTGTTGATGAATACACGCGGCAGGCTCATTGTCTTCATGTGGCCCGTCACATAGGATCGAGGACAGTTCAGACTCTGATGAGTCAAGTGATTGCTGAACATGGTTCACCCGACTTTATTACGTCAGATAATGGACCTGAATTCATCAGCCGTTCCTTGAGTCAGTGGCTCAAAGAGCGTGATATAAAAACACTCTATATCGAACCAGGGAGCCCATGGTAAAATGGGTATGTGGAGAGTTTCCATGACAAGTTCCTAAGGGAATGCTTGGGACGAGAAATATTCTACACACTGAGTGAATGTCGAGTAGTGGTGAAGGATTGGAAATGGAAGTATAACCACGTCAGACCTCACCGAAGTCTCGGTATGCAGACCCCCCTGGAGTTTGCCGGTAAGCAAGGAAACCAGCCTAAGATTCTTCCTGCGTTGCGGCCTACGGCCTCCACTCCGGAAGAATCTTGCACCGCCGCCCCACCGTGATAATGTAATTCATTCTTCTCACTCAACCTGGGCCAGAAAGTCGATGGCTGGCACCACATTTTTCTTAAAATGACAGATTGCAGTTGACCGAGTCCTTTTCTGCTAAGAAGATTAGGTCCTAAAATAATGAATATAAGCTATAAAATCGTGGTAGGATGCGGCATTTTCGTCTTTTTATTTGGCAGGTTGCTAGCCGCTGATAGCCAAATTTACAATTTGTCAGAAAATTTATCAGGGGACGATCCGAATAAGTTGGTGCAAGCCTTTCAGCATAAAATTAGCGACTCAATAGTTCATTTCACAAAATTCCAACCCGAATTTCGAGAGGTTGAAAATGTTCCGGGTTTGGTTTTAACGGATCATCAACATATTTTAGTCGAAAACCTCTTCAAAGAAGTTGAAGTGCTCGAGAAAGGCAGATTACGCTTTCGTTTCCGCATTAATGAACTACCCAAGGATGTGCTTGAAGATCAAAGAGGAGAAAATATTTATCTTCTCGGTAATTCGAGGCGCTTGTTGAATTTCCCGGGGTTTCGTCTCTATCTATCCAAGGATGAGGAAGGTGGTTCCTACAGTCTCAATCACATCGTTGGAGATGTCTTTAGAAGTGGTGTAGACCTTTCAGCTAGAAAGGGGTTTCTCGGTAGCGTCCAAACAGGGCGTTGGTATGAGTTAGTTGTCACTTTTATAAATGCTGCGAAGCATCCCAGGATCGAGTATGTCTTCGATGGTTCGTTTACCCGATTTGATTTTCCAGTTTCTGAAGGTTTCGCTCCAAACGAATTTTACAAACATCTGCGCGAAGCAGGCAGTTTCCAGATGGGGGGAGCTGACTACTATCAGCAAGTCTTAATAAATGATAAAGAACCTTTCCTGAATGATGTAGGAAGGTCAAGTGACATGTCTCTCGCAATCAGGGATCTGCAGTTTTATTCTTCAATCGCTGAACCTGACTCGGGTGAGCTTGACACTATCTTCGACGCCTTAATTACGCATGTGCAAGGGGATGTGCCCCTTTCAAAAAACAGCCTGAAAGAACACAAAGTTCATCTTTATCAAAATTTGAATTCAGGGTTTGATTCGAGCCTGCTTGAAAAAATCAAAGCATACCTTGGGGCATATGAAAAGGCCCATGGCAGCTTGTTCGCCTCCCAAGATTACGCCCCACACAACGCCAACGAAACCTCTCAAATTACATTTTTTGTCAAGCAGTGGATATTGGACAACCTCTACACCTCAGATTCGCTGACTCACTTGAATGGCTTAAGCTTTCTTGAAGCATCAGATTGGCCAGGACTGCCAAACCAAGCAGCTCAAAATGTTGCGGAGAACAATCCAACTCGATCAAGGATAAACGGGTCATACAGCAAAGATCCAGGCTTACAGACCAACGGAGATTCCATGGCTTACAGACTTACTGGGCAGTATGCACCCCCGGGAGAGGTAGTCACAATGCAGGTTCCTGAAAATGTATTGAACAAGGGGTTACAAGTCTTAGTTGGTATTCATTATTGGGATGCATCGAGTGTGCTTCCCTACCGTCGTTTCAACAGGATGGGTACCTTCTTTCGAATGAATAAAGCTGAATTGCAAATAGTCAATCCGCTTGGAGGATCTATCCTTGTTATGGTGCCTGATGGGTCCGACTTGGGCGAATTCGATATTTCCATTCAAGGCTCCCTTCAAACCCCATATTTCTCTACCAAAAAAGACCATATGACTACGGACTCTCAGTGGGAAAAGCATATGCAGGCTCCTGCTGTTCCTTGGGTTGAGTTTGAATCAGATAAAGTACAGCTAATCGCTCCCAAAGCCCTTTTTGACAAGGGGAATTTAACACCCAAGGAAATACTAGATCAGTGGGATGCGATTTTAGACTCATTTGCAGTTGTTACAGGACGCAGGATACAAAGAGCAAAACCATATATGTTCTTCGCTGAACGTCAGTATGTTGTTGGAGGAACAGCTGCGCCTGCATCAGACCCGATGCCACTCGTTCCAGGTGACAATGTAAATTCATGGGAAAACTTTCTTGATCCCAAGCCAAATTCAAGCAGCGAAGGTGTTTCGGCTGAATTTATTGTCCTGCACGAGATGGGCCACGCACACAACATGCCTACCCTCGGGTATCAAGAACAGGAATCCAATGTTAATTTACCAGCCGTTGCGGCCTATCATTTGGTTTATGGCTACGATCGGGAAACCGAAGCCTTGGCGGCATCCATTGATCAAGGTCTTTCACTCAAACAAGCAGCAGTTGATTGGATGCTTTCACCTAATTTTCCGCAAAATGAACGCATAAGCTACGATTTCGAGGAGTGGGACCAAAACTGGGAATCAGAATCGGTAGAATTAAATTTTGTCTGGAACGAGGTTCGATACCAGTCAAGGGGACATGCCAGGTATGTCGACCTGGCGATAGTTTGTGATCAAGGGGATGCCAATTCATTCGGTTGGGAGGCCGTAGGTAAGACTCATAGCCTTTTTTATGACCTTGGTTCCAAGGCTGGTGAAACTTTCAATTATGGAACCTCCGACGACGATTACATCAGAAAAGCATCTTATGCAAATGGATTGAACCTGGCCCCCTTGTTTCATTTTTGGGGAGTTATTCCTTCTGATAAACTAGTAGTCGAATTGAACTCTTTTTTGCCAAAAGCCATCAAATTCAAGGATCGACTTCTCTATTACGAAAGTGTTGTTCCTGAGGATAATCAGGCATTCCGTGCCCATTTCAAAGAGCTTCAGGAAGGTTCTTGGACTAAAGGGTATTGGGGCGATGAGGCCAACGGCTTTCAACTTTTTCGGTACAAAGGATTGGAAAACGCCTATAATACAGATCGTGCTGTTGCAATGATTAGGCAAATAAAGTTTCTCTTGAATCGCTACTTTCCGGAGGACGAAAACCCAAAAAGTCAACTTAGTCTCCTTGAACAGCCGAATTCCAGTTTCCTTCATCCTGGAATTCAATATTCCACAAATATCTCATTGTCAGAGGAGTCATCCCTCAATAAGCCCATCACGTTTTCCCTGTTGTTCGATGATGTGAGTAGAACGGAAGAGGTTGTTTGGAGTGGAAGCCAGGCATCCTTGCAGAACGACGAGGTTGGTGGTTTGGCTTTTGATTCACTAACCGGAAAAATCAGTGGAACCTGGAACGAGCATTCGGGGGGAGACTTACCTCCATATAAAATTGGGGTTTTTGATGGTGACAAAATATTATACAGCGATCCCTTCCAATTGCGAATTTTGACTGAGGATCAACCCGACAAGGTTCTCATTAAGAATTTGAAAGACCTAACAGTGAATGAGGGAGAAGAATTATTCTATTCATTTGATCTCGCGTTTAGTACTGAAAATGCCAAAAAAGGGCTGAGTTTCTCAATTCGAAGAATGAATCGTCCAAATGAAGCACTCGAGGATATTTTTGAATGGATGGATGTTTCGGTAAATGAGGATAATAATGGTATCAATGCATACGGGCTAACCATAAAACCCAGGTCAAGCAAGGATCTCAGTTTGTATGAAGATTTGTTCGTCCTTATTTCCAATGAAAATTGGAACGGTAGGAGTACTTTATTTAATATAGCCTTTGTCGATACTGAGCCACAAGGTAAGCAGCTTGAGTTGTTGGGGTTGCCCCGTGAAGTCGTACTTGAAGGGAGGCCTTATGAATTTACTCCATTGTTGTTCGGCCCGGATTTGCTGGTTTCCAGTTTCAAGGGCGAGTTTTCCGCCACTTTACCTGAATGGTTAAAAATCAATCCCTCAACGGGGCGTATTTTTGGAACAGCCAAGGGGCTTGGAGATTTTGAAACACGTTACGAAGGCAACTACATCACTGCCACAAGTCCAAGTCATCCTCCTCTTAACTTTGGACCCTTTTCCATTACAGTCATAAATGACACCAAACTTCAAATTCTCAATCTTCCTGCTGAACTGACACTGGAAAAAGGCAGCGCATTTCGTATTCCCATTCAAATTCAGCGACTGGGTCCTTACATCGATGAAACTGAGGGTGATCGCGTTGAACGGCCATATTTAAGTGATCCTTACGTAAACTTACGCTTTGGTGCTGGGCGACGTTATGACACCAAGCCTTCATGGGTGCATTACGATGGTTCAAGCCGTCCCGCATTCCTTACAGGAGATGTTCCTGAGGATGCACTAGCTGAGCAAGTGCTGGAATTCAATATCCATGGGCTGGATCCCTTTCAAACTTTAAAGATTCTTGTCCCTGGCGGGCTCGTTACAGGAAACAACAATGCACCGGATAACTTTTCTGGACTTCCACTTTATCAGGACAGTAATTCCGATGGTTCCTCTGATGGCAGCCAGTCTCCACAGCCCGTGGCCATTGAGGTTTCTGGTGGGGGATTCTCCGATCCGTTTTATACCTTCACCATGGATGGCGCGATGGTCGAAAGTTTGAATGGCAGTCACTTCAAGGCTGGTTCCGTCTATGAATTCAAGGCCAATGGCATATCCTTGAATCATCCATTCGCAGTGGGCATCTCCCGAGACAGCATTCCCAGCTGGATCACAGGAGATGCACTGACTGGTTCAGAGGGTTTGATTCGAGTTGAAATCCCTCCGGATTACCAAGGAACCATCACCTATTACTGTACCGCTCATACCTCCATGACCAGGGCAATGAAGGTGGGTGAAGCAGATGTGGATGCGTTTACCGTTTCTGGAAAAGTGACCATGGTGGGGGATACAAGCAGCCTTCCGGTGGCAGGGGTGAGCATTACCCTCCATCAGAATGGCAGCGACATCGACACCTTGAGTGATGCCGATGGGAAATACAGTTTTACTATTGCTTCCGGGGCGGGTATCGAGCTCACTGCAAACATAGTTCAAGGAGAAGGTAAGGCCAGGGCAGGTGTTGACGTAGCCGACATCGTGGAGATGCGCAAGCACATCCTAGGTCGAACGCCTTTTGGAACCTCCCGTAAGGTGATAGCCGGCGATACCAACCGTGATGGCTCGGTGGATGTGGTCGATATTGTGAACGTGCGCAACGTCATTCTGGCTCGAAACGATTTTTTCGCTGAGCATGCCGATGGTAAAAAACAAACCTTCTGGCGCTTCGTGGATCCGGACTTCAGCAACCTGTCAATTGATCAGGCTTTTGATCGCGTGGCAGCATCTGAGAAGATCAATCTAAGCTCTTTGGTGGGGGATGTTTTGAATCTGGACTTTGCTGGCATCAAGCTTGGTGATATCAATGGGGATTGGACGAATCCCAACGCCACCACACTTTCTGAACAGGCATTCCCTCCGACCGGAAATCTCATGAGCCTCGGCTCACCGCGGGTATCGCCAAAAGGCATGGTATGGGTTGATATCTACGCTGAGACAAGTGAAGGACTTGAGGGAATGCAGTTTGGCCTGAACTGGGATGAGCAAATACTCCAACTCGAAGTTGTGGAAAACCATCAGCTGCAGGGTTACAGCCCGCAGGTCCACAGTCACCTGCGCGGTGGGCAGGCCATTGTCGTATGGGATGATGCGACCTTGAGAGGTGTTGACATTCAGGCAAACCAGCCCTTGATGACCCTGCAATTTTCCTTGCAGCCAGGGGCTGACCGGGGCACAAGCATCCACCTGACGCAACCTCTTCTTGTTGGTGCAGACGGTTCCAAACGAGACTCGATGGGAGTGGCCAGCTATTACCATCCCGAAGGAGGCACCCTACTGAGCAGTCAGGACTTGATACAATCTTTGCATCGGAGCGAGGGAGGCCTGAGGCTCGAGTTTGAGACTCGGAATGGCATGAGCTATGTGGTGGAGATTATCCATAATTTGAGCCACGGTGAATGGCAGGCGGTGAGGACCCTCGAAGGCAGTGGCAGGCACGAAGTTGTAGAGTTAAATACAACTGAACAGGCTCAGACCTACCTTCGAGTGAGGGAAGTCAGTGGCACCATCAAGTAAGATGGAATCAGATGGCAGCGGTTTTACTACATTGCCTCGCCTGATTTTAGCAACTAACCGGCGTCGTGGAGTTGATGTACCAGAGGATACTTTGGTTGGTTATTTCATCCCATCAATATACGAGTAAACGTACTCACATTGACGGCAGTGAGGGGGTGCTTTTCCAAGCCTACTACCAGCCAACTCCAGTGCATGGATATGGTGAGGGTAACCTCCGCTGCGGTGATTCTTGCCACAACACCCCTGAGCTTATGCCTTCCACACTCTAGGCCTCTAGCATGCGTAAACCGCACGAGATTTAAAATCTTTTAAAGCCGTTGAGTCAATCGAACTCTCGCGTGCGTGTGGTTAATCACCACCTGATCCGCTTTTACCGGATTTAGGTACCATGACAACCACGAAAATTAGGATTCCCATAATCAGCCAGTCCATATTCTACAAACACAATGAGACTCCTCATTAGTCAATTACAAACCGAGAGAGGTTTTGTAGGAGGCGTTTCTCTTTCTGGAGGTTGGAGATGCCCCAGTCGACGAGCAGTGCAAGATTGTCGAATTCTTACAAACGCTCATCCTATTTCCGCCGGTTGGCCGCAGCCACACTTGATGGTCAGTAGTCATTCGTTCATGGTAAACTGTTTTCGTATCCAGATCATCTTTGCTGCAACATGTTCGGGAGGTGTGTGATGGCCGGCTTCAGGATACACGCGATACTCTTTCGGACTGCGGACTTGGTTGTAAGCGGCGAAGGCTGCTGGTGCAGGGGCCGCATTGTCCTGCAGGCCAACGCCCATAAAGACCGGGCATGCGATCCATCCTGCGAGATTTTTCGGATCGATGTAACTGAATGTCTTGCCCGCGCGCTCCCATGTGTTGTGCGCGGGTGCTCTGCCCAGCCAGTCCCGGATGATCATCCCCGGCCAAGCTGTCATTTTGAAACTTTTCATGGAGTCGATAACAAAGGGGATATCCGGTGCGCTCAGTGCAATGCGCCTGTCGAGTGCTGCTGCGGCGAATGAGAGCATCCCTCCCTGACTGCCTCCAGTGATGGCGATACGCTTGGCGTCTACTTCTGGACGTGACGTTACAAAATCGACTCCGCGCAGGCAGTCCATGATCGCTCCACGGTAGAAAAACTTCTGTGGGTCATCCAGACCACGCAGGAGATAATCACCCGGCCCCCACCAGTAATATCCAGGCTCGTCGTCGGTGCTGTTGCCGTGACCTCGGATGTTGAGTGACAGCACTGCCATGTCGGGTATTGACTGCATGGGTTGCATCCCTTGTGTGTAGCCCGGCACCCTCAGCAGCACTGGATGCGGTCCGGCAGACTTCGGCACTTCGAACCAACCGCGAATCCGGACATCGTCAAGGCTGCGCATCTCCACGAGATAACAATCGGTTTGATCTGTATTCCACTTCGGGCTCGGACTGATTTTGTATTGAGGCACTACGGTGGCCAGCTCCTCGATCGCCTCATCCCAGAACGCCCTCATGTCTTTGGGGGCATTGGGAGAGCGATCCATCTTCTCCGGTGCATAGCCGCGCATCCGCGATTGCGAGACGACTGAATCGTCGCTGTCGTGCGAAAAGGTGCAGGTGATTTGGTAGAAGCCGGCTGCGGGGGGATCGAAGCGAAATGCCACTGTATGCGACATTTCGGCTGAAAGCTGTTGAGGTTTGGTATTGTCGGCGAAGAGCTCTCGTTGGTCTACCAACCAGGTGTCGCTCTCGACCTTCCACTGCACTGTGCCTCTCAAGTTTTCAAACGCCGTGTTGTGTATCGTGGCCGACAGATTCATGGGTGCACCTGCCGGGTGGATTCCTTTACCCTGGCCATGGCTGATATCGACTGTCACGAATTCATGCCAAGTGGGCGCCGACAGCTTTGGGCTGCCTTTGCTGATTCCCCCATCGCCGCCATCATCAAATACGCGTACGGCAATCACGTTCTCAGCATCCCATCGAATGAGCTCGGCTGGCACTTGGTAGTGCCTGATCGTCCTGTCGTGGCCCTGTGTATCATCCGGTGCCAAGCCTGTTCTCCCCACCTCCTTACCGTTGAAGTAGGTCACATCCACATTATCCACCGCACCAAGAGACAAAGTCAGTCTCTGATAATATTTGAAGTAAGCGCTCTTTCCCTCAGCTTTCGGCACTGTAACGCGCAAACGGTACCATCCATAACCGTCATGGTCCTCATAGCCCGCTTTCTCCCACGGTCTGCCGATTTGGATTGATTGCCATCCCGAATCATCGAACTCGGGCTGCGCCCATGCTGCATCGTCGCCTGTGGTGAAACGCCAGCCTTGGGAGATGTCGAGAGCCTTGCTGCTTGTGGGGAGCGAGGCCAATGTCATGAGTATGACGAGGGCAAAAACTCTGGCCACCGTCTCGAAGAGAGTGTGATGAAATCGAAAGACCATGGCTGGATTGTTTCCTGAGACTGCTGTCTTACCATCAGAGTATTGGGAATCTGAATTGATGGGGGCCAACGTTGCATGAGTAACTTTAGGTTCTATGGAATTGCTGACAGAGGGTCTCATGCTTTCCAAATTGTGATAGACTAGTATTGATGGCAAGCGTATTTTTTATGACTCATAATCTTCTAATTGATCAGAGAATTACGTTTTCAACTGGTCGGGTAAGGAGGCCGCCTTGCGGTAACTCTCTTCCCTAAGAACCGTAAGTGAGAGTTTCCCCTCATACGGCTCAAGCCGTCATGAAGCCTCGCCCTCAGGCGAGGCCGGTTCACAAGTGCAGGGCATACCTTACAGCCTGGCCCTCGGAGCATCTTGACGCTCTCAATCTCCAAGAGCTCTTCCCTGAGACCCTCTCAACAGAATGGTAGTGGCGCATCTTCGACTCGGATATCCAGAAGCGGGCTACGCCGCTTCAAACTGTTTTACAGATTGACGATAGCTAATGGACAGAAGAGAATAAACTTTGGTTTCAAGTCATGCATACTCAATTCAACCGTCGTCACTTTCTGCGTGGAACCGGAGCGCTTATCGCGCTTCCGGCCCTTGAATCCATAGGCTTTCGCCGCTTCGCCTTGGCAGCATCCACCGCGCCTTCCACTCCTTCCAAACGTGCCGTGTTCCTTGGTTTTGGTTTTGGCGTGACAAAAGAAACATGGTATCCCGATCCCAAGGACGCCGGCCCCGATTATCGACTATCACCTGGTTTAAAATCACTGGCGCGACACAAATCGGATTTCACCGTGGTGCAGGGTTGCTCGAACCTTTACAGCAACGAGGCCCACTGGGGCAGTACGTTTTGGCTTACGGGGGCGAATCGCTATTCCGTTCCCGGCCAGAACATGGCCAACAGCATCTCCGCTGATCAGGTCGTCGCGCGGCGACTGGGACAAGACACCCGGTTTTCCTCGATCCAACTTAACAGCAGTGACGGCAAGGCTTCGGGGCATGGTCCGGGATTATCTCTTGCTTGGGACTCACGCGGCAAGCCCGTCGGTGGCTTCAATGACCCAGTGAAGGTCTACCACAAGCTTTTCTCCGCCGATGAATTGCCGCTGGAGCAGCGACAGTCGGCCCTCGCCGAGAAACGCAGTGTGCTGGATGCCGTGCTGACGGAGGCAAGACGCGTGCAGCGCGGCCTCACCAAGACTGACAACGACAAGCTGGATGAATACTTTCAGGGCATTCGTGATATCGAACTCCGTCTGGGCAAGGAAGAAGATTGGTTGGATATTCCCAAAGTCAAGGCACCACTAGAAGAGCCTGCGTCTGGCTTCAAGGGCAAGGATGAGATCAAGGTGATGTACGACCTGATCGTGGCCGCCTTGCAGACGGATAGCACGCGAGTGATGACCTATCGTATGCCTGGTCAGACGCTCTTGCAAAGCATGGATATCTCGTTGAGTGCTCACAACGTCAGCCACTATTCCCCGGGGGCACGCATGCAGGCGTCCCAGGTACGGGACAAGGTTCATAGCGAGTTACTCGCGGGCCTGATCGACAAACTCAAGGCCACGTCGGAAGCCGATGGGTCGAGCCTTTTTGATCATGTTGCGCTGGCCTTTGGTTCAAACATCAGTTCCATTCATTTCCTCGACAACTGCCCCACCATCCTGACCGGCGGTGGAGCCAGACTCAAGCTGGGTCAGCACCTCGTCTTGCCGAAGGACACGCCGCTCTGCAACGTGTGGTTGACCATGCTGCAAGGAATGGGGATCAAGGCCGAACGCCACGGAGATAGTTCAGGCGTGGTGAAGGAATTGCAGGTTTAGTTGAGCAGTTTTCCTGATACGTTTTACCCGACTGATGAAACCGATCCGTTCCATACTCGCCATGCTCTTTTTGACCGGGTCCTTCGCTCAGGCCGTTGAACCCGCAGTGCAGCTTCCTCAAAAACACCGTGCTCTGCTGGAGGAATACTGCTTTGACTGCCATGACACGGAAATGCAGGAGGGCAAAGTTGAACTGGAAACTCTGCCTCTCCACATCACTACAATTGAGCAAGCAGAGTTATGGCAGAAAGTTCTCAACGCCATGAACGCTGGTGAAATGCCACCGGAGAAAAAGCCTCAGCCCGACAGCGCTGCCAAGGCGGATTTTCTCGATGCCCTTGCTCAAACCATGGTTGCCGTCCGCCGGTCGTTTTCCGACACCGATGGCAAGATCACCATGCGCCGACTCAACCGTCGGGAGTATCGCAATTCAATCAAGCATCTGACCGGAGTAAATATCGACGTTTCGAATCTCCCAGGTGATGGCGGCACCGGCAGTTTTGATACGGTTGGAGCGTCCCAATTCATTTCCAGCGACCAGTTCGAAGAGTATCTAAAACTCGGACGGACCGCGGTCGATGAAGTGTTTGAGCGTCGGAACAATTTTCTCGCAAAGCAGACCCTCACATTTCGTGTGGAGCCGGAAACGACAGTCAATATCGCTAGCGCCGAGGCCATGCGGCAAATGAAGGAAGCTCGCGATCGGTTCATGCGCTGGAAGGCCGGAGTCGACAAAGCCGCCGCCGCTCCGGAAAACCGAGAGATCATGGCCGAAATACTAAGGGAGAATCCGAAATTTGATCTTTCGGCGTTTCCGGCGGCTTCAGGCTTCTTGTTCTATCGGCATGCGCATAAACTGATTGGGGCTCCGGACCCGAAGCAGTTCGGATTCAGAGATGACAACGCCGCTACATTCTCTTTCCAAGGTGGTTATTCTCGGAAATACGCTTACCTGAAACATTATTCCGAGCTGCCACACAGTGATCAGGGAACCTACTTGAAGCTTACTTGGGGCATCCAACGTATCGATGTCTTGCCCCCACAAGCGAAACTGGTGCCAGGCGCCTACAGAATGCGGATCCGTGCCGGAGCTGTGGAAGGCTCCCCAGTGTCGCGTCGCTTCATCGAACTCGGATATCCGCAGCGCGTGAACAACGTTCCTGCAGGATTCGCCGGGCATCCAATCAGCGTTCACCAAGTGACTGGGTCGATCCTGCAACCGGAAGTGATCGAAACAGTGGTGGAGATTGACACTCACTCGCAAAAGGAACTTGCCATCCAGGAGAAGCAGCTGTCCAACAAGAAGGGTCTGCGCGATGCCTACAACGAGGCAAAGCGATTAAACGGTTATGGCATCGATCCTGCCGTCTGGATTGATTGGGTGGAGCTTGAAGGGCCTCTTGATCCACCAGTGTCGCATTTCGATTCAAACATCGGGCTTTCCCGAATCCTCGCTGACAATCTGAACGATGCTTCGGAATGGGAACGTGCCCGCAACATCCTGAATGATTTCTCCGTTGCCGCGTTTCGCCGGGCCTTGCCTGATCCGCGGTTCATTGATCAACTTTTCGACCTCTTCAAAAGCAGACGCTCCGCTGGCGACACCTTCGATGTGGCCATTCGCACGCCTCTCAGCGTCGTTCTCGCTTCCCCCGGTTTTCTCTATCTCAACGAACCTGGCGAGGAAACTGAACGAAGAAAATTAACGGATCGCGAACTCGCCGTGCGGCTTTCCTACTTTCTCTGGAGTGCTCCTCCTGATCAGCAACTGCTGGCGTTGGCCGAAGAGAACAAATTGAGCGAGTCACAAACTCTCCGTCAACAGGTTGACCGGCTCATTGTCGACCCCCGAGCGGACGCATTCGTCTCTGGTTTTGTCCATCAATGGCTGGATATGGAGCGCCTTGATTTCTTCCAATTCGACGTCACGCTCCACGGTGATTTTGACGAGAGTATTCGGTCTGCCACTCGGCAGGAGGTCTACCAATCCTTCGCGTATCTCCTTCGTGGCAAAGTTGACGGTAGGCTTGGTAACCTTCTCAAGAGCGACTATGTCTTCATCAATGGCTTGCTTGCCTCCTACTACGGCATTGAAGGTGTGACTGGCGACACATTTCGGAAAGTTTCCCTTCCCGCCAACTCACCCCGCGGTGGCCTGATTGGCATGGCCGCCATTCACGCCATGGGGAGCGACGGTGTGCAAAGCAGCCCGGTCGAACGCGGTGTATGGATCCTGCGCCATCTGCTCCACGATCCACCGCCCCCAGCCCCGCCGAACGTTCCGCAGCTTGCCCGTCTGGGCGATCACTCCCTCAGCGTCCGTGAGAAAATCGCCGCTCACCAGGAAGAACCTCAATGTGCCAGTTGTCATCGCAAGATTGATCCCATCGGGTTCGGCCTTGAAAACTTCACTGCAGCCGGCAAGTGGCGGACCGAAGAACGACAATTCACCAAGGACAACCGAGGCCGAATCCGGTTCAGTAAAAATGCCCTGCCGATCGACGTTTCCGGTAGATTTCACAACGGTCCGGCTTTCGCGAATTATGACGAATTTCGCAACCTCATTGCCCAGCGCGAAGCCGATTTTGCTCGTGGTTTCTCTGAATATCTCATCGAGTACGCTCTGGGTCGCCCCTTCGGGTTCACCGACGAAAACCTTTCGAATGAAATCGTGACCGCATCGATGAAGAAACAGTACGTCGTCAGCGAGTTCATCCACGCCCTGGTCCAGAGTAAATCTTTTCAAGCGAAATGATCCTTTCCCTGAGGTATGTTCACCTGCTCCTGGCCCTCGGCAGCATGTTTCAGAACCTCCATGCTGCCGGGCTCGCCTTTGAGTCTCATTTGTTCAAGCAAGGGACGCTTGTCTACACCGATGATTTCAATGGAAAGCTCGATCGAAAACGATGGCAGACACGGACCAAGTCTTGGGAGGTGAAGGATGGTATCCTTGTTGGAAAGCCTGATTATACCAATGCGCAAGAAGCGATGAAGGCCTTGAAGCGCGATCATCACCTAGGTCTGTCTCCTGTCATACGGCTGGACAACCTGCCGAAAAAGTTTGTCCTCCACCTTCGTCTCAAATTTGAAGGCACGGCCTTCGCGACTGGTCGACCGAAATTCGATATCGGCCATCATATCAATACCGTCGTTTTTACGGAAAAGGGATATACTCTCAAGCTGCACGGGGGACAATTATTCTACTGCAAGGCTCCTGATGTTCGGCTGAGCGAATGGATCGATTTAGTCCTCGAGTTTGAGAAGGGCAGGATGTGGATCAGTGTAAACGGAAAAGGTCAGATGATTCGAGATGACCAGGTATCTCTGATGGGTCGCAGCGAACTTACTTTTAAGACATTCGCTGCCTCTCCCAACCGGATTATGTTCGATTCTATCAGACTCTGGGCAATCGAATAAGATAGGATTTTCGAAGTCACCCTCAAAGGGATTTACTCATCATTCCTGGTTTGAAAATCACATCACGGTAACATTCCCCAAACAGTTCATAAAACGGTGATTGATGAGATAAGTGGCTCAAATTTGAGTGCAGTGTGGGTATGGTGAGTGACTTTTCCCAAATGTTGCAAGTTCAGACGTGATGGCGGGGGCTTTCAGCTTGAGAAGACTGAGCTCTGACTAAAGCTATGCATCAAGAGTTGTTGTCGTCCCTCCCTCCATCAGCTTTGTCACACTGAAGCAGATGAGTGAAACGAAAACGTTCACAGTGGATGCTCTTGATCTGATCTTCCTGTTCATTTTATGATCGCGAGCCACTCACCTCAGTTGTTTTTTCTCAGATTGAGTGCTGCACGGAGTGGGCATGCCGTCATCTTGGCCAATGGGACGTCCTGTCGATACCGCTCTAGTAATTGCTTCGAACGCTTAGCCAGCATGCGTCGTACTTCCCTTCGTTTACCTTTCTCTCGCGGGATGACCATATGGTCGTAGGCGGTGGTTTGATGGCGCATCCAAGCGATCGTCGCGGCTTCAGCCCGTTGTTCGATAGGAATGCGCTGGGTGCGTGCCACGGTTCCACTTCCAACGGGAACGGCATGATTGGCAATCGCCTTAGCAAGTACCTCAGCAAGAGTTTGGTGCTCAGGAGCAAAATCAAGAAAGCTCAACACGCTGGCTTCGAATTCTAAGGCATAGTCGGATTGGAGTTTGGCTCGGCGCACTCGACCCGAGTCCAATTTTCTTTGATAACAAGGATCCTTACATTCGGCCGCTCGTTCTCGTTTCAAGGCTTCTATCCGCTCGCTGGGCGCCCAGATTCCTCGCGAGAATCGCTTCCGCCCCTTCATTTCGATTACCGTCCATGTGGGGCCATCCTTTTTGATGCGTCGACTCAATGCGGCGTCTCCCGGTGGCAACAGGCTCCAACTTTTTGGTACATCAAGGATTTTCCCTTCTGCGCTCAGGACTTGGCGAAGATTCTTGGTTGGGCGGACTTCAAGAGCTGCATCAGGCATCCCCAAAGTTGATCTAAAGACTGACTATGTTTCAAGTAACAATCACCGCTCACTCATAGGGAGGGCCTTTTGAACTCACTCTGTGTATTGACAGCCCAATATCAGGCATGTTCAACTCGCATCCTATGAAACGTATTGCTGTTATCATTTGCTCCCTCGCGATGCTTTTTAAAGCAGGGCTTATATCACCACAAGCTGCCGGCCCCATTTGGACGGACCCGGCCAAAGCGAGTGCAGAGAATCCCGATTTCTCCCTCCAAGGAGAATACATCCAAGCAGGCAAAGCGTTTCAGGTGATTGCCCTCGGAAAAGGTCAGTTCCACGTCAGCGTCTTCAGTGGCGGCCTCCCGGGGGTCGGATGGGATCGCTCCCCGATTGGTCAAATCCGCGGCAATACGGAAGATATCAAAGCACTGACCCAGAATGCACACCGGATCACTCGTCAAAGCCCACGCATGGGAGCCAAACCACCAGCAAACGCCACCATTCTCTTCGATGGCACCAGCACCGACGCTTGGGATCACGGCAAAATCTCCGACGGCCTCCTGGAATCCGGCAGTCAAACCATCCAAAGCTTCGGCGACTTTGAGTTACATCTCGAATTCAGACTTCCTTTCAAGCCGGAAACAACGCCAGGAAGCCAAGACCGGGGTAACAGTGGCATCTATTCCTTCAACCGTTACGAAACCCAGGTGCTCGATAGTTTCGGCCTTGACCTCGATATCAACTCATGGAAAGAAAAACCCCAGTCCGACCCCAAGCAATGGTGCGGCTGTCTTTACAAATTCAAATTGGCAGACACAAACATGTGTTTCCCTCCGCTCACCTGGCAGACCTACGATATTCATTTCACTGCGCCGCGATTCGAGGGCGACAAGAAAACCAAGAACGCACGGATTACCGTGATCCACAACGGCATCAAGATTCATGACGATGTGGAACTTCCCAAAGGCACCGGGGCTGGTGGCAGCCGCAAGGAAATCGCCCGCGGCCCGATCGTTCTTCAAGGCCACGGCAATCCTGTCCGCTACCGTAATATCTGGATCGTTGAAAAATAGGCTGAGAGCTACTCTTTGGAATGAATTTGAGTTCAATCCAGGATAGCGCGGGCTGACCGTCTGCGCAGAACAATGAGTTGTAACTTTGTCTGTGTTGGGTGACTTGATATCTAGTTGCCCGCCGAGAGAAGGACGACAACAGTCAATGCAATAATTGACCTAACAAGTTGGTTGGCTTTTGTTTTGGTAGATGAGCCTGACCGGCATTCACAGAGCAGGGGAGCCTCGGTATCCAATGGATTCCTGGGTGCAATTTGGATTGGATTTTACCGGTTTTGTGGGATCTCAATTCAATTTTTTGTGACAGTTGCCCTGCTGCCAGAAGAGAATGCAACCATAGGCGGCTTTGGCTGAAATTCATTCTTTCGGTTCATGCCAGACTCAAGGCTCAAATGCATGGGTCGTTCCTTCCGTTCCAAATTCTGATTCGACGATCTCTCTCAGTTTGTCAGGATCAAGTTTGGGACCGATACACATGAGGGAAGCCGGTGTATTTGGAAGGTCATAAACGGGGGTGGGTTTGGGTATGGTTTCAGTGCCTACTCTTTCGAACAGCCACCGAGGTTCTGCTTGACCAGAGATACTTACGAGCGCTTTGGCACGAAGCACCCAATGGGGTAGTTTATCCATGAGCCGTGTCATTCTCGAAGCGCTTACTCGAGGTGGAAGCGGTAGTTTGTAACCTGTAAACTGATGTGCAAGCTGATGCGCAGGATCTTGTGTTCGTTTTAATTTTTTTCCTAAAGGGGGCTGTTCGACTGTTTGCCTCAATTTGGAGTGTGAGTGGTGCTCAGCTGCTTGGGATTCAGCGCGGTTTCTTTCGATTCCTGAAACAATGATTTGCAGAAGCTGCTTTGTGTTGACTTCGCTGGAGTTGGGAGCAATTGCACAAACACTTTTTTTTATTTTATCCAAATGGTCTGCGTTCATTTCTTCCTGAAAAGAGAGATACCAAAAGCTCGCCGTTTCAAGTTGCCTTCGTTCCAAGGCGTTATAATCCTTTCGGGATTCCCAATGCCGAGCATCAATGACGCATACCTGCAGTCGCGGGAAAAATGCCAATCTTTCCTCCAGTAGTGTAAAGGTCTCAAGAAGCGGCAGTGGATCTGCCGTGCCGTTCAATTCGACAAGCACAAAATCTCCCTTGCCTTTGGCTGCTGTCCGGCAGAGTATGACCAATTCCTCAAGACTTTCGCAACAGGCGCAGCCCGCTGCAAGTGGTGCGAGACTCGTCAAGGATGAGCAATCCAGCGTTGCCGAATCGATTTCTGCATCTCCAAAATCGTTCAGAATAACGTCCGTTTTGAATCCGTGTTCCAGGATGTCAGTGAGCAATGACCGAAGAAGTGTCGTCTTGCCTGCACCTAGAAATCCGGTGATTAAGAGGAGTGGTTTCGATGAATGCATATTGAAATAGAATCACTGCAAAAAAAAATACCTTCAACAGGTGTTTTTGTTCGCAGGCAGCTATGGTTCTCTTTTCTTGAAATTCAATAATGGGCTAGAGCTTCGTTGGGTTTGATGTTCCCTCATAGACCAATGCAGGGTCAAAAGCCTTATCCTTTTCAATGAATCGTAATTCGGGTTTATTGCTGCTGACTTTTACCTCACGGTAAAAGCAGGTTCTATAACCGACATGACAAGAAGCTTCGTTGCCTCCTTTTGTGGGTGTGGTCAGCGAAACTTTGATGATGATGCAATCCTGATCATCATCAATCAAAATTTGATGCACCTGCTGACGCATACCTGAAGTCTCCCCTTTGACCCATAATTTTTGTCGCGATCTGGACCAGTAATGTGCCAATCCTTTTTCGATCGTGAGGGAAAGAGCTTCTTTGTTCATAAATGCAAACATGAGTATTTCGCCTGACTCGAAGTGCTGAGTGATGCATGGAAGCGTGCCAGATCCATCGAATTTTGGTGCAAGTTCAAAACCTTCTTCAACCTGCTCAATGCTGCGGCGTGAAGCAAAATCCCAATCAGGATCCAATGATTCGATTTTCGGGTGATGATTCATGATTTTATTGAAATATATCAGTCTTGTGGTGGCTAAGTAATTAGCTGTTGCTTGATGGGAAGGTATTTGTACGAGCCAGGTTCAGTGTGTCTAATTCAGTTTACAATTCCTGCAGTAACCCCTGAGTAAAATTTCTGTAACTTCTCGGATTTGAAAATTTGATTTCAAACTGTCTTTGGGTAGTTTTATATCCTTCAGACAGGATACATCGCCGCAATCTAGGCAAAGAAAATGAGGGTGCGTATGATTTTTCTTTTTATCACTCTCAATGAGTTCGAATCTCCAGACATGATCTCCTACCTCTGTTTTCCGCACCATTCCTGATTCAACCAAATCGTTCAAATTGCGGTAAGCCGTTGCCTGGTCAAACCCCATTGTAGATAAATGTGCCGCGACATCTGCGTGTGTCAGTGGGTAGTCAGTTTGATGCAACAAACCCAGCGTTTTTATTCGCGCGGGTGTGGCACGCAACCCCTTGCTCCTGATGGATTGCCTGAGTGTTTCTCCGTCTTGTAAAGGCATGCTGATCCAGTTGTCTTTTGTTTTGGTTGTGGATTGCTCGGTTTGCCCAGCGGTTCCTGCATTATTTTTGAAAAGAGTATTGCCAAATGCAAAAGGTTTGCAATAACGTTTTCAAAATAACTTAATGCAGTCCACCCATCACAAAAGATTATATCATTCGATATCGGCAATCATGCTGGTCGTCCTCATATGGGTGTTGTCGATGGGTTCGCGGAGTTATTCATTTCATCAATGGGTTTGTGGGGATGAGGTTCGTTGTGTCATGGAGCATGCAGCGAAAGGGAGTGAGGATAAAAATCAAGACCCCTCCCCGGGGAAAGAAAATACCGGAATTCCAGATCCTCTGCAGCCTTTTTGCCAATCAGGGTTTGATGTCCAAATCATTCCTCTGGCGGTGGCCTATGAACCTAGTTCGGTCACCGAATTATCTGCACTTTCCTCAAGTCAATCGACTTCAAAGAGAATCGATTCTTGGTCGCCTTCTCGAGCTCCGCCCGCCTTGGTTTAGTCTCATTACCCATGCCGCTCAATACAAAGCGGTGTTCAGATCCATGTTCCGATGAACATTGGGAAATCCATCTATAATGCTAGACCAAGAATGAATAATGAACCTAAATGTTTTAAATCCAAAACGAAAATTCTACTCGAAAAGCGCACGTATTCGTCGCGCATTTACACTGATTGAGCTACTCGTCGTCATGGCCATTATCGGAATATTGGCTGGACTTCTTTTCCCTGCACTGGGCCGTGCATCAAGCAAGGCCAAACAGATCAAGTGCGCTTCCAACCTGAAGCAGATTGGACTGGGAATGCTGATGTATACGGATGATTTCGATGGCCGGCTTCCCAGAACCGGCCAGGAAACGATGAACACAAATGAGATGTTTATTCAAAAAATTCACTCGTATGTGGGAAACTCCGAGGCCATTCGTCTCTGCCCAGCAGACCCCACGCGCATGGAACGACTCAGGAACAGGGGGTCCAGTTACATATTGAATGATTTTCTCGCTGTTCCTGTCATTGATCCTTTTGGGCGAGTGCTTGCGCCTCTACCGAAGTTGGACCAACTGCGTCAACCATCCGGAACAATGCTTCTTTTTGAGGTTGCAGATGAATATGGACCCACAACTTCTGTTGATCACGCCCATTCGAGGACATGGTTAAATAGCGGTTGGAAAGGTGTGATCGATGATATTCGCCCGGATCGCCATCGTGTGGGCGGTTCCAATGCTGACCGAACAGAAGGCTACGCCAATTATTTATTTGTCGATGGCCATGTGGAACCGATCCACGGTAGAGAAATCAAACGACAGTTTGATGCAGGAATAAATGTTGCTCAACCCCCTGAGTTTCGAAGGAAGTAACTCCAGATATCGAGTGAGTTTAAGGTAATCGGGGCCATCAAAGTAAATAAAATCACATGAAAATAATCAAAAAATCAAATTGCCGACCCCTGGTGTGGCTTGATTCCCTCGCCATTGGGATGTCCATGCTATGCGCTGTCCACTGTCTTTTGACGCCGGTCTTGATTATCTTTCTCCCTATCATGGCGACTACGTTTTGGGTGCATCAAGACTTCCATCTCTGGATGATTCTGTTTGTGGTTCCAACGACCTCAGTGGCCGTTTTCATGGGGTGCAGGAAGCACAAAGATAAAGCGGTGCTTTTCTTGAGTATCCTTGGTCTGGGCTTTTTAGTGTCCGTGGCGGGTTACGAAACATGGTTTCATGCAGAGCGCGTCCTATCTGAAGCTTCCGCTTGTCCCCATTGCCTGGCAAAAGAGAAAGGCGGCATCTCCATGGGTATCACCATCTTTAATGTCATTGGGGGAGTTTTTCTGGCCTCCGCACATGTGAGAAACTACCTGCTCTGCCGGGCGTCCAGTTGCATGCATGAAAACTAATCCAACCGAATCAAGATACGCCAACTATGAATGACGGAATATGGATGCTCATTCTATTACAAAAAACCAGCGCAATTCATCCAATTAGCTTCTGATTAATGCTGGGGGGCTTTTTGCTTCCTCAGGTAGTTGAGACGCACTCATATCGGCATATCACGGCAGCACATGCAGCAAGTCGGGCCTGGGCGCTTTGCGGTCGGACAGCAAGATGGGAAGGTCCTGATTTACGATATTCAATCCCAACAGAAGCCTTGATTTCGGTCGGCTTCCATTCTGGGGCAAAGACTTTAAATAAAATTAGACAATGGAAAAAACTAAACAAAATCTGCCTGTGACCGTTCTTTCGGGTTTCCTCGGAGCAGGCAAGACGACATTACTTAATCATATTCTTCACAACCGTGAGGGGCGCCGAGTGGCTGTCATTGTCAATGACATGAGTGAGGTCAACATTGACGCCGCTCTCGTTAAAGGAGGTGGTGCAACTCTCAATTGGGCGGAAGAAAAACTCGTCGAGATGTCCAACGGCTGTATTTGCTGCACCTTGCGCGAGGATCTTCTCAAAGAAGTGGCGTCACTTGCCGGTGAGGGTCGGTTTGACCAGTTGGTCATTGAAAGTACGGGAATTTCCGAGCCATTGCCTGTGGCTGAGACATTTACTTTTTCTGACGAAGAAGGATATTGTCTCAACGATCTTGCCCGACTCGATACGATGGTCACGGTGGTTGATGCGTTCAATTTTCTCCGCGATTTTGGTTCACCTGATTCACTGGTGGAGCGCCGGCAGGCGCGTGATGAACAGGACGACCGTTGCGTGGTTGACCTGTTGGTAGATCAGATCGAGTTTGCTGACGTGATCATTCTCAATAAAGTCGATCTGGTGAATGATGAACAACTACGTCTTGTCACGGGGATTATCAAAGGGCTCAATCCTGATGCTGAATTGGTGAATGCTGAATTTGGAAAAGTGTCCCTAGGTCTACTGCTCAACACCGACCGATTCAGCATGGAGCAAGCTCAGGAAGCTCCTGGATGGTTGAAGGAGTTGCGAGGAGAACACACTCCCGAGACAGAGGAATACGGGATCAGCAGCTTCGTCTATCGGGCCAGAAGGCCTTTTCACCCCGAACGTTTCATGGCCTCCCTGCGTACTGCTTGGCCCGGTGTGCTTCGCAGTAAAGGCTTTTTCTGGCTTGCGACTCGTATGGATTGGGCGGGTAATTACTCTCAGGCAGGTGCGGCCTGCCGCACGGAAGGTGCGGGTTCCTGGTGGTGCGCTGTAGACAAAAACGAATGGCCGAACGACCAGGAACAGTGTGAGGAGATTGTGAAATTATGGGAAAAACCCTGGGGTGATCGTCGACAGGAGATCGTCGTCATTGGTCAGAGCATGGATCTCGATGCAATTATTGCAAAATTTGATGGGTGCCTGCTTACCGACGATGAAATGGAACTTGGTCCTGAAGGCTGGATGACACATTTCAAAGATCCTTTCTTTGATTGGCAAGTGGCAATGGAAGAGGATGTCCGGACCGAGGAAGAGGAAACGACGATTCAGCAATGAATGCGAGCGTTTGCTTGTGATCGGATGATGAATGCCATTGTTGGCACTCATCAAGCGATTATTTCACTGACAACATGACCATGGACATTGGTCAACCTGCGTTCCAGTCCATTGTGGTAAAAGGTAAGGCGCTCGTGGTTGAGGCCCATCAGGTGTAATAAAGTTGCATTGAAGTCATATACCGTCAATTTGTCGACCGCAGCTTTGAAGCCAAACTCGTCACTTTCCCCGTAACTAAATCCTTTTTTCACGCCAGCGCCTGCCAGAAAGCAGGTGAAGGCGTTCGGATTGTGATCGCGCCCGGTACCATTGGCCTGAAGAAAGGGCATGCGCCCAAATTCCGTGGCCCAAACGACCAGCGTGTGCTCGAGTAAACCCCGCTGCTTCATGTCCGCGAGCAATGCGGCTGTGGGTTGATCCATGATTTCCGCCTGCATGGCGTGGGTTTTCAGAATATCAGAGTGCGAGTCCCAGTTGGTGATACCGTTGCCACCTGCAGGATCGCTGCCGTTATAGAGTTGAACGACACGAACGCCTTTCTCGATGAGCCGCCGGGCCAGGATACAATTTTTTGCGTATTCGCGATGCAGTTCGCTTCCCTGATCCACGCCGTAATGTTTCAAAGTCGATGCACTCTCAGTAGACATGTCCATGACTTCCGGGACGGAAGTTTGCATGCGGCCTGCCAGTTCATAGCTGGCGATGCGGCCAGCGAGGTTCGAATCACTGGGATATTTTTCCAGATGTTGAGCATTGAGTCGTTGTAATAATTCAGCGGTCCGGCGATCTGCATCGCGACTTAGACCCTTGGGCCGATGCAGGTTGTTGGGTGGGTTCCTTGAGTTAAAGTCTGTTCCTTGAAAGGCTGCAGGTAGAAAGCCGTTGCCGAAATTGTTTTTACCGCTTCGTGCGAGTCCGCGGGGATCGTTGATAGCAACAAAAGACGGTAACTCATGAGATTCTGTGCCGAGTGCGTAGGTGACCCAGGCTCCAAACGATGGAAAGCCCTCCATCGTAAAGCCGGTGTTCATGAAGTTTTCTCCTTGTGGATGGGCACTGGTATTCGTTGTCATTGAGTGCAGGAAGCACAAGTCATCCACCTGTTCCGCCAGATGGGGCAGTAGATCAGAGACCATTTTTCCAGACTGTCCATGCGGATTAAATTCCCAGAAGGGTTTCGCGATGTTACCCGTCGGTCCCTCAAAGGTCACCGCAGGAATTCCCGGAGGCTTCCTGCCGTGCAATCTTGAAAGTGCAGGCTTGTAATCAAATGTGTCCACATGACTGACGGCTCCGGGCAAGTAGACAACCAATACCTGCTTGGCGGTTGCATTGAAATGTGACGACCTTGGGGCGTAAGGGTTGTTGGGATCGATGTTTGGGCGGATCGGTAGCTCACCGCTCACGGTCTGAGAGTCATTGGCAAGCAGTCCCTCATTATCGAGCAAGCCTGCCAACCCCAACCCAGCGGCTGAAAGTCCGGCCATGCCGAGGAAATGGCGCCGGTCCAATAAATGGCGTCCATGCAAGGAAAGGTGTTCGGGATTGTTCATGATGTGAGTCAGGGCAGGAATGCGAATTCATTGGAGTTGATGATCGCACGACACACGAGTTGCAATTCATTCTCCCTCACGAGATCCAGGCAAGAGATCTGCTCCTTGATAGTAGGGAGACGACCGAGCAGTAACTCGAAGCATCGCTGAATGGCAAGCTCTGGATGGTCACTTGTGTTCTGACGTGCCCTCTCAGCAATCAATCTTGATTGATCCATGACAAAATCACTGTTCATTAGATTGAGAGCCTGCAACGGTGTCGTCGAGACAGGGCGTTTGGCTCGAACTTGGCCGCAGTCTGGAAAGTCGAATGCGGTAAACATTTGGTCGTCCACACGGCGCATGCGCTCCTGATAGATCATTCGCCGCCACGTCTCTGAACCATGATTATCCGTGACTTTCCATTGGGCATATCGTTTTTTCACGTTGTGGATACGATAGCTGCGTCCTCCAATGGTGCGATCCAGCGTGTCCGATGCTTGTAAAATCGAATCGCGGATGACTTCGGCTTCGACGCGTTTGGGTGGGTATCTCCAGAGTAACTGTGAGTCTGCGTCAGCGGTGATTCCTTCCTTTCCTGGCGCACTGGATTGCCGAAAGGCATGCGACATGACCATCAAACGAATCATGTGCTTGATGGACCATGCTTGCGTTTCGTTACTTCTTGCGATACGGGATGCAGGCTGCATGAATTCGGCTGCCAGCCACTCGAGCAATCCGGGGTGTGTGGGCGGCGTGCCGGCAGCACCGAAATCGCTGGTGGTCGTGACAATACCCTGGCCGAAAACGTGATGCCAGATTCGATTGACAGCGACTCGGGGTACAAGTGGATTGCTGGGTTTGATCAGCCATTGAGCAAAAGCAGCTCTCCGCTTTGGACCCGAGGCGTGTGTTCGAAGATTAAGGTCTCCACCGAGTTGTGATAATCCAGCAGGAAGCACTTCGTCTCGAGGATTCTCGGGGCTTCCGCGCATGAGTATATGAGTGTTAACCGGTTGGATGAAACGAGCGACAAAACTTGGTCTTGGTCCTTCTTCATTCACAAGCGCGATCAGTTCCTGAAGGGTATTCAACAGACTCTTTCGAGATGTGTGTTTTTTGTTCAGTTGATCAAATGTCATGGTGGACGCAATCTGCTTCCATTGACCATCTTCCGTGGGAATCTCAACACGGTAAGGACCAAAATTAAATTTATTGAGCCCTTCGAGGTAGGCTGTTTCAAAAAAATCTTCGCGATTGGTGCTTAGACGAATACGTTCGATGTCATGCGGTTGGGTAAAGGTGAATTCGATCCAGGGTTTTTTCTTGCTGTCAGCTGCTGCTTTTGCACCCCATGCCTGAGTACCATACTTCCCATCGTTGACGTGCTTTAGATCAGCACGCGCAACCGCCATTTCAGGAGGGCTGAATGTTTGTGTGCCTTCGGCTGCTGCAGCCACATTCCGACCATGATCGGTAGGCCCAAAGATTTCGATTTCGTCGAGACGAACACCACCCCAGTTGAATTTGATACGAACCTTTTGTGCCGTCACAGGATCAAAATGCAACTCCTTGTAACCTACCCAATCCTCTACCCAAGGGCCCATCGGTTTCAGCTCTGCATGCACTTCTCGAATTTTTCCATAGAGTTCCTGACCGCGTAATCGGCGCGGATGATCTGTTGCCAGTTCGGGAAATCGACTTCCAAATTCGACATCCTCAAAAACAGCAGTCATGGCGTAGTAATCGCGAATCGAGATTGGATCAAATTTGTGATTGTGACACCTTGCACAGCCGATGGTCACACCGAGTGCGGAGGCCCCGACCGTCTGCATGATTTCATCCATGCGATCAGCCCGCGCCTGCCTTCGTGCGGCTGGTTCCTGGCCCACCGTTGCCACGGGTACATGCGGGCCAGCCACCAGGAAGCCGGTTGCATCACCTTGACCGACCGAATCGCCTGCGATTTGCTCGAACAGGAAACGGTCATATGGCTTGTCTTCATTCAGAGCGCGCATCACATAGTCGCGATAAATCCAGGCGTTTTTGCGATACATGTTGCTTTCACTGCCGTTTGTTTCTGCCCAGCGAATGACATCCAACCAATGCTGTGCCCAACGCTCTCCGAAATGTGCGGAATCCAATAAACGATCGACGAGTAATTCATATGCTTGATCACTATCCTTCTCATAGGCTTCAAGGAAGGTTTTGGTTTCAGCCAATGTCGGTGGCAAACCGGTCAGAACGATTGAGACACGACGAATCAATGACCGTGGAACTGCAGGATCTGAAAACGTGAGTTTATCCTCATTCAACCGTTTCAGCAGAAAGCGATCTATGGGGTTTGAATAGGAAGCATATTCTTCCGGGCTGTCCGGTCGACGGATAGCCTGAAATGACCAATGATCTGATTTCATTTCCTCGACCGCTGCCATCTGTCCCGGCCAGATGCTTCCTGCTTTGATCCAGCGTTCCAGTAAATGGATTTCCTTCGCCGGAATCCTGTCTTCATCAGGCGGCATCATGACGTCGGGATCGAGGTGCTTGACGACTTCCAATAAGTAACTTTTTTCTGGATTGCCCGGGATAACGGCAGCCAACCCTGAATCACCACCGCGCAGCATGTTCGCACGGGTGTCCAGTCGCAGACCGGATTTCTCTTTAGCTTCACCATGACAGTCAATGCAGCGCTCCTCCAGGATAGGCGCAATGTCACGCTCGAAGTTGATTGCATCAGCCGATACAACCAGAGAGATGAAAAAAATGGACACGCTAGCGATCCACTTGAAGCTATGCTGCTGTCTTCTTTTTTTATATTGAGGGTTCATGAAGTGGTTTATCACTCTTCCGTCACTGGATTATTTTTTTGACGATGGATCAATTACTTCACGATAAGCTTTCAATTCTGACCATGTCAATTTGCCATCCTTGTTGGCATCGGCCGCAGGGTGACTTGAGAAGTATTGAGATTTCCATGCTTCGGCTTTCGAATTGGGATTGCTGGAACCCTTGGGTTTCCACTTTGGTTGAGGCGGAATCGTGCTAGGCTTAGGGATTCGATCAAGAAGACGTTTTCGAAAATGGATCAGCCGGTCGGCATGTTCCGCACGTTCGTCAAGATTGTTCCATTCGTGGGGATCGTTGGATGTGTGGTACAATTCCTCCTTTCCGTTTTCATAGCGAATGTAACGCCAGTCCTTCGATCTCAAGGAATAACTTTCCTGCGCAGGGTGGTAATCCATACGCCACTTGTAAAGAGCCGTGAGTGCCTCGTCTGGTCCAGACCACTTGCCTTTGACTGGATCCATTAGTAGTGATTTAAAGCTATACCCGTCCAGTGGATGACCTTTCCGATCCTTCATCGTCGTACCCTTCAGATGGCAAAGGTCGACCAAGGTTGGATATAAATCAATGAGCGAGACCGGTCGATCGCATTGAGTGTTGGCTGAAGTGTCATCCGGTAATCGAACGATGAGCGGTACCTGTGTGCTTTCCTGCCATAACGAATTTTTGTAAAGATAATCTTTTTCTCCCATGCCCCAGCCATGATCGCTGGTCAGTATGATGATGGTATCCTCTTTCAGACCCGATTGATCAACGACATCCAGAATGCGTCCTATCTGTTCGTCTACCGATGCCACACTGGCCAGGTAAGCCTGAATGAAGCGCCGCAAGGCTTCTTCGCGGGACGAGTAGGACGCCACAAGATTCGAATACAAGCGCAGCCCCATGTCCTCCGTTCGTGTCGAGCCTGGTTCTTCTCCGTTGGGAATACCGCGTATCGAGCGCACGTGGGTATCGTCGATATCGTGAGGTCTGATCGTGGGGAGCTTGATGGAGTCCAGTGGAAACATGTCAAAGAAACGTGGTGGCACAATCAAGGGTGTGTGCGGACGAATGAAACCGATGCCCATGAAGAATGGTTTACCATGGGCGTTTTTTGCCAAGGTACGGAGTTGCTCCACCGCCCAGTCACCATTCAGTTCATCCGGTGTCTGGTCACGACCGTCTGCAGAATCGACTCGAAGTGCTTTGGCCCGAGTTCCCCAGCCACCGTTGATCCAGCTCATTGAAAGCCCGTCTGCAGCCTCGCGGTCATCAAGGCTTGTGAATGGACCAAAGGAACCGTCGACCGCTCCTATGTTGCGATAGGGTGCCGGCACGTCCGGGTGAGCCGTTTTCTTGCCGCCTGCAACTACAAAGGGCCCATAATCAGCCGGGTTTCCATACTGTTGCCATCCCCTCTGAGCAACCCGATGGTGCAACAGTTTGCCTGTGCCGAGGGTGAAGTATCCGTTTGATTCAAAGTGCTCCTGCAAGGTCCTTGAGTGCTGCAATACCTCGTAAGTATCCCATTTGGTAAAGCCGTAACAGCCGGAGTTGTGAGGGTAAATACCCGTAAACAAACTTGCCCGAGAAGGGCCACAGATGGGTGCATTGCAATGTGCCTGTGTGAACCTGACACCTTGTTCGGCCAGTCGTGCCATGTTGGGTGTCTTCGTTTGAGGGTGACCGCCGAACCCTTCGACGTAGTCGTTCAAATCATCGCAAATGATAAAGATTACGTTGGGATGTTCGATCGGACTTGCTTTTGTGACGTATGTCAAACACCCGGTCGCGATCAAGACACTGAACAGGATAGGCTTTAATGTTTGCGACATGAGGGTCCACGTTCTCACTATGATATTATCAATAAGCAAGGGGTTTCTGTTTCAAAGGATGACTGAATTCTGTTCAGCATGCGCCGGTTATTCTAAACAATGCTATTGTCATGATCTGCGTTCGTGCATTCAAAGTGCAATGGTGATTTTACCTGATTTATTCAACTGCGCCTTGTTTGCGCAGCAGGTCTGCGACTTCCTCGTGGCATTTCAAAACCGCCCAGTAAAGTGGAGTCTTTCCATGATTATCCTCTGCATCGATATCCGTGCAGTGTGGGATGAGTGATTCAACGATTCCCTTTCTGCCCTCGAAAGCGGCCGCGTGCAGAGGCGTTTTTCCGTTCTTGTCCCTGGCATTGGTATCGGCACCTCGAGCGATCAGTGTTTCAGCGATCTCCTTCGATGATGCCACATGCAGCGGAGTCTGGGAATCGGAATTTTTTTCATGAATGTCTCTAATTTCTGAGTTCAGAAAATGCTGAAGTGATTGTATGTTTCCGCTTTCTGCCACTTCGTGAATGGTTGGAACGAAGCGATAACGGTAAATCATAGTCATGATAACCATGACCAGGGAAAGGACCATGACGATGATGCAGGTTGCCACAAGTCCAAATTTGCCGATATCAAGGAATTCAACCAAGCCGTCTGAGGCATTGGGTCCATGACGATCACGAGTCAATCCAATTGCCTGTAGAAAAATAATCATTGAGATAATTCCTGTTATGGCACTTCCTCCTGCCAACCCACCCAAAACAGAATTGCCACCAGTGATGAATTTTCCGAGATGAATCATCTTCGTGGCTAGAATGGTGAGTAAAAAGCCAATCGGAAACATGAAGCAGCTCATACCGATGGCATTGTCCCATGTTCCATTCATGAGGGAAACGAATATTGCCATACCTGATCCGAAAATCAGTCCTCCCAGCGAATAAATGACAACATTTCTCATGACTCGAAGATGAGTCCTGTCATTGTTTTGCCAATGAAAAAAATGCAGAAATATTGAAGGTGTCAACAATTTGCGGGTAAACAAAATTCAAGACGGATGTGATGAAGGTGGGTGATTTTTGACATCCTGAAAGGCGAGCAAATTATAAATCAATACATGGATTGATGCGCACCTCCCTCGTCGTCTTCATACTCGTTCCATTGATCGCTCCGACCCTTTGTTTTAGCTGACCTGCTTCGGGGGTACCTGTCATGCGAGTATGCATGCATCCATGCGCATCTCTTTTTGCATGCATTGAATCAGAGATAAATGGAACCAGGCGAGATAAAAATAGGACTCTCGAATCGCGGTTAAAATTCCTCATACCTATCGGGGTGTCAAACGGGAAATCCGGAATCATTGCTTTGACTGAGCTGCGAATCCCATTCCAAAACAATGGGCGCTCGATCATCAAAAGACTCGTTGGTTTCTGTTCACTTTGGTCAGGAATGGCTTTTGAGGGGGGCAGGGGCGTCGGAAGTCCACCGCTTGCATCGTTTCATGGTGGTGGAACGAGCTCCGACCTGCCCCACTTTTTGGCTGAAAGATATGGAAACGTTTTGCTTGCCTTGAAATCATTTGACGTGCTTCCACATTGTCATGACTGTTACAGTGACCCATCATGAATGCGAAACCACCTAATTTTGGCTCTGATTGGCAGCAAGCCGACGACCTCCCGACATTGGATGAATCAAATGCCCAGCAATACATCGGTAAGGTGGTTTTGGTGGGAGTGACCTTTGAGAATGCACGGGATGAGATGGTTCATATGCAACAATGGGCTGGAGTGATCCGGACGTATTCAAATCTGAAGGGTATTCAGGTTGATCTTTATGACACTGAAGAAATATGCAGCTTGCCACCTTTTCCCGATCTACTTGAACCGGCCGAACCCGGAATTTACCGGTTGAGAAGTACGGGGCGAGTGGTCGAGCATCCGGACTACTTTGCCAACTTGACTTGTACTGCCCCTGAATCAGACGATCGAACTGCCAAGGCATAGGCTTTCATTTGTAATTAACGTGAGCCTCATGATCTCACATACTCAAAGTTCCCGCCAAGATTGGCGGTTACTGAGGGGCGATGAGGAAGCGCAAGGCTTAAAAAAAGGAGCACTCAATGCTCTGCTTTTACATTTCCTCGCAATTTATTTTGATAAACCCCTGGCCAGTGCTTCTTGTTCACGGCGAAGGCCTGGCTCCACGATAAAAGGTCCGAATGGGATGATGGCCGCAGTAAAAATTTTGGCAGACCAACCCCATGGGCGTTTCAAGACAAAGGCGGCGCGCGCAAGGGCGATGACATAGAGGACAAAAAGGAGCCCATGGATCATTCCGACGACGCTTACAGCCTCAGGTTTATCCGCAAGGTATTTCAAAGGCATGGCCACGAAAAATAGAAGTAAACTGGAGACTCCTTCTGCAATTCCGGTATTACGCAGCCATTTGATTGCTTTGATTGAATGCATATGTTTGAACCTGAGCTTTCGCACATATATTTTCAAGGTTTAGCCTCAAGGCATTTTAAAATTTTCAGCCCAAGGCGGCGAGAGCATCACATTTACTCCGTGAAATTTTACAATAACCAGAGCCTTTGCCTTCAATGATCACCCAAAGAATACGTAATGGTTTTCTTCTTTTGCCCTCGTCAGATTCAAGATGCAAAAAACGTAAAGTTTTTTAGAATTTTAAATTCGGCAATCAGCATCCGAACGGATTGAGTTTCTGGATTTTACTCCGCTGATATGATTTGGATGTTTCTGTGATTACTAGAACGCCTGGAAGTCGTGGGTCTCGAGTGTTGCATCGTCCGCATTTGATGCGTCGCGATTTTTCATTGTTCAACTGGATCAAGTGAGAGCGGGCCGGTGTCATCCAATGGCTCCATCGCATTGAAGTTTTGCCCGATGAAACATGGAGGCATTTCTTTCATAGCCTTCGAGAGCTAACCTCACGCCTGCTTTCCTCAGCGCCCCACGAATCCAATTCCAGAGGTTTTTCTCCTGCGATGGGCACGGTGTCGTACGAACTACGACATGGTTCGTATGATTCTGGCCCCCGTTAAGCTGCTTTACCCATGTTGAGAAAATATTGGAAACGGGCAGTGCCTCATGGTGACACACGGAGGATTGAGACAAGGTTTGTCGAGATTTGAGGTCATTGATCTGAGCCATGTCATTCAGGCGATGTTTCGTATCCTCAATCTAAGTTTAAAACCCACATGCTGTGCAAATTACAGATAATTAACGCTCAAAGAAAGTAGGATGATGACACTTAAAACGAAAATAATTCTTTGCAGTGCTCTGGCAGGTTCGTTTGTCGGGGCCAAAGCTCAGCTGGTCGACGAGAGTCAGGTCGGCTCAACGGTTTCATCAGGCGCTATTACCGAATCTCTTGTAGAACAGGTTGGCGCTGGGAGAGGGCATGTGAAAATGCCTCTCTCATCAAAGTATCTGATCAAGCGGGACCCTGCCAGAGCGGTGCGGCGAGGGCGTCAATTGTTCCAGCGGAAATTCACCGCCACACAGGGACTAGGACCTCGGGTAACGGCTGATTCGGTTGGCGATATCACTGCGAACCCTGCTTTGGGTGCAGGTATTTCGGATAGTTGTGCGGGGTGCCATGGCCGTCCCAAAGGAGCGGCTGGTTTTGGGGGAGTGGTGACAACGCGGCCGGACAGCCGAGACGCACCGCATCTGTTTGGATTGGGGCTGCAAGAGATGATTGCGGATGAGATGACTTGGTCCCTTCGCAGTCAGCAAGCAAAGCTCGTGGAACAAGCCTCACAAACGGGAACTTCGGTCAGTGCGGTTCTCACTGCGAAAGGAGTTCACTTTGGAACTCTCTCGGTGGATTCGAATGGTAAGTTAGATACTTCTCAGTTGGAAGGTCTGGATGCTGATCTACGAGTAAAACCGTTTTTCGCTCAAGGGAGTTCATTTTCCATGAGGGATTTCATTGTTGGGGCCTTCAAGGATGAAATGGGCTTGCAGGCGTATGATCCCGATTTGGCAACTGCTGCGGCTGGAGGCATTGTGACGACTCCATCGGGGATGATACTTGATGGGCAGGCAGACTCTTTTGCTGCTCCTGCCGCGCTGGGGCCATCGCATGATCAAGATGCCGATGGTGTGGTCGATGAGGTTGATCCCGCTTTGGTGGATTTCATGGAATTCTATTTACTGAACTACTTCAAACCTGGAATCGGAAAGCAGACTGCACGAACCGAAGAGGGACTTGTGAAAATGAATCAAATCGGTTGCACAAGTTGTCATGTCCAAAACTTCACCGTTGATTTCGATCGAAGGTTAGCCGATGTCGAAACTGTTTTTGATCCAGTTAACGGTAAATTAAATCGACTCTACGCGACGGCAGCCACACGATGGATGATGGTTGAGGACGGTGAAGAATATCCTTTGACTTTGCCGCAGGGAAAATCATTCGAAGTAGAGAATATTTTCACCGATTTCAAACGACATGATCTAGGAGATGCCTTTCATGAACGTCACTTTGATGGGGCTGTGGCAACACAAATGATCACCGAGCCCTTATGGGGCGTGGGTTCAACGGCACCTTATGGGCACGACGGGCGAAGCATCAACCTTACAGAAGTGATCTTGCGGCATGGGGGTGAGGCCCTGGAACAGGCCGACGCATTTGCCGCTCTTTCAGACGACGAGCAACGTAAGGTCATTGAGTTCTTACAAACGCTTATTCTGTTTCCGCCCGACGACACGGCATCAAATCTTAATCCAGGTAGTGATGAAGGAAGTCTGCAGGATCCCGCCAATCACGGTAATATCAACCTGGGGACAATATTCCAAATTCCTGATTTAGGGCAATTACCCAGTACCTTGAAAATATCTTCAGGGAAGAGAGGACCGAATTTTAAATGGTACGGTTCCGGTGGGAATACCTATGAACTTCAAGGTTCTAGGGACTTCAAGACATGGAAAGAGATCGATAAGATGAAAATATCCACCGGTGGTATTCTGCAATTTAAGCCGAATACAAAAAATGGCCACCAATATTACCGAGTGCGTCATTCCCGAGAATCAAAATAGCCTCCAGGGCTAAACACGGAGCGCCTTCCAGCGAAAGCAACCCCACTGATTCAAGAAGATTTCCATCGTTTTCTTGAATGCTATTCGCGGAAGGCGCTTCCTTGCACACCGCGTCCAACGCGCTTCGGTCCTGTTGACCAATGAGTTCAAGAATGGATTCGATTCCTTGGGAATCGAGTCGGACTTTATTAGTATCACCATTTCCTGGAGTCCAGGTAGCGCAAGAGAATCTCTAAGAAAGATACTTATTTGCGTATTCATTTTACTCACCTACATGGCTTGACAACTCCGAACGCTTCATGGCGTTTATTTACAAATGGGATTCCGAGTCGACCACGAACAGTTCAGTAAAGCTCAATTCTTAATCTCTCCTCCTTCTTCGATTAGATGCATATACTGGTGACTGATTCGGCACCCTTATCCAAATAGAATTGGAGAAGGGCGGTTATGATTTTGTGTTTTAGTCTCAATAAAAGCGTTGCATCCCTCTCTCAAAACAAGACAATCCTCCAACAAGCACAAGAACCGAACATGAACAGACGAAAATTCCTACGTGCTGCGGGGGTATGTATCGCTCTGCCATACCTAGAATCGCTTGCGGTACCTGTCAGTGCATCGACAGGTCCACGCAATTTTGTAGCTATCGGAACCTACCTTGGATGGCATCAGAATGCCTTTTACCCTAAAGAGACAGGTACGGCTTACACGATGCCTGAGACTTTAATGCCTCTCGCCGCGTTCCGTGACCATTTTACGATTTTCTCAGGACTGGATCACCGTGCACCTAATGGCCATAACAACTGGGCGAATTTCCTGAGTGGCCATACACCCAAGCAATATTCAGTGGACCAGATGATCGCAGACGAGATCGGAGGCAAATCACGGATGCCTTCAATCCAGCTGACGGCGGGTGCGGGTGAAGGCGCGAAAGCGATGAGCTTCACCAAGCAGGGGATCGGCTTACCATTGATTCAACGTCCGAGTGTGCTTTACAAGCGACTTTTTCCTTCCAAATCAGACCGTGCAAGAACCGAATACCTCTTGCGCAGTGGTCGCAGCGCGCTCGACGAAGTCACCGTCGACGCCCGTCAACTCCAGAGATCGCTGCCCGGCAGCGATGCGGATAGACTGGATCAATATTTCACTTCATTGCGCGCTGTCGAAAAACGGATGGGACAGCAGTTGGAAATCATCAACGAACCCATTCCACGACCGGATTATCAACTGCCGGACTATGATCCCATCACGCCGAATCTGCAGATGGAGGCAGAGAACATTTTTTATGATCTCATGGCTTTGGCCATCGAGACCGAATCTTCCAGAGTGTTATCCATGTTCTTGGATGGGCTAGGGCAGGTTTTTTCAATCGATGGACGAGCCCTTGGCGCGGGCTATCACGGACTTTCGCATCACGGCAATGATCCCGGAATGATTCAAGATCTAATTGCCATCGAAACAGCACACGTGCATTGCCTGGCAGGCTTCATCAAGCAATTACAGGAAAAACGAACAGCGAACGGTAAGTCGTTGCTAAACGATACGGTCGTCCTGGTTGGAACGGGGATGGGTGATGCCAGTCGCCACAGCAACCGAGATTTACCGACACTTGTCATGGGAGGGGGATTCAATCACCAGGGGCATCTTGCCTTTGATCCGAAGGATGCTGCGACTCCACTTCTAGGAGGTCTATACCTGACGATCATGCAGAAGCTCGGCATGGAGGTCGATGCGTTTTCAAACGCCCATCGAAATCTAAATGGAAAATTTTCGTGAGATTGGTGCTCAACATCTCGCTTGCCATTGCTTTTGCATGGGCGATTCAAGTTCAGTCGGCCTCTGGTGCTTTATCAATTCCTACAGGTCCTGCGGCAGTTATCGACCAATACTGTCTGGACTGCCACGATTCTGATACTGAGAAAGGCGACGTCAATCTGGAGACACTTACGGTCGACTGGACTGCTGAGCAGAATCAGCACTTTTGGGAGCGTGTTCTCGAAGTTGTTGATGCGGGTGAGATGCCGCCCGCGAAGAAGAAACAACCTTCCCCTGCAGAGCGTTCAAAACTCGTTAACTGGCTGGACTCATCCTTAACGGAGCACGTTGCCTTTGGGGGAACACAACCGCGCCGATTGAACAACGCCGAATTTGAAGCAACTGTTCGGGTGTTGTTTGACATGCGCGAATTTGCACTCCCATTGGGTTTCCCCCCGGATCCAACGGTGCACGGTTTCAACAATCTCGCGCAGGGTTTGACACTATCGCCAACTCTGATGAATGCCTATCAGGAAGTGGCATCGCAGCTCGCGGACAGTCTGTATCCCCCCGCCAGACGGAAGCCAGAACCAAGGGTCCTGACGGCTGGACCCGAAGACCTGGTCCTTAGCTTTTCCGCCGCGGCGGTGTTTGGAGACTCTCTACGTTTGGCTTCCCGTGGAAATGACTCAGTGATGCGTAGTTGCACGTGGCCGAGTCGCATCGAAATCACCCGCTCGGGTACTTACCGGATGAGGGTCAGTGCATCCCAGTTTCGCCCGAAGAGTGAAGCACCAATGATCCTTGAGGTAAGGGCGCGTGAAGTGGCGGCGTCCGACAGAACCCACGTCCCTGAGTTTCGTCTCCTGACCACATTTCCTATCACGAAGGAGTCACCGGAGAGCGTGACCTTTGAGGCCGATCTTTATGAAGGGCAGACCCTGCTTTTTCGTTGGTTGAACGCCGAAATGTCGCATGAGCCCAAAGAGTTTGCAGCTCATATGAAGGCCTGGTTCGAGCGTGATTCCCGGATGCTGGCTGCATGGCAGAAAACACTTTATCCGGAGATGACCCTGAAGTCGATGAAGGGCCATGCCCACCTGCGGGGAATGAATGGTTGGAAAATCATCACGGGGCACTTTGTTGATCCGGATCTGGACATGAGTCATGCCACGATGGAATCGCCGTTGACAAGAGAGTTACTGAAGTTCCTTGGTACGATTAGCGGCGGGCGCTACACGTTCGCAGACGCGCTCTGTCATTACTACCACGATAACGGTCCATCACTGCAACTTCATAAGGTTACCGTGGAAGGACCGTTGCGTCTCGTCGATTCACCCAAAGACAAGCAGAGATACGCCCGACGAAAAAGTTTGTTTGGCAAGGAACCGGAGGAATCTACAGAGACTTACTTGAGAGTCGCACTGACTCGTTTCCTTCCAAAGGCATTTCGTGGCCCTGTCAGTGCCGAGACAGTGGGTCACTTTGTTCGCATCGGTATGCATCACTGGCAGGCCGGACATTCATTTGATGAGGGCATGCATCTCGTGCTACGGAAGGTGTTGCTTTCTCCCCGTTTTCTGTTCCGTTCTATCGGGACGAAGGAGACACAGCAACATCAGCTTGCTGCTCGGCTTTCCTATTTTCTGAGGAAGGCACCACCGGATAGCAATCTATTGAAGCTTGCAGACAACGGCCGGTTCTCTGAACCGGCTATTCTAAAATTTGAGGCGCAGCGTCTGATGCCCGGGGGGCACAAGGATGCCATGGTGAAGGATTTCACCGGTCAATGGCTGGATACCAATCGTCTGCCGCAAATTATGCCTGATCCTAAATTCAAGTTTGGTGAGAACGAATTGGGAATAGCGCGCGTGGAAGTCGAGCAGTTCTTTGCCGCGATGCTTCGCGAGAACCTCCCAATGACTGACTTCATCGATCCAGATTTTATTTATACCTCACCCGCCTTTGGGAAGAAGGTCTATGGTCTCGAATTCAAAGGTGACGCTAGAAAAATAGTACGCCATACGATTCCTCGAGGGGGACGCATCGGTGGACTGTTAGGAAACTCGGCGATCATGCTGACGACGGCGAACGGCGTCGACACTCAACCGGTTTTGCGAGGCGTCTGGGTTTTGGAGAACATCATCGGTATGCCTCCTCCCCAGCCGCCGGATGACGTGCCAGCTTTAACTCCGGATGTGCGCGGCGCTACCACGCCGCGGGAAATGTTGGCAGCACATACCAAGGAGGCATCCTGCGCGGGATGCCATAAGCGGATCGATCCGGTCGGATTCGTCTTGGAGAACTTCGATCCAGTGGGGAAGTGGCGCGATTCCTGGCCGAATGGCGGAAAGATTGATCCCTCTGGGACACTGCCCGATGGCACCGAGATTAAGCACGTAGTCGACTTCAAACACTGGCTCACTGAGCATGTCGAATTATTTGCGCAGTGTCTTTCTGAAAAGTTAATGACCTACGCCACTGGCCGTGTCCCTAATTATAGAGAACGTAAAGAGATTGAGCAGATCGTCCTGGACAACCTGAGTGAGGGTGAAGGTTTTCAGGATTTACTCCTCGCCTTAATCGGCAGTGAAACGTTCGGAACGCAATAACATGAATATTGGTAAAATCAATAAACTCAGAGGAATCTTCCCGGTCATTCCAAGCCTTTTTCACGACGATAATACGCTCGATCTGGAGTCGCAACGCAAGGTCGTTCAGTTCGCGCTAAATGCAGGATCTCATGGGGTTGTGTTCCCGGGCGTTGCCAGCGAATACAACTTCCTGACGTCTAATGAACGGGGGCGATTGATGGCGCTGGTCGCGGAGGAGATCGATGGCCGAATTCCCATCGTTGGTGGAGCCAGCGCTCCCAGTGCAAAGGAGGTAATTGCTGCAGGTCGGCAGGCTGAAGAAAACGGGATTCGAATTCTCATGGTGATGGCTCCAAATGGTCTTGGGAAAGATTTGGATGTTCACCGGCGATTCTTCACAGAGATCGGCGAAGGCCTCCCGGACGCAGAGATCATGTTGCAAAATGCGCCGGCGCCTATCGGGGCAGGTCTTGCGGCAAAGAAGATTCTCGAACTGGTCGCCAGTAACACGAATATCTCTTACGTGAAGGAAGAGACGCTGCCTTCCGGACCCGCTATATCGGGACTTCGTCATGCTGGGATTCCCCACTTGAAGGGGGTATTTGGTGGAGGTGGTGCACGCTATATTATCGATGAACTAAGCCGTGGTGCACACGGGGCGATGCCTGCGATCGAGTTAGCCGACTTACATGTTGCGCTGTACAACGCTTTCTCAAACGCCGAGGCGGAACGTGCTCGTCAGCTTTACCGAGACAGCTTGCCCCTTCTGGTTTCGCAGTCTGTTTATCGGATGCGACTGACGAAGTACGTCCTGAGCAAACGGGGTATCACTCCTGCACTGCATGTGAGGGCTCCACTACCGGAACTTGATGAATTCACCCGTCAAGATGTTGATCAAATGCTCTCCGATCTCAAGGCTGTAATTTTATGATATGATAGGTGGAAACTCACTGGATCAGGTTAAAGGTATCGAGGTTTTCATCGTCGATCTGAGTCAGGAAAAGCCTTACCTGGGCAGCTTGCGTGAAGGGGAGAAGGTGAATGAAGCCGGGTATTTGGTGCGCAAAGGTAACCGGACTGTTTATCCTGTGAAGAACCGATCACTGGTAGTCCGAGTTGAGACTAGGGATGGTGTGGTCGGTTGGGGAGAAACATACGGACTTGTTGCACCGCGAGCTACAGCCGAGATTATCCATGACCTGCTAGTTGGGTTCGTGATTGGTCGGGATCCTTTTGATGTCGAACGCGTGCATGACGATCTTTATGACCTGATGCGCGTGCGTGGGTATACAGGCGGATTTTATCACGACGCCATCGCCGCCATAGACATTGCCCTGTGGGACATCGTAGGGAAGATTAAGGGTGTTTCGGTTTCGGAGCTAGCAGGTGGTCGTCGAGTAGAGAGGATCCCGGCTTACGTGTCTGGTCTGCCCGAGGATACGCTTGCGGAACGCTGTGAACTGGCCCAGAAATGGCAAGCACAGGGTTTCGATTCGTTCAAATTCGCCCTCCCGATTGCAGACGAGGGGGCCGTGGAAGAACTGAAGAGCTTGCGCGAGGCACTTGGTGGAAACGCGCGTATTGCAGCTGACTTGCACTGGTCATTGACTGCGGAGGAATCCATTGATTTGGCGCGGGAGTTGTCATCATTTAATCCCTGGTTTCTCGAAGCTCCAGTTGCCCCCGAATGCATCGAAGCACTGCGCAAGGTGGCAAAGCAGTGCGAACAAAAGATTGCCGCAGGGGAAGAGTGGCGAACGCTGCATGAAGCCCGTATGCGCATCGACCGGGAGGCTTGTCATATCGTACAGCCGGAGATGGGACACACGGGGATCACTGAGTTTTTACGCATCGGTCGGCACGCGGAGAAATATGGGCTGACGGTGATTCCGCATGCTACGATCGGCAGCGGGATTTTTCTCGCTGCGAGCTTGCAGGCAGCCGCCTCGCTGGACTGCGCAACGGATCACGAGTACCAACATTCCATCTTTGGCCCTTTCCGCCACTTCACAGGCGATCGTCTCAGATGTGAGGAAGGCGCGTTTACAGTGCTCGATGCTCCGGGGCTTGGAGTGGAGCCGTCCGAAGCGATGAAAAAGGCAATAACTCTGATTCCGGCATGACCACACCTGACTACATCACGTTGTTTTTATATTTCGCTGGTCTTGCGATGATCAGTGTGGTGTCTACACGACGGACGACAAGTCAGTCCGAGATGTTTGCCGCGGGGCGCAACTCTCCCTGGTGGGCATCCGGGTTGAGTGGGTTTATGACGATGTTTTCAGCCAACACCTTTGTGGTATGGGGCGGTATCGCCTACGAATTGGGCATCGTTGCGGTTTTGATTAATACCTGTTACGGCATTGCCGCACTTGCTGTGGGATATTTCGTCGCGGGTTATTGGAACAAGTTGGGCGTGGCCACGCCCGCTGAATTCGTGCGCCTTCGTTTCGGACGTGGTGGATTACATTTCTTTACTTGGACGATCCTTCTCAAGCGGATACTTGGTGTGGGGGCGAGCCTTTATGCATTGGGCATCCTGTTGACAGCCATCATGGATTTCAATCTAACCATAGCGATCATCATTTTCGGCGCGATCGTGGTGTTCTACACCATGATGGGAGGTTTATGGGCGGTGCTGATGACGGACGTCCTGCAGTTTATCGTGCTGACCGTCGTCGTGTTTTTGACGGCAGTTCTGATGCTTCAAAGTTTTGGCGGATGGGAATCGTTTTCCACTGTCGTACCCGAGACTTTCCTGAGCCCGGTCGCCGGTAAGTACGGATGGTTCTTCCTGCTCGGCTGGACAATTATTCATTTTTTTATCATTGGGGCAGAGTGGGCCTTCGTTCAGCGGTTCATCTCAGTAAGGAATCCAGGAGCGGCGAAGAAATCGGCATACTTGTTTGGAGTCATGTACCTCGTGACTCCCTTATTCTGGCTACTGCCTCCGCTGCTTTATCGTGCGCAAGTTGAAGGGGCGAACAAAGAGCAAGCCTACATGCTGGCAGCTGAGTCGGTTCTCCCTCCTGGGATCATGGGACTCATGGTGGCTGCCTTGTTTTCGGCGACAGCCAGTATGGTGAGTTCTCAATTGAATGTGTTTGCAGGGGTTTTGACCAACGATTTCTATCGTGCTGTTCTGAATCCATGGGCTTCTGAGCGACGTCTGGTGATAGTGGGCCGCTTCTTTACAATCTTGCTGGGTGTACTCTTAGTCATTATGGCTCTGCTCGTACCAAAAATGGGGGGGGCGGAGAAGCTGATCGTATCCATTAATTCCCTGCTGGTCGTTCCGCTCTTTGCTCCCACCCTCTGGGGACTGTTCAGCAAGCGGATTGGGATACGCGAGATGGTGATCGTTGCTCTCACTAGTTTCGGGATCGGATTGATGCTCAGGTTTGGTTTCGCTGTCAATCCTCTGATTTCCGAGGGACAGCGTTTTTGGAATTTTGCACAATTTCTCTCGGAAAACGCGAAGAATGTCGAGGTGCTCGTCGGTGTGATCCTTCCCTTGTTGATGTTATTTGGATTTGAATTATTCAAACAAGGGACCGATGCGGGCGCAGCCAATGTCGAGCAGTGGATCCAAGAGCAGCACGCACGGGAACGGGGACACGAAAACCATGGATTCGACCCATTCCCTTCCCGGATGGTCATGTGGAGCTTGTTTGCCATGGGAGCATGGATGGGTTTGTTGGGAACCCTTGGCGAGGAGGGGCGAACAGTTGTCCTGTCCTTCGCCGCATTTCTTGTTCTCCTTGGGACTGTCATTAGAGGGATCATTTCAAGAATACTTACGAGAGAGCAGGGGGCGAAACGCTCGAATAAAGGGAATGCTTAATGGATAAAACTTTTTACTTTAAGAGAATCAATGTGTGGTTTTCCCCGCCGGATCATCAATTGTAGATGGGGCACTTTGATCGATACCTTTTGTTCTCGTTGGAGATCGGGTTCGATCATAAAGGGGCCGAAGGGAACAATAGCAGCCATAAAATTTTCGCGATCCATCCTCAGATCGACTCAAAAAAAGCGCAGCCAGTGTCAAAGCGATGACATTGAGGCTTCAAGGAAGAGAAGATCTTGATACTTTATCTATGAATCCTTTCTAAACGCGATCCTGCCTTTGTCATTGCTAATAAGATGCCTTTTATCGTGATCAAATCGACTTTGCAGGTATTGAATCGGAGATCAATGAAACCAGTGATTCGGTTTCAAAACGACGTTTCCCCGCAATAAATCTCAAAAAAAATGGCCCGCCTGATCAACTGAGAACGTTTTCTAATTACAGTTGAGCACATGTGTTGCAAGCAGTGAGTACATTGAACCACTGAATACCGTGTGCTTTAGTGGCTTTATCTATAAATCCCATAAAAATAATGAAAAACGCCAAATTTATACTGTTGTTGTGTGCATTCGTTGGGGCCTTTTCCGTGCGTGCGCAGGAGGATATCTCTGAACATATCGTCAGAGTGAACGTGATCCCCAAAAACGATGCTCAAGCGCTCAAGGGGGTATGGAAAGAATTAAAATCCTTTGTGGAAAAAAATGCTCCTTCCTTCAAGGGGTGGGACCTCTATGAAGATACCAATAACCGCATATGGGATGTGAGTTTTCTGTCCAATTATGCTCAAGTCGATGAAGAAAAAAAACAGTGGGAAGCGGTTTTTTCCAAATATAAAGCGACGGGCAAAACAAGTCTCATGGAATCATGGGTAGCTGGCTCTCATCACAATACAGTTTCAATGTTTCGGTATCGAAGTGATTTATCCTACGTCAATGGTGATTTGAATATGGCAGATCATCCATACCGCAGGATTTATTGGGCTTATCCTAAAAGAGACAGGATGCCGGATTTTCAAAAAGCGCTTGAACTGATGAAAGAAATCGATGCCGAGCTTGGTATCCAATTGCATCGATATGTCTACGAATGTGATTTTGGAGATGAAATGCCTTTGATCGCCATGGTTCTACCCGGTAAAAGTCAGCTTCAGTATCTCCAAGGCTTGGCTAAACGTGATGAAATGCGTGCGACTTCAAAGAAGCACGCACAAATGATGGATCTGTTTGAAGGAGCCTCTCGCAAGACAGAACATTTTCATCTGACCCATCTTCCCGAAATATCTCGCAAGGTGGAATAACACGAATACTGATCATTGTTGTGAACAATCATTAATCAAAATTTAACATTAAAGAGATGAATATCATGAGAGCAATCATCATAACGCTTCTAACAGTCCTGCTATCCACCGAAGCCTCCGCTGCTTCGGTGAATGAATCCCTCAAGAAATTTGCTCCATTGATGGGGAACTGGCAAGGGAGCTCTGAGGCGGTCAGTGGCTTTGAGGGAATGATAGAAGGGGGAATCGTCGAATGGGAATCACGGTGGCGCTGGTTATCCAACAGGACGGCTGTGGAGAATACGTGGAAGGCGACATTCAAGGAGAGTGGGGGAAACCATAGTACAGGAACACAAGTGTATTATATGGACGCGAGAACTCATCACCTGGTGACGGTAGGTTTTGGGGTAGATGGAAAAGATACGCAGTGGTCGAATACAGGAACGATAGAGTTCTTCAAAGGTGGCATCGTGACCAAACTCAGCGAAAAAACACTGAATGGTACTGAATCTACCTACACCGTCAAAAATACCAAACTATCCGCTCGGAAGCTGCAATCGGATCTTTATGGCATGGTGGTTGCCGGCAAGCCCATGGACATCAAACACCGTCACGTTCTTCAACGAAAGAGCAAGAAGCGAAACCAGGCTTCCAATTCCATCCCATCGGAATGCCCCTGGGAGTGGATGCCTGTCTCTTATACACATCTCCGAGCCCACGAGACAAGAGGCAATCTCG
>OLHY01000033.1_pt1 | contig 44451 bp, 36 predicted proteins | sample 1609411 | NCBI WGS metagenome assembly OLHY01 (sample SAMN05416817, study PRJEB24817) | seawater metagenome | isolation source: Sea water | place: Canada:Atlantic | collected 2013-07
CTACACTAGATCGCTCGTCGGCAGCGTCAGATGTGTATAAGAGACAGACTCAACAGAGGGGTCAGGCATGCAGTCTTACCAAGGACTCTGGAATGGCATTGCTGGAGCGGACGTCGACAACGATGGGGATATTGATTACGCAGTCACCAATCTGGGACTCAATACCAAATACCATGCCAGCAGGAAGAAACCTTTCACCATGTTCTACGGAGACATGGACGGTTCAGGAAAAAAGAGACTGATCGAAGCGGAGTATGAGGGAGATAAATGGTATCCCGTCCGAGGCAAGAGTTGTTCAACCCTTGCCATGCCTTCCCTGAAAAACAAATTCCCCGACTTTGGCTCCTTCGCGATCGCTACATTGGAAGAAATTTATCCTCCAGCCAAGCTTGAAGACAGTGAGCGGTTCGATGCCACTCATCTTGAGTCAGGTATTTTCATGAATGACGGAACCGGGTATTTCGAGTTCAGACCGCTTCCTCGGCTTGCTCAGATCACGGCCGCATTCGGGGTGACTTTTTCTGATGTGGACGGCGATGGATTCCAGGATTTACTCATCAGTCAGAACAGCTATGCCCCTCAATTGGAAACGGGGCATTTTGACGGGGGTCAGGGACTATTGCTGCGAGGAAATGAAATGGGATACTTCAAAGCTGTCTGGCCAAAAGAAAGCGGGTTCTCCGTGCCGGGAGATGCCAAATCGCTGATCCTGATTGATTGGAATGACGATGCCAGACTCGACCTGCTCGTCGGCAGGAACAACGATACGATGCTGGCATTCAGGAATGAGGCAGACCTGGGAGCAACTCCAATGATGATAAACCTGAGAGGTTCACGAAAAAACCCTCACGCGATCGGTGCAAAAGTTACGGCTGTCATGAGTGATCAGTCATCTTCTATGAGGGAATGTTATGCAGGTGATTCTTACTTGAGTCAGTCAAGTCCAAGTATCCACTTCAGTATACCAAAGGGTAAAAACCTGAAAGAAATCAGAGTCCACTGGCCGGACGCCACCCAGTCAAAACATCCATTTAAAAACAAAGGCCAGAACATAGTTCGATTATCAAAACCAGGCATCCAGTAAGGCTGAGGGGGCATTCTGTATCGTAACAGAAAATCAAGCGGGAATTTTGAGAGCGCTCCGAGGCATGAGTTCCCGAGTTCACTTCATCATGACAGCGGGAGACGTTTCCCCTGCAACTTGGCTTGACCTTGAGCTCATTCCTTGCGACATATGGAATCCATGAAACACCTGATTCTTGCTGGCCTCGGAACACTTGCTCTGTCTTGCGGCGTAAGCGCGCAATCTCACACGCTTCACTCTTTTGAAAAGCTACAGTTGACGGACCGGTTCTGGAGTGAGGGAGCAACCTTTGGTGACTTTAACAAAGACGGGAATCAGGACGCGGCTTCCGGTCCTTATTGGTGGGAAGGCCCGGCTTTCACGCATCGACACACGTTCTACTCCGACAAGCGCGGATGGGAAAAGCAACATGCCGACGGCAGCGCTCAAATCATTCAAGGTTATGAAGGCGCACTCGGGACCAAGAACAGCTACTCGGAAAATTTCGTGGCCTTCTCGCATGATTTCAATGCGGATGGCTGGGATGACATTCTTGTTTTGGGGTTCCCCGGAAAAGAATCATCCTGGTACGAAAACCCACAGGGAAAAGATCATTACTGGAATAAGCACGACATACTGGATGTCACCGACAACGAATCTCCGACCTTCCTCGACTTAACTGGCGATGGAAAACCTGAAATAGTATGCGGTTCAGGCGGCTATTATGGTTATGCAAGTCCCGATTGGTCACAACCTGAAAAGCCCTGGAAATTTCATCCGATCACCCCCAAGGGTCCCTGGCAGCGATTTACTCATGGCCTGGGCGTCGGAGACGTCAATGGCGATGGCCGCATGGATCTCATGGCAAAAGAAGGCTGGTGGCAGCAACCTGAGAACCTGACTGGCGATCCTGAATGGAAATTCCATCCTCAACTTTTCAGCCCGGGAGGGGGAGCTCAAATGTATGCCTACGACGTAGATGGTGACGGTGACAATGATGTCATTACCAGCATTGCTGCCCACGGATACGGGTTGGCATGGTATGAACACATCCCCACTCCAGAAGGCATCACCTTCAAGGCTCACATTTTCGTCAATAAAGAACCTTCTGAAAACCGCTATGGAGTCCAGTTTTCACAACTGCATGCCATTGATGTGGCCGATATGAATGGGGATGGTCTCAAGGATATTATCACTGGAAAAAGATTCTGGGCCCATGGCCCAAATGGAGATGCAGAACCAAATGCCGCTGCTGTCCTTTATTGGTTTGAACTCAAGCGCACGGATGCAGGTGTCGATTTTGTCCCTCATCTGGTCGATAGCGACTCAGGCATTGGCACGCAGGTAATGGCTAGAGATATCAATGATGATGGCTATCCAGAAATTGTCGTGGGCAATAAGAAGGGAACCTTTGTTCACCGGCATTTGACTCAAAAGGTGAGTCGGGATGAGTGGCTGCAGGCTCAGCCCAAAGCACTTTTCAAGTAATCTTGCAACACGGTGCTCAAGCAGGTGAAACCAGGTACTACTATCGCTGATGTATGGTCGTTCCGTTCTATTGAGCGGCGCCTGTTTTTTGCGTGTTTTCTCACCATTGCATTTGGTTACGCAGGCTTTTTTCTAAATGATCTAAAGCAGGCAGGCAGTGTCGCTCAGCAAGGTATTTTCCCTCTGGTCATATTCGGACTGAGCCTGCTGCTGATGCATGTCTGGTTCATTATCACTCGATTCCAGGGGGATCCTGTTATTCTGGGATCGGTCGCTTTCCTGGGAGGCTTCGGTGTTCTGGCTCAATACAGGATGGGTTTGTTTGATTTTGAACATCCATGGCGTTTGAGTCATTTTGCTTATCCGATTGGTGTTTTGACGATGCTTCTGATGATAGGTCTCTTCAAGAATGGTCGATATCAAGCATTGCGCCGCCTGAGCTGGGCTGCAGCAGGTGTCTCCCTCATTCTGGTGGCAGTCTTGATTGCTACGGGGACTCGCTACCGCGGAGCTTATTATGCAGCTGGTCAATTAACACCCACCGAGATCCTGAAACTTTTGATGGTTCTGTTCCTCGGCGGCTATTTCGCTTCGAGGGAAAAAGAAATACGTCAAGCCACTCAGCGCGGAAAAGCATCAATGATCCGTGTACTTTGGCCGGTCATATCAATCTACGTGATGCTGATGGCCTTGCTTTTGATCCAGCGTGACCTGGGCATGCTCGCTATCCTGACCATGACACTGTGCATGGTTTTGTTCTTCATTACAGGTCAGTGGCGATACCTGATTGCCTCAGGTCTGGGAATCGCCGCGACAGGTGTCATTGCCAATCAATTTGTAGCGCATGCACGTGAAAGAATCCAAACGTGGATGGACCCTTTCGGAGATCCTACCGGAAGTGGCTGGCAGATTCTCCAGGGATTATCGGGCATGTTTGCCGGCGGATTCCTGGGAGCGGGTTTTGGCAAAGGCAATCCAGAGCGCATTCCCATCGCTGAATCAGATTTCATATATGCGGTCATTGGAGAGGAACTTGGATTCGTTGGTTGCCTGCTGGTGATCGTCTTTTACCTTATCTTCTTTCACCAAGGATACCGAATTGCATTCAAAACCAAAGATTACTTCGGGTCGCTCCTGGCGGCAGGCATTGTTTCTGTGCTCGCATGTCAAACTCTCCTGAATATAGGAGGCGTCACCAAAAGTCTCCCGATGACGGGTATTCCTTTACCCTTGATCAGTCACGGAGGCAGCAACTTGGTAACCGTGTTTCTTGGTCTCGGACTTTTGCTGAGTATTTCCGAAAATCAAGGAATGAAGGCAGCTAAGAAAGAGACCAGGCCCAAGCCCTCCAAGCGAGGTCCAGCAACTAAAAAAGCCGCACTTAAAAAAGCGAGTTCAAAGCGACAAAAAACTTAGCCTGATTGATTCCACTGGATCATGGGAATGCTTCCAGAAAACACTTGCTGGAAAATTGAGCCATTCGCTTTTGCCACAAGCCATAACCGCAGCACCATGCAGTGGCTTGAGCAACAAGACGGAGATCAAAGGCCAAGCGATTTGAGCCACCTTCCCAAAGAATGCTTGTAGTGAAATTGCGCACCTCGATCGAACCATTCCGACTTGACCGAATCGTGTGTCAACTTGCCTCGAAAGAATTCCCCTGCGGAAAGTGACTCTTCCACCGATGGAGGAAGCCTGCCATGAGGATTCGATTGACACCTGATTGTCTCATTGACTATTTTGCAATGGTTATGACAAAGGCGACTTATCTCAGAAAAGCTTTCGGCTTCACGTTGATCGAACTACTTGTTGTCATTGCGATTATCGCTATTTTGGCAGGCATGCTTTTACCCGCCTTGAGCAAGGCCAAGAGTAAGGCGCTCACCATCAAATGCATTTCCAACTTGAAGCAGCTTCAACTGGCTTGGGCTATGTACGCGGACGATCACCAAGACGTGATGCCACCCAACAAATGGGGAGCACAAAATGGCGCCGTCAGTCTCCAAGGATCCTGGATACTCGGAAATGCCAAGAATGATCTGACGGATGAAAACATCCGCGCAGGCATTCTGTTCAAATACAATCAAGCCGTCGGCATATACAAGTGTCCAGCCGACAAATCGAAAGTTGAAAAGCATCAGGAAATCCCACGTCTTCGCAGCGTTGCGATCAACTCATGGTTGAACGGGACGGAGTGGCCGGATTTCAAGGACAGTCGTTTCGTGAAGCAATCTCAGATAATGCGAACATCGCTTGTGTTTGCGTTTATCGACGAGCTGGAGGAGAGAATTGACGACGGGCACTTTGGTTTGTCGGCTCCTGGGCTGGATCGCTTCCTCAACATTCCTGCCGATCGACATTCCCAAGGGGCCAACCTCTCATTTCTCGATGGTCACGCAGATCGCTATGCGTGGCGTGCTCCCAAAACATTAGAGTCCCTGGACGCCAGCAAATCTCCAGAGCGAGAGGACCTACACCGTCTACAAACCGGGATCCCTCACTACGAGGACTTTCTCTCAGGAAGACAAAAATAACCTTCTTTGCGAAGCAGGAATCAGGGGGATTCGTTCAGCAAATGCTTCATGAAAAATCGAGCCATCCTTTTTTTGCCATAAGGCGTACCCGCAGCCCCGTGCCCCACCCCCGGCATCACCAGCATGTCGAAGTCTTTATCGGCTTTAATCAATGCATCCACAACTTGCATCGTGGATGCCGGGTCTACATTGCGATCCATTTCTCCCACCATGAGCAGGAGCTTACCTTTTAATCGATGTGCTTGCGTAACGTTGGATTGCTCACGGTAGTGAGGTCCCAGTGGCCAGCCCATCCAAAGCTCATTCCACCAGATCTTGTCCATTCGATTGTCGTGGCAACCGCAGTCCGCAACACCTACCTTGTAAAAGTCACCATGCGCCAATAATCCACGAAGCGTATTTTGACCACCTGCCGAGCCTCCATAGATACCCACCCGACTGAGATCCATGTAGGATCGCGATTCAGCGGCTGCTTTCATCCAGGCAATCCGATCAGGAAAGCCTGCATCTCCGATGTTTTGCCAGCAGACATCGTGGAAAGCTTTGGATCGATTCGATGTCCCCATCCCATCAATTTGCACAACCACGAATCCAAGTTCAGCCATTGCCTGAGCACTGTGAAAAGATCGAAAAGATTTTGGAACAAACGATCCATGAGGACCGGCATATATCTTTTCAATCACAGGATATTTTTTGGATGGGTCAAAATGTGTGGGTCGGTAAATCACACCATGAATATTCGTTGAACCATCCCTGCCCTTGGCCACAAATGCTTCCGGCTTCTGCCAACCAGATGCTTCAAGCATCTTCATGTCAGCCTGCTCTACCACTGATATCAAGTCACCTGAAGAAGCATCTCTGAGTTCTGCAACAGGCGCTTGGTCGACTCGAGACCAGGTGTCGATGAGAAACCTTCCATCAGGGGAATATTGAGCCGAGTGATTCCCATTGCTTTGAGTCAATCTAACCAATCCCGTACCGTCAAAATTCACACGGCAATAGTGAATATAATACGGATCCTGCCCCTTAAAAATCCCACTTGCCTTAAACCAAATCTGTCTTTTCTCCTCGTCCACTCGATCTACCTGACGAACAACCCAATCCCCTCTGGTGATCTGATGCTTCATGAAGCCAGTTTCAGCATCGAACAAATAAAGATGATTCCATCCATCCCGCTCGGACATCCAAAGAATCTCCTGGCTGGACTCCATGTCCCGGTAGTGGTTTTTGTAGGCGTAGTCCAGAAATGTATCACTTTGCTCATCGATCAATGATTGGACGTTTCCAGTGCTGGCCTCTACCGCAATCACTCTCAAGACCTGATGCCCTCTTTCGTTGAAAAGAAACGTGAATCGCTGACTGTCCTTATCCCAGCGCATCTGATTAATGGACCATGGATTTGAGTATAATGTGTCATCCAATATCATTTCTTTGCGTGTGGATACATTGAACAATGCGGGTTTCTGAACGGGTATCCTGTCCCCTGGCTTGAGGTAGGTGTAGGAATGGAGCATGGGCTGCAATTGATCTTCAGGTGAGGACTCAACGATATGGACATGCCGCTCCACACCCGGTTCGTAACGCAGGGCAATGAGCCACTTTGAATCCGGAGACCAATACACACGAGAGCGCCCGACGGGAGGATCCTCCCTCTGATACTGCATCCCTACAAATCGTTCGCGATCAGCCGTGGGCTGATAGGAATTACCTGGATTACCGTCAAAGCTGAGCGGTGACACTTGACCAGACTCAAGGTCCTCAATCCAGAGATTGTGCTCCTTGACCGTTACCCTCCATTTTCCATTGGGAGAAACACCCGCTCGATCCTCTTCACGCTCGCGCCGGTTCCGTGGGCCTTCAAGATTGCGTCTTTCGGGCTTGACTGCTTCCACGGCATTTCCTTTGTTCCATTTGATCAAATGCGAGCGATATGGATTCCATAGCCAGGACACCCCTTGCCCCTTCAAGAGGATACGTCCTGAAGGGAAGCTCATATCAATGGATTGCACTGGCAATCGATCTGGTGAAATGTCGTTTCCAATCATCAAAGACATGGCTTGCGCGACAAGGTGATGGTCAAAGGCTTTTCGATTTGAGCCGTCTTCCGTATGAACCACTCGAAATTGATACTTTCCATCTTCCAGAGAACGTTTGTAGTGAAATTGTGCGCCTTGATCGAACCATTGAGGCTTGACCGAATCCTGCGTCACCTTGCCTCGAAAGGATTTCCCTATGGAAAGTGCCTCTTCCACCGATGGAGGAAGCCTGCTGCTATCAGGATTCGATTGAAGTTGAGCTTCAGGTTTGGCATGCACCGGTTCTTGACGATGATAAAACTTCCAGTCAGGACGATAATCAGTCGTGAGTGGCGTCTGCATCAAACTGGCCCGTATCATGTCGATTGGTATGGCATTTTCACGGAGGATTGCGTCGTGAAATGCTTTGGCTGTCATTTGATTGGATTCGACCAATTCACGATACATGGAGCGAATCTGCAGTCCACCCAACATGTAGGCGGCTTGATAAAGGGGTATGTAGCCTCCTTGAATGGATCGTCGAACCTCCGCGCTTGCATTGCGATGTTCGTGGCCCACATTTTTCACAAGAAATTCAATTGCCTCTTGAGCGCTCATGGTCCCCAGATGAAAACTAAGGGAGAAAATAATCCTGGCACATCGATGCGATCGCCAAAAAAGCATACCGATTCGATCTTCGGGAGAGTCATAAAATTCTAGATCCCAGAGAAGCATTTCCCAGTAAAGCGCCCAGCCCTCTACCAAAAACGGGGTTCGAAACAAAGCACGATGTGTCTGATAACGCTCAGCCATGTAGAGCTGCAAATGATGACCGGGGATCAGTTCATGATGAACTGTTGCTTTTGAGAAATGCACGTTGTTTCCACGCATGCTCATCAGTTTGTCCTCATGTTCCATGCTTTCTGTTGGAAAGGAAACGGAGATAACCTCACCTCCGGTGAAGTAGGGATTCACCTTTTGACGCTCCGCCGTCATCATACGCATGCGCCAGACCTCTTTCGCGAGAGGCGGGATTGATAACAAATCACGCTGTTCAAGGAAATCGACGGCCTCATGAGCCAGCCTTTTAATTAATTGCGTTTGCTCACCGGGGGGCACATATCTGGATTTCACAAAATCGTAAGCAGCCCGCCAATCGTCTCCGAAGCCCAGATCCCTTGCCGCTCGTTGACGCTCACGATCACACCAGGCAAATTCGGCGTGAGCAATTTCAAGCAATTCCTCCGGTGTATACGTTACCATCTCGTAATCCAAAGCATCCAAAAGGGCCTTTCGACCCACAGGATCCCCCAGCACAGGCGGATCTTGACCCTGCACAAAGCCTGCAACCTCATGACGAATAAAATCTGCATAATCTTCCAATGCCTTGACGGTTGCCTCATGGGGGGATCGAACCCACCAGATAAAAGAAGGATGATAGCCGGCATAAAACTGATACCATTCCTCAAGCATCTTGCTGTAAAGATCGATCGTCTGAGCAACCCTCCCCCCCAACACTGGGGTGAGTGAAGAATCTGATAGCTCCAATGAGGATCGAACCTTCTGGTGGGATTGAGTCACCTGTAATTTCAAAGCATGCATCACTGTTGCCGTTTCTTCTGCTTCGATGGGTTCTACTCGCTGACGCGCCTCAGCCAACTCGAGTATGGATGCACCAAATGGCAACCACTCCTTGATTTCAGCATATCGTGCCCGTGCTTGGTCAAGTTGCCGTGATGCAAATTTCAATTGATTCCGCAGCAGTATATAATCGATACGTTCTTGCTGAGCTAGTTGCTGAAATTCAGTCGCAAGAAGAGAAGTTGAGTATTCCTGAATCAATTCCTGTAATCGATCATGACGTGTCTCTGACATCGCCCAGGGATGATACCGTTTGAGCACTTTGACATCTTTGGTGAAGGCCTCAATCAAACCACGGACGGGAGGCAGGGAAGAATCAACATCCACTGAAAATGCTTTGTCCGCTGGAGTGAATAGCGGCAACAAACAACAACCCGAGAGGCATAAACCAAGACGAATCAACCTACCTGCTTGGGGAAGAGAAAAGGAACGCATATACACAAAATAACTCAGAGCCAAAGAGTTGAGAAGTCCGTTTTTATAAGCTCGACAGGTAAGCAATCGTAAGTTAATATGATTCCATATAGTATTGAAAAACATTGTAGCAATTCTGATATGAAAGTAATCAATCAAAAGATGGGAAAGCTCAGGTCCAAAAAGGGATTTACCCTCATTGAGCTTCTGGTGGTAATCGCCATCATTGCAATACTCGCCGGCATGTTGTTGCCAGCTTTGAGCAAGGCCAAAACAAAAGCTCAGGGCATCAGTTGCATGAACAACCTCAAGCAGCTTGGTCTCGCTTGGTTTATGTATGCGGGTGACAATGAAGGAGGTCTTGTCTCATCACTTGGAACCGTTAACAGAAGACCGGCATGGATCGAAGGCAGTCTCAACTACAATGGTGGCAACCGTGCAAACTGGGATGTCACCATGCACATTGAGAAAGGCCCTCTTTTCACCTACGCGGGAAGCAGTGCAAAAATCTTCAAGTGCCCGTCGGACAAGGCAAATGTCAAGGTTGGAGGCGAAATTCGCCCAAGGGTACGCAGTAACTCGATGAGTCAGGCTTTTGACAACGGAAGCTGGCTACCCGGTTCCATGTATCGAACCTTTGGCAAGGAATCCGACCTGATTGATCCAGGTCCATCGATGACCTGGATATTGATTGACGAGCATCCCGGTAGTATCAACGACGCCGCCTTCGCGGTCCAAATGCAGCAGGCTAGTACGTTGAGCCAGGCGAGAATCATCGATTTCCCCGCCAGCTACCACAACGGAGCGTGCGGATTAGCTTTTGCCGATGGCCACTCGGAAATCAAAAAGTGGGTTGACAATCGTACTGTTGAACCAGCTAATTTTGGCAAACAACTTCCAGCTTTAAATGTGGCCTCACCCAATAACAGGGACGTTTTGTGGATGTCAGAGCGCACATCATCCTTGAAGCCTGGTAGAACCCGGTAATTTCCAAAACATTTGAATCTAATTGCCTGGGGAGCGTGAGCTTCTCAGGTTTTTTTTTGCCCACTGAAATGCCGTATAAGTCATTCCAGTAAAACGATGTTCCATATCGTAGTAGTATTGCTCACGGTGAGGAGTCATCCTGCAATAAAATGCTGCATGGCAGGCAGTTTCATTGCCGCAAGGGATTCCTTGCTAACCAAAATCAAATCACTTTCTGGAGGACTGTTGCCTATTGCTCGAGGAGAAGCCGCATTGCCTGACCAAAAGCGGTGCCTGTCTGAGCGAAGAACCATGGACTACCAAGATAGTGGTACGGGCGGTCATCGCCAAATTGTCGCCACTTATCCACATCTTTTTTCCAGCTCCCCGGGCCGTAGTAAATGGCATCAGCGTCCATGTCCCAAAATGGTGCAGTGCGTATGCAAACAACCGTCCCCTCGAAACCACTGACTTGCGCTGCATCCCATTGAGCTTTACGTATGATCGCGTGATTGTCTGGATTGCCATCTTTGTCAGTCGGATAAGCCCCTTTTTTATCGCCATCGTGTCCATTTTGGCCAATCACAACAGGTAAATCAGGAACATTGAGATCCTTTCGAATGTCCCGTATGAGCGCAGTAAGATTGGATTCATATCCCTTACGATAGTTTTCGTCGAAAAGATCGTTCCAGCCCTGAAACCAAACCATTCCTTTTATTTCGTAACCTTGCTCCTGATAGTCCGGATGATTTTTTTGCAGTTGTGACAATGACTGCTTAATTTCATCAATCATCAAGTCGTAAAAAACACCGTAGGTATCGAGTATTTCCTGCACCGTTTTCTTCTCGCGAACAGCCAAAGCCTTGATTTTCTTATTTGTGTTACGGAGACTGGGGGGAAGAAATTCCCGACCAAGAGCTTTCCCACCCCATGCTGTTTTAATCAGTAGAACGGGCTCTTCAAACAAATCTCCCATCACTTGACCAAAGTTGAATTCAGGACCGAAACAGTCTCGGTTTGGACTATACCCAACTTTTAAATTCCCATGTTGCTCATGAAAATCCACCCACACATCCTTTCGCTCAGCCCAGGCATACTCAGGTTGCCGAGAGTTTTCAGCCAAGGATGAGTGCAGCGTTTTCAAAAATGCTTCATCATCCCCGTCTTTAATGAAACGCAGGTATCGTTCACGGTATTTTGCTTGTCCTAACTGCCATGATAGCGGCCTGGGAAAACCCTTGCCTTCCATGTTGGATTGGCCGGCAAGGATAAAAACCTGAACCGGACCATTGGGTTCCCCTGTTACCTGCTCAAGGGAGCAAAGACCAAGAAATACAAAAATTGAGTTAAAGAACAAAGAGGCCCCTAATTTTTTCGCAACATGCATGGTCTGGATTATTTTTAAGTTGTGAGGGTAATACAACAAGACACTTATTTTCTCTGTTCAGGGGGTCGGGCGCCTGAAAGCCGCAGATTTTGTTCGCGACGCATTTTGAATTGCCGTGAAAGTTGAATCGCTTTTTCCCGATCATCTGAATCATAATCCCAGAATTCCTGGACAACTTTTTCACATTCAGGATGGTGGCTTCCATCATCCCCCACATGTTGTCTCAAGGTGACAAATTGCTTTTTCAAGTCATCTCGAATCTGGCGGTAGGCCGGGTGATCATAGACATTGCTGAGTTCGCTCGGATCCTTCTCCAAATCATACAGCTCCCACGCCGGTGGCGTTTGATTGCCGCCTTTGTAATCGCATCCATAGAAAAAAATCAGTTTATGTTTTTTCGTGCGCATGGCCATTTCACCCGGATTGTCATGATGGGCCATGTGCATCCAATAACGATAGTAGGCAGCCTTTTTCCATCCTTGTGGCTCTTCCCCCCCACTTTCGCATATCGTCTTAAAGGAATGTCCCTGCATGGTTGCAGGCAACTCCATGCCGGCGAAATCCAGCATCATGGCTGGAAAGTCGACATTTTCGATGATGGCATCACTGCGCTTACCAGCAGGAATGGATTTCGGATATCTTACGATGAGCGGCATGCGCATGGACGGATCATAGGCCCAGCGTTTGTCCTGATAATCATTCTCTCCCAGCCAAAAACCTTGATCTCCGGTGTAGATAATGACGGTATTATCATAGAGTCCTTCAGCTTTGAGGTAATCAAACAGGCGACGAAGATTGTCATCCACACCTTTCACACAACGCAGATATTTTTTAAGGTACGCCTGATAGGCGAGTCGCGTTGTTTCACGCTCACTCATCGTTTCTACATTGTAATTCAATGGAAATTCCTCTGGAAACCTCTTGTTCAAATCAACCGCATAGGAGCGACGAGGATTGCGTTTACCAATGGAAGTCCCCATGTGAGGCATCAACTCATCCTCATGACCGCGCGTGGCAAGAGAGCCGAAGGATGCAGGTACATCATAAAGTGTCTCCGGTTCGGGGATTTCAACATCGGCCAGATAAGATTGGTATCGTTCGGCGTTTTCAAAGAAATCATGCGGTGCCTTGAATTGATGACAGACAAAAAACGGTGTGTCTGGATCACGCTCATTCTTGAACCAGTCAAGCGTGGAATCCGTGATCGCATCTGAAGAGTGTTGCCCTTCATGGACCACCACATTTTTGGGCCACGATTCCGCCCCCTTCACTCTGAATTCAGGATCGTTATATTTACCCTGGCGAGGGAGGACCTTATAGTAGTCAAAATTCGGTTCCAGCTTCAGGTGCCACTTGCCGATGACCGCTGTCTGGTATCCTGCTTTCTTCATTAGAACAGGCAATGTCTGACGTGCTGGTTTGATATGGCCACCCAGATCAAATACCCCATTCACGTGAGGATATTGACCCGTCATGATACACGCCCGGCTTGGAGTGCAAATAGCATTGACGCAAAAAGCGTTCTCAAAAACAATCCCCTCTTCAGCCAGAGAGTCTATGGTTGGTGTGGGATTGAGATCCTTTAATACTGTCGCATACGTTCCTATCGCTTGTGCGGTATGATCGTCAGACATGATGAACAGGATATTGGGAGAGGATACCCTGCCATGAACCTGGCTCATCAGCCCGATGAATGAGAAGACCAGTATGAATAGATATTTCATCATCTGATTTTGCAATGCGAACATTTGCACGGCATGTTCGGTCACCACGGAGAACTTACCCTAGAAAGAGTGGCTTGAGGTGGCGCTCATAAATATTTTCTGTTACATTTTTCCCTACAATCTCCTCATTCGCCTTCAGCAAATTCAAATATCGATCACCCGTCTGGGCTGCCACCTTGAATGAAATGTGAATCAGTTGACGCACATTATCATTGAAATCGGGATGGCCTTGTATGTGTCTCATGGCATTTGCCAACTGTTCCCCTGTCCAGGCATTGACTGTCTCAATCGAAGGAAGTCTGGATCGATCGATATCAATCACCGAAGCATAGGGTTCACAAAGTGAGTCGACATTTTCCAATGCATATCCGTAGATTTCCTTGGCAAGCAACAAACCATCGCCTCCTGCTTCGGATAACCCGATCATCTCTTCCAGCCAAGTTGTTCCTGCTGTTTTCAAATGGACCCCGGCTCCTGTCTTCTGGAGTGCTTTGCGAATGATGGGGTAGAGACTGAACTTGTCACTTCCACTATGTACACTCAATTTCAAGTTTTCAGGAAGGCCATACTTTTCTATAGCAAAAGCGATGACTGCAAGATCATCATTAAATTCCTTTTCGAATTGTGCAAGATCTCCCACGTAATCCACCCCTTTGTTGAAACGACCGGTAAACTTCGGAGCGATGGTTTGAGCCGGAATACCTTCATCAGCAATGGCCGCAAGAATGATCAACAATTCAGGAGGGGTTTGCGGGGCATCCGTCTCATCCATGGAGATCTCAGCAATAAAATCATCGGCTTTGCGCTTGTCCAGAATGTAGCGATAGACATTACCGGCTTCCCTGACCGCAAGCAGGTATTGTTTGGCGACACACTGCACTTCTTCCCGACTGATATCAAGCGGCTCATCCACACCCTCAATCGCAATGGAACCCACTAGCTCCGGATGCCGTTCTATGAAACTTTCGACGGTCTCTGCTGAAGTTTCCTGACCAATGAAGTCGGCAACATCAATGGTGAAAAAGTCAGAATGCGGAAGAAATCGGTCCACGGTTTTGATTCCGATGTGATCCGCATCGACATGCCAGCCTTTTTCCCAGCCAAGAGAAGATACCGCTTGCTCGGCTGCGTCCATTACTGAAGCAGGCTCGGAGCCAATAAAGCTGTGCTCACGATTGGACTTATTCCACACAGGCGCAACCTCCACGCCTTCGTTTAATAATAACTGGCATGCGTTCAATTGTGCTTTTGCCTGATGAGCAAAGCGATCTCCAACACCAATGGAATACTTTTCTAACTTCAACATAAATTTAAAATAGTTTACCAGGCTTTTTGAAGATGTCACCACTCAAAGAAAAAGAGAGCGTGCGCGCACAAAACAAAACACCTTGCCATTTGAAAGGAACATCAAATGACAAGGTGTGAAAAATAACAAGTTTTTGTGACGCTATGCAGCCCTGAATCTCGATCCCCCTCTGCGGTCATTGTTCGTATTCCGCCAAGATCTTGGGCCTGATTTAGGGCGTCTTCCTCCTGAACGAGTGTTACTCGAATTGCCAGCTTTGGCTTTATTTGAGGGTGCCGGCCGAGCTGCGATTGGACAATGAAAAGGGTGGTCGTGATCAGCATCAATGGACTTTCGAATCATTCGCTCAATTCCCATCAGCAGTCCCCGCTCATCTGCAGAACAGAACGACAGAGCTGCTCCGTCTTTCTCTGCCCTGGCTGTTCTCCCAATACGATGGACATAGGTCTCGGGCTCTTTGGGCAATTGGTAGTTAATCACATGCGTGATTCCATCGACATCAATACCTCTCGCGGCTACGTCGGTAGCCACCAATACCCGCAACCTTCCAGACCTGAAACTATCCAGTGCTTTCATCCGAGCCGATTGACTCTTATTGCCGTGAATAGCGGACGATCGCACTCCTGACTTGCCGAGTTTCTCAGCCAATTTATTAGCTGTGTGTTTCATTTGAGTGAAAATAATCACTTTCTTGGTCTCACGTTCTTCCAATATGGATAATAACAGTGAATATTTCTTTTTGTTATCAACAAAAAAGACCTTTTGATTAATCCTGTCTACCGTCGGCTCCTTTGGAGCGATAGCAACCGAAACCGGATTTGAGAGCAACTCTTCAGAGAGTTTTTGAATCTCCCTGGAAATGGTCGCGGAGAAAAAGAGGGATTGGCGCTTCTTTGGCAGCAATGCCATGATGCGCCTGATGTCATGAATGAAACCCATATCGAGCATGCGATCCGCTTCATCGAGGACCAGCGCTTCAATGGTATCCAGCCGAATGACTCCCTGGCCAACAAGGTCCATCAGTCGACCTGGAGTCGCTACTAAAAAGTCAACGCCTCTGCGCATGTCTTTCTCCTGAGGACGCTGACTTACCCCTCCGTAAACAACCGTGTCTCGGATACTGAGATAAGCACCGTAAGTCTGAATACTTTCCCTGATTTGAATCGCCAGTTCTCGGGTAGGCGCCAGAATAAGCACGCGTGCATTCTTGCTGCGATAAGGTTTGGGGTGACTGGCAACGTATTGAAGCAACGGCAAGGTAAAGGCTGCAGTTTTCCCTGTGCCAGTTTGCGCGCTTCCCAGTAGATCGCAACCGTCGAGCAGCGGGGGAATGCATTGGCGCTGAATCTCAGTAGGTTTTGTGTAAGCTTGTTTTTCCAATGCTCGCTTGATTTCGGGCAATAACATCCCAAAAACAGGATCTGCATTTTTCAATGTGTCCACTTCAGGGGCATCCGATGTTTCTGTTGATGTATCAGGATTGTTTGAACCTGGTGTCTCGAACGTGGTTTGACTGGAGGGACGGATGTGATTCCGTTCCCCATTATTGTATGATCTCATGTATATATTAGGGTCCGGTGAACAACATTCTTCTCCACCCACCGGACTCTGAGGAAAATGTGCTGTCAATTAATTGCAGCAATAAATCAGGGGCGCTAAGCTCCAGATAGTGCAGGGAATGAACGAGGAATTTGAAACGAGCAATTCTCTGCGGGTGAAAATAGATAGGGGGCGCAACTAAGTAACGCAAGCCTAAAAATTTATTTTATTATGGAATGGAGATTTAAACGGGCTGCATCGTTTCAGATTGAAAAACACACAGCGCCATTAGTTGGATATTGAATTGGGATTTTTTTGCCCCATTTTCTTCAGGGCATTGGCGAGATTTTGCTTGTTACGCTCTCGACCATGCTCCCCTCCATGCAGTAGAGCTTTCTCAAAATGATGGACCGCAGACTCAATTTCTCCATTGTCTTCGAGTAGTCCTCCTAAATTGCAATGTGCGTCAGAGTGCGACGGATCCAGGCGCAAGGCATGACGGTAATGCATCATCGCCTCGTCCAATTTGTCCGCCAGAAAAGCTGCCAAGCCTGCTTGAAATTGTCCGTTGGAAGATTTGGAATTTAACTCAACCGATTTCTTACTGGCAGCATAAGCCTCTTGACGCTTGCCCGCCCACCCCAGAACTTTTGCCAGATTCATCATGGCAAAGGCGTGCTCCGCCCTGTCCACCCCATCCATGACCGACTGGGTCACCTGCGCGACAAGGAGATCTTCCTGCTTCAGATTGATCCAGTTATTTCGGTCCATGGTCTCAAGGAGTTCAAGAGCGAGCAGGCGATGTGATTCTATGGTGGGATGTACGTGATCAAGAAAGACGTCTGATCCCGGAATTCCATTTCTGGATAATCCTGACTGTAAAGCCACAAAGTTTACCAGGGGAACTTCCGTGTCTGAGACCACATCAGCTAGAATCGATTGAACCGGGCTCAAGGCTCTGAGGGGACATACGTCTTCATCCCGGGCACGCTTGTATGATTTTACAGCCTCATCCATTTTTCCAATGGCTTCAAATATACGCCCCTTTACAAAATGCAGTGATGCAGGGAGCGCATCAATCGCTTCCGCTGCAGCGATTGATTGTAGCGCCAATTCGGCATTTTGCTCAGCATAAGCCTGACGCGCCTGATCGTAGTATTGTTTCCATGACTTCCGTTGTTCGAGTGAGAGCTTCTCATTGAAGTCACTTTTGAACGGTGAGACATCTCTCAAGTTGTCTGAAGGGGTGATCAGCATGACATGCGCTCCCACCGATTCGGCCATATCGACCATTCTGAGGAGATTGAACCGGTAGTGCTCCATCGCACGTGCTTGAGCTTCTTTGTCTCTTGTGTAAACATTAGGCCCAACCGAGTTGTCCAAGAGCGCATCTACTTCCCCCTTGAGTAACCTGGAGGCTTTGGCATCTTCCTTTCCTGCTGAAGTCAGCGGCGAAACGGTTTTTTTGATCAGGCTTGCCGACCTGAAATTTCTTGCCAACCGGGTTAAACCTTTCAGTGACCTTGGGACCTTGGGTACCTTGCTGTAGATGCGTTCTTCAAGGAATTCGTTATGCCCGGTATAAATGACAAAAATATCGGGTGCATATTGAATCAACTCTTCCATTAATTTGGCCACCCGATAACTTGCGTAACTGACGCCTCCCGCATTGATCACTTCAAATTTCTGATCAGGCGCTAATTCCCCTAGATAAGCCCTCATCCAACCGTTAAAAGAAGTATCGTCCTTGTAAGGTCGCCCGAAGGTCGTGGAACCTCCCATGGAAAAAATACGGATGATTCCCTTCTCCTTGATCAAAGGAAATTTTTGATCGTTGAACAACTGAAGGCGGTTTTTTGCGGTTTGGAGATATACCTTTCCTTCCGTGGATCGAGTTTCGACAAACAGACTTGAGGTCGATTCAAAGCCGACGTAGGGGTCTGGCAAATAAGATTCGGGCTGAATACCAATCAAGGCAAGTCCTGCTTCGAGCAAACCCAAAGCGAGTGCAACAGCTGTCAAGGAAAACAAAACACGCTTGAATACACTCAAGGAACCTTTGCTGGGCTGACCGGATGGAAGCTCTTGTTGATTCATTTTGTGATTGAAACATTATCAAAATACCTCGAAATCACCAAAAAAAACATATGGGGTCAGTCCCAACTATTGGTACTTTTGATTGTTTCATATTTCAACATCCCGTTTCCATCTCCGATAGAGCCCCCAGCATGGAAAAATCTTTGCAGAAACCCCTGCCTCATCTTTTTGAGATCGTTTGGAAGTATTTTATCGTTCCCTACCTTGCAAACCCGAAAGCAGAGTGACATGCTTCTTCTGACGAAATCATGCAATTGAAACCAGAACAACTCGATTTGATCGGAAACGAAGTAGCGATCAAGTGGAACGATGGATCAGAAAACTTTTTCAACATGGAACAACTCAGGGCCGCTTCTCCCAGTGCAGAAAATAAAGGAGAGCCTGATCTTTTTGGAAACATCCACGGAGCGTCAAGTCAAACTGAGTTCCCTGGAGTGAAGGTCATTGGCTGGACCCCGATTGGCGGCTACGCCATTAGATTTGATTTTAGTGACGGACACCGCACAGGTTTATACAGTTTCGACTACCTGAAGCGGCTCGCGAAAAATGGAGGCAACTGAAAATTAAATCTTTGTCACTTTTCAAGCTTGGTCCTTTACCGCGACACACCCACCTTGATCCGGAAAAACCCAATCAAAGCTTATCCCGATACCGCTGCGCTATAGGTACGCGGCGCCCCATACCAAAAGCCCGCGTGGTCACTTTCAGTCCTGGCGCAGATTGCCGACGCTTGTATTCGTTCATATCAATGAGCCTGATGATCCTGGTAACAATGGCTTGATCATACCCCATTGAAACTATCTCGCCGGCAGAGCGGTGATCAACCACGTAAGCCTGAAGGATCGCATCAAGGATCTCGTAATCCGGCAGGCTATCCTGGTCTTTCTGGTCTGGACGTAATTCAGCAGAAGGTGGTTTTGTCAGCGTGCTCACGGGAATGACAACCTGGTGACGGTTAACCCATTCAGAAAGTCGATAAACCATGGTTTTGGGTAAGTCACTCAGCACTGCCAAGCCTCCGCACATGTCACCGTACAAGGTGCAGTAACCTACTGCCAATTCACTTTTATTTCCCGTCGTCAGTAGCAGCGAACCAAATTTATTGGACATTCCCATCAGTATCACGCCTCGGAGTCTCGCCTGCATATTTTCCTCAGCCACACCATCTTTCAACCCAAGGAAGACGGGACTCAAGGATTGTTTGATCGATTCAAAGCCTGATTGAATGGGAATTTCATCATATTGGATACCTAGGTGAACGGCCAATTCTCTTGCATCGTCCTTACTGCCTTGAGATGAAAATTCGGAAGGCATGGCAACACCTCTTACGTTTGAAGCGCCCAATGCATCCACGGCAATCACCGCCGTCAAAGCTGAATCAATCCCACCAGACAAACCCAGAAGCACAGATTTAAAACCACACTTCTCCACATAATCTTTCACTCCCAGACTGAGTGCCTTGAAGATTTTTTCCTCATCTATCAGTGCATGATTCTTTTTTGCTTCGAGAGTGAAAACCGTGGGATTGACAATTAAATTCTGCGATTGAAACAATTTACCTTCAAGTTTGATATCTCCCTCAGCACCCACCACGAGAGAACCGCCATCAAACACCAATTCATCGTTGCCACCTACCATATTACAGTAAAGCAATGGGGTCCCAAGACGTTTTGCCTGACTTGAAAGCAAGGATTGACGCACTCGATTTTTTCCGAGGAACCATGGGGAAGCGGATACGTTGATCAAAAAGTCACAACCTTTTCTGGCAAGTTGCTCCAGTGGATTGGTCATGTAACGACCCGGAACCCCAAATTCCTCATCATTCCATGCATCTTCACATATTGTTACGCCCAGAGTGTGCTTTTTGAATACAATAGGCTCATTGGCAAGTGCGGGTTCAAAATATCGTTCCTCATCAAAAACATCATAAGTAGGTAGTAATGTTTTATGTCGGATGTCTTTTATGTTGCCTTCATGCAACAAGGCCACTGAATTGTATAATTCACGCCCTTCACCGGAGTCGTTGCGGGAAACAAAACCTACCAGCAATCCGGTCCCCGACGTTTGAGCAGCCAATCGCTGCAGTGCTGCGAGATTCTCATCGACAAATTTTGGCTTCAGAAGCAAATCCCGGGGAGGATAACCTGTGAGCATTAATTCAGGACAAACGACCAGATCAGCCCCTTCTTGAACACCCTCATGGTAAGCATCCAGTATTAATTGTGCATTGCCACCGATGTCGCCTACCGTGGCATTCAGTTGAGCTAGAAGAAAATTCATGGACTGTCCGGAACCCTTATCAAAAAAGAATCGATCAACGACCAAAGAAGGTTTTTGCCAAGGGCCCTCTCTCGGTGACAATACGTGTCCCGACATGGATGCCGTTTTTTTCAAACCAACCTTGATTCATTTCCAGCACAAATTGAATGTTGTCTTTTTTGGATGGTATGCCCGCCTGATTGTGCGGCTCCATCTTATGAATCTCCAAAATCTTACCTTCGGAATCTATATACGCTCCTGACAGTGGGACAATCGTGTTCTTCATGTAGAAAGATGTCTGGTGCGGACGTCCAAACACAAACAACATACCTTCGTTTTCACCCATGGATTCTCGAAACATCATCCCTGTGGCAATTTCCGTGATGGTTTTGGCTACTTCAGCTATGACAGTTTTGTCAGCAATATATAGCTTGAGGGTTGTCAGCTTTGATTGCGCGCGGTCCATATGGAGTACGCGTTCTGACGGTTCTGCCGCAGAGTCATCCGGGGCCGCGGTAGTCACTAGAGTCCCCTGACCACAGCCGGCAGCTGAAAAGACAATTAATAACCAGAAAAAATAATACCACTTTCGAGTTTTCATGTGCTGGTCCATTCATCTACGAAAACTTATATTTGTCAATTGCGGTGTGGCGCTGATTTGCAGTCATTCCTGACGTCAATCATCCATCCCAACAGAGAAGTGAAGGCTTTAAAAATGATTTACATGAAGATACGTTATACTACCCTTGGTTTGTGAGTGCGTATAAGATTTTAAGAGGGATCCACAATGAGCAGTGAAGGCCGTTCCTATTTAAAATACATGGCAATTGGATTCTTTGGGGCATTCCTTGTTTTAATTGTGATCGGCTTGGCAATTGTCTTTGGCGGCAAATACGCATTGGACTATGCCATGGGACAATTCGCTGATGAAAATCCTACGGCTTTTTCGGAGTCGACCTTGAGTCCTGAAGAGTCCGCAATTCTGGGAAAAAAGTTTAATTCTTTTTTCAACGGAGAAGGAGGCGACCTTACCAAAAAGTCGCTTGCAATGAATAGTGACGAAATCAACCATCTCGTAGCCAATGACCCTGAATTCTCGAATATTAAGGACAAGGTTCGCTTTACGATTGAGGGTAGTCAAATGAAGACCCAGTTAAGCTTGCCGATGGATGATTTCAAAAAAATGTACCCTGACGTTCCTCAGGGAATGTTGCAGGGAAAATATATCAACACAGACGCTGTCATTGAATTCCGCTCCTCGGGTAAGTCAGTGGGTGCTTATGTAAAAAGCATGACTATCAAAAACAAACAAGTACCCGCAAGCCTCCTGTCCAATATTCAAGATCGCAACTTACTCGAATCTGGCCCATTGGCAAATCGGTTCAAAAAAATAGGAGATATCAAAATCCAAAACGGGAACATCATTTTCACAAAACCCGGCAGCATCACCAATTAGGGGATGAAAATAGGAGCCTAGCTGTTTCGACCTTGCTGCATACTCATTCATTCGGTAGGTAAGGTTTCTAAACATGTCTTGCAATCAGCCCATTCCCCTCCAGAGAATCTCCTGCCGCCTGTCGTTGAGGCAACGGCCTGAATTAGCTTTATTGTATGCAATGGTTCAAAAAGGTGGCCTTGTAGTCGGCTGAGTCGATTAGCCATGGGGCCAAAAATTCCGTTTGTTCCCTCAATCTGAATCATAAGCATTGCCTGCTCACAAAACCATTTTCACATGAGCCGCTCACACTTCAACGGCAAAAAGAGATTGCATTGATTTGCAGGAAAACCATAAATTACTTTGCTTACCCAGTCTACTTGGAATTCAGCGACATCATGAATAACAAAAATAGCCACTCAAAATTAGGATGCCTGGGTTTTGGCTGTCTAGGAGTCATATGCGCCCTCATCCTGACTGGTGTATTGTTCTTTTTTGGTGCAAAGCTGGCCGCAAACTACGCCGTAAAAGGGATGACCGATGACCAGCCAGCCTATTATGAACCAAGCAGTCTCAGCGATGATGAAATCGCAAGGCTTCTTAATGATTTCGAAAAATTTCTCACAAGGGCCGAACTGGGGATTCCCACAGAACCATTCGAACTGGAAACGCCTGAGCTCAATACTTTGTTAGAGCACTCATCTCAATTTACCAGCGTCAAAGAAATGATCCGCTTCAACATAGAAAATAACGTTCTAAGTGGTATTGCCAGCATACCGACGGCACTTTTGAAAGAGATCCATCCAGTTTTAGAGGAAATTGATGCTCTGGGTGGCAGATACCTGATTACAGATGTGAGAGTCACTGCCAAGATCAGTGGAGGAAAATTGGGACTGTACCTCAAGGAGATGACGGTTAAGGGCAAAAACCTACCATCCTATATAAAGCCAAAACTCATCGACCAAAACGTGCTTCGTGAGGACGTATTCGGCAGCGAATTCGCGTCCGTGTTCAAACATATTCGCTCATTCACCGTGCAAGAGAGTAAAGTTATTCTGATAGGTTCAGGCGGAACGATAGATGAGCTCATGAATAGCCGGAAATAGTAGATTACTGTCCATCGGCTAGGATTCCGAAGTAGAAAACATGCGATTGCAGCATTCCCATCTGAAGCCACTCACTGGCACTCAATGCCCTCTCAGGAATTTCGATCTCAACGTCGCCCCGAGGCTGTGAAAGATAGCACCATTTTCCCGGCAGCTGGCTCCACTGCTTCAATATGGGATGACAAAATACTTCCGCTGAGCATGGATCCCCTGATACATCCCGAACAAATCCTAGCGCATCTTCGCAAAATCCGATGGTCAGCTTCCATCTTGAATCAGCAGCCAAAACAAGTGCGCACCGCATCCCCTCCAACGATGTTTCATCGTTTCTCGGATCTCCTGAAATGACAACAAGGCATCGGGGAATCGGATCAGGTCGGTGATCTGTTGAAGTATGCTGACTCATTGTAAATGTTAATTAAATAAAAACATCCTATTTGAATGCAGCATTATATCTGACATCATTGTCAAACCAGATGGGACCATCGAATCCGGGCATTCGATCCCTCTTTTATCCAAAGCAAGAGCACACACACAAACCTTGGCTCCAAGTTTTTGAAGGGATTGAAAACTGTTTCCCCTGAGATCTTCGACAGCAGCATCCAGTAAGTATACGTACACAGCTGCCCCTGAATCCAGCGCTTCACGTATCAGTGATATCCCTCTCTTGAAAGCATTGGAATCAGGAGGAGACTTGATCACAAAGCCAATGGATTCCTCATTATTGAACTTCGTTTCTATAATGGTGTGGGGCATGACCTGAATGATTGCTTACCTTGAAAATGATGAGTCACTTACCAAACGAACTGCTCGCAACCAGGGCCGCCCAATCCGTTTTTGATAGGCTACGAATATAATCAAATAAATACTGCTGTGCAAATCCGGCATTGTTACCGAAATAGCCGTCAACAAACTGGCGCATCTCGCGGTGTGAAACTTTCTTGCCGCCTAAATAATAGTCCTGCAGCACTCTCTGAACCCAAACATCAATAGGGAATGCACGTGAAAAACCATAAGCAAAAAGTAACACACAATCTGCTATCTTTGGGCCTACTCCAGGCAACGACGTCAGGCTCTCCCTTGCTTCGTCCAGAGAAAGTAATCTCACCGCTTCAAGATCGAAACGCCCTGATTCAATTTCCTGTGCGCATCGGTAGATATACTTGGCCCTGAAACCAGCTTTACATTTCCTTACCGCCGACTCCCCTGCTCTTACAATGTCTTGTGGCTCAGGAAAGGTGTAGACACTTCGGTTAGTGTCTCGAGATGGAATGGAGGCTCCCAATTGAAAGGACATCAGTCGGACAATTTCTTTGATTTGAGTGATCTGCTTGGTTGATGAAAGGATGAATGAAGCCAGACAAAGCCAAGGATCCTGTCTGAGCAATCTCAACCCCAAACAACGATCAAGCGCTTTTTCCGTTAAGGAATCCTTTGGAAACGTGTGAAGGACGGATGAAACATCAATGTGACACTGAAAATAATCAGCAACTTGAGAGAGAGCATCCGTTTCTATTGAGTTTGTCTCGAAGACTATCTCAGAAGAAGAGACTTGCTTCACTTCTACATAAAAACCACGCCAAGCCGTTTCCCAGGAACTTTCGCCGGATGGGAACCAGTGAAAAGCCTGCCCGGACTCAATCGTTCTTTTCAGATCATATGAATCTTCGAATTGGACCCGTCGCTGCGTAATCACCTTCAGTAAGTAATGATCGAACGGATTGGAGTCTTCCCAAGTAGATGCCGCCCCTTCAAGAATTCCAATTCGATCAAAAAGGCTGCCTCAACCAAGTGAACTTCCAATTTGCTTAGAAGATTCAATGCAGCGGCGGCGGTTCCACCTGTGGCCAGTAAATCGTCAACCAACAGCGTTCGACTCCCTTTTGCGATCGCATCGGTATGGATGGCTAAAGTGTTCGATCCGTATTCCAGATCATAACTTTCTTCGTGCGTATCAGAAGGCAACTTGCCCTGCTTTCGCACAGGAACAAATCCGGCCTTCAAATGTAAGGCGGCCGCAGCTGCAAAGATAAAGCCTCGCGCATCCACACCAACCACAACATCAATATCACCGGGTTGGAAAGGTGCTGTCAAATGTTCAATGGCACCTTGAAAGAGCCTTGGGGAAGCAAGAACGGGTGTGATATCTTTGAACTGTATTCCGGGCTTCGGGAAATCAGTTACGTTACGAATACACTCCGTTAGATCTTGAATTGAAACGCTCATGGATGAGGTGATCTCAGGTTACTTTTGAACAGATTCAAGGTGTTCAATCATCTTACGCATTTTGGAAAGCGCCAGATTTTGAATCTGCCTCACGCGTTCCCGAGTCACGCCAAAATGCTCCCCAACTTCCTCAAGGGTACGTTCTAATCCACCATCCAGTCCGAACCGATACTCCAGAATAGTGGCTTCGCGATGGGGCAGGGTCTTGACCAGATCATGCAACATGTCAGTGACCGTTTTGTCTTCGAGGTGCTTGTAGGGATTCTGCGCCTTTTCATCACTGATAATTTCAGCAAATGTGCTGTGATCATCACCAATGGGAGAATCCAGCGAAGCGGGGCGAATAGCGGCTCTTCGCAGCCTGGCAACGCGCGCAGGATCCATCTCCAATTCTTCAGCCAGCTCTTCATCGGTAGGTTCCCTGCCGATGGCTTCCTGAAGTTTCAATGCCGTTCGCTTGAGTTTTGATATCTTGTCAACCAAGTGAACTGGCAGTCGAATCGTTTTCGCCTGATTGGCAAGTGATCGTTTGATCGATTGCTTGATCCACCAAGCGCTGTACGTGGACAACTTGCTTCCTTTGGTCGGATCAAATCTTTCAACCGCCTTCATCAGACCAATGTTGCCTTCATTGATTAAATCCAACAAAGGCAAGCCAAGACCTTCGTAGTCATGAGCTATTTTAACCACTAGCCTGAGATTTGCCTTGATCATTTGATCACGAGCTTCGGCATCTCCTTTTTGAATACGCAGGGCAAGTTCAATTTCCTCATGAGGTTTGAGTAATGCGACTTGTCCGATTTCTCTCAAGTAGAGCTTGAATGCGGTGTCGCCATCATAACGCTCCCGCGAGCGAGACGTGGATTCTTCGGTAGCAGATGAGTCTCGAGGAACGGAGGTTTTTTGAAAATTATCCTTATCGTCTCCAACCTCAATCTCAGAAAATTCTTCTTCAGCATCCTCTCTGAATGCTGAGGTGACATCTGTCTCGTCACTCAGTACGGCATGATCCTGATCTAGAGAAGCATTGTCCTCTTGATCTTGGGAACAGGGATCGGAGATGGGTTTACCAGTTGACATCAGTGATTCGTGTATCGTTAAGAAATTTGTATCTTCGTTCAAGTAAATAAACCTACTAAAAGCTAGCGACAAAATGCTTCGAAGCTGCCCCCCAGAAGATTGTTCACATCGCGTTGGATGGCTTGATCTGTCAGGGACCAACCTGTTTGAGTCAGGTGAGTATATTTGTCCGTCAATACATCGGTCATGATCTGGCGAGAATGATCCCATTTGTAAATAACTTGATCCAATACACGTGCGTCGGAGTGCTGAGCGGTAAAGCTCGTTCCCAGAAGTTCCAGTCGGAGACGAGTCATTTCCTCAATGATCGAAGGAATATTCGTAAACCACCAGCAGCCGAAGATGTGCAGATTTCTGAATTTCCTTCCGATCACACAGAGTTCCTGCTGGTTCTCTCTGGAAAGCACGGTGCACAGAAATTTCACATCCTGGTTCTCGGCGCAAAGGTTTTCCAATGCCACCAGATCAGCCCTTCCCAATCCGTCACCGGCAAGCTGCAAGTCAGGGTTCACCGCGCGCTTCACTCCTATCATCAATGCCAATGGCAGCCCGGAATCGCGACAGAAAGGAATCACGGCTTCCTTCAAAATTTTGGTTGTTGCATCATGAGCCGGATAAGCAAAGGTTGGCGGAAGGGAAACCATCAAATAAAGCGGGTTTATTTTTTGTTTCCAATCATTGAGGAAGCGTATGATCTCCTGACATGACGAATCGCTTAAATTTTCGTCAACTTCATATCCCCAGGACTTCAAATGCTTGCCAGCATTGTTCCAGTCAAGCAGGAGCGGATCGAGCCGAAGCCCAGTGAGGAACCTTTCGTCGCGAGTTGGGTTTTGATCCCAAATGGCTTTTTCCTGAGAATCAAAAGGCGAATTGGTCATGCATATGGCACGGAGATTAGCCAGGTCCATGCACTGATCGACAAAGCTTTCTAATGGTTGCTCTCGAAACCATTGGCGTATGGCCGGAAGCTGATTGGGTCCGGTTTCGAGTCCAAGCTTATTGAGTGAAGTCAAAACGCCTCGGCATGCCTCACTCAATGGAGAGCGATCCATGAATAAGGTTTTCCATACGTGATCAGCCTGTTCTTGCTTGTCTAATTGCCAGAATTTTTCATAGGGCATGTCAGTGCTGCGAAACGCTTCGGCAACGAGATAGTGGTAAATTAATTGTTCATCAATGCCATAAAGCAAAAGGTCACCAAATACTGGATCATACAAATGCGTGTGCATATCCAAGGCTGGAGTGGATTGCACTATTTGCTGCACTTTTCCATGAAGCTGGGCTCGACTTGATGAAATCTGTTCGCTAGTCATGCTCATAAGACAAGTAACCCTATGAAAGCAATAAAACATGCGCAAGGCAAAGGAGGTGACCTTTGAGCAAAATAAGAGTACATGCAGCCCACTGCCACACGGTCGACCTGAAAACACGCATGCCTTTCAAATACGGCATTGCCACCATGACAGCTTTTCCCCTTTGTTTTGTGGAGATTGATTGTGAAATAGACGGCAGGAGTGCCCCGGGCATTGCTTCAGACCTCCTCCCTCCAAAGTGGTTTAAAAAAGATCCCCAGCAGGAACCTGCATCAGAGCTCCATGAGCTGCGTTCAGTCATTCATCATGCCTGCGCCCTGAGCCTGAATCGCGAAGCTCCCTCAATCTATGCGTGCTGGAAACAGGTCTATGACGAACAGGCAATGTGGGGACGCGCACAAGGCCTCCCCCCCCTGCTGATCCATTTTGGATCTTCTTTGATCGAACGCGCCCTGATCGACGCACTGTGCCGACACCTGCAGATTCCTTTTCACGAGGCGTTGAAAAACAACCGCTTCGGCATACGCTTCGAGGATCTCAACCCTGATCTCAAACAGGAAACTACGACAGCATTCATACCACAAAGCCCACTGGACCATGTGATCGCCCGACATACGATTGGGTTGTCGGACCCCTTAACGCATGTGGACATACCTGATGAAGAACGCTTAAGTGATGGATTGCCCCAGTCGCTTGAGGAATGCATAAACACATATGGACTGAAGCATTTCAAAGTAAAGATCTGCGGGGATATTAAAACCGATTCAGAACGACTTACCAACATCTCCAAGGTTCTCAATGCAAATGCACCCACCGATTTCGCGTTCAGTCTGGATGGAAATGAGCAGTTTGTTGATCCAACTGCTTTTAAAGCTTTCTGGGAGGAATTAAACAGTCACAGCAGTTTGAAATCATTGTTAAAACGACTGCTGTTTGTCGAGCAACCCCTACATAGAGATGTGGCACTGAACGAGGATATCGGAGACGTCTTGCATGCATGGACTGACCGCCCCTCCATCATCATCGATGAATCAGACGGTGATCTGAACAGCGCCCGCAAAGCAATCCAGCTGGGATACGACGGCACAAGCCACAAGAACTGCAAGGGAGTCTTTAAGAGTATCTCAAATTTTCTGATGATTCAAAAGCTCAACCAGGATTGCCCCTCACGCCTCCTCATCCAGAGTGGTGAAGATTTATGCAACCAGGGTCCTGTATCCATCATGCAGGACCTATGTGTTGCAGCTTCTCTGGGGATTCAATCTGTTGAGCGCAATGGACATCACTACTGTGCCGGATTGTCAGCACATCCATTTTCAGTGCAGCAGGATATGCTGAAACATCATCCAGACGTGTATGCGCCTACAAAAAAAGGATGGCCATCGCTGGCGATGGATCATGGCTGTATCTCCATGCGATCCATCAATGCATCCCCATTTGGCATTCAATGCATGCCAACCCTCTCTGATTACGAAAACGTTCAATCATAGATCGCTGCTTTGAGCCCCATGGAAGCTCCCCGTTCCTGACAGTGACGGTTGACCTGCTTCATGCGGACAGAAAACAACGGAGGGCAATTGACACATTCAACGACTCAAGATAGTTTGCCAATTGAATATGAGTGATACCATTGTCAACGACACTCCAGTCATCAGCATCACCGAAGCAGCCGCAGACGAAGTGCGCTCCATGATGAGCAATCAGCCCGAAAATGAGGGCAAACCGCTGCGCGTTTACATCGAGAAAGGCGGATGTTCTGGAATGCAGTATGGATTGCTGTTTGACGAAATCAGAGAAGGTGACACTCCATTGAAAATACATGACGTCGACCTTGTCATTGACGCTATTAGTGCAGACTACCTGAAAGGATCAGTGATTGATTTTTCAGACAGCCTGAATCAGGGGGGGTTCAAGTTGACCAACCCAAATGCCAAGCACTCGTGCGGCTGTGGCAAATCTTTTGAGGTCTAATTGCATCAAAGACTTGCAACACTTTACTAAGTCCTGATACGTTTCAGAGGCAGTTGCCGGGCGTCATTCGCCCTCACTTCACACATGCCGGTGTGGCGAAATTGGCAGACGCACAAGACTTAAAATCTTGCGAGGGTTAAACCTCATGTCGGTTCGAGTCCGACCACCGGTACCATTTGGCCGCTCAATACTTCCAACAATCTGGACCGCATTTTGCAATCAAGACCAGTGGCTAGAACCCGATCACCCGTTTTTTTGACGGTTCCTTTTGTCAAAAGGAAGTTTAAACTTGGAAGAACGCATAAACCAAGTGCTTGGGAACGAAGTTCATTGATTCAATCCAGAAATGATTTCTGGCAATCATTTGAATCACGAACGGGACCAACTAGATCACTCTAGATCACAATTGCATTCGCCGCCGGTGGTCATCCAGGCGTTGGTGATAGCATGCGCTGTTTGACGACAACTGATCCACTCCGCGTGCATGTCGGCATAACCCCAATTCCATCCGGCCGGACCATGATTGTTGGTTTCGTCAGGGCAATTGTTTTTGCCTGAATCATCCGCATCAAGAACGAGAACGGCCTGAGATTCAATGCCCGCAGCCGTCAGAGGATTTTTAATTTGTCCTGCCCGTTCACCCAGTTCGAAGATACCGAAAAATTCATAGCTATGCCCGCCCTTACTGTCCTTGGCTCCTTCTGCGGCGTTATTATTCAGATCCTGAATTCTACCCTGACGATCCACAAGTTCTCGAATTACATTCTTGGTGTTCGGACAAATAAAAATATTCAAATCACTGATATAATTAGGGTAGAGCGAAGCCGGACCTCCATCATCACCGATGCTCGTCGTATAGAAATAATACTTGGGAAAGTCTTCGCTGTAGAGGTGCATTCCAACCAGCATTTGTTTGATGTTACTCAGGCAAACAATACGTTTAGCACTTTGTTTGGCTCTACTCAGTGCGGGCAGCAACATTCCGGCCAATATTGCTATGATGGCAATCACCACCAATAATTCAATCAAAGTGAATCCTTCGATAGAGCGTCCCACTGCCTTTGCATCTCGGACATTTCGATTTTTCATCCAATGTCACCTTAGTTGAAATTTCAAGCAGTGACCAAGCACCAAATAAGGAAACTCTGACATCACAACTGAGGAAAATTGCTAAACCTGACAATACACCATGCTTCGCTTGAGGAGGTCGAACATTCTCAGATGTCATTTCAACTTCCACAGATCACTTCAAGCCTGATATTTTTGCCGCGTGATTGAATCCGGGGGAAGACAATCGGAAACTTTCATTCCGACAGTCACTAACCTTTCTTTTCACAATTATTTGGATGCGGCAGCTGGAATTAAAACCGAAAATCGAACGAAATCTGTTGAGCCTTGCTACCCATGCGACATAAGGCAGTGAGAAACAGTCGTCTCCTGTCAGATCGCCTGAGTTTACTTCCCTCGCGCAATGTGTTGATAAATCAGTTGCACCGCTTCACCGCGAGTAAGGTTGGCATCCGGGTCATGCCATCCCTTGGCCTTCTTCCGCATCAAGCCTGAAACAATCTCGATTGCACTGGCGCCCGTCAACTCCCGATCCGAGTGAGCAAGAACCCTCGTGCTTTTCCCTGGCTCTTTGTGGATTTCGTAATGCAAGAATGGCTCGTGAGATTGGGTTGAATAGTCGTAAAGAGTCTCGATGTATTTGAAAGCGGGATGCCCACGGGGCACATCGCTAAAGTGCGCGGCGGTAATGCTGAGCGGGATCTGCAAACCCTTCACTGCCATTCGGGCAAACTCCCCCATCGTCACGAAATCATTCGGACGGAAGCGATAGATCTTCTTGTTCAAATCGCTCAGGCTAGCAGCGGGTCCGCCCACGCGGAAGCGATCCGGATCATCATTGGCGATGGCGCCTAACAGACTCAATTTCTGAGCGGCCTCAAAAGCAGGTGCATCCCCCGGAAGGTCGGTGTAGAAAAACAGGACGCACCCCTGTTTCAACAACTCATCCTGGATCTGCTTGACCGGCAGGTCGGCCAGCTCGAGATCATGGTCGATCGCCAGCGCGGCGGCGACTCCAGCCGCCTGCCCAAGCGAGCACCAGACGGGTTCCATTCGGACGGTGCACATCGCGACGTGCGTGCTCGAAATGCCCACAGGGAAAAGGATCCCTCGATGTTGTTCGGGAACCATGACGCCATAAGGAATCTGATAGGGGCCGGTCACATCAAACAGGTGAAGGGTTCCCTCAGCTGCTCCTTCTCCCGATCGCGGTTCCTTTCGAGATGTCGGCGCTTGAACATTATGGGCGTCGATCCCATAGACCCCAATAGCCACAGATTCCGGAAGGAGAGGTCCTCGGAGCCCATTACCGCGAAGGTCTTTGTGAATATCGCTTTCATTGAGCGTGTAGCGTCCATGAATCCTGCGCCCCTGACGCACGTAAAGTCGATAAGGAACATTGTTATTGTCCGTGAATTCATCGTCCGGAAGCCCAATATTGGGCGAGCCTCCTTCTGTTTGAATATAGTAGAGCCAACCAAGGTCGTAGTTGCGAAAGATTTTCTCGATCGCCACACGTTCTTCCCAGTCGGCCAGCACCCAGCGCGTTCCATAACCAGTCAGATCACCACCCCAATTGATTCCCAGCATGTCGAACTTTCTATTGGGAATGATCGGCTTGGTGTTTGAACTCCATCGATACTTGGCCGGGTCATAGTTCGGCGGCGGTTCCTTGATGCGGTAGGGATGATCGGCCCGCCCATAATCCTTTCCGGTGAGACGGTAAGTGAACGCTTGCGACCGATCGTCCGCCTCTCCCGTGCTATCCGGAAGAATGGTCGCTTTCAACGTTCCCGAGGCCCCGCGAAAGAAATTCGTGTAGATGCGTCCTGCGTGCGGTTCCTCCTCGGACCGGGCTTCTCGCCCAATGCGAAATGGCACATTGGCGAAAGCCGCCAGGTCGGCCTCGTAGGTCGCGTCAATGATCACTTTGCCAGTGTAAACCTGCCTTTCCCCCAATCTCCCTCGATGATCACGATCCTGCGTGATCACACCTGTCACCCGATTCCCCTTCATTTCCACGTCGACCGCCACTTCGTTGAAACGCGCGGTGATGGTGCCTATCTCAGCGACCATCTCCGCATAAATCCTGGCTGCTGTGTGCGGTTCCCAGGCTCTGCCTTCCGCCACATTCCAAGGGGAACGAGGATCTCGCGTTAGATGGGCTTTCACGAGCGGATCGTCCGCCAACTCCGAGCGATGATACGCTTTCACCCGTTGCCGGAATTCTTCCATCACGCCACTGTTCGATTCCACATAGAGATCATCCAATCGAATCACCCCTGAGGAATGAACGCCCCCGAGAACAGGCGACTGCTCAATCAGGATCACTGACTTCCCCCCACGACCTGCTGCGATCGCTGCAGCGACTCCCGCCGGTGTTCCACCGATGACAACCACGTCATAAGTGCTGGCGGGGACGTGGACCGCAAGGGGATTTTTGCCGGCGGCCTCTGCTTGAAGGCTAATGACCAGCGACAGGGCAATCAGGATCAGAAATGGGCGTATCATGTGTATCAAGGAACAAAGTATCGCATCTGAGAAGAACTCTTGGCAAACTTTTTACCGCCTGCACAGCCAAGAGGGAGACATCGTCGAAAAGTTAAACTCAAGGATGATGCGTCGCCCTGCCACGTCCGCTTCCGGGCACCCCTTGCGCTACTCGCATCCGCTGGTCCTGCCGGCCAATGTGGATACACCTACTCACTCCCGACCGTTCGGAATCTTGACTCTTAATTTGAACTTTTTGCACTATTTCTGACGGTTATCCTCGCTTCAAGTTTGTCCAAACGGGGAGATCGTTTAGTTGGTGACGCTGTGAACGAGCTCCTGTTGCGGCTAGCATGGGTCCCGCTGAACCGACGGTCTGGGTGAGTGCTCCATTTAAGGAGGTTGAACATTTATTAAACGAAAAAGTGCAATGCAATAATGGATTCCATTGATTTTTTGGGTTTACTGCAGAACGTTTCCGATGATTCGGTATTCAGTCGGATTCGGGTAATCCTCCACTCGTGAAACGCTTCAGTTGCCCATTTGTTCCACCGATTACAAATGCCCCATCAAAAGGATTCACATCGATGGAATACGCCCATCCTTCAATGCCTCCCAGCTCCTTCAAAACCTGGAGTTCGACTGTATCTATGATCCGCAGCTTACCGTCGGAACATGCGGCTGCGATGTGCTCGCCATCGCTCAGCCAGCCAAGACTCAAAGCTTCACTTTCCAATCGAATGTAGCGAACCATTCGACCGATGGTTGGCTGCCAAAAACGGATACTTCGATCGCTGGCAGCTGAAGCCACCATGGGCAGGCCGCCAACAGGCGGACGCAACGCGAGTGCATGAATCCGTCCCGTGTGCTGATTCAATGTCCGAATCAATTCTCCCGTTCTCGCTTTCCAAACCCGAACAGACTGGTCGATTCCAGCACTGACCAACGTCTCACCATCTTTCAGCAAACAAATGGCTGTCACGCTCTTCGAATGCCCCAGGAGCTCACGACTCGATGATTTACCCGTAAGGGACCAGGTCTTGATACTTTTATCTAAACTGGCAGTCATAAAAACGGATGGGTCCAACCAACACACATCCGAAACAGAGTCCTCGTGATTTCCAATCCGTTTGAGAGACTTCATGGTGGGCCACTCGAACACCTCAACGTATCCAATTTCTGCAGGATTGCCCCCAGCAATTGCCAGGTGTTTTGCGTTCGGTGAGAACGAGAGTAAATGCACGTTGAGCATCTCAAGTTCAAATCGCTTCTTAAGTTTCAATTCAGGCCAAGAGTAGACTGCGACGCCTGCTTGGGAACCTGCCAGGACAGAATGATGATCCGGCGTGAAAACAAGAGACGTTATGGGTGGCTCCGCGGATTGCGCCACGACAAAGGGGAGTAAGGCAATTACACAGGAACAAAGAATTCTTTTCAGGCTATTCATGAATTTTAGTCCGCTATTTTAAATAAGAGAGGAGCGCTGGCTCGACTCTATTGAAGGAGAGTGTTCAGACCAATATTGATGTTCTTCAGTTTTCTCTCCAACGCCTCTTAGGCGTGCAGTTCAGAAATAAGGTTAACTTAAACGAACCCTGAGACTGAATGAGTTGACGCTGTTCGAGATACTCTTCGTCTGTCAAATCTTTGCTAAGGAATCGTGTTTTCAAACCATCAAAACGTTTGCGATTTATACCAATTCCGAAACTATCTTTGAGCCATTAGGTGTGACTCGAACCGGGCGTCCGTCGGGTGTCTGCAGTTCAGTGGCGGGATCTATTCCAAGCAGCGTGTAGATTGTCGCAGCAAGATCACTGGGCGTGATTGGACGCTCTTTCGGAAACTCACCCAATGCATCGCTGCTTCCTACGACCTGTCCACCCTGAATTCCTCCCCCCGCGAGCGCCACGCTGAAGCAGTTTGGCCAATGATCACGGCCGGCATTGGAATTAATCTTAGGTGTCCGGCCAAACTCTCCCATGACCACGACAAGGGTCTCGTCGAGCATTCCACGATCCGACAGGTCCTGAACGAGCGTCGCAAACGCTCGATCCAGCGATGGCAGCAGTGCGTTCTTATCCTTCGCATGTCGGGCCTTGAGATGGATGATGTCCTGGTGCGTATCCCATCCATTGCTATTGACCGTCACAAACGGCACACCGCGCTCGACCAGTCGGCGTGCAAGCAAGCAGCTCTGCCCGATGTTGTTCCCCGAATCCAATCCGCCATATTGCTGTCGCAAGGCTTCCGGTTCGTCGGAAAGGGTGAACGCCCGTTTTGCCTCTGGATTCGCGATAAGATTATAAGCGCGCTCCAGGTCTGGGTCGGTCGGAGCTGAATTCGAGGCATCTTTAGCAGTGCCGAACGCATTGATCGCATTCACAAACTCCAGTCGTCGGTCCAGGCGGGCAAGATCGAGTCCGGAATAGAAATCCAAATCACGCACCTTGAAACTGCGGCGTCCTGGATTTCCACCGACTGAAAATGGGCTCACCGATCCTGGCAAATATCCGGCGCCACTCACTTGATTGGGAAATGCCGGCACGGCAACGTTTGATGGAAGGACGCCCATTTGCGAACGCAGATGGGCAAGCGTGGCCCCCATGGTGGGGTAGGCCAACGCTGGTGATGGTTTGTAACCCGTCATCATATACTGGGTTCCAAAGTTATGCTCGCCGAGGGGCGATGTCATGGAGCGGACAATGGCCACCTTGTCCATGATGGCTGCAGTGTTCTCGAGGCACTCCCCCAACCGGACCCCGTTCAGTTTTGTGGGGATCGATGCCATGGGTCCCCGAACTTCCCTGGGTGCATCCGGTTTGGGGTCAAAGGACTCCAGATGGCTGGGCCCTCCATCCAGCCAGATGAGAATACAGGATTTTGCCCTGGGACTGAGTTGGGCCTTTGACTCGGCAAGCAACCGTTGCAGGCCAAGGAAATTGCCCAAGCCCAAACCCAGCGCCGTCAACCCACCTACACGCACAAAGTCTCGTCGTGTCACACCATCGCATCGTCGTGTCGTTTTCATCATTTCTATTTGCTGTTGAATTTACTGGAAGCTAAAAGGCTCCACACGAAGTCCTCCAATAAGCGTTGTTGCTGCTCCACCGATTCCACATTGGCCAGTTGCTCCCGCCAAAAACGGCGCATGGCGCCAGCTGGTTTTCGGCTTAGGGCAACGAGATAAAGCTCGTCGATAATGTCCATGGGCGCCGTATCCGCATCGAAAAATCTTGCCAACCGTCCTTCCTCGCGCCTGATGCGCACATTGATCAGCTCGCCGTTCAATAGATGCAAGTTTCGGGTGAGCCCACCTGAAATACTGGTCTCACTTTCGCATGACTCTTCCCGACCGCAACGCCCAAGTATATCGAGGGTACGTGAGGGAGTGTATAGATCCACCAAAGTTACGGCACGTTGTCCAGGTGCCTTACCTCCGTACTGCGCAGGCACGTTCAAGACGTATGAAATCCCGTCAGCAAGGACCTCTGCCTCAAGGGGCCTTCTCAACGCGTGGGAATAATATCGATCGTCCTCGGCGTTTCCCGGCACCGTATTTGAACTGCGTGCGTAAGTGGCGCTAGTGGCTATTCGTTTTAGCATCGGTCGTAAACGATAGCCACTTGCTGCGAAATCTTCTGCGAGCCTGTTCAGCAGTTTCGGATGTGTCGCAGGGTTCGTGTCACGCATGTCATCGACCGGTTCCACCAACCCACGCCCCATAAGCGAGCTCCACAGTCGATTCACAATAGCCTTTGCAAAATAGGGATTGTCTTCAGCAGTCAACCATTCAGCCAGATCCTCTCGACCATCCTGCGTCTTGTCTTTCAGATAATATTCACCGGGAATCCGAGCCACGGCGGGTTCCCGTGTGCGGGGGTGAATCACATCTCCGGATGCCCTGACCCGAACGATCTGCGCGTTCTCGATCTTCGAAAATATAGAGGCCAGTCCGTGGTAGTCGTCCTGGGTCCACTTGTCGAATGGATGATTATGGCAATTCGCACACCGCAGGCGACTTCCCATGAACAATTCACTTACAAACTCTGCCTGTTTGCGAGGCCCATCCACCGTTCGATAGAAATTGGCTGGCCCGACGTTATGGGTGTCACCCGTTGCCAGAATCAGAGTGCGTGTGATTTCGTTGTAGCCAACGCCTTTCTCTATCTGGTTCGACAGCCAAAGCCGGTAGGTGGCGATACCATCCTCGTCGTTCGGGTCTTTACCCATTCTCAGCCACTTCGCAAATTTGTAACTCCAGTATTCATTGAAGGCATCGGCCTGCACCAACTCATCAATCAACTCCTCATTCTTGTTTTGATCCCGGTTCTCCAAATAGGCCAACACCTTGTCTGGCTCTGGCAGTCGACCGGTAAGATCCAAACTTACCCGGCGAATGAACGTCGAATCATCCGCCTGCGGCGACACCGGCAGTCGGAGAGTCGTCAATCGACTCAACACCTCATCGTCGATGAAATTTCCCCTCGGTTGCGACGCCAAATCGACCGGCTTATCCGAGAGAGGAATGACGATCTCTATGGGCGCTACACTATCGAGATACCGTGCTGTAATGATATGACGGCCGCCACGCAGCGGTGTGGCCACGGCCGAGTCTTTGTCGATGCGGACCGCTGACGAATCCTCAGCGGAGAACACGGTCCAAGGTGTCACATCCTGCGAACTGCCATCAGCATAGAACGCCTCAGCACGCAGTTGAACATCTACATCGGTCTTCTCGATGAAGTAAGTCCTGGGCGTGAACTCCACACGTTCCAATTCGCGGTGTGTCACCTTTTCCGCGCCTTCCTGGATCCAACGCAGCAACAATTGTGTTCCATCGTCATCATCGTCCAGCAGGAACTTGCCGCCGTGATCGATAGCGAACGTCGGCTTGAGAATGATCAAACTCTCCTCAGGCTTCTGAAGATTGATGCGACGCCCCGAAATCTCTCTCACGATAGCCTCGTAATCAGCCTGAGGATTCCCCCCATAAAGAGAGAGTTTGAAGTTGCCACGACCCGCCGCCGAGCCGTGACACGCGCCGGTATTGCATCCAACCTTGGTCAACACCGGCATCACATCGTTAACGAAGTCAACACGATCAGAGGCCAACGATTGCACCACCCCGCACGCCAGGGCAATCAATAGAGTAACAATTTGTTTCATGGATACCGTTTCTTCACCAGTGTCAGCCTCAAGCAGGCGCCGCTTTTCGACGTTCTATCGACGACGCATTTCCCTACCGCCGGTTGTTCCCTGATTCAGCCAGGCCTGAACCGTTTCACGCTTCTCACCAATAATGTCTGCAATCCCTCCCAACACATGGGGATCGGCATACGTTCCACCTTGAGGAAGAACGAAATTGTGAACAACCTTTCCACCCTTCGCCAGAACGAAGGTTTGAGACACAGCCCTGTCCAGTCCATACGCGCCGGGCCCCTCGCGACCCTCTTTCGAGAAAGCAATGACATCGATTCCGTTTTTAAGCAGCGTAGGGAAAATCCGCGAGTAAGGTTCAAAGGCAACGGGGTCGTCACTCAAGAGGATCAAGGAAACGTGCAGATCAACGTCGGATTGTAGGTCAATGCTTGATAGGCTGCCACTTAGATCGTAGAGACCTCGGATCGATGCTCCACCGTCATCCTGGAATACGATTAACTGGGGTAGATTGTTGGCCATTGCGATCGGATCCAGCATCTGTTCCTCGAGTTCACCGACGAATCCAACGGCTTGGAACGATACAAGTTTCTCCCCCGGTTGCGGCCCTGAGAAAATAGGATTCTGCACACCCTTATTGAACAATTCCGGAGCTTTCACTTCCTTCACACGCCTGTTTTCGTATTGCCGACGAGTTCTGGAGCGCTCCTGAAAAGCCGTTCTATACAAGTCCCCTGCTTCTTCTCGTGAGATCTTCCCCGCTTCGACCAGCGCACCCACTTTCTCCCTAAAAGCAGCTCGAGCGTCAGAATCTCCCCTCTCGCCTCGTTCGCCTCGTTCGGCGCGGGCCCGACCCTCGTCGTTGTTTTGCGCCATGGCAGACGAGCCGACAGCGATGGTTATTGCAAGAATGAGCGTTAGAATCTTCATCATTTTTCTATTTTTGATTTAACTGGACTATTTAAAAAGTTGTTAGCGAATACATGTTGCGTGTCTTCACTCTGTATCCGTGACTAGTCGAAGAATTGGACAAAATTAATGGATCAATCTACAATAAGTTCGACTCCTGTGATAGCCAATTTAGCCTCCCGCTGGCTGGTAAAACAAAACCAACTTAAAAGCTCCAATCCCACCGCACGTTGAGTAGCCGTGTGCAGCTCGTGAACGGGAATCTCAATGTCAAAATCACCCTCCACTTGCCTCTCAGCTGAGAAGCGACCAGAAGTCAATCGTTCCGGGTTGGTTGCTGTCACACCAATCACGATTTCCGACGGTAAACTCACCTTCCCCTGAATTCGGAACCGGGCCTCCGCTCCAAGCAGAATGGGACGCAACGCATTCCGTTTTGCCGAGAGGGAGGAAAAGTAGAGCGTTTCTCTCTGGTTTCGAACCGGCTCTGCGAAAATCGCCCCGGAACCGTCGGAGACATTTGACAGACGTTCGGCGTATTCTTCCCGGGCATTCTTTGCTTGAACGAGTCCGGCTCCGATATCACGCCTCAGTTCGATTCGCAGGAGACTCTCCACCGGTCCCCATCTTCCATGATCAACATCATGCTCCAGGTCCGCTGTCCATGTCCCAGTAGGGTTTGGTATGGCCATCACTTGAAGAGGCGCCTCTGCCGTGAACAAGGCCTCGGTCTGGTATCCAGCTTGAACTTCCACAGAGGTATCATCGGATACACGCTGGAGTGCCACACGACCCTGGTTAACGCTGAGCTTGGTTTGAGTTTGATCGGCAAAAACCTCGAATCGTGTCCCCAGGACAGTCAGTTTTGCGGCGGTGGTAGTCAACCTCACCGGCTGACTGGAAGCTTGTGGCACAACGCTGGCAAACAGCACACCCTTCCGCAAGGAAAGGAGTTTTCCCTTGTCCTTCGAAATCATCAGGTTGAATGGACCAGAAACGGTGACGGTGGAACCATCGGCAAACGTCAAGGTCGCCGACGAATCCGGCGTCATTGATTCAATTGTTCCCGCTGAAACGGAAGCTCCCGCGGAATCAAAGTAACGAGTCTTTCCGTCAATGCGCGTCCACCTGACGGCGCCATTCACATCCTTGATCACCGCCAGAGAATCCCCCCTAAACCAGATCATCGCGAAAACCGCAAACCCAACGACAAAAAGGGCTGCGGCCTTCATCCATCCCTTACGCCAGAAAGGCCGTTCTTCAGGGAGAGAAACAACACGCCCCGTCCCGGCAGGTGAAGTGGCAAGAGCGGCGTGCACTCGAGCCATTTGCACGTAATGCGACCTTACCGATTCATCGGCCTCAATCGCTGCCGACAACTCTGCTACCTCATCGATGGTAGCAACACCATCGAGATGCTTGGCGATGATGGATTCCCAATGCTCAGGTTTCATGATCTCGACATCCGAATTTGCCCTTCAATACAGAGCTGAAGACTCGCCCGAATCCGTTGCAGGGCTTTATAGATTGCTTGCTGCGTGCGATCATACTGTATCGCCAATTCCTCGACGCTGTACTCCTGGTGATAATAGCCATCAATAATCGCTCGCTGCTGATCGGGAAGCTGCTCCAGACAAAACGAAAGATATCTATTGACGGATTCCTCAACTTGTTCATTTTGAAGCTCTTGCTCCATCAAGAACTCCACCGCTCGCTCCGACAACTGAGCTCGCCGTTGGGATTTCCGGAGAAACTTCAATACCTCGAGCCGAAGAAATCCCAGTGCCCAGCCCACGAAAGGCCGGCTCTGGTCATACGTCTCAAACTTTCCCCAGAGCGCTACCGAACACTCCTGCACAATGTCATGGGCATCCGCGCGGTTGGGGACCTTGGTCATAACATAACGAAGGAATATCTGTTCGTGCTCAACCAGCAGACGAGCATACGCTTCATGTGACGTAACGTGTCCCATCACCCAGTATCCGCACACGACCTCGCAATTGGACACACTTTTTTTAAAAGTCAAAAAGAACATCGCCAACGACCAGTCCGTAAAAGGTGCTCACTCATAAAAGAGATAGAGCAGGTTCAGGTATTTCAGAGTCTCACTGTCAGCAAAACCGGCAGCAGCTTGTAGGTCCGAAGTAGGATCTAATAGATTAAGAGCGAGCTTGAGCAATCTGCGAAAAAGGGGAAATGTAACTCGGAATTGGAGTAAAAAACGACCAACCCCGACCTCCGCTAACACTTAATCGCCTGAATCTTGTGAGGCCGCGCCATTTTTCAATCAAGAACTCATTTAGCCGATACAGGTTTACTTATCACCTGCCGTTACTAACATTTTATCCAGCTTGGTTCGCACTTGATGATCAAGGTGTCTGTTGTAAGCTGATTTCGATGGCATTAAAAATGAATAGTATTCAAGTTTTCAATTCATTCGATGCTGCGGATGATTCGGAGCGCCTTGAACGCTGGAACATGTCTCCTGACGAACGACTGGAAATGCTTGAACGCCTTAGATCCCTAAAATACCCAGATGGAAAAATTGCCCCAAGACTTCGCCGAGTTCTTGATGTTGCTTCTCAAGCATGATGTGTGCTTTCTGATTGTCGGTGGGTATGCCGTCGCTTATCACGGGTATTCCCGTTACACGGGCGATATTGATACCAGGATTAAAGCAACACCAGATGATGCCAACCGCCTGTTAAAAGCAATGATTGCGTTTGGGATGACAGATCCCTAACTGACTCGGAGATTGCTGACACAAGCTGACCAAGAGGTCAGGGCGGGCATGGAGCCAACCCAGATAGAAATCTTTACCGGTATTTCTGGGGTCGTATTCAATCAATGTTTTGAGAACCGGATCATACATAAAGTTGACGATTTAGGGGTTTCTTTTCTTTCTCTTCTAGATCTTCGCAAGAATAAAAAGGCATATGGTTGGTCATTTTTAAATTAGACCAATCTGTCAGCAAAGATTTCGGCAACTTTTAGGCATTGGAGTAATGAGGTGTCTGACGATCTTCTCTTTTCATTCCTATGACATTTTTGATAACGTACATAGCATGGAGTCATTTCTCACAATAGGCATTGGTCGCTTCAAGACTGTGGCTTTAGGCTGTGCCCTGGTCGGGTCGCTGCTCTCACCGATTCAGGCTGAGACCGACGGTGAGAGGACCATTGAGGAGGCGCTCCGGGAGGGAACCAGAAAAATCTTCAAAGAGAAGGTGGAACCCTTCGTCAAGGAATACTGCACGAGGTGCCACGGCGGTGGCCGCGCCAAGGCAAATGTCAATCTTGCGGTAGACCTGAAAGCACCAGGTCGCGGCGTTGCATTCATGCATTGGAAAAAAGCCGCTGCAAACGTCAAGGTCCATGACATGCCACCTGAGGACGCAGCCAAGCAACCCACCGACGAAGAGCGTCTCCAATTCATTGACTGGCTCAGCTATCTCAAATACCTGAGCCCGAGAAATCCTGGACCCTTCGTGATTCGCCGACTGACTCCCATGGAGTATGGCAACACCTTGCACGCATTGTACGGTGTGACTCCATCGATCGCCGACTCGTTGCCGGAGGAGGTTATCGGTGAGGGCTATCTCAACTCCATCTCTCGAATGCAATCGGAACTGTACCTCGATCTGGCCAACAAGGTTGTCGAGCAGATTGTCGCGCCGAAAGGCGAAGCGCCGACTGCGGTCCAGAAGCGACTCTTTGGCGAAGCTCCAGCCGAGGGAGTTCATCTTCGCGAATCGGCTCGGAAGGTTGCGGTTTCTTTGGCCCGCGATGCCTATCGGCGCCCATCCACCGAGGCGGAACTGGATGTCCTTGTGGACATCTTCGATCTCGCCCGCGAGAACGGGCTGGATTACACCGCATCACTGGCCATGATGCTCAAAGCGGTCCTCGTCTCTCCGCAGTTCCTTTTTATCACACCCTCGGGAGTGGTTCAATCGAACCAAGATATCGTCCGTTTGGACGATCACCAACTGGCCTCGCGCCTGTCGTATCTGCTTTGGGCAGCGCCGCCCGATGCCGAACTGTCAATCCTTGCCGACAAGGGCGAACTACACAAGCCCGAGACGCTGCGAGCCCAGACGGAACGACTCCTGATGCACTCGCGCGCGCGGGCTCTCTTCGACGGATTCGGCGCCCAATGGCTGAAGGTGAACGACCTGGAACGCCAGGTTTTCGATCCGGACCTGTTTCCACAGATAACGCCTGCGTTGCGGACGGCGATGATAGATGAAGCTCGTCTTTTATTCGAAAGTATCGTCCACAAAAACCAACGGATCATCCGATTCGTGGACAGTGATTATACCTTTCTGAATGAGTCGCTTTCCGAGTTGTATGGCCTGGGTTCATCCATGAAAGGCCCTGAAATGCGCAGAGTCAAACTGGAGAACCCCAATCGTGGCGGTATTCTTGGTATGTCGGCGACGCTTGCAGCCACATCGTTCCCCAACCGGACCAGCCCCGTTCGTCGAGGAGTGTGGGTACTCGAGCAGATCCTTGGAGAACGCATCCCCCCACCTCCCCCAGATATTCCTGAACTCGACGAGCAGGAACTGCAAAGCGTGGAAGGATTGACCATGCGACAAAGGACCGAACTCCACACAACGGATCCCGTTTGCGCCAACTGCCACCGGGTATTGGACCCGATTGGTTTCGGCCTGGAGAACTTTGACGCCATCGGCCGCTGGCGCGAGAAGAATAACGCAGGGGCTCCGATCGACTCGGCTGGAAAACTTGCAACGGGAGAAACCTTCTCCACCCCAGCTGAATTGAAGCGCCTGCTGGTGAGGCGAGAGGCCGACCTTGCCCGAAACATGACCGAGCGACTCATGGCTTACGCACTCGGGCGGCATTTGGAAGGCTACGATGAGGTCGTCATCGATCGGTTGATGACCCGAATTGCCAAGGACGATTACCGTATGCGGACGATCATCACTGAAGTCATCGCAAGTTACCTATTTACTTACCGTGCAGTCGAAGAATGAACCCCCATCACACCAAGCAAAGCAGAAATATGAATACCAATCATCATTCGTCCATTATTGATCGACGCAGCTTCCTGAAAGGAGTGGGCGTTTCCCTCGCGCTGCCGTTTATGGATTCCTTGGCCTCGGCCTCCGAAAGTACCAAACCGCCGGTTCGACTCGCGTTCATGTACATGCCGCACGGAGTCATCATGGACCAGTTCTGGCCCAAGAGCTGTCTCTTATACACATCTCCGAGCCCACGAGACAAGAGGCAATCT
>OLHY01000034.1_pt1 | contig 44367 bp, 29 predicted proteins | sample 1609411 | NCBI WGS metagenome assembly OLHY01 (sample SAMN05416817, study PRJEB24817) | seawater metagenome | isolation source: Sea water | place: Canada:Atlantic | collected 2013-07
GGCTCGGAGATGTGTATAAGAGACAGGTCCCATATGAGTGATCTCCTGCATTTCATTGACAGAGAGTTCATCCCGAGACAGCAACGCAACGAGCCGTATGCGCGTGGCATCTGCAAGCACTCTTAGTGATGCGACTATATCAGCCATTCTATCTCTATGTTTAACGAGGGGTTCATTTAAATTTCGACTGCCATAAATTCAGGAATAATCCATTGACGTCGAGTAAATAGATTATATCATCCTATCAAGATACGTCAATATGTGTTAAGACGTAATGCAACTGAGTCACATTAATCATGAGTAATAACTACATCTTTTCATCTGAATCCGTCGGCGAGGGGCATCCTGATAAAGTCTGCGACACCATATCGGACGCGATACTAGACGCCTGCCTGGCACAGGACAAAAAAAGCCGAGTCGCATGTGAAACCTTTGTCAAAAGTAATGTGGTCGTCATAGGCGGTGAAATAACCACCAAAGCTAAATTCGACTACAATGAGGTAGTTCGCGAGGCAATACGAGGTATCGGATACGTGAATGACGACGATGTTTTCCATGCAGATCATGTGTTCATAAACAATTATCTCACGACGCAGAGCACCGACATTGCACAAGGTGTCGACGCCAAGGCTGCCAAGGGAAAGGCTACTGATGAACAAGGCGCAGGTGACCAGGGATTAATGTTTGGATACGCCTGTGACGAGACAGATGAGCTAATGCCTGCTCCTGTGATGTTCGCTCACCGCGTAGGGCGTGAGTTGACACGCATTCGGAAGAGTGGCAAGGCTAAATGGCTGCGCCCTGACGCCAAATCGCAGTGCTCTGTCCGATACGAAAACGGCAAGCCTGTAGAAATAACAAGCGTTGTGGTAAGCACACAGCACACGGACGCAGTCACCCACAAACAGATCCATGATTTCATTGTAAAGAATGTCATTCTAAAGGTGCTGCCGAAAAAATTACTGAACAAGAAAACCCAGTATCTTATCAATCCCACCGGCCGGTTTGTCGTGGGCGGGCCACAAGGTGACGCGGGATTAACAGGTAGAAAAATCATTGTCGACACATACGGTGGTATGGGACGTCATGGCGGAGGGGCATTCTCCGGGAAGGATCCAAGTAAAGTCGATCGGAGTGCTGCCTACATGGGACGTTATGTTGCCAAGAACGTTGTCGCCGCTGGACTGGCTACAAGATGTGAAGTCCAGTTTGCCTACGCGATAGGCTATCCCGATCCGGTTTCGGTTGCAGTGGATACTTTCGGCACAGGAACCGTCAGTGAAGCCAAGATCACAGAAGCCGTTGAGAAAGTCTTCAGCTTCAAGCCAGCCGACATCGTCAGACAGTTGAAACTGTTGCGTCCTATCTTCTCTGCCACTACTAACTACGGCCACTTTGGCAAAGTAGACGATACAAAGACCATCACCTGGGAACGCACCGACAAGGCTGGCGCCCTGAAAAGAGCAGTGAAATCCTGATCGATAACATTTTTAAAATACGAAATAACTTGAAAATATGAGCGAAACATTAGAGCAAGCCAAAACCGGAGACTTCAAAGTTGCCGACCTTTCACTAGCAGAATGGGGTCGAAAAGAAATCACCATTGCCGAGAAGGAAATGCCCGGCTTAATGGCTATCCGTGAGAAATACGCATCCACCAAACCTTTGAAGGATGTGCGTATCACAGGATCGCTGCACATGACCATACAAACGGCTGTATTGATCGAAACACTTTCTGATCTTGGAGCCTCCATCCGTTGGGCTAGTTGTAACATTTTCTCAACTCAAGACCACGCCGCCGCAGCCATTGCTGAGGCGGGTTTCCCAGTGTTTGCCTGGAAAGGCGAGACACTCGAGGAATACTGGTGGTGTACTTACCAGGCACTGACTCATCCCGATGGCAAAGGCCCTCAATTGATCGTGGACGATGGTGGTGATGCCACACTTTTGATTCACAAAGGTTACGAGTTGGAAAACGGCAGCGACTGGGTCAACAGTCCTTCTGAAAGCGCCGAGGAACAGGTCATAAAGGATCTGCTGAAAAAAGTCCATGCCGAGGACCCGCTCAGGTGGCATACAGTTGTTAAGGATTGGAAAGGTGTTTCCGAAGAGACAACCACAGGAGTGCATCGTTTGGTGAAGATGCATCAAGAGGGCTCTCTTTTGATACCAGCTGTTAATGTGAATGATTCTGTTACCAAATCCAAATTCGACAATTTATACGGTTGCCGCGAATCTCTTGCCGACGGAATCAAACGAGCCACAGACGTCATGGTCGCCGGCAAGTTAGTCTGTGTCATTGGTTATGGTGATGTCGGTAAAGGCTGTGCACAATCGATGCGAGGATTTGGTGCCCGAGTGATTGTTACGGAAATTGACCCCATCAATGCGCTCCAAGCTGTCATGGAGGGTTTCGAGGTAACCACGGTAGAAGAAACATTGGGACGAGCAGACATTTATGTGACCACGACTGGTAATAAGGATGTGATTACCTTGGACCATATGCTGAGCATGAAAGATCAAGCCATCGTCTGTAACATTGGACATTTTGATAATGAGATACAGGTCGATAAATTGAACAACCATCCAGACGTGAAAATGGTCACCGTCAAACCTCAGGTTGATCAGTATTTCATGAAAGATGGTCGATCCATTTTCATGCTGGCAGAAGGCCGTCTTGTGAATCTTGGCTGTGCCACAGGGCACCCGTCATTCGTCATGTCAGCTAGTTTTGCGAATCAAACACTGGCACAGATTGATTTATGGGAAAAACGGGAAACCAACGAGCCCAGTGTTTACGTTTTGCCCAAGGCACTTGACGAGGAAGTGGCACGACTGCACTTATCCAAACTAGGCGTGAACCTGACCACTCTGAGTAAGAATCAGGCCGATTACATCGGAGTTTCTGTGGATGGCCCTTACAAGCCAGACCACTATCGCTACTAAAAATTAGTTTTAAAAATAATATTCCAGAAGGCGGCAAATTTATTTGCCGCCTTTTTTGTGTGATACTGGATCTCAATCTTTGGCCGACCTGATCGACAGGAATGCATCCATGAAAATGAAAGTGAAAAACAAAATTTAGCGTGCCCCTATCTTTCCTAAAAGTATCGTGCGCTCCCGAGTCACCGCACATCAGGGATGCATGCGTTCAGACGTGTCATCGATACAGGCGAACCAAGGATAAGGATGCAGACTCTTGGTGAAAAAATGATCTATTTGAGGACAACAAGGCCATTAAAATTGGCCAGAACGGATAACGCATCTGTTTTTTTGGCATCTCTACAAAGAAGCAGCGTAAACAGAGTTTTATTTTCAACCCAATTCATGAAAAAGGGTTACAAGATTTAAGAATAACTGATCACTTGCAATTTCACGGAACCAAGAGCACAGAATCTGGGAACACTCGTCTTGTTGTTGCCCGGTCAGACTTGGAAGTTAATTCAGCTCAAGTGCTGTCCATGGATCAATCCGCCCACGCGTCAGCAGGCGCACGTTGCGTACTGAGTCGGCGTTGATCTCGGCGGCATCATTGCCAAAAGACTCCCGCAGGAACGTCAGCAGAAATGCGATTTGTTCGTCTTTCAAGCCACCGAATGAAGGCATGGGAATATCAGTCTCACTTTGAAAAAGCTTACCTTTTACTTCGATGGGACCTGAGAGACCATGCAGCACAATGCGAATCAAACGGTCTGGATCACCGTTGATCCAGTCGCTTTCTGCAAGAGAGGGATAAACACCGGCCAAACCTTTCCCTTCTGGTTGATGACATGGAAGGCATGCCTGTTCGTAGAGTATTGCGCCTTGACTCGGGGCAACACGCGGATTTCCGACAAGGTCCTTTAGATATGCTTGTTGTTCTGTTGAAGTAAATCTTAATTCACCTTTATTCCAGGGAGATTCCCATAAAGGTTGAAGGGCACGAACACTTTGCCTAAGAGCATAATCTAGAAACCGATCCATTGGATGTAGCAAAGCCAAAGTCGCGATTGTGACAGAATCAGGTGATGGGAGATAACTACAGGCTACGACCCCTTCCAGACGCACTCTTGGATGTGAGTCTTCAACAGCCTTCCTGAGCCAGTCCCGAGTTTGTGGCAATCGTTCTGCCCAAGCACCTGCGGCGCGAGCGGCGTAGGCGCGAACGCGGTGATCAGATGATTCCAGCATACGCTCAAGCAATACTGGCCTCGGCGTTTCATGAGCCTGGTAAAGGCCCAGCAATTCAATCATCCAGGGTTCCGGTTTCGATAAATCATCCAAATGAATGTTTACCCAGGCATCTGCCGCCATCAGGACCTCGGATGTAGGTCGATAATAAAGTAAACGCTTGGCTTGATACCGTGTCCATCGTTCAGGTGATTTCAACTGGTCAAGCAACTCTGACAGATCCATGTCTGCCAGATCAGGTGCTTGCACTGGGGTATTTTTTGTAGAAGCTACCCGCCAAATGCGTCCGTGATGTTTATCGCGCTTGGGATCAGCATAACTTGCCTGATAGTGCCCGATCACCGGGTTGTACCAATCAGCAAGATACATGGCCCCGTCCGGCCCCATGCTGACGTCAACCGGCCTGAAGGCATTGTTCGAGGCACGCATGACTTTGGGTAATTGAGTGGTTCTGAAACCCGCTCCATCATCATTGAATTGATGCAGTTCCACGACCGATCCGAAATAGCCTCCGATCAATGCGGCACCCTGTATGTGCTCTGGCATGGCTTTCGTACCGACAATATCGATCGACGTGGTCTTGGGCGATGTCTCGAACATGGCGCCGACCGAATGGTATTGTTCCGGTGAGTTGGAATAAGATTGATTGGCTGACTCCCGTGAACCGCTCCCAATGGGGCTGGCACCACGGACCATCCCAGGGACGGTCCAGTATCCGTGAGGACGATCACCTGTCTTGTGAAAGACCTGGCCAAAATCATCAAACGTAACCCCCCAACAGTTCGCACCAGCCATCCCTCCACCAAAGAACCCTTCCAAGCGAAGTGTTCTGGGCTGCAACCTCCAAACAGCCGCACGATCAAGACGTGTAAGCCCCCAGGGAGTTTCTACCACAGACATGGCATGCAATCCTTGAGTAAACCAAAGACTTCCATCAGGCCCGTGAGAAATGGAATTCACCAATTGATGTGTATCTCCGATACCAAAACCAGAAAAAAGAATCTCGCGTGAGTCTGCCCTTAGATCACCATCCTCATCTCGAAGGTAAATCAACTGGTCAAAATCACAGACGTAAAGTCCATCTCGACCAGACTCTAGTCCCTGAATCATATTGAGCCCACTGGCAAACCTCCAATGATGATCTGCTTTACCATCGCGATCCTTATCCTCAAGAACAAGTATGTAGTCTGAGGGGGGACGACTTGCCAGACTCTGTGGATAAGACGGCGAACATGCAACGTATAGCCTCCCCTTTTCATCCCATGCGATTTGAACAGGGTTCACGACGCCATCGCGTTCCGAGGCGTAAAGGTTGACCTGAAACCCCTCAGCCATTTCAAATGTCGCCAATTGTTCTTCCGGAGTCATCGCCTCGGTTGAGAAAACTTTTTCTGTTCTATTGAGGGTGGTAGGAACAGGAGATGTACTGCCATTGGAAACCTGATGAATAAAATCATCCAGAGCCATGATCATTGGCCGACGCTGTTCAAAACTTTCTCTCAACGAGGGTCTGCCAGCAGCTCCTCTTCCGAACATCTGCGACACACGATCACCATAGGAAAAAGACCAGTTCGCAGGACGCCAGGAATCAAACCAATACTTATTTTTGGCGATCACCGATTCCCTCAGTACTCCCTCATCAATGACCGTATCTGATTTAGCACCAAGCGCGCTGGCGACCAATTCCCCGACTACTTCGAGTCCCTCGGTCGTCAGATGAATCCCGTCCGCAGTCAATTTCGGAATGCGTCCCATCGCTTTCCCCTGGTTTATAGCAGTCAACAAATCCACAAAAATCAGACCACGTTCCGTAGCAATGCCCTGAATAACACCTGCATAAGAAGCAACATCTTGATTGCGTTGTCTCAAATCAGGAGCGTGACTCGCGAGCGGCTTTTCAAACGGCATGGGGGAAACCAGGATCACTCGACGCGTCTGCTGTGCGAATTGATCAAGCAGACGATGATAGGCAGTTTTGAATTCGGTTAATCGTCCCACGCCATCAAAGGCCTCCATCTGCCCAAATTGAAGAATGAGCATGCCTGCTTTCACGGTTTCCAACTGATCTGCCCAGCTCCCAAAATTCAGTTCACGCCATTGTTCGTAAACGGTGTCTCCCTCCCATGCCATGGAACGAAAACGCAAGTTTAATTCTGGGAATCCAGCAATCATTCGTGATTCAAAAACACCGGATTTCTGTTCCCTGACGAAGTTTTCCTGACCAATCATGACTACTATTTCATTTTCAACGGGCGAAAATCTACCCTCTGAAAACGGTTGTTTTGAATCCATCGGTTGTCCACTTCCAAAGCGATTGAGAATCACACCTTCTGTTGGACCTTCTGGTAAATGCAAGGATTCGATCATGATATTTCGAAAAGAAATCTCAGCCTTGCATCCACCGTGGATCTGCAAAGCGACGAGTCCATTTTGTTCTATCGCCTGATCTGATTCCACGTAGGTAATCATGTGTGAATCGTTCAGAAAAAGTTTCACCTGATTTCCCTGAGCAAGGATCTCGTAGCGATTCCATTCACCAGGTTTCTCAATGCGCGCCATGCGTTGTTTATCGGCCTCGGCGAGCATTATTTTCCTTCGACACTCGTCATAAAGACTTCCTGACCATCCCGCACCAATATCAGCTTGGTAACCAACCATTTCATTTCGGGAATCACTGATGCGACGGCTACGGAACTGAACACCTCCATTCACAAAGCCTTCAGTACCGATTAATTTATATTCAAGAGTTAATCGGAAATGATCATACGATTGCGTCGTTGAGAGGAATTCATTCCGGGAGTTACCGTCCAGGGAACCTCCCACGATGGTTTGATTTTCAACGCGCCACACATTCTGAGTATCTCCCTCCCAGCCATCGAGAGAATAACCATCAAACAAAGATACCGAGCCGGCCTGATGCGTGCATACACCAACTAACAGGCCTGACAACAAAACTAAAAAAAAGTGATTCCTAAAACTTCCCCAACCAAACCGACATGCCTTCATGAACTTTAAATGCGTGAACAAACTTACCGTATTCATAAAAATCCTCATTTCCTTTCAGACGCTTCAGGGTGACTCGCGAGAATGCTTCTCAATTCGGCTAGAGCCTCCGGTCGGGCTTGTGCTAGATTACGCGTTTCACCTGGATCTTCCGCATAATCATAAAGTTCATAGACTGCTGTTTCCGACGATGCATCAGGCTGCTTCCACTCGACCATTCGGTAGCGTGCCGTTCGAATGGCTCGCCCTATACGTTTTCCCCTGGGGTAACAATGATATGAGTGATCTCGAACGGAAGTTGAGGGGTTTTTGAGAACCGGAACCAGACTCACTCCATCAAGAGGCTGAGGGCCCTGAGGACGCATCAGACCTGCAAGTTCTGCCAAGGTCGGGTAAATATCCACGGTTTCAGCCAACTGCTGTGTTGAGCTGCCGGGGATCGTCAAGCCCGGCGCACGAACAATAATAGGGATACGATTGGCTTGCTCGTAATTGGTGTGCTTGGTCCAGTATCCATGATCCCCTAAATGCCACCCATGATCTCCCCAAAGAACCACGATGGTATTATCACTAAGCTTCAGTTCATCCAAAGTATTCAACACCTTACCAATCTGTGCATCTGCGTAACTAGCCGCTGCATAGTAACCGTGCATTAATTTTCGCTGGATGGTGATTTCCTGGATATTCTCAACGGTCAAAGGCGCATAGTTGACAATTTCACCACCCCGTTTCCCAGCAAATGCTGGAGCCCATTCAGGAGCTGTTTGAGAAGCCATGACAGAGAAATCAGCGGGATCATGCATGTCCCAGTATTTTTGTGGAGCAGTGAAAGGAAGATGCGGTTTCACAAAGCCCGCCATGATAAAAAAAGGGGAGTTTGTTTCAGATTGATGTAATTCCAGACGCTCTATAACTTTGGCGGCTATGCGGCCGTCGGCATAAGCTTCGTCTCCCACATCGGCGCTTTCCCATGCATAACCTTTGGGTAACGATCGAATTTGCCCCAGTTTCTGGTTTGTGAAATAAGCCTCTTCACGAGTCAATTGCCCCCCTTCGGTGCTCTCGGGATTGAGGTATTCGACGACTTTGTCGAGATAGGCAGGATGATCCCAGGAATGAACATCATCATGATTTCCGTGGCCAGTGTGCAGCACTTTTCCCATGCAAGCAGAGATCCATCCATGCTGACTGAAATACTGAGGCATTGTCACAGCCTCGGGGAACACATCCCGGAAATGCCGTCCCAAACCATAAATGCCGATTGAAGTGGAACGGCTTCCCAGCATGAGGTTATTTCTGGAGGGTGCACACACGGATTGATTGCAGTAGGCCGACTCAAACCGCAGGCCACTTGCGGCAAGACGATCTATGTTTGGAGTCTTTGCCAATGGATCACCATAACAACCTAGAACAGGCTTGAGGTCGTCTACCAGAATGAGCAAAATATTGGGACTATCTTTCGCTGATACCTGGATCATCAATGCGAATGAGGCCATTAACCAAGGGAGAATATGATGTCGTTTCATCGTCTAAAACTTTTCCAAGGATTCTTTTAACCACAATAACGAAATCGGACGAGAGGATTTCAACAAGAATCGGTTTTATTATCCGCTAAATCACGAGCACGAGTGTGGAGCGCGCTCGAACCCAAACTTATTCCTGTCCAGAAAACTATTTTTCAGACACGAGCAAACGCAATAGCTGATCTTATTTGCCTTAACCGGCAAGAAAGCCAAAAACGACCAATTCCTATGATAAACAAACCATTTACAACTCAACGATTCTCAATTAATTTTTAAGGGAACTCACACTAATGCACAAAACACCCCACGCCATGGGTGATTTGTATAAAAACACTTATTGAAACCATGAACGGATTTAATCGACGTCAGTTTTTGAAACAAACTTCACTTGCCGCAGGGGCCACCGTGCTTTTAAGCGGAACAAAAGCCTCTGGAAGGGCTATTGGCGCAAATAATCGTCTGCGAATCGCAGTAGCAGGACTCAACGGCCGAGGACGAAGCCATATAGGTGGTTGGCTTGGGCAGGACAATGTAGAAATTGCATATCTGGCTGATGTGGATGAGCGAGTCCGTGGCAGTGTGGTCGATTATGTCAATGACAAGGTACAAGGAAAATACAAGTGCAAGGGCATTAAGGATATTCGCCAAGCACTGGATGACCCAACAGTCGATGCCATTTCAATTGCAACCCCTAATCACTGGCATTCCTTGATGACCATCTGGGGTGCACAAGCGGGAAAACATGTCTATGTTGAAAAACCATTGAGCCATGACGTTGAGGAAGGCCGAGTAGCGGTAGAGGCTCAGAAACGGTATGGAGTTGTCATTCAACATGGAACCCAGAGACGCAGTGATGCCAAAATCGCCGGTTTACATGAACAGATTCAGGCAGGCAAATATGGTAAACTGAAAATCTCATACGGATATTGTTGCAAACCTCGGGGTGGCATTGGTTTTGAACTCCCCTCCCCCGCTCCATCCAATGTTGATTGGAATTTATGGCGCGGCCCGGCTGTCATTCATCAATTTCACAATAACTATGTGCACTACGATTGGCATTGGTTTTGGTCTACAGGAAACGGTGATTTAAACAATCAGGGAACTCATCAGTTGGATGTTGCAAGATGGGCTCTTGACAAGGATCAAACCCACCCTGTTCGAGCCATGGCTATTGGCGGACGCTTCCAGTGGAATGACCAGGGAGAAACCCCGAACACGATGTTCGGTTTGGCTGAGTATCCCAACGGACAGCAGGTTTTCTTTAATGTTCGAAATGTCAACTATGATGGTTACCAGCGTCAGGTTGAAAATGAGTACTACTTCGAAGACGGTGGAAAAATCATTCGCAATAAATATTACTCTGCCGGAAGTTCAGAAGGTCAAGATCTAGAGATACCCGATGGAGATGTCACGCCTGGTGGTAACTGGGGGAGTTTTATAAAAGCATGTCGCAGCGGGGATCCAGATATGGCAAATGGCAATGTCATCGATGCGCATTATGCGTGTGTCATGGGGCATTTGATCAATAATTCATACCGTCTTGGGTCAAAAGTTCCATTCAATGAGAAAGCCGGAAAATTCGGTGATAACTCAGATGCCGCTGAACATTTCCTGAAACTGCATGATGTCATGAAAAATGGCGTTGGCCTGCCTGAGGATCAAAACGAATACGTTGTCGGCCCCTGGCTCACATTCGATCCCCTTACTGAAAAACACGTTGGAGCACATGCTGCGGAAGCCAACAGGCTCCTGAAAGATCCGAACAACCCTGAATTCCAGGTACCTTCGGTGAGAGACGTTTAATTTTCAAACCCGCCAAGAGCCCGGCCATCGTTGGTCGGGCTCTTTTTTCTAACAAACAACTCCTTAAATTGATACGACGCAGCCTCCATCCAGAACCTAGTAACCATTTGATTCGGCAAAATACCGCGTTGAACATCCAAGCAATATTCGCTTTTTGGGTTTTGATGACCTGGTTGAGTTGCGTGGACGCTTCAGGTAGTCATCAGAATAACTCATGGTGGAGTCAGTTGTATGAGGATATTGAAGGTAAGAAACATCTGCACAGTTCTCCCTCGACCAAAGCCATAGTATGGATTTTCATCATGGAGGATTGCCCGATTTCCAATGCCTATACACCAGAAATAAACCGACTTGTCGATGCTTACCACTCCAGAGACGTTTCGTTCGTGCTGATTCACAGTGACCCCAAACTTGAGCTTGATGATGCAAGAAATCACCGTAAGGCATACAAATTGAAGCCAGCAGTCGTTCTGGACCGTGATCATACGTGGGTTAAATATGCCGGAGCAAAAGTTGCTCCGGAAGCGTTTGTCTTTGATCCTTGCGGGAAGCGTCTTTACCACGGCAGGATAGATGACCGTTTCCCCAGACTGGGAAAACGGCGAATGAAACCCACAAAGACCGAACTCAGAAATGCACTTGATTCTTTGTTAAACCAAAAACCCATTTTGACACCACAAAGCAAGGCTGTGGGTTGTTACATAACTGAATTACCGCCTGCTCATAAAGACTAAAAGCATGATCCGTCGTTTTTTTTTCAGCAGTTTCACCCTCGTTTTATGGGCTTTACAAATCGAGTCTACCCTCTCCGATGACGCACCAGAAATAGTCACTTTCAACCAGCATATTGCCCCAATTCTTTTGGAGCATTGTACTCCTTGCCATCGAGAGGGGATGTCTGCTCCGTTCCAATTATTGACGTATGAAGATACCAGAAGAAGATCAAAACAAATCAAAGAAGTAACGGAATCAAAATACATGCCTCCCTGGCTTCCTGAACCCGTCGATGGAGGTTTCAAGCATGAAAGGGGCTTATCTGACCAACAAATCCGTCTGATCAAAAGCTGGTTCGATACAGGCAGCAAAGAAGGAGATGATTTCGTGCCTCCTTCAATACCTGATTGGCCCGGAGATTGGCAACTGGGCGAACCTGACCTTATTGCCTCCATGCCCAATGATTACTCCCTTCAAGCCGAAGGACGGGATATTTACAGGAACTTTGTCCTGAAAGTCCCCATCACCAAGCCGTTGTATGTCAAGGAGCTGGAATTCCATCCAGAAAACGCGCGTGTGGTACACCACGCCCTCATCTACATCGATAGCACCCGGCAATCGCAACGAAGAGATAATGCGGATCCAAAACCAGGATTCGGGGGAATGAGAGTCCCGATGAGCGCTGGAATGCCGGAGGGGCAGTTTCTAAGTTGGCAGCCTGGTAAGATTTATTCGAAATCGGACAACAGTATTCCCTGGATGCTACAACCTGGAACAGATTTGGTAATCCAGGTGCACATGAACCCAACCGGAAAAGTTGAGGATTTCTCGTGTTCAGTCGGATTGCATTTTACAGAAACCCCTCCATCAAGCATTCCTTACAAGATAAAACTTACTTCCCTGGCCATAGACATTCCCAGTGAAACTTCCTTTTACCGTGTCAAGGACAGCATGCAATTACCCGTGGATGTGCAGTTAACTCGCATCCTTCCCCACGCTCACTATCTTTGCAAACGTATGGAGGGCTACGCCATCTTTCCTGATGGGAGCAAGAAAAGGCTGATCCTCATAAAAAATTGGGATTTCAACTGGCAGGGAGATTACATTTACGAAACACCGATCAAGCTTCCGAAAGGCACCATCCTTCATATGGATTATACATATGACAATTCTACCGGCAACCTTGCCAATCCGCATTCTCCTCCAAAGAAGGTCACATATGGTCCGGAATCCTCGGACGAAATGGCTGAACTTTGGTTTCAGTTTACATTGAATAGTCTTGAGGACCGAAAAAATTTCAAGGAAAAGGTCCGACTCAAAAACAAACAAGTTTTAATACAATTTGGGCAAAGCACTTTGGGCAGTGAAACAAACGACCCTGATTTATTACTGATTACCGCGCAGGCACACCTGGCAGCGGGTGATCAACAGGCGGCTTTCAGAGCCTTCAGCAGAGTGGTTCGCCTGGACCCGAAAAGATTTAATGCATGGTTCAATATCGGAACCATGCTGAGGAGCTCAGGGCAAGATGATGCAGCAAAGCAAGCCTTTGGGAATGTCATCCGCATTGATCCGAATGATGCTGAAGCATATGGCAGTCTTGGAATCATTTTTCAGGAGGAAGGAAAACTCGAACCTGCTGAAAAATGTTTCAGGGCTGCGTTACGACTCAACCCGACCGACCAAATTGCAGCCAACGCTTTGCTACAAATACTTGAGAAACGGCGTAATCAAGTCAACGAACCTTGAACACCATTGTTAGATCTGACTTTTTCGGGGTTATTAAAACCTTTCACCGGTCAGAGCAAATGATTAATGTGATTTATCAAATCGATTCATGAAGGCCATTAAATTAATTGCTTACATTCTTCTTTCGGTCTGCCTGCTGTCTTCTGGTAAGGCCTTCCTTACAGATTTCAACAGAGTTACAGAAAAAAGTACTGCAATAGGTGCCGCTCGAAGTATGGATGATATTGATCATTCTGGGTATGCTAACGCTGTCATTGTAAACGAGGCCCCCTTGAGCGAAGAGGTAGAACCTACAGCGCCTGATGAGAAAGCCGATCCAGAGTCTAACCTTCCAGATATCTCTGAAGAGGTTGAAGTAGTGAACGTGCCAGACGCTCAAGCAGCATCTTCCAACGCGGAAAAAACATCTCATTCAACGACGGAGAGTTCCAACCGAATGGGATATTATGGGGGAATCTTTGTCATCACTTTGATCGCTCTGGGATTGCTTGCAGGTTACGATTTTTCGCAATATTCTGCCAATCGCGTCTTAGATTCCCTTTACAACGATGATGGTGGCGGAACGGAAGACGACGGGGATCTGTATGAATCAGCGGAGCAGGAATGGGCCCGAGGCGATTTTCTCGAGGCAATTCGCATTCTACGTGAATACCTTGCCGCAAACCCCAAGCAGCAGCACGCAGCAATCCGCATTGCTGAAATTTACGAAAAAGACCTCAAAAACCCACTAGCGGCCGCACTTGAATACGAGGAAATACTGACTCAAAAGCTAACACCAAATCGTTGGGGATGGTCTGCAATTCATTTGGCCAACCTATATTCAGGCCCCATGGATAAGCCTGAGAAGGCCATCCAACTTCTAAGGGACTTGGTGGAAAAATATCCAGAGACTTCTGCTGCTGAAAAGGCAAATCAGCGATTAGAGCTTATTGACAACGGTACGAACGAATAACTCCGTTCTCGCAGTCATTTGCGGCTGTTATTCAATCGAGGTCAGCCAATCGATCAAGACCTTGTGCTGACTTGATTGGAACCGGTTTACATCTTCCGCATGTATGAAGGTCAATGCCCCACTCCCTGCACGCTGCACGCATGCCTCGACTTCGTCGGAATCCACTCCCCGATCGTGAAGCGCCGAATAAATGAGGATGGGCTTCGTGGAGGCTGCTTTCAATAGTTCATCAAAATCATAAGGGATCTTCTCTTCATTTCTGTCAAACAAACCTAGTTTGGGTAGAAGCCCGTGCCATTTCCACCAACGACGAATTCCACCTGTTGGTTTTTCATCGGAGTCAGTCCGAAAGGGTGTAAAACCGCAGAAAGATGCAATGCCTGTGACTCGATCATCAAAGGCACCTCCATGCAAAGCCACCATTCCACCCAATGAATAACCAACAAGCATAATCTTGTCACGATCCAGTGGAGGCATCTTCTGGGCGGCTATTCCACGACCTTCGGTCAAAAAGTTGAGGGCACATCGAACATCGTAAACCATTTTCCCCAGTTTCGACCATTGGGGATACTTATCGTAGAAAGAAGCCCCTTCCAGCAATCGATCACCAAAGCCACATTGATCGAAAGACAAAACAGCATAACCGGCCTGCGCCAGACGGTAATAAATGGTTGTCCCCTCTACTCCATACCCTTCATTGGAGCCATGCGAGTAATTGAATGGGTGCAGCCATATCACAATTGGCAAGGGTCGGGAATTTCCTTTGGGGAAAGCCAGTTGGCCTTGAATGTTGGATCCAAATGAAACAGGAAGTCGATTGACATTATCAGGTTTCCATCTTTCCCGCGACCAAACCGCCACTCCTCTTGAGTCATCGCCAATGATGCTCAGCGGGTGTGTATTTCTGCCTTCCAACCCTTCAGGAATATTTCCCATCAACCAGTCTACTTTTTCGTTTAACGGGGCGATATCTCCGGGTGGAATTAAATCTGAGGAGGACTGTTTTGCTTTCCATTGCTTCCAATCGAAATCATGGAGTAGTTTTTCCTTGAAATCCGACCGCTTTATATCGCCACGCTTGAAAGCCCAATCAAACCAATCCAGGTTGGAGCGAATGTGATCTTTGGTGATGGGGTTATGATTACCCTCGCGGTATTGCAGAGCGATGTTCTCTGGAGCATTCAGAAACTGATACGCTACCTTTGCACCCAAATAACTCCGCTCTACAGCAAAAGATGGATCACTTCCGTCATTATGGGCAATATGAAGAAGACAATAGCGAGGAGCTATCAAAGCCATCAATCCATTACTTTCAACAGGCAATGCATCTTCACGGCCGAAATAACGCTTTAATGATGGCAACGCCCACTCTGAGGGTGCATCCAGAACCGTTTCCATGAACGTATCTCTTCCAGTAAAACGATACCCAGCTGCAGCAGGAGAGCCCGCGCTTCTTGAAACCACAGCAGTGAATCGTTCATCAAAAGCAGCTGCGTACAATGATTGCTTTCCATAACGCGAATGACCAATTATTCCAACCCTTTCAGGGTTAATCGTCAAACCGGATTGGTCACCCAGCAGGTAATCCAACGAGCGACTGGCAAGCCATGATTGTATGCCAAGTGAAGAGGACCATGTTGCATTCGGATATTCCTTTTGAAAGGTTCGCCATGCATTTTCATATCCGGGAAAGGCTTCCTCACGATGATTGTAATCAACCCCCGGGTAAAAACAGACCACGTATCCTCGCTCCACTGCTGCCTCTCCCCATGCAATCTGATAATGACGAGGCTGCGTCAGCAACAAAGGAAGGTCTTGTGTTTCAGATCCCCTGTTTTTTTGGGGAAGTAACAAACGAATTTCAAAGGCCGCACGATTAGGTGTATCAAAAGTCAATCTTACATTCCTTACGATCACCCCATCTCCCCTTTGATTTTGGTTGATTATTTGTATTGCCTGAATTGATGGGGCTTCATGCGGAAATTGGCCGATGTATGTATCGCACCAGAGTTGTTTGATTTCTGCTCGCCGACTCTTCCAATCATCATGATTTACCACTGGAGAGCCATCAGTAAATTCAAGCACAGGCGGTAAATCTGCAGATTGAAAGTCGGCAGCTTCCACCTTTTTCATCATTGCACTGAGGGTACAGACGAAGAGACAGATGCGCAGCGCGAGCCCGCTTGAAAAGCAGTGGGAACAATAATTGATCATGTCAGAATATGATTTTACATTCCGTTATGCATTGCGGCAAACAAACAGACTCAGGAAGTGATCATGGTATCCGGGTTTTGCTGTATGGCATCCAATCGAATGCAGGCTACTTGATGTCCTTCCCCGGCAACGCTCCATTCGGGAAATTCGGCCTGGCAAGCATCGGTCGCGTAGGGGCACCGTGGATGAAAAGTGCAGCCTTGTGGAGGATTCATTGGTGATGGTGGATCACCCGGCAAAAGAATACGTTTTCTGCCACGTTCCCGATCCGGGTCAGGAACTGGAACAGCACTCACCAAGGCACGTGTATAAGGATGCCGAGGTTGGTCAAACAATGTTAACGCGGGGCCAATTTCAACAATGCGCCCTAGATACATGACGGCAATGCGGTCCGCTATGTGCTTCACGACGGACAAATCATGCGAAATGAAAATCATCGTTAAATTCATTTCACGAGAAAGTTTGGCCAAAAGATTGATGATTTGAGCCTGAATGGAAACATCGAGCGCTGAAACTGCTTCATCAGCAATAAGTAACTTGGGTTCCACGGCAAGGGCGCGCGCAATGGCTATGCGCTGACGCTGACCTCCGGAAAATTCATGCGGATACTTCTTTATGAACCTGGGAGACAATCCAACCTTGTTCATCAGCTCAGCTACTTTTTCAGGAAGTGCTGATTTCGGCACAGATTGATGAGCCAAAATGGCTTCAGCCAAAGCATCGTAGACAGTCATCCGCGGATTCAGGGATGCATAAGGGTCTTGAAAAATCATCTGAAAGTCCTTGCGAGCTGCTCGTAATTCATTTCCACGAAGACCAACTAATTCCCTTCCTTCCAGCTGGACACTGCCATTTGTTGGCTTGAGTAGCTGAAGGACGGTTCGCCCCAACGTGGATTTACCACATCCAGACTCACCTACCAACCCAAGGATTTCTCCTCGCTGCAAATCCAGGTCCACTCCATCAACAGCTTTGACGGTTGCAATGACCTTGCGAAACAGGATCCCCTTTTCAACAGGAAAGTGGGTCTTGAGGCCTCTGATTTTCAGGAAAGAATTTTGCTGTAAACTCATACGCCAATTTTTAGATCTCCTTCCTGCACTCTACGGCACGAAGTGTAATGACCTTCATTCAATTCCTTCAAAGATATTTCCCCTCTTTTACATTCATCCTGAACGTGCACACAGCGACCGGCAAATGAGCAACCGTTCAACGGGCGCGTTAAATCCGGCGGTTGACCTTCAATGGTGAAAAGCTCTTTGCCTTTGGGCTGCAAAGCCGGAATGGATTGCTGGAGGGCTTCATTATAGGGATGACTGGGTTTGTAATAAATGGAGTGCGTCGATCCTGATTCGACGATACGGCCCGCATACATCACGTTGACACGGTCACAAAACCCAGCAACCACTCCAAGATCGTGAGAAATGAAAAGCACGCCCATGTGCATTCGTTGTTGCATCTCTTTGATTAGCTCCAGGATCTGAGCCTGCACGGTCACATCCAGAGCAGTAGTGGGCTCGTCCGCGATCAGCAGATCAGGTTCAGTGATCAACGCCATTGCGATCATCACACGTTGGCGCATCCCACCTGAAAATTCGTGAGGATACATGCGAATGCGATTTGCGGCACCCTGAATCCCAACCTGCTCCAACATGTTGAGCGCTTTTTTCCGGGCCGTTGCCTTATCCGTCATACCATGAACAAGCAAAGGCTCGATCAATTGATCCTCGACTCGAAGGTATGGATTCAGCGAGGTCATCGGGTCCTGGAAAATCATGGAGATTCGTTTACCACGAATCTGGTTTAATTGATTTTCAGAAAGGGAAAGCAAATCCTGTCCATCGAAATGGGCTGTTCCAGATTCGATCCTTCCCGGAGGCTTTGGAACGAGTCCCATCAGGGAATAACAGGCAACTGATTTACCTGACCCGGATTCACCGACAATTCCAAGCGTCTCACCTTTTTCAAGGGAAAAGGAGACTCCATTGACGGCACGGACTACCCCGGCTCTCGTATGAAACCAAGTCTTCAGATCATTGACTGTAAGCAAAGACATAATTCAATCTTTGGACGCACGCGGATCCAGGGCATCGCGCAGCCCGTCCCCCAAAAAGTTCAATGAAAACAAAGTCATGGCAAAAAGAACACCGGGGAACAAAAGGAGCCAGGGAGCTTCCTCCATGATTTCTGCACCTTCTTTGATGAGAGACCCCCAACTGCACATTGGCTCCTGAACGCCCAATCCAAGAAAACTCAGAAAAGCTTCAAGCAGCATCACGGCGGGAATCGTAAGCGTGGAATAGACTATGACAGGGCCAATAACATTGGGCGCCAAGTGACGGATGATGATTTTCCACATCGGCAGCCCCAAGGCGATGCATGCCTCAATGAATTCCTGTTTTCGCAGGCTAAGCACTTGGCCGCGAACGATACGTGCCATGGTCAGCCACTCGACTGCCCCAATGGCAAGGAACATCAACCGTATATCCCTTCCGAAGAAAACCATCAGCAAAATGACGAAAATAGTGAAAGGCAGTGCATACAGAATATCGACAAACCTCATCATAACGGCGTCAGTTTTACCTCCGCAATACCCGGCAATCGTCCCGTAAAGCACTCCAATGGTCAATGAAACGGCTGTTGCAACAAGGCCAACGGTAAGTGAAATACGCCCTCCATAGAGAATCCTTGAGAGCAGATCCCTTCCTAGCTTGTCCGTGCCAAGCCAGTGCTCAGCACTGGGGGCCGATTCCCTGAGTTCCAGGTTTTGTTCTTGATAACCGTGCTGAACGAGCATCGGACCAAATACCGAAGTCAGGATCATCAAAGAGATAAAGATCCCGCCAGCAACGGCCATATGGTTTTTACGCAAGCGGTACCAGGCATCCTGCCATAAAGAGTGGCCCTGCTCCGCTTGCTCAAGCAAGGGCGCTTTAATCGATTCGGATCTAAATTGATTCGATGACATTATTAAAACCGTTTCTATTCCAGCTTGAGCTTAGGATTGAGCCATACCTGAACTACATCAACGATGGTGTTGAAGACAACAATGAGCGCTGCGAAGAACACCACCAGACCAAGCACCATCGTGTAATCACGATTGAAAGCACTGGTGACAAAATCCTTGCCCAGACCGGGAATATTGAAGATCGTCTCAATGACAAATGACCCGGCCACCAGGCCAGCAAAGGCAGGCCCCATGAAACTCACCACAGGCAAAATCCCGCCCCGCAAGGCATGTCGCAAAATCACTGTGTGAGCAGCGGCACCTTTGGCTCGCGCGGTTCGAATGTAATCCTGGGTCAAAACTTCACGCATCCCACCGCGTGTCAATCTCGCAATGTAAGCCGCATAAAAGAAACCAAGGGTTGCTGAAGGGAGCACTTTATAGGCTGGCCCGTCCCAACCGGGATAAGGAAACCATTTCAATTTCAAGGCAAACACAAGTACGAGCAAGGGGCCCAGCACAAATGTGGGGAGACAGATCCCCACCATTGACAGGCTGGAAGGCACATAATCCAAAAAGGAGTTGGGCTTGAGTGAAGCAATCACACCCAAAGTCAGCCCAAACACCAATGCGATGGACATTGAGTATATCCCCAGTTCCATCGACTTGGGGAATTTTATTTGAATAATTTCGTTGACCGTTCGTCCTGGATACTTGAAGGAGGGGCCCAAATCGCCCTGAATTAAGTTGAAAAGATATTCTCCGTATTGGGCGATTAATGGTTTATCCAGACCATAGTGAGCTTCCAATGCTTTCTGCACCTCAGGACTGACCGCACGTTCATCCGCGAACGGTCCCCCTGGAGCCAATCGCAACATGAAAAAGGTCAGTGTTGCAACTGCCCACAATACAGGAATCGTTTGAAGTATTCGGCGAAGGATAAATCGAATCATATCGCAATGGTTGATGGGATGCTCAAGGGATTCCGTGATTCAAACCATTCAATCGACTAGTTGGACTCCAGATAAAGATGTTTGTAAGGATGATGGTCTAATATGGTTGGGTTCCAGTTTTTGACCGCCGGATCAAGGAGATAGACTCTGGTATAGATGTAGATCGGAATGATGGGAGCCTCTGCCATTAAAATTTCTTCAGCCTGTTGAAAGTATTCAAGGCGTTGCTCTGCATCCCCTGTTTTGCCCGCTTGCGCAATCAGATCATCATAGACATCGGTTGACCACCCGGTTTGGTTCTGCTGGCTCCAGGAAGTCCACATGTCCATGAAGGAATTCGGGTCGACATAGTCACCAATCCATCCGGCTCGTGACAAAAAGTAATCACCGTTTCGTTGCGAATCAAGGTAGACCTTCCACTCTTGATTGATCAGTTCCACTTCAATGTTCAAATGCTTGCGCCACATTTCCTGAATGGCCGAGGCAATGGCTCGGTGACTTTCATTGGTATTGAAGATGATGGAAGCTTTGGGGAAACCTTTACCCTCTGGATACCCAGCCTCAGCCAACAATTTTTTTGCTTGTTCAAGATCAGTGGGAATCCGCGCTGTGGTAGTGTACCCGGCAGTATTGGGAGGAGTAAAATAATTACCTGGCATTTGCCCACCTCGCGTGACGTTTTTAACAATACTTTCTCTGTCAACAGCCATCGCCAGGGCACGCCGCACGCGTATGTCATCGAAAGGTTTTTTCTGGGTATTGATTCTATAAAAGTATGAACCTAGATAGGGGTCGATATGCACCAACTCGGGAGATTCCTTTTGATATTGTTCTATTTTCGCAGGAATCATCTCGTAGGTATTGTGCGTACCGCCATTGCGAAAAGCTCGATCCTGCGTTTCGATACTCTCAATCGGATAAAAGTGTATTTCTCTGAGCCTGACTGTATTCGCATCCCAATAATCGGGATTCTTCTCAACAATCATGACATCACTGATACGCCACTCCTTGAGACGAAAAGGCCCGTTGCTTACGAAATTACCCGCCTTGGTCCATGGATTGCCTCGATCATCCGCATTCCCATATTTTTCAACCGTAGGCAAATGTACCGGAAACCACGTGTAATGATTCAGGAGAGAAAGAAAATACGGAGCTGCGTTGTTGAGTGTGATTTCCAGCGTTCGATCATCAATGGCACGAACTCCTACTTGAGAGAAGTCTTTCAGCTCTCCCTTGTTGTAGGGTTCGGCATTTTTCATCAGAAAAAGCATGTAGGCATATTTGGAGGCCAAACTTGGAGTCAAGATGCGTTGGAAAGAACGGACAAAATCCTGGGCGGTGACGGATTCTCCGTTTGTCCACTTTGCATTATTACGCAGGCGAAAGGTATAAACAGTACCATCTTCAGATATATCCCAACTCTCAGCCATCCCTGGAACCGGATGTAAATCAACGGGATCTTCCGTGACCAACCCTTCCGTAAGGGCAGAGATCACATTGTGCTCCGGAACCCCGGTGACGATGTGAGGGTCAATGCTTTCCGGTTCAGAACCGTTGGAGAGGTGCAGGACCTGCTCGCGATTGCCTCTTTGTACTTTCGTTTCAGTTGGGCCGCATCCCGTAGGAATAAAGAGAAAGCCAACCAATGCCGAAAATACAAAAAGCTTCATTAATCGTCGTGTTGTTGAAACCATGATCAAAAGAATATGTCTCACCAGATTTCGTTAATCCCGTTGAAATGTCAATAGGGTCTTCATGAAGTTCGGCATGTTCTGACAATTCAAATGCGACAGAATTTTACAATAAGTGAGTGATTCTACCGTAAGGGTATGATAGCGGCCCATAATCATTCACATATCATCTTATCCCGATATGTTGATTTTAATATTGAAAATTTTGTGTTCCTTTGTTTAGGTCAGGCAAACATGGATGCCATAAAGGACAGTCGCGAGAGGATAAAGCACAGAGAAGCAACATTGAGCAAGCTTCTCAGGGAACGCATCGTTCTCATTGACGGAGCCATGGGAACGATGATTCAGAAATGCAAGTTGAGTGAAGAGGATTTCCGTGGAGATCGATTCAAGGACTGGGAAAAAGATCTCAAAGGCAACAATGATCTTCTCAATCTCACGCGTCCCGAAGTAATTCGTAACATTCACCTCGAATATCTGCACGCAGGCGCAGACATCATCGAAACGAACACATTCAATGCGCAGGCGGTTTCCTTAGCAGATTACGGAATGGAATCTCTCGCCTACGAACTGGCTCACTCCGGAGCGTCTGTTGCAAGAGAAGCAGCGGATTTATTCATGAAGGAATGTCCCGAACGGACCGCTTTCGTAGCGGGAGCCATAGGACCGACAACGAAAACTGCTTCTGTGGCTACCGATAACGAAAATCCCGCAGCAAGAGACATTACTTACAATCAACTTGTCGACGCTTATTATGAGCAGGCAAAAGGATTGGTTGAAGGTGGAGCCGATCTTTTAATCGTCGAGACCATTTTCGATACACTCAATTCAAAAGCTGCCTTTTTTGCCTGCGAAAAACTGATTAAAGACATGGGTTTCTCGGTACCTTTGATGGCGTCAGTTACGTTTATTCAGGCTGGCAGCAACAGGGGCATGACAGGCCAGACAGTGGAAGCTTTCTGGAATTCAATCAATCATGTTCCCCTGCTGAGTGTCGGCATGAATTGTGCATTGGGCCCCAAGGAAATGCGCCCATTGATTGAAGAGCTTGCCGGATTAGCACCTATCCCTGTCAGTGTTTACCCAAACGCAGGATTACCCGACCCACTGCTTCCTACCGGTTTTTCAGAAACGCCAGAGACATTTGCGCCCAAGATTCGTGAATGGGCGGAAGCTGGATGGTTGAATTTGCTCGGAGGTTGTTGTGGAACCACCCCGGATCACATTAGATTGCTCAAAGAATCCATTGATGGAATTTCTCCTCGACAGCTTCCAGATATCGAGCCACGGATGCGACTAAGCGGACTTGAGGCACTGACTGTCAGTCCGGAATCAAATTTTATCAACGTAGGCGAACGCACTAACGTCGCGGGCTCTCCTCGGTTTGCCAAGATGATCCGAGAAGGCAGGTTTGAAGACGCACTCTCAGTGGCACGCCAACAAGTTGAAAATGGCGCCCAGATTATTGACGTCAACATGGACGAAGGCATGCTCGATTCTGAGGAAGCCATGCTGACTTTTTTGAATTTAATCGCAGCCGAGTCCGATATTGCGCGTGTTCCCATCATGATCGACAGCTCCAAGTGGTCAGTTTTGGAAATCGGCTTACAATGCGTGCAAGGCAAAGGGATTGTGAATTCGATCAGCCTCAAGGAAGGGGAAGAGCAGTTTCTGGAACAGGCTTCATTGATTCGGAGGTACGGTGCGGCAGTGGTCGTGATGGCCTTTGATGAAACCGGCCAAGCAGACACTTTTGAACGTAAAATCGAAGTTTGCGAACGCTCGTATAAACTACTGACAGAAAAAGTAGGTTTCCCGCCAGAGGACATCATTTTCGATCCAAATGTTCTCACTGTCGCCACCGGCATGGATGAACACAATGGCTATGCGGTGGCATTCATTGAAGCCACGCGCTGGATAAAGCAAAACCTACCAGGAGCCAAAGTCAGCGGTGGTGTCAGTAACGTATCATTTTCATTCCGAGGCAATAATCCTGTGCGTGAAGCCATGCACTCGGCTTTTCTGTATCACGGCATCCAGGCGGGACTCGACATGGGAATCGTCAATGCAGGTCAGCTTGCAGTCTACGAAGAAATACCCAAGGACTTACTGAAGAAGGTGGAAGACGTGCTTTTGAACCGTCACCCTGAGGCAACGGAACGCCTGATCACCTTTGCTCAAACAGTCAAAGGTGAAGAAAAGTCGCAGGCGGAAATAGCCGCATGGCGGGAAGAACCCGTTGAAAAGCGACTTTCACATGCGCTCATCAAAGGACTGGTAGAACATATAGACCTAGACACTGCCGAGGCACTTGAAAAATATGGCAAACCTCTTTCAGTAATTGAGGGGCCTTTAATGGATGGAATGAATATCGTCGGGGATTTGTTTGGCGAAGGTAAAATGTTTCTTCCACAGGTCGTGAAAAGTGCGCGTGTCATGAAGAAGGCGGTCGCTTACCTTTTGCCGTATCTGGAAGAAGAGAAAGCAAAAAGTCCACAAAAAGAGGCAGGACGTGTCTTGATGGCGACGGTCAAAGGCGATGTGCACGATATAGGTAAAAACATCGTAGGAGTAGTACTTAATTGCAATGGTTATGTGGTGGAAGACATGGGCGTGATGGTCCCAGCTAACCGTATATTAGAGAAAGCGAAAGAATTTAAAGCTGACATGATTGGACTCAGCGGTCTCATCACCCCGTCTCTAGATGAAATGATGCATGTCGCTAAAGAAATGGACCGGCTTGAATTCAAGCTTCCACTGCTCATCGGAGGAGCCACGACCAGCAAGGCACACACGGCGGTTAAAATCGCCAATCATTACAAGGGGCCAGTTCTTCACGTCCTGGATGCATCCAAAGCCGTAGGAGTCGTACGCGATTTAATGAACGACAAACGGCGCCCCGCTTTCCTTGATAAGAATAAACAGGATCAACAAACCTTAAGGGAATCCCACGCGCTGCGCGGCAGCAAACCCCTGAAAACAATCGAAGAATCACGACAGAACCGGACTGGGATTGACTGGACTATTCACTCCACTCTCAAACCCGATTTCATCGGTGCCAAAACTTTGAATAACTTCCCACTGGAAGACTTGGTTCCATATATCGACTGGTCTCCTTTTTTTCATGCCTGGGAAATGAGAGGTCGTTACCCGGCGATTCTTGATGATGCCATTGTGGGTTCAAAGGCTCGCGAGCTTTTTGAAGATGCTCAGAAACAGCTCAAAGATATTATCCTGAACCGACGATTTACAGCTCGTGCGGTTTATGGATTTTTTCCAGCTGTATCTACAGGCGATGACATTGTGGTTTATCAGGATGCCGACCGATCGAAGGCACTTACGACATTCCACACATTGAGGCAACAAATCCATAAACCCGAAGGGCAATTCAACCATGCACTTGCTGACTTCATAGCACCGCAGGAATCGGGGGTGGAAGATTACATCGGTATGTTTGCGGTAACAACGGGGCACGGCGCAGATGAGCATGCCTCAGAATTCCTGAAAGATCATGACGACTACTCATCCATCATGGCCAAGGCCCTGGCAGACAGGCTGGCGGAAGCTTTTGCGGAATGCCTCCATAAGCGGGTGAGAAATGAATGGGGTTACGGAAAAAAGGAACACCTTGATAATGAGGCTTTGATTCGCGAAAAATACCAAGGTATACGGCCTGCGCCCGGATACCCTGCTTGTCCGGATCACACTGAGAAACAACTGCTCTGGGACGTATTGGACGTCGAAAACCAGACTGGCATGAAATTGACTGAAAGTTGCGCTATGTGGCCGGCTGCCAGTGTGAGCGGGTTATATTTCTCACATCCTCAATCGAAATATTTTGCCGTGGGAAAAATCAACAAAGACCAGATCAAAGACTATGCAAGCCGCAAGTCTATCTCAGTAGATGACGCGGAGAAATGGTTGTCTCCGTGGCTGAATTATTGATTGCATTGAACCCTGATTCTGAGCTATTTCCTAAGCATGTCCATGATTTCAAAGCGTCGCATAAAGAACACATTCGCCGCCCTACTGGGTATAGCGTTCATATTACCCCCCGTTCAGGCAGGAGAATGGGAAGTGTTGTTTGATGGTCAAGACATTGCGTCCTTCAGGGGATATCAAATGAATACTTTTCCGAAGGACGGATGGACCATCAAGGATGGAACCTTGCGCACCATTGCCGATGGCAAGGTAGTGGACATTATCTCGAAGAAAAAATATCGAAACTTTGAACTCATCTTTGATTGGAAAGTAACTCCTGGAGCAAATAGCGGAGTGATGTATAGAGTCGATGAATCGAAAGATAGCCCGTGGCATACTGGTCCTGAATACCAAATACTTGACGATTCCAAACATAATGACGGAAAAAATCCGTTGACCTCTGCTGGTTCGCTTTACGCTCTTATCTCTGCACAAAACAAAACACTCAAGCCTGTTGGCGATTATAATCAGTCGCGCATCGTGCTTACAGGAGATTCACTGGAGCATTGGCTCAACGGAGATAAAGTCGTGGCTTGTGACATTGAATCCTATGGAGTGAATACCCTGGTGAAGGGCAGCAAATTTTCCTCCCACGAGGATTTCATGAAAAAACAAACCGGCCATATTGTTTTTCAGCACCATCACGACGAAGTTTGGTTCAAGAACATCAAAGTCCGCGAATTACCTGAACTGGAAATTTTACCTGACAGGAAACGTGTCAATACTATTAGTAAAGCGCAACGAGAGGCTGGCTGGCGTAATCTGTTTAACGGCAAGAAAACGAATCAATGGCGTGGTTTCAAAAAGGAAACCTTCCCGGAAAAAGGCTGGATCATTGAGAACGATTGCATCAAGCATATCAGCAAGGGAGGCGGCGGCGATATCATCACCAAACAAAAATATGGTCAGTTCGATTTCAAATGGGAGTGGAAGGTCGCTCCTGCGGCCAACAGCGGGGTAAAATACTTCATCATGGAAGAACGTGGCGGCGCCATTGGTCACGAATATCAAGTCATCGACGACGGTAAGCACCCGGATGCACTGCGTGGCCCCAAATGGCAGACAGCGGCTTTTTACGATGTGTTCCCAGCAACTAACCGTGTCCTGCAACAGGTAGGATCCTTTAATGAGAGTCGCGTGACAGTGAAGAGTCAACAAGCTGAACATTGGCTCAACGGCATCATGGTACTCAACTACACATTAGGTAGTCAGCAATTACTGGATGCGGTGTCCAAAAGTAAATTCAAGAAAGTGGATCGGTTCGGCTATCGCCATCAAGGCCATATTCTCCTTCAAGATCACAGTGACGAAGTTCACTATCGCAATCTGAAAATCAAACGTCTGGGTAAAGGCAAAAAGAAGAAGCAACCCTAAATCCCAATGCCCCGGGTAGTTCAGTCCAGGCAACGGTCCGTTTTAGTTCTAGCAGACGGTTTTCCCTCAAATCGGAAGAGAGATGCGGAACAATGCTCCCTTTCCTTCATTGGGAAGAGCATTGATTTCACCTCGATGATCTTGAATGATTTTCTGACAGATGGATAATCCCAGCCCGGTACCCTGCTTCTTGCCGTAGGTTGCAAAGGGCTCGAAAAGTCGACCGGCAATGTCAGGATGTATTCCTTTTCCGTTATCTTCGATATGCGTCTCCAGGTGCTGTCCAGATTGACGTATTTTAAAAGACACAACGCCACCCTCTGGCATGGCATCCGCAGCATTGGCGACAAGATTGTGAAAGACATGCTTGAGGCGCCTTGGATCGAAGCTTAACTCCACGTCTGGAAGATCTGAATCTAATTTAAGTTGTAATCCTCGTGTTGATGCTTCCATACCCATTTCCTGGATTATGTTGTGCATAAACTGACCATAATTGGATGGGGACAAAACAACTTCCGCTCTGTCACCGCTGGTGAATTCCAATAGTTCGTTGATCATACCGCTCAAGCGATCCACCTGTTGAGCAATTCGATCATGTGTCATTTGGCACATGTCAAAGTTGATTGTGTTTTGGGTTAGAAATTCCGAAGACAGTCGAATGATGTGCAGCGGATTCTTAAAATCATGTACAATTGATCTTGCAAACCTTCCCACAAGAGACAGACGTTCAGCCTGCAGGGATTCTTCCACATATTTTTGATTGAATTCACGCAGACGGGTGCTGGTTTCTTTGAAGAGGCGCAATGCAAAGGCTGAGGATTCATGAAAAAGATCCAGAATGATTTGCCTTGGTATGAACATCACTTCGGTTTTTACAATCGCACTCACCGAGGCAGATCTTGGCCCTTGATCAAGGACGGCCATTTCACCGAAAAAATCTCCTTTATTGAGTCTCGCCAGTTGACAAAAATGAAGATTTGGCATTCTCACTGAAACAAACACAGCTCCCCCTGCAATCAAATAGATTCCATCCCCAGGGTCTCCTTCTTTGAATATGATTTGATTTTTTTCAAAGAGTTTGCATCTCGATGTGGCATGGAGACGTTCAATTTGCGCATTATTCAGTTCCGCAAACAAACGAATCAATTTTAAATCAATGGCCATTAGAATGATGCTTCAGGAATATCGAACAAAAAGGGTTTATTGATCATTGAACCGAGTGGTCCTGCGGGAGGCAAGGTTATTCGCGAGCACCTTGAACCATTTCATCAGGCGTAATGAACCTGAAAATTATTGAAAGATATTTGGAATTAAAGGATACATTTTGATCTCAATAGCTTTTAACATGCACTTATTTTTTATGTGTCCGCTGATATCAACGTTGTTTATTCTCTGCAAAGACAGTAATTGGGTGTGACCATTATAAAACACGAGAGCTCAGTATAAAATCTTGCTCGTGATTGTCAGGATACTGGCAAACGATTTAGTTAAGATGACTCGTAAAACCAAAAAGATTACTTCAGCTTGGTATGCGAGACTGTTTTACTTTTGATTGTGCTAAACGAGCTCGATCAAGAGTCCTGAACAAACTCACTGCTCCAAACCAAATATGGCCCGAGCAAATTCGCGTGCAACGAAAGGTTGCAAGTCATCAGGCTGTTCCCCTACTCCAATAAATTTAACTGGAATTTTTAATTCATTCTGAATGGCAACGACCATGCCTGCTTTGCTGGTACCATCGAGTTTGGTGATCACCAGCCCTGTCAATGGAACAGCTTTATTAAACTCACGGGCTTGATTCAAGGCATTCATACCAGTGGTTGCATCAATTACAAGAAGGGTTTCGTGGGGAGCATTTTCCAGTCTTTTCCCCATCACACGATGCACTTTTTGCAATTCCTTCATCAAGTTATGCTTCGTGTGAAGGCGACCAGCAGTGTCAATCAACATGTAATGCGCTTTGCATGATAGAGCGGAAGAAACGGCGTCATGAGCTACAGCGGCTGGATCTGCTCCATAATCGCCCGTCGTCAAGGGAACGTTCAATCGCTCGCTCCAGACTTTCAATTGATCAATGGCAGCTGCTCTGAATGTATCACAGGCGGCCATTCCAACAGATAGTCCCTTCGCCTTCAATTGATGGGCCAGCTTGGCGCACGTGGTGGTTTTACCGGTACCATTAACACCTACCATCGAGACAACTGTCAGATCGTCCCCCTGATCAAGCAGGGTGTGTTCACCTTTTTGAAGCGCCTTTTCAACTTCGTCTGCCGCAACCTGAATGAAGTCGAAATCGCCTTTACCTTTGGTCTCATAGGCTTTTTTTGTGGCTGCAATGATTTGAGTTGTCATGGACATGCCAAAGTCAGCAGACAACAAGGCCACCTCTAACTCTTCCGCACTGTCAGCTGTCAAACGGGCCGAACGTGAAACGATCCGCTTGATCTCATGAACCAGTTTGTTTTGAGTCTTACCAAGGCGTTCCTTGAGCTTACTGAAAAATCCCATTGCTTTATTATAATGTAGTTGATTGCTAGTGACTGGCAGAGGTGGTCGATGGTCGAAAAGAACTACTCATGCCTAATCTTTTGAGAAAGCACATGGTATCCTCATTAGATAAAACGACCTTGCCCATACGGATCCCGCCGGAAATATGCCCATGGCAATCAGATCCTCCAGTAACGACCAATTTGAATTTATCTGCAAGATAACGATATTTACGGACCAAGCTGGGTTTGTGTGAAGTGTGGTAAACTTCCACACCGTCCAATCCCTGGCTGGCAAGGTCCGTTATTACCTCGTTGGAAACTCCAAGGCCAGGGTGCGCTAGAACGGCCAAGCCACGATCTGAATGAATGGTCTGAATCATTTCGGTCGCACTTGGATAAGTCGATGGCACCCAACCCGGTTTATCTTTGCATAGGTATTTCCGAAAAGCATTCGACACATTACTGACAACACCATGTTTTACCAATGCTCTTGCCACATGAGGACGCCCGGGAGATTGGCAGTTGATGGAATCAATAACCTGATCAACATCCCAGTTGATGCCAGCATCCCTTAACCGAATGATGATGTCGCATATCCTTTTTCTTCTTCGAGCCTGAAAAGCTTCTAATTTCTCTGGTATTACGGAAAGGATGTCATCTGGAAAGTAGCCGAGAACATGAATTTCCTGTCCAGCATGCGAGGTGGACAATTCAATCCCAGGAACCCAGCTGATGTTGGCAGATTGACATTGTCGTTTCATGTCACCCCACCCGTCTATCGTATCGTGATCTGTTAAAGCCAAGGCTCTCAGTCCTATAGAATCAGCGCGCTCCACGATTTCATGCGGTTCGAGGGTGCCATCAGAATAAGTGCTGTGGAGATGCAAATCGGCAGACATCAGGAAGGATTGCTGTTTTTCAAGGGTGTTCTGGCAGGTCGTAGAATATCTTGACGAATACGATCCAGTAATCCATTTACAAACTTACCACTTTCCCGGGTTGAAAATCGTTTCGCGATTTCAATGGCTTCGTTGAGACTCACCACCGGAGGTATGTCCTCACGATAATACAGTTCGAATATCGCCATTCTTAAGACATTGCGATCAACAACGGCCATCCGCGTCAGATCCCAATTACGAAGATACTTTTGCAATTTGAGATCCAGCTCTTCCTTTTTATCCAACACTCCACGAATCAAATCTTCGGCAAACACTCGAATCGACGTATCTCGAGTCGTTGTATCGGAAAGTTCTATTTTTTTTCCCCATGTCGCATTGCCCTTCTCATAGCCTGATTCGGATAGTCTGTGGGTATGCCAGAACTGATTTAAGTTCACAGCAAGATCCTTTTCCTCTCCAGGATTTAAATCATATTGGAAGAGGAATTGAACAGCTCGCTCGCGTGCTTCTCGTCTCAGTCCCATAACAAAGGCAGAATAGTTTTGATTATCACGTCATTAAAGCCGGGAGCCAGCAGGTTATTTTGTCGTTTGAAAGCGACAAAAGATGATTGCTTTTCACAATGAAGGATCTGCTGCATATCAATAAGCGGGTACCGAGGGATCAATTTCCTGCGACCAGGCAGAAATTCCGCCTCTGACACTCTTGAGGTGCTTGAATCCTTGTTCTCTGAGAAAATATAAAGCCTTCATGGAACGAACGCCAGCCTTACAATGAATGTAGTAACTTTGATTAGGGTCCAATTCGGTAAACTTTTCGTGCAGGGTGCTGAGTGGCACCAAGGGAACATCCCGAACTTTTGCGATTTGAAATTCATCCAGCTCACGCACATCAATAACTTTAATATTCAGTGAGGGATCCTCCAATGCTTTCTTCATGTCCTGGACCGTAACTTCATCAGGATTCCCACCCGTATCTTCTGGTGCGTCAGGGATCCCACAGAATTGGTCATAATCGATAAGTTCGGTGATCGTTGGATGATCACCACAGATAGGACAATTGGGATCTCGTCGAAGTTTCAACTCTCTAAACTTCATGTCCAAAGCATTGTAAGTCATCAAACGCCCGATCATTTTTTCACCGGCATCCAATGCCAGTTTAATAATTTCTGTCGATTGCAAGCACCCTATGACGCCAGGCAACACTCCCAAAACGCCCCCTTCTGCACAGCTGGGAACCATTCCTGGAGGTGGAGGTTCAGGGTAAAGGCACCTGTAGCACGGCCCCCCCAAATGAGGGGCAAAGACGCTTAACTGCCCTTCAAACCGAAAGATACTTCCATAAACATTGGGTTTCTTGAGTAATACGCATGCGTCATTCGTTAAATAGCGAGTGGGGAAATTGTCAGTGCCGTCCACCACTATGTCGTAATCCTTGATGATATCGAGCGCGTTGTCCCCCGAAAGTCGAGTATCGTGGATATCCACTTCCGTATTTGGATTAATTTCCTCAAGCGATTCTTTAGCAGAAACCGCTTTGGGTCGGTCTACATCCTTTGTGCCGTGTATGATCTGACGCTGAAGATTTGAAAAATCGACTCGATCAAAATCGACAATACCTATTTTACCAATACCGGCAGCTGCCAGATACATGGCAATGGGCGACCCCAAACCACCCGCGCCAATACATAGTACCGATGAACCCTTTAACTTTTTCTGACCAGCCATCCCGACTTCCGGAAGAATCAGGTGGCGGGAGTAACGTCGTATTTCCTCGTTGTTCAATTGCATATAGCCTTATCAATAAGTCGCAAAGAATACTGGAAATAGATAACAAATCAAGGATCACCCCGAAAAAAACAGTTCATTCTTTGAAGGATCAAACTTCGCTTTGGTCCAACAAACCAGTCAACTGAGTGTGAAAGCAATGGACATCAATCTCATCACATTGAAACAAGGATCCATGGTTTATTGGACAAAAAAACCGCATTACCGACAGATCATTTTTTATACTTGTTCAGAGACTAAAAAGCATCCATCGTTGAAAAAAATTACTACAGGGCAAAAAATGAATCTCCGATCAAGACTCCACGCTGGGAAACAAGCCTTCACTCTTATTGAATTGCTCGTCGTTATTGCGATCATTGCGATACTTGCTGGTATGCTTCTTCCAGCCTTGTCCAAAGCAAAATCAAAGGCACAAGGTATTGTCTGCCTGAACAACCACAAACAACTTTTACTTGGCTGGAAAATCTACACCGACGATTTCGAGGGGAATTTACCTTACGTCAAACATGGTCCTTCAGAATGGGTAGGTGGCTGGCTCGATTTCACACGTGGTAATCGTGACAATTGGGATCCACAATCCAACCTCACTAAAAGTATCCTCTGGCCTTATCTGGGTGGTAGTCAAGGGATCTTCAAATGCCCGGGTGACAAAAGCGTCGTTCAAACCCCTGAGGGAGTGAAGCCACGCATAAGAAGCATGTCCATGCTGAACTGGGTGGGCGGACGAGGAGAAGGCAGAGCCATGGGGTGGTCCGATTCAACAGGTCCTTGGCGCATCTACAGAAAAGATTCAGATTTTGTTGCTCCAGGCCCATCGCAAACAATCGTGTTTCTGGACGAACGTGAGGACAGTATCAACGATGGCATGTTTGTGGTAGACATGGGAGGCTTCCCTGACCGATCAACTCAATTTCGCATCGTCGATATACCTGCTTCATACCACAATGGTTCAGGTGGATTTTCTTTTGCTGACGGTCATTCAGAAACAAAAAAATGGACAGATGCCCGCACGGTGGAGTCATTTCAGAAAGGCAAGATAACGCCGTATGATCGCCCTTCCCCGAACAATGTAGACATCGCCTGGATGCAGGAGCGCTCCACAAGGCGGCGGTAGTTGAATTTTTCTGATCGGACCTTGTAAAAAGTATCAACGCGCATACAGCGTTCGTCGGATTTGCGCCTCAATGTCGTCATGGTAGGGATATCGCCGAGTCATGAATAAACCGTAAATCTGGTTGACCGGATCAACCCAGAAATGAGTGGTATGGTAGCCTCCCCAACCAAAGATACCTGCAGGCGATCCCGTAAGATCTTTCCCTGTATTTTTCAATACATGGAACCCGAAACCAAGGACATGGGGAGATTCTCGGCCGCCAAAGCCAGGAATAGAACCCAACTGATCTTTTAGCATCAAATTCAAGGTCTCCTGCGAAATGATTTGCCGCCCCCTTTGAGTCGAGCCTGCATTCAGCAATAACTGGCAAAACCGACCATAATCCTCAATCGTGCTTACCAATCCTTCCCCTCCAAGAAGGAGTCGACTGCCTGGACGGTAATACAATTCGTCCTCTTTCGGTGTTCCAATCCTGAACTTATCCCCCTGATCCACGAAAAGCGGTTGAAATTGACGGCGATCATCGGAAGCCAAATGAAATTGAGTCCGGTGCATATCCAGAGGCTCAAAAATCCTTTCTCTGAAAAAAACATCCAATGATTGTCCCGCATGTTTCTCAATCGCATGGCCTAAAACGGCCGTACTAAGCCCATACGTATGCCGCTTCCCGGGCTGATGTTCGAGTGGCTTGGAAATGAGTAAATCGATTAAACCCTCTAAATCATCCAACTCCATCACCTCTTTCCAGGTCCCCTCTTGATCGAAGGATCCATCGTAGCCAGCGATCCCTGACGTGTGGAGCAAGAGGTCTCTGTAGGTAATGGAGCGCTTGAGCGGAACGGATCCCTTCTTGGTTTTCACTTGAAGCTGATCGAGAGCAGGAATCACTTTTGAGACAGGATCATCCAGTTGAAAGAAACCCTCCTCATGAAGGATCATTGCGGCTAAGCTGGTAACGGGTTTTGTCATCGACCAGATGGGAAACAGAGTATCTTGATCAATGGGCCTGTCCCGTTCATCCATTGAGTTCTCAGCGTGATGATAAAGCACGCTATCCTTATTGCCGATACGCAGCACATTGGACATGGTATCTCCAGTCTCAATGAATTTCTTTTGAAGTGCTTTCAAGTATGAGGAGGGAATCGCCCCCATCCCTTCCCGCTCTTGAATGTATGCCTCAGCCAGTCTTTCCCCCAACTCAACAATACCGGGTGTCGTCAGCACAATAGGCCTGTCCTGACCTGGCAAATCAAACACCTTGATGTGAGTGAGTTCAGGGTCTCCTTCAGCCATTCCGGCCAGCGCTGCAGTAACGTCCACTTTGCCCAGATCCTTGTAATCAATGGGGGCTTGTTGAGTTACGAACCATTTCAACTCGGGAAGTTCCAAATCAATTCGGCTTTGATTAATGACAGAGGCCACCCATTCGGGTGCTTTTCTACGATAGGACCCCATCGACATGTCGTTTTCGCCGAGATGATAAAAAATCCCCTGAAGATGAACGTCATGCCCCCTGCTCTCCAGACTTTGAACCGCATCACGGACAAATTTCAAAAAGGACGGATATACATTACGCGTCTTGGCTTCGCTTCCCTCCGGGGTCCAATCAATGATCTGCGAACCACTATGGGTAAACTTTGCAATCGCAAATGCTCCTTCCCCTGCTCCGGCCAAAGTTGAACCAAAACTCAATTCGGGTCCAAAGGTATCGTAGTAACCCGCTGGGCCGAGCGGTTCCCATTCCTCATTTTTTTTGACGCCACCTCCAATACTGTATTTGAAGGCAATATCATGACGGTCCTCAAGAAGGTGCGATTGATCTTTTGCGACATCCTGCACAAAGGCGCGTTCACCCTCCATATTACGGTGACCAGCAAGTATGAATAACTTGATTGGCTGCTCTTTTGGATAAGGCCAGACAGGAAGGAGATTGGCAGTCTCAGGCTCCATGCCTATATCCTCCAGGTAGGCATCGGCATAATTGACCCCGTGCTCCAGTTGACCGAGGGTACCGTAATGATAGTGGAGGCCAACCGGACTTCCGATTTCCACGCCCACATGAGATGTCGGGACGTATGTTGCCAGAGGATCATTGCTGGCGACTTCTTTTTGCCCCAGACTAATGGCATGCATACGCGGCCTGAGATCCATACCCCAGATTGTTTTGGTGCAAAGCTCTCCAATATAGAACTTCAATTCCGGCACACCTAAATCATGGCGGATATGCTTCAGAAAATTGGCGAGGTTTCTACCATAATGAGGCATAAATTCTTTTACGAACATGTCATTTTCTCCCTGATGCCACATGAACCCCTCAATACGATACGGAATTCCTTGATTATCCAAGGCAGAAAGGGAGGCTTTGATGAGGTTCATTAAAACCGGATATAATTTGAAACCAGAGGGTTCATCGGGATTCCAATCTGCGCCAAGAGTAGTCCCCCCAGCTGCACATTTGATAATCGCAATGGGTTCTTCAATATGGCGCGTTACTTTACGAGCAAAGCTCAATTCAGGTCCTACAACTTCATTCACTGATTCTAAATCCACCCACCCGTTGGAACGCATCTTGTTTTCCCTCCCTATGCAGTAGGAAAACTTCACATCAGTTTGAGGGGATTCCAAGCCACGAAAGGGAGGAAAACGCTGAATGTCCTTCACCTTGGAATCGGATCCCACCATGTTTGATTGACCGGCAAAAATGAACACGCGCAGAGGAGCAGCATCAGCCTTTGCATTGAACTGAAAGAATAAGGAAGAAACGATCAACGATACCGTAGGGAGGTAGAATGCCAATCTAAACAAAAATGTCCCCGCTTTTAACGGGAGGTATGTTGCGCTGTGACGAATGATCATGCATAAGTCTATTCTCAAAATTCTCTCTGGCGCAAGCTAACTGCAGAAGATCAAGCAGCATAACATCAAGGAAACCCGCAATATTCTATTTCCTTTCTGCGAAAACTATCATTTCATACTACTTTGAATGTTGGCATAAGATCCCAGTTTACTTATTGCACACAAAGGTTTAGGTGTTTTCTATTCTATGGACGATCGAATCAATGATTTTGTACCTGAAATCAGAAATCGGATTTCACAAGTAGTGGTGGGACAGGATGTAGTAGTGGAGCGCTTGATGGTTTCTCTATTTACTGGCGGCCACATTCTTTTGCAGGGAATGCCAGGACTTGCAAAGACCTTGCTTGTGAACACCCTTGCCAAAACAATTGAACTCGATTTCAGTCGCATTCAATTCACAATCGACCTTCTCCCATCGGATATCGTCGGTTCAGAAATCCTGGACCAGAAAAAAAACGAGTTTCGCGTTCACAAAGGCCCAATATTCACGAATCTTTTGCTGGCGGACGAAATCAACCGAGCGGCTCCCAAAGTTCAAAGTGCCTTACTCGAGGCGATGCAGGAACGCCGTGTCACCATTGGGAATGATGCATTCACATTGCCAGCGCCTTTTCTTGTCATCGCGACTCAAAATCCAATCGAACAGAGCGGGACATTCGAACTCCCAGAAGCTCAACTGGATCGTTTCATGCTTTGCCACAGATTGAATTATCCGACGGCAGAGGAGGAAGAAACCGTCCTGACAAGGTATCTGGATCTTGGCCTTAAAAAAGAGGACAAAGGTGCCGTTCCCAAGACGGCTTTCGACATGGTGACCGAAGGTGCGGTTGCGGATCTAGATACACTTGTAGCCGTGATGGGGAAAGTTCAGAAAATCCATGTCAGCGAAGTTTTTGTTAAACATTGCGTCGAAACCGTGCGACGCACCAGAGAGCATGAAAAAATAGAATTAGGAGCCAGCCCTCGCGCAGGCATCGCCCTTGTTCAGGCCGCGCGAGCGCGTGCCTTCATTCATGGTCGACAATACGTGATTCCAGAGGACCTCTTTGCTTTGGCTGAAGATGTGATTCTCCACCGTATACGACTAACTTACGAAGCTTTGGCAGATGGGCTGAGTGGACCTGATATTTTGAATGAAATCATGATGGAATTCCAATAGGGAAGCATTTCGAAAACAACTTGATCCTCAGCGTCAAACCTAGAATGGAGCAGACTTTAGAAACATGCGATCGTTTGAATGATCGACAATTCCTGATCACTGTCAAGCGCCTTGCCGACAGCATCAATTTCGGCATGGATCCCTCGCCCTTCAAGGGATCAGGAATCGAATATGTTCAGTCAAGGCCCTATCAACCGGGAGACTCTGTCAAATCGATTGACTGGCGTGTGACCGCTCGACTTGGAAAATTTTACATCAAGGAATTTGAAGCAACGAAGCAATTGCCCATGTATCTTCTCCTGGACACGTCTGCCTCCATGACCGTGAGTTCCTCTTCGCGAAGCAAGTATTCCCTGGCCGTGCATCTGGCAGGTGGGCTGGCGTTCGCCGGATTGGATCGAGTCAGCCCAGTGGGGCTTATCGGAACAGGAAATCGTGCCCTGCGGATCGAACCAAGTTTATCACGCACTCGCATTCTTCAATGGATGCATCAGCTAAGGAGATATCGTCTCGATGAACAAACCACTCTTGCAGCACGCCTGCGTGAGCTGAGTGCGACACTACCCCATCGAGCGCTTGTCGTCATCTTGAGCGATCTTCATGACCCCGGTGCGTTACCGGCCTTGAAGCTGATGGGACAGTGTCACGACTGTGCGGTGATACAGCTTCAGGACCCCGCGGAGGTTTCTCTCTCTGGAAGTGGTTTTTTTCGCGGACGAGAAGCAGAAACAAACGCCGAATTTGTCGCCCATGGCCGTTCTCGCCATCTGAATCTTGACTCTCTCCATGCAGAGCTGAAGCGAAACAGAGTCGATCACTTATTGCTGAGGACGGATCTCCCCGTTGAACATCCAATACGACAATTCTTTAGTAAACGCGGGCTTGGGGGAAAAACAGCACGTTAGAGCAAGAAAATGATTACTAGGCCCATGGGGACTTCTCATGAAAAAATCGATCCTACCGAGTATCGTTTCCAAACGAGCAGACAATGATTTGGATTCTGTTCAGGCATGGATAAATGCCATTGAAACGTTTCGAATGACGAGGGCAGGTGATGGATTTCGAAATAATGCGAGCATGTCACGGATGGAAATGCATGCTGGCGATTAATAACTATTCAATCACCCACATCACAATATGCACAGACCTACAAGGACCCCTGAAGAACCGGGCATTGACAAACATGAAAACAACCCATCCAATACTTAAATTATGAAGAAAGCAATCGGTAGGATCATTATGGGTGTCGCGTTAATGGTGACCCCGATAGTTTACCATTTTCTCAAGATGTCTGGCGATGCTGCGAGCAACTTTCAACAATCTGAAATCCTGATTTTATTCGGCAAGGAAATTTCCAAAACTCAATATTTCGGGTTATTGGGCATCATTGCAGTCTTGGGGCTCTTTATCCTGAGTTTGGGAATCAAAGGCACGATGAACCCGAACAATGATTCGGAATAATCAACTCATCCTCAAACCATTATATCGGAAAGCACCTGACCATGGACGTCCGTTAGACGCATGTCACGACCACCGAAGCGAAAGGTCAAGTCCTTGTGATTCATGCCCAACAAATGGAGCATGGTGGCATGTAAATCATAAATCTCCACTCTCTTATCCACTGCCTTGTAACCGTATTCATCCGTTGCTCCATAGGACATTCCACCTTTCACACCGCCACCTGCCATCCAGATAGTGAAGCCGAACGGATTATGATCACGTCCGTTGCTCCCTTGAGAAAAGGGAGTGCGTCCAAATTCCCCACACCAGATCACAAGCGTTTCATCAAGAAGCCCCCTCCCCTTGAGATCTTTCAGCAAGGCAGCAATAGGTTGATCAACTGCCTTAGCATTATTGTTGTGACCATCCTTTAAATTACCATGCTGATCCCAGCGATCACCTCCAACCGCTGGACAGGTTAATTCAATGAAACGGACTCCGCGCTCAACCAATCTTCTAGCAAGAAGACACTCCTGAGCAAAAATCTGGGTTGGCTTGTATTCCGAGTCCAATCCATACATACGTCGGATCAATTTCGATTCACCCTTGATATCCATTAACTCAGGAACAGCGGACTGCATGCGGAAAGCAAGTTCATAGTTGGCAATGGCTGATTCAACGGGTTCCGCATTTCCCAGTTCCTTCAAAGAGACCTGATCCAGCTTTTCAAGTAAACCCAATTTCCGCTGCTGTAGTTCAGTGCTGGCCTCCACTGGATTGATGTTTGCCACGGGAGGATTAGCCGCTCGAAAAACAGAACCCTGATAAGCCGATGGAAGAAACCCGCTTGAAAAATTATCCAAACCTCCGGGAGGTGTCAGCCCACCGTTCAATACCACATAGCCGGGCAGGTTCTCGTTCACACTACCCAAACCGTAGGTGACCCAGGCACCAGCACTCGGTCGTCCGCTTAGTCCAAGTCCAGTGTGTAGAAAATAATTAGCATTCGTATGCTCGGAAAACTCAGAAATCATGGAACGCACAAAACACATGTCATCCACACATTCAGCCACGTGAGGGAAAAGCTCACTGACAGGCATACCACTCTGCCCATATTGCTTGAAATTCCATGGAGAACCAAATGTGTTGCCATTGTTGTTGAACTGGGTCGGTTCCATTTTCATGGCAAAAGGCTTACCATGATCTGCGGACAACTTTGGCTTGGGATCAAACGTATCCATCTGAGACGGGCCACCATCCATGTAAAGCATGATCACGCGTTTTGCTTTAGGCGCAAAATGAGGCGCACGAGGAGCCAAAGGATGAATGGATGCCCCTCCGTTGGACTTGGAGTCTACCCCATCAGCCGTTTTCCCATGCAGCATGGATGTGAGAGCAACGGAGCCAAACCCATTGGCAATACGGCTCAGAGCAGCACGCCGCGAAATGGGTTGTTTACTGTATTTACCGCAAGGAAACATGATATCAGTGGATGTAGATGAACTCTTTCACGTTGAACAAGACATGGCATAGGTCCGCCCATGCGCTCTTTCCGGCCTCCTCAGGGCCATTCACATTTTTCAAATAAGCTCTTTTTTGTTCTTTTAAAAACTGGCGTGCACTGCGTGTTTCTTCCCCGGTCGGCAAACGCCCCAGAGCTGTTTCATACACATGAATAAGCTTAGCCTCATTCGAAATATCCAGGCCTTGCAACTTGGTGGCCCAGGCCTCTGCCTGCTGAATCACAAACGGATCATTCATGAGTACCAATGATTGCGCCGGCACATTGGACTGAGAACGTTTGCCGAAAGTCGTGAACGGAATGGGCGTGTCAAATGTTATCAAAAATGGCGAAAGAAAGTTCCGTCTCACCTCCACATAGATGCTTCGGCGATTAGCTCCATCCAGAGGCCCACTTTCACGCGGCCGTCCTCTGCCAGTCATGAAAGATGTCAGATGTATTTTTTCAGAGGGGCCATATGCTTTTGGGTCAAGTTGCCCCGAAACCTTCAACAGGGAATCCCTGATCGATTCACCCTCAAGCCGTCTGACTCGCATTTTGTGAAGTAAATCGTTTGCCTCGTCTTTAGCGTCCATCTCAGGCGATGATTTGGAATCCATCTGGAATGCACTCGATAGCACGAGCATGCGAAGGAGTTTTTTGGTAGACCATTCACCTTCATTCACGAACCAGACAGCCAGCCAGTCGAGTAGTTCAGGATGTGTGGGTTTTTGGCCCAATACACCAAAATCATCAACCGTCGGCACCAATCCTTTCCCGAAAACATGATGCCAGACACGGTTCACGTAAACACGTGCGGTGAGTGGGTTATCCGGGCTTGCAATATGTTCGGCCAGCGCCAGACGTCCAGACCCTTCGATACTACGATTCCCTTTATGGCTGAGAGCCTCAATAAAACCTCGGGGAGCCTCTTCACCCAGTTTTTTGGGGTTCCCCCTGATAAACACGGATTCATTGACACCATTGCCATCTGTCATTGAAATAGCGACGGGTGCCAGAGGAATGCTATCAGAAGTTTGAGCATAGGAATGCATTTTAGAAACAAGAACATCTGGTAAATCTTCTTGTGACGTCTCGAGCCATGGACGCTTCAACGTCGGTGGCTGGGCATTCCCTGAACTCAAGACTGTTTCTACTGAAAACCAGGCATTGGGACCATGAGCCCCTCCTCCTGAAAGGTCGGAATGCTGGGTGTCTTTCAATTCAACATAAGCTTCATGGCCTTCCCACATTCCAAGGTCAAAAGTTATCCATTTGGCTTCTTCATGGTTCAGGTTCTTTTTGAGCCCGCCGTAAATAGGAGCCCTGATCAAATTGAAGTTATCAACCACCACATTGACCCTCGAATCTTTACCCGAGGCGTATACATGCAGGTATCGGTGTGATATCGTAAGCGTCCGCGATCGCAGGGACCCTTGTAAAGCCACCGACCATTTTGCAGAGTCAATCGCTTCCCGCGTTGCCAGCACCACCGGAGTTTCACCAGGCCTGCTCACCATTGTTCCCGGTTTTACAAAGGGATCAAAACTCATTGCTTCATCGCTAAACAACCAGTCCTCAAAACCATCGATGGATACGTCCCCCAGGAGTGTGACATCAGCTTTCCGTATCAACTCTTTCAATTCACTTGAAGCTTGGCTCGCGCCAGAGAAATTCGATGCAAATTGGTTCTGCACTTCGTTCTGCAAACCCTCCAGCGTCTTGACGGTGCTCTCAATCCGATCCAACGGGCGCAGGGTGGACTGCTGATATCGTGAGCTTTTGACTACGCCGTAAATGCTGTAGAAATCCTTCGTTGATATCGCATCGAATTTATGATCGTGACATCGCGCGCATGTCACAGTCAGGGCCTGAAAAGATTTCGTGAGCACATCGATTTGATTATCCAGTACATCCAACTGATTCATCCGGATATCCACAGGCGAATGCACCTGCTGCCCTAGCCAGTAAAAACCTGTACCAAGTATCGATTCATTCTCACCGTTATCCTTTCTGAGGCGAGCTACTTTCAACAAATCTCCAGCAATATGCTCTTTGGCAAATGAATCAAAAGGTATATCTTCATTAAAAGCCCTTATGACGTAATCGCGGTATTTCCATGCATTGGGAATAACGTAATCAAATTCGTGCCCCATGGTTTCTGCGTACCTCACCAGGTCGAGCCAATGCCTGGCCCATCGTTCTCCGTAATGAACGGACCCCAGCAACTGATCGACTACTTTCTCATATGCTTTTGGATGATCATCTTCAATAAACGCATCTACCTGCTGAGGAGAAGGAGGCAAACCGGTCAAAAGCAGATAAATCCTTCTCAGGAGAGTGCGCTTGCCGACAGTCGGAGCTGGAAACATGCCCTCTTTTTCAAGTCGGTGAAGCAGGAATGCGTCAATGGGTTCTTCAACCCAATCCGATTGATCCACTTCAGGCAATGCTTGTTGGGCAGGCGCTTTCCACACCCAGTGCCCTGCTTTTCTTTTTTCGATATCAAAATCACTTTTCTGGGATCGGTTTGGACTTGGTTCGGGTTCATCAGGCCAAGGAAGGCCACGCTTCACCCAGCGTGTGATATTTTTGACCTGGTTTTCCGTCAGTCGAGATTCAGGAGGCATTTGCAGGTCCACATTCTGATAGTGAATGGCGATCAACAAGGGACTATTTTCCGCAATGCCTGAATCAATCACAGCCCCTGATTCCCCTCCACGCATGATTGACGCTCTCGAATCTAACAATAAACCACCTTTTAATTTCTTGGATTGATGGCTATGACACTCAAAACAGGACTGCACCAGCACCGGGCGAATGTTTCGCTCAAAAAACTCCAAGTCTTTGGAAGAAAAGCTGTCTGCAAAAATTTGTAGCTCTCCAAGGTGCCCTGAACCTCCGAGAAAGATTGGTAAGACCAAAGACAATATGAGCCGTTTGAAACGAACTCTGTTAAATGAGTACATCATAGTTATTTGGTGACTGCAGATTCTCAAACACTACTCAAACCATGCCGTGCAATCAATCGAAATTGAATTCGATCTTCGATACCTTTGATAATCCGTTGCATGACAATTACACGAACCAATGTCAAATTTAACGGCTGCTAACAAGGGTGAGGTGGGATACCAAACTGCAGCGCATGTTAACAAATGCATCGTTAGGTCCATGCGTTTCTCACACAAGCACCGCAACACCTTGATTATGAATATCCATGGAGCTGCCTTAAGTCGATCAAGACCGGGTCAGAGAACCTTTTCACTCAATCCAGTCGCGGCCTGGCTGGGGAGGCCCTGGTTTCTTGAAATGGAATCAGCGATCCCAGAGATGAATCGCAGTTTTATGGCTACTTGAGGGAGAATAGAGTCATTTATCTACGAAACCAGCAACTCGGCAATTTGAACGGCATTCAGGGCTGCTCCCTTGAGCAGCTGATCCCCGGCAACCCAAAAACACAAACCGTTATCCAGTGCACAATCGAGACGCAAACGGCCTACTTCACAATGATCTTTACCTGAGGCGATCAACGGCAATGGATAAACATTGTTTTGCGTATCATCCACTACATCCAGACCCGGTGCCTCAGACAAGACTCTCATTGCGGCATCAACCGTCACTGGTTTTTTGAACTCTGCGCTGATGGCTATTGAATGCGCGCGATATACAGGCACGCGCACACATGTCACACTCGCTTTAAAATCATCATGATGCATGATCTTGCGACCTTCATTTTCCAATTTCATTTCTTCGCGCGTATAACCTGACTCAAGAAAATCATCGACATGCGGTAAAACGTTGAACGCAATCTGATGCGGATAGACTTCTTTCGTCACCTCTTGGTTGTTGGCAATTTGTTTGACCTGGTTTTCCAGCTCACTGATCGCCTGAGCTCCCGTACCGGAAACCGCCTGATAACTGGAAGCAAAGACGCGAGTGACACCAAAGGCTTTATGCAGAGGATGCAGGGCCATTAGAGTGATTGCAGTGGTACAATTGCTGTCTCTTATACACATCTCCGAGCCCACGAGACAAGAGGCAATCTCGT
>OLHY01000039.1_pt1 | contig 42246 bp, 28 predicted proteins | sample 1609411 | NCBI WGS metagenome assembly OLHY01 (sample SAMN05416817, study PRJEB24817) | seawater metagenome | isolation source: Sea water | place: Canada:Atlantic | collected 2013-07
TTGCCTCTTGTCTCGTGGGCTCGGAGATGTGTATAAGAGACAGGTTCTGGGAAGCATCCAAAACCCGCAATCAGGATGGATCCACCCGATACGTTCAGGACCAAGTATTCTTGTTGCGTGATCCACTCGTTTTGCAATCAGATCCTGACTTTCAACCTCATTGTCTTTGATGTCCACGACCCCAATCCCAAGTTTGATATCTGGTCTGAGATCATTGAAAGCCTCCAGTTCATCGTATCCCCTGCGCGCAAATTCCAACACAAGATGGTTGACATCAAGCTGGTTGAAAAACTTGATCAGATGTGCCCAAAACCCTTTTTGAATAGATTGCCCTCCGTAATTCCCAAAGCAAAGATGCAATGCCTTCTCACCTTGAATAGCATTCAAAACCAGATTAATCGGTTCGTGTGCCCAACTCGCATCCTCTACATTGCCGGGTAAATTTGCTTCATCGATCTGAACCATAGGGGCGTCTATGCCAGCAACTTGATTAGCCAACACTCGAGCGATTGCATTTGTCAGTGTCTTGATGTCACCATAATGACGATCATGCAGTGTTTTGGCTAACATGTAAGGTGAAGTTAACGTGAACATCATGGAGGAGGTACTTAATGATTTGATGGATTTCCAAGCTTCAGGAAGGTTTAAAGTGCCTTCATGGATGGAGTTGGTGACCATGCCCGGAGGCTTGGAACGAAATTGCATGCCAGTTGCTTGTTGATATTGTTGCCAGTCTTCGCGGCTTATCTGCTCACTCATACCTCCCATGGGCTTGATGAAATATTCAATCATGCCATTTGTCTCTGGGTGATTGACGTCAAATCGAGATAATTCACCATCAGAAATGATATCGATACCGGCCAGCTCCTGGGTCTTCACCACCGCTAACATGGCATCACGTAAATTTGGTGCAGTGGGGTAGGCCCTTAACCACGAGGGAACGGGATAACTGCCAACAACTTGGGTTTTGATCTGGTAGGCGCTCATAATTCAGTGGGTAATCGAATTCTGCTTTGCTTTGTCTAAAAAGCCAAGATTGTTTACAAAACGAGTTGACACAAACAAGACAAGTTATCATTGTATCCTGATCCGTTGATAAGACGGTCTCATTTAGAGTGGTTGAGGGAACTGGCCCTAGGAAACCACGGCAACCGATTGGACGATGCCTCAATTGTTCGATGTCAAGGTGCCAATTCCAGCTTAAACCTGTTAAGGTTTGGGAAAGATGAGATGTTGATTGCCTCCCTCCAAGCGGAGCCATTTGACGCCTAAAATGGCTCAGATGCGGCATGATTCCTCTTCCTTCTTCCCCTCACCTTAACTCGTTTTCAAACAACTTTTAGGACTTATGAGTGAAGAAAATGGTTATATGAAGGCACTTAAGTGCCGAGAGTGTGGTAGGGAGTATCCCTTGACAGCCAATCATGTCTGTGAATTTGATTTTGGCCCCTTGGAAGTGGCGTATGATTACGAATTGATTCGCAATAGTTTGAATCGCGAAGTCATCAGTCGACGTTCCAACAGCATGTGGCGCTATCGTGAGCTCCTCCCAGTGGCAAAAGAACCCACAGTTGGACTACAAGTTGGCTACACTCCACTTGTCAAGGCTGACCGTTTGGCTAAGCGCCTGGGTATTCGCGAGCTATGGATTAAGAACGATACTGTCAACTACCCGACCTTATCCTTCAAGGACCGCGTTGTCAGTGTTGCTTTGAGTCGGTCAAAAGAACTTGGCTTTGATACCGTTGCTTGCGCTTCAACCGGTAATCTAGCCAACTCCGTGGCTGCTAACGCGGCCTCAGCTGGTCTTCGGGCCTTCGTTTTTATTCCTGCTGATCTTGAGCAAGGAAAGATTGTCAACTCGCTCGTCTATGGACCAGAAGTCATCAGCATCAAAGGTCACTATGATGAAGTCAATCGTCTATGTGCGGAAATTGCCGGCAAATACAGTTGGGCCTTCGTTAATGTCAACATGAGGCCCTATTATGCCGAGGGGTCGAAAAGCATGGGATTTGAAATCATGGAGCAATTAGGATGGGAAATTCCCAAGCACACAGTTGTCTGCATGGCCTCTGGTTCGCTTCTGACCAAGATTCACAAAAGTTATCAGGAATTCTCCAAGCTGGGAATTGTCGATGACTCCAAATACCACATCCATGGTGCTCAAGCGACAGGATGTTCCCCTATCACGGCTGCTCACAAATCATCTCTGGATTTCTTCAAGCCTGTTAAACCTGATACGATTGCGAAATCGCTGGCTATCGGTACACCGGCTGACGGATTCTATGCTTTGAAGGTTATGCGGGAAACAGCAGGTCATGGAGACGATGTAACCGACGATGAGATTCGAGAGGGCATTCGCCTCCTCGCGGAATGCGAGGGTATTTTCGCGGAAACGGCAGGGGGTGTCACCGTGGGTGTTGCCAAAAAACTCATTGCCAACGGTCAAATTCCCAAAGATGATTCCGCTGTTCTTTGTATCACCGGCAATGGTTTGAAGACCCTGGATGCAGTTGCCGCCCATGTTGGTCGAGCTAAAGAAATCCGACCCAGCCTCAGAGAATTCGAAGCGCTGCTTAGTAATTGAGAAAGATCTAAAATTTCATTACGCTGAAAAACCATATAAAACTATGTCAACGAAAGTTAGAATACCCACTCCTTTGCGGAAGCTCACCAACAATGAAGAATTGGTTGAGATATCCGCCGCAACGGTCGGAGAAGCCATTGCAGAGCTCCAGACACGTTACCCCGGTATCCAGGAGCGCCTCGTCGACGAATCGGGTGAAATTCGCCGTTTCGTCAATGTCTACGTTAATGAAGAAGATATTCGTTTTCTTCAAAACAAGGACACACCCCTCAAGGACAACGATGAAATCAGTATCATTCCTGCTATTGCGGGAGGGTAAATCAACAAAGATCTCTTATGCCAATTCCCAAAAAAGCAAAAACCGCGGCAAAGTCTAAAAAGAAAGCTTCAAGCAACGCTAAAAAAAAGAAAGCTTCAAGCAACGCTAAAAAAAAGACAGCCCTCAAGGGAAGGAAAGGCCAGGAGGAGCAGTCGCGGCTGTGGTTGATGTATCCTCCAAGGTTCATCACGCGTCCTATCATTCATGAACTGGGCCACAAGTTCAAAGTAGTGCCGAATGTGAGGCAGGCCAGCGTGACGGAAGAAATTGGCATTGTTTGCCTTGAATTGACTGGTGCTCGTGAACAGGTAAAAGCAGCCATCAAGTGGATGAGTAAACTAGGTATTAGTGTAGAACCTGTGGAAATCAACGTGATAGAAAGTTAAAAGGGTATAATTATACCCACAAAAATTATTAAATTTACCACCTTGACCATGCAACTTCTTGGTTTTAACGTATATAAGCAGGTTAAGCTGCACGCAACCCAACTAAGCAACCAAGAGCATACATATGACAAAACGCGACCTAGTTGTCCGAATAAGTAATGAAACAGGACTTATCCAACAGGATGTCCTTGCCGTCGTCCAACGGACTCTGGATTATATATCAGAGGCCGTCGCGAAAGGTGAAACCGTAGAATTGCGAAACTTCGGCGTATTCGAAGTCAAAGTCCGTAAAGCACGGGTTGGCCGCAATCCAAACAAACCTGAAAAAGATGTACGTATCCCCCCTCGTGCCGTGGTCAAGTTCAAGCCTGGCAAAGAGATGAAAGAATCGGTGATACAGCTTACACCATCTGCTTAAAGCAACTCAAAGCCTGGTTTTCAGGTTGGTAATCACCCCCCATAAATTCTACGATCCGCTTGCTTGCTGGTTCCCCCAAGATTCAGCATTGCAAGCGGATCTTTTTTACCCGATGAAGCAAATCGAACGCTTGCCCGGATTCAGGGATTTTTTTCCAGATCCAGTTCCGAATCCAGATATAGGAAGGATGGCGGAACGTCAGTATATTTTCGAGACCTGGAGACAGGTTGCTCGGAGGTATGGATTTCGTGAGTATGACGGTCCACCACTCGAATCACTTGAACTTTACAAGGCCAAGAGTGGTGATGAAATTGTTCATCAGCTTTATCATTTCACCGACAAAGGGAACAGGGAGATTGCTATGCGCCCTGAAATGACTCCCACCCTTGCGCGCATGGTGTCATGCCATCAGCGCAATTACAAAAAACCCATGAAGTGGTTTTCCGTGCCCCAGCTATTCCGCTACGAACGACAGCAGAAAGGCCGTTTGCGTGAGCACTTCCAATTAAATGCAGACATCATCGGAGATGCCAACAAAGCCGCAGATGCTGAGTTGATTGCTCTTGTCATTGATGTTCTTCGAGCGTTTGGGATGGATCATGAAGATTTCGTCATTCGACTGAGTAGCCGAGATGCATGGCAAAACTTTTTTGAAGCGCGTTGTGACGAGCCAGAGAAATCCTATTCTTTTTATCAGATAGTCGACAAATTGGAGCGTGAGACACCAGAGATCAGTGCTGAAAAGTTAGGTCAAATAGGTATTTCCTATGACGAAGTGACCGCATTCATTCAGAAGGCTCAGCCAACAGAGGACTTGCAAATAATCCTTCAACAGTTAGAAGCTCGTGGCCTGGGTGATTACGTGAAAATAGACTACGGAGTGATTCGCGGTTTGGCCTATTATACCGGGGTCGTGTTCGAGGCCTTTGATCGCAAGGGGCAGTTTCGTGCTATTGCGGGTGGAGGTCGTTACGATCACCTCATCAAGCTCATCTCAGGAAACAAAACTGATCTGCCCTCGCTTGGTTTTGGAATGGGAGATGTTGTTCTGGCGGATATGTTGCGAGACAAAGGGCTCTTTCCAAAACCGAATCCTGCGGTTGATGTCTATTTCCAAATATTGAACGAAGATCTGCGCCTTGAGTCCATTCCACACATTCAGACAATGCGCGATAATGGCATTGCTGTCGAGTGGCCCATGACGGCGAGTGGTGGTAACAAACAATTCAAAAATGCCCTTGAACTTGGAGCTCGATACACCATCACCTTGCTTGGGGGAGGTATGCTGGAACTGAAGGATCTGAAATTCAGAGAAACCCAGCAACTGACGATGGATGCAGCGATTGAGCTAATCATCCCCCAATCCAAGGAGTGAAGCGGGTCTCTTTCTTGTGTTACAACTGCGGCATCAGCCATCAATGAAGGATTTGCAGTTTCTGCACCGCACAGTCTTGATATCCTCAGGAAGATTAGTCATGATGGTCAGCCTGAAATGACGGAAACACTCGCGCGCTATCTGCGGAAGCTGCCAAAGAAAACACGATCCATCGTGTTGACTTGTCTCTATGGGATCACAGCTGGCATCGCTGCGGTTGCTTTCCACAAGTCAATTCAGTTTGTCTTTGGGCATACGATTGAGCATTTCTCAACCTTTTCCACCCGAACCTTCTTGATAGGCAGTTTCTGTACCATCATTGGCTCCTCTCTCATCGTTGGCCTCTTACTGTCGAATTACTGCAAGGATGCAGCCGGGAGTGGAATTCCGCAGCTCAAGCTGGCTTTCTGGAGTGATTTTGGCCACGTCCCATGGAGGGTAACTTGGGTCAAGTTCATAGCGGGTATTTTGAGCATTGGCGGAGGATGCAGTCTTGGGCGCGAGGGGCCCAGCGTTCAACTGGCAAGCGGAGTAGCCTCGAACTTGGCAGGATTACTTGGAGAGCCCAAGCAGAACCGCAGGCATGCGGCATCTTCCGGCGCCGCCGCGGGATTGGCTGCTGCTTTCAACACTCCTCTGGCTGCCATTACATTTGTGCTCGAAGAAATCGTGCAGGACCTCAACAGCAGGTTTCTTGGCAGTGTGCTCTTGGCTTCGGTTCTGGGAGCCTTTGCCGTGCACGCGCTTTCTGAAAAACATCCTGCTCTGGAAATCTCAGCTGTTGGATCGCCCGATTGGCTCATTTATCTGCTAACCCCCGTGGTTGCTGCCGCCGCTGCATTGGTCGGTGTGTTGTTTCAGAAAACCAGCATTGGCCTGAGGGCGATAACCAGGAAAATGAATCGGATTCCCGTCTGGATACGGCCAGCTATGGGAGCCTTCATTGCCTGGGGTATTGCGGTTTGGATTTTCCTGTTTACCAAAGCTGAAACAGGACAAGGTCACCTGGGTGTCTTTGGGGTTGGTTACGAAGATTTGAACGCTGCATTGACGAGCTCGTTCAGCTGGAAGGTTGCAGGTTTATTGCTCATTGGTAAATTGATAGCCACGGTCGCCTGCTATGGTATGGGAGGATGTGGTGGCATCTTTTCCCCAACTTTATTTCTGGGGGGGATGACTGGTGTGCTCCTCTCAGGTTTATTTGGTCTGTTTGTTGATCTCACCCCAGAAGCTCAGATTACCCTGGCTGTGGTAGGAATGAGCGCATGTCTGGGAGCGGTTGTCAGGGCACCGGTCACTGGTATCCTGATTGTTTTTGAAATGACCAATGAGTTTTATCTGGTTCCCGCTTTGATGCTTGGGGCGTTGATAAGTAGCGCAGTAAGTCGTAAATTTTGCAAATGCAACTTTTATGAAGAACTCCTTGAACAAGATGGTCATCAATTAGAACACGTCATTCCTCCGCGTGACCTGAAAAGCTGGCAGCAGTTGCCAGTTTCAGCCATTGCCAATTTTTCGCCTGTGATCATCAAGGATCTCTCACCTGAAGTTTTGTTGGAGGCATTGGAAGCTTATCCTTATCTTCGTTTTCCGGTGGTTGTGAACAAGGAGATCAAAGGGGTAATCACCCGCGAAGAGGCCAAAGAAGCATTGCAGGAGCAACGTGAGCCTGCGCTCACCCCTCTGATTACATGTGCTCCCTCTCAAAGTATTCGCGAATTGCAATACTCACTCATTGAATCCGCCACAGGCTTGGTGGGCTTGGTAGACCCCGGGGCCAAGCGCCTCATTGGTATCGTCACTCTCCATGATCTCCTGCGAAGAGAGGTTGCGATCACCAAGGAATATACTGATGATGTTTAGTATGTTCAGTCTTGGATCCAATTTTCGAATTCGTTTTGAATACTCTCCCTAGTAGTCGGCTTGCCCCGGCGGATCACGAAACGGTAATGGAGGATTAAGGATTCCCCCTCTTCAAGTGACGTCGTAAAAAAAGCTCCGAACCGCCCGTAATCGCGGTAAGCGGAATAACGCGTTGGCCGAGGGTTACCCGGATGGTTCATGTGTGTGACCGAATACCCCTTGCCGTTCAGTTCATAGTATTGATTGACCCATGGTAAATCGAAGTCTTTTCGAGGATTCTGTTTTTCTTCAGGGAAAAGATAAGCAGTTGCTTTTTTGTTTACTTCGTTTGCAGGTCGATATTGCACCCCTGCATGTTCTGGGTCGCCTTTGAGCTCCAAATCTACCCTGGATGTCAATCTTGTAGTCAAGTCAACAACCGCAATGGTGTTTTTTCTCCCATCGTGGCTGAATGTCATCTTTCGAAGTTCAGCCATGACGATTTTCTCATCAGGAATAAGCCAGTGAATATTGGAAGTAAATGAGGCATCATGAGGTGTCAGTCTCTTGCTGGTAAACGCCTGATGAATCTGGCTACCTTTGTTCATATGCCAAAGATCAAAGCGCCCCTCACTCGTTGTGAGTCGGTTCCACCCCAGAAATATCCCCCTGTGATGCGTGAATTGGCCTCCCGGACCTTTAGTGAGGGTAATGCCCGTCTCTGGATCAATGATGTGCAGAAAAGGTTTGTAAGTGTCGTGATAGGTTTCCTTTGAGGATGCATCATGCTCGAACATATACCTGCCGACTGCTTTACCCTCCATTTGGATAACTAATTCTTTTTGACCCTCTTTTCGTATCTCGAATGCATTTCCAGCTTGCAGACTAGCTGAGCCTGCCGCCAACAGAGTCCACAAGATCAGCACAGATTTGACTTTCAGGTTCCAGTGACGGTTAATAACCATATTTCACCTTATAAGGGCCTTGGATATTTTGCACAAGATTCAAAGGACGGTTGAATCTTTGCTCTTAACTGTGTAGGTTTGATCCGATGCTTGAACATAACAGATTTTATCAATCGATCGTCGGCAGTATGTTTCCGCGCCAAATCTATCTATTGCTGATCGCTAGCCTCCTCTGGGTCTCAAATGTGACATCAGACGAAGCTCCGGATGTTCATTTTACCGATACCGTCCTTCCTGTGCTCAATGAACACTGTTTCAAATGCCACGGTGCTGAAGAGAAAATTAAAGGCGGTTTGAATTTGAGCTCTCGAGAAGCTGTTCTTAAAGGCGGTGATTCAGGGCCTGTGGTCAATTTGCAAAATCCTCAAGAGAGCTACCTGCTTGAGATGGTATCTTACAAGGATTCCGAGCATGAGATGCCACCGAACAAAGGAAAGCTCTCACCCTCATCTATCAAGGCCTTGGCGCAATGGATTGAAAACGGTCTGCCGTTTGAGGCTGAAGCTGCTCAGCATGCTTTGGAGGAGACTCAGTCAGATAGTTCCTCTTACGATAACTCAATCAACGAAAATACGCGTAACTGGTGGGCATTCCGCGCGATAAAAGTACCCCAAGTCCCTGATGTCTCATCTGCTCAATGGAACCGGAATCCCATTGATGCCTTCCTTTTTGATCGCCTTGAAAATAATAACTTGAGCCCTAACCCTCCAGCTACGCGCCAAACATGGATTCGACGAGCTTACTATGATTTAACCGGCCTCCCTCCTTCGCCTGAGGATGTTGTGGCCTTTGAAAACGACCGGTCTGCCAAGGCCTACGAAAAAGTGATCGATCACTTACTGGCCTCGCAGCATTATGGAGAAAAGTGGGGCCGACACTGGTTGGATTTGGTGCGTTATGCTGAAACCAACGGCTATGAAAGGGATAACCCCAAGCCTGATGCATGGCGCTATCGTGATTATGTGATCAAAAGCTTCAATGAAGATAAACCTTACGACCGATTCGTAACAGAACAGATTGCTGGGGACGAAATTGAAGATGCTACTGTAGACTCCATCGTGGCAACTGGTTTTCAACGCCTTGGAATATGGGACGATGAACCGGTTGACGCGGATCAGGCGTTTTTTGATGGACTAGATGACGTATTATCCACAACTGGGCAGGCATTCATGGGACTGACGGTTGGGTGTGCCAGGTGTCATGCGCACAAGATCGATCCCATGCCGCACGAGGATTATTATCGCCTGCTGGCCTTTTTCAGCAATACCTACAATAATATTCGCCAGGGCAAATACAAAAAATCACCCTATTCCCTCAACACAACAACCATCATTGCGTCACAGGAGGAAATTCGAAAGCACGATCAACTCAAGGAAACCCTCGAGGCACAAATCAAGCATCTGGAAGTCAGGATTGCTGAATATGAAAAGCTCATTGTTGCGACTTTTTCCAACCCCGAGAAGGAAGACGCCAAGGATAAGCGGACTCGACGAACCTTGATCGCTGAAAAGCGTGCACAGCTTCTGGATAAGGACCAATTGCAGGATTATCTGGCCATTGAGGAAGAGCTCAAAGAATTGCGAAAACAAAAGTTACCTCAACTGGCACGAGCTCTTTCCATGCAGGAAAACGGTCCGACTGCTCCGATGACGCATGTTTTGTTACGAGGGAATGCGCACTCCAAGGGAGTGGAAGTTAAACCTGGGTTTCCGCAGATTTTAGGATTCCCTGATCCAGTCATTCCTGAACCTGTTGAAGGAGCCAGAAGTAGTGGACGTCGCAAGATCTTGGCTGATTGGTTGACCCGAAAGGACAATCCATTGACTGCACGCGTGATTTCCAACCGTGTGTGGCAATTTCACTTTGGTAGAGGCATCTGTCGCACACCCAGTAATTTCGGGCAAAACGGTGAAAAACCTACTCACCCGTTACTGCTCGATTGGTTGGCCACTTATTTGATGGACAATGGATGGAGTCTCAAGAAGCTGCATAAGCAAATCATGTTGTCCGAGGCATATCAAATGTCATCGCGTGGACAGGACGACGCCTTAGAAATCGATCCTGAAAATAATTTTTTCTGGAGGTTTGACATGCGTCGACTTGCAGCGGAAGAGATCCGCGATTCGATACTGAACTTGACGGGAAAACTGAACCTCCAAATGAGAGGTCCAAGTATTTACACCCCCGTGCCCGAGGTTATTCTGGCAACAGCGTCACGTCCCCATGCAGCCTGGGGGCATTCACCGGAAGATCAGCAGAACCGGCGCAGTGTCTACGTATACATCAAGCGCTCATTGCACGAACCACTATTGAAGACCTTTGATATGGCAGATACGGATTCTGCCTGCTCGGTTCGGTTTACGACCACAGTACCCACTCAGGCTCTGACCATGCTCAATAGCGAGTTCCTCAATGACCAGGCTGAAGCTTTCGCCAACCGAATCGAAGCGGACGCCAAAACAACTCGAGAGCAAATTGCCCAAGCCCTGCGCCTTTCGACCTCCCGTGAGCCAGAATTGAATGAAATCGATCAAGGACTAGCAATGATTGATGAACTCAAGACGCAGCTAAAAGTCACTGAACACCAGGCAATGCAAAGGTTTTGTCTGCTGGTCCTCAATATGAATGAATTTGTCTACCTTGATTAAACAACTTTTTTGACGCATTATTTCCACATTGCCGCATGAAAAATCAATCCTATCGTTCAAATCCTGGCGGCGGCTTTTGCCGGCGCACCCGTAGAGAATTTCTCCACAATATTGGAGGCGGTTTTACGTCGCTGGCGCTTACGGGCATGCTTGCAAAGGATGGATTTCTTTCTCAGCAGACTCTGGCATCGGATGGTGAAACCGAATGGATGAGCCCCATGAAGCCAAAGGCCCCACATTTCCTTCCAAAGGCCAAGAATGTGATCTTTTTGTTCATGTATGGTGGTCCTTCACACGTGGATACATTTGATTACAAGCCCGACCTGTATCCTCTCGATGGAAAGACAATTGATGTGAAGACCTTCGGGCGCGGTGGGCACAAAAACCAAGGACGCGTCGTCGGTCCCAAATGGGGTTTCAAGCAGTATGGGCAAAGCGGTAAATATGTGTCCGACCTTTTTCCCAATGTCGGGGAGCACGTCGATGATATCGCGTTTATTCACTCGATGACGGCTGAATCACCCATTCATGGTTCAGCCATGTTAATGATGAATAGTGGTCAAATCTTGAGTGGACGCCCCTCAATGGGATCTTGGGTGAACTATGGGCTTGGCACGGGGAACCAGAACTTGCCTGGCTATGTCGTGATGCTTGACCAGTCTGGAGGTCCGATCAGTGGGGCCAAAAACTGGACCAGCGGTTATATGCCAGCCTCTTACCAAGGAACCGTTTTTCGTCCGAAAGGTACTCCCATTCTTGACCTGAAGAATGCTCGAAACATGAGTGCAAATGAGCAGCAGGTGTTACTGAAACATCTCAGCCATTTTAATCATGGGCATTTGTCTGAACGCGTCGATAACAGTAATCTGGCTGCCCGCATAGCAAGTTATGAACTTGCTTATAAGATGCAGTCCTCCGCGCCTGAAGCAGTGGATGTGGAAGGGGAGGCAGAACATATCAAAAAAATGTATGGTATCGACCACGATCGCACCGAGGATTTTGGTAAGAAATGTCTTTTGGCCCGACGCTTGGTGGAACGCGGTGTGCGATTTATTCAAATCTACTCGGGAGGTGCTCACAATGACCAGAATTGGGATGCTCATGGAGACCTAAAGAAAAACCATGACTGGCATGCGGGTAATACCGACAAACCTATCGCGGGTTTGCTCAAGGATCTAAAGCAGCGAGGGATGTTGGATGAGACGCTTGTCATCTGGGGAGGAGAATTTGGACGCCAGCCAACAGCTGAATACGCTCAAGGCACTGGACGTGACCATAACGCCTATGGATTTACGATGTGGATGGCCGGCGGTGGTATCAAAGGTGGCGTCAGCGTTGGAGAGACTGATGAACTTGGAAGTCAAGCAGTGACCAATCGGTTTCAGGTCAAGCACCTTCACTCAACTGTTCTGAACCTGATGGGGATGAACCCGATGGATCTTACTTATTTCTATGCGGGACTGGATCAACGCCTTGTAGGTGTTGAAGGAGCCCAACCGATTCATCAGATCATGACCTGACCAGGCCAAGCGAACATATTCCAAGTAAGATTTGAATTAGCCAGAGGATTGCCACCGTGCGTCTCTGGCTGTTCCCATTTTGATGCAGCTTGTGGGAGAGGTGATTGTTATCACCCTGGTAAACAGGTTGGCCAATTTTGAGTCGATAGAATATCACCCACAGAAAATCGATGAGGAAAATACCTAGAATTGGCAAAGGGCTTATCACTGCCAAAGGGTTGGGTTGGCCCTCATGGTAAAAGTGGGGAAGTATCGATAAAATTGCCATTAAAAACCCTGTTAAATGACTTCCTGAATCTCCCAGAAAGGATTTTGCCTTGGGAAAGTTGAAAGGAAGAAACCCCATCAAAGCGCCACAGACGGCAAAAGCCAAACTTGCCACTAAATAATGTGTGTTCAACGCTGAGTGTATCCCGAAAAATAAGGCGCTGATAGCTGCTAACCCCGCACAGAGACCATTCATATTGTCCACGAAGTTGCAGGCATTCACTACCAGTAAAATCCAAAACCAGGTGATCAGATAACTAAAGAAAACGTTTTCAATAAACAATGTGACCTTGATACCACAGGCGGCAACCAGAAGAGCTGCGAGTGATTGAGCGAGAAATTTCGGGCCTGGTTTAGGTAGATGTTTGTCGTCCCATAAGCCAATACCAAGCATGATGAACATGCCTCCCACTAAGCCAATGATCTGCAAACCCCGCTGACGAAAACCATATTCAAGGCTTGCGACTGCTTCACTGGGAAGAAGGTTTGCTGCCACCAGGATCCATGCACCCCCGAAAATTGTAAACAGCGCAGTTCCAAGTGCCATTCCTCCAGCCAAAGCGATTGGCTGCTTGTGGATCTTGCGATGGCCGGGTTGATCCATCCAGTCATGCCGAATGCACCAGGGGATCCAAATGCCAGTTGCCAGCAATGTGGCAGTCATGGCCCCGAACCAACTGATTAGATAAATGCCCTCTGGAAAAAACTCCATACTGTTTGATACGCCTCTCGAGATTACGAAAACAAAAGGAAAGGCACAACCTCGGAGGAAGCTCAATTTAACAGAGTGTTCGATGCCTTGGACGGGCACTGCTTGCAATTATCTGTTTTTTGGTTGCCAAAGACTTTTTAGAAAAATTTGTCAGTAAATAACCATTCAGATCGTTGCCTCTCCATGACATCAATCGTTCCAGAGGGACAATTGAAACAGTTTAATTTGAGATTCCATCTTGGACTGTTGAGTTACTGACATCTCAAGAAAAATACACTAATTTTGACGTGTTCGTGTATTCGATGAAGAGTTATTTTAAAATGATATTCCGCTTACTAAAGTTTAATTTGAGTTTTGTTCATTCAACCCAAATCATTGTTTGCCTGATTGCGTTCATTGCTTTGCAAGGTTGTGGTAAAGACACAGCAGGCGAGGCCAACGATAACCCTGCGACCAAGGCAACCAAGAACAGCCCTCAATCCAAGCCTGTTTTGGTGGAATTGATGGAAATCAAGCGAGGAACGATTGAAGAAATTCTGGAACGCTCGGCAGCACTTCAAGCGGAAGAACAGGTACAGGTATTGGCCCGCACTCAAAATCCAGCGATCGAATTGCTGGTTGAAGAAGGGGATCACGTTGAAAAAGATCAAGTCCTGCTTCGGTTGGAGAGTGACCGCCAAAAGACTGCCTACGACCAGACAATGACTCAATTTGACAAAGCGCGCGTTGAATTTGAACGACTTGAGAAATTATACAAGGAGAGCCTGATCAGTGAGTCCGAATACCTGAACGCAAAATTCGCCTATGATCAGGCCAGATTGCAGTTGGATACCGCCAAACGTGACCTTGATTACACTGAAGTTCGCGCCCCTATCCAAGGAACCATCACCGCTCGATCTGTCAAAGTGGGAGATAAGGTCACCACAGGAACTTCGATCTTCGAAATCATAAATTTGGAATCTACCGTTGCCGTGGTGCACGCCCCGGAGCAATACCTGCCCAAACTAAAGAAGGACATGCAGGCACGTTTGATCTCCGCGACACTGGATAACCAGGTATTTGAAGGTTACGTCAAAAGGATTTCTCCTGTTGTCGATGCCGAAGCAGGTACCGTCAAGGTAGTGGTGGGGGTTAAAGAACGGGGTTCCCTGTCCCCGGGGATGTGGGTACAAGTCGAGTTGGTGTTGGATGAGAATGATGAGGCTATATTGATTCCCAAACGTTCCATCACTTATGCCGTTGATCAAACCTTTGCTTTCAAAGTGGATACCGATGAAGAGGGTGTGCGTCGGGCGAAGCGGCAGCTTGTTGTCGTTCGTAACAGTGATAAAGAGCATATTGAACCGGTGGAAGGTTTTGAGGAGGGTGATTTGATTGTCGTAGCCGGGCAAGGTGGATTGAAAGATGATTCTGCGATCCGTGAACTTTCCGAACTGGAATCAGTCCAGGATCCAGTGGAGTCAGGCAATGTCGCTGATGCATCAAGTCCTGCCGTCCAGAATCCCCCAAAACCCAAGCCAGGAAAGTAGGCTAATATTCCAATCCTCATGGAACCTACTCATAAAAATCCAAATTTCACCACAGATCGACCAGTTGCTGTTCTGATGGTTTTTCTGGCAGCGGTTGTCTTCGGGTATTTTTCCTTGGGGCGACTCCCGGTGACGCTCATGCCTGAAATGAGTTATCCGACACTCACCGTCCGCACTGCATATCCTGGGGCCGCACCTGAGGAAGTGGAGAATGATATCAGTCGTCAAATTGAAGAGCAGCTTGGAGTGGTCAGCGGGCTGAATGAAATCAGCAGCATCAGTCGGGCCGGTGTGAGTGATGTTGTCCTTGAGTTCATGTGGGGCACATCGATGGTTGACGCCATCCAAAACACTCTGGAAAAATTGGATACAGTGCGCTTGCCGCGTGGGGCAGAGAAACCTTTGCTCCTGCATTATGATCCATCTCTGGATCCTGTCATGGAACTGAGCCTGTCTTCTGCCTCAGGTGTGGATGAGGAGAGTGCTGAATCATCCAGCATGGAAGTTCAAGCCATGGTCGAAAATGCCTCAGCCAGGCGTTTGCGCAGGATTGGTGAACTGCAAGTAAAGCGGGCTCTTGAACCCATTAAAGGTGTCGCGGCTGCGCGTGTTCGAGGGGGATTGGAGGAAGAGATCCACGTCCTCATTGATGCTACAAAACTGCAGCGTGCCAACCTATCCATCAGTCAGGTAATCAATCGGCTGAGTGCGGAAAATATCAACGCCGCCGGTGGGCGAATACGAGAAGGTGAAGCTGAATACATGATCCGAACGATCAATGAGTATCAAGACCTTGAAGAGATCAAAGATACAATTGTGTATCGCCGGGACGGTCGAGAAATTCGATTAAAAGATTTGGCTCAGGTGGTTTATGGGCAGCGAGACCGTGAAATGTTGACCCATACAAACGGAGGGGAAAGTGTCCAGATCGATGTTTACAAAGAAGCTGACTCCAACATGGTCGCTGTTGCTGAATTGATCAAAACCGCCGTCGGTTCCATCAAGGATGGGCGCCGAAAAAGTATCGCGGGAAAATTATTTGAAGAAGAGAATGTTGTGCTTCAGGTGGTTGCTGACCGTTCTATCTTCATTGACAACAGTATCCATGAAGTTAAAAGCACCGCTATTGCAGGAGGACTCCTTGCCATTGTCGTTCTCCTGGTTTTTCTGCGTGATTTACGCACCACATCCATCATTGCAGTCAGTATCCCTATTTCAATTTTTGTAACGTTTGCCCCGCTTAATATCCTCGGCGTTTCACTGAACATCATGTCGCTCGGAGGACTGGCCATGGGGATTGGAATGTTGGTGGATTCCTCCATTGTGGTTTTGGAGTCCATCTACCGCTGTAGGGAAGAGGGAGATTCCATGCGCGAAGCTGCCATTCGGGGCACAAGAGAAGTGCGCGGGGCTGTTATCGCCTCGACTCTGACAAGCGTGTGTGTCTTTTTCCCCATGGTCTTTGTGGAAGGAATGGCGGGGCAGGTTTTCGGTGATTTGGGTTTGACTGTTGTCACCTCATTGCTTGCTTCTCTCATTGTGGCAGTATGGTTTATTCCCATGCTTGCAAGCCGTTCAGGTATCAAACTCAAGAATGGAAGCACGATGGTATCGCATCCACTCAGTGATCTGACGGGAAGAATCAGTCCCGCCACATTTGTCCTGCGATTTGTGCTGCCCTTGCTAGGCTTGTTAGTCATGTCTGCTGTCATTGCATGCTTGACTGCCATGGGCATGAATTACTGGAGTAGTGATCCCAATCCGGAAAAAGCGATCAAATATTCCTCACTCATGTGGAGTGTTGCAACGTTCTGGGCGCAGATTGGATTTATTCCCTTGGTGATTGCTGTTTCAAAAACACGCATATCAGAGCCCCAACCTGTCGGTATGACATTATCTGAGCTCTGGTATTCCATACATGCATTTCAAAAGGCATTCAATCAACGCAATTTCGTCTTTTATCTTTTGTTGCCTTACCAATTGCTGAGGTTGCCTTTGTCGATGGGGCTTGAATTGATAGGCCTTAATTTAATTTGGACCGTGCGGCTATTTGCTGGAATTTCGTATCTTGCCGTCAAAGTCATTCATTTTCTGAGGGGCTTGTTCGAGCGATCCAAGGAATCAGACGATATCAAAGAGGAGCAGACGGTTTACGTGAAACTGCTGCGATGGTCCTTAGCCCATCCTCCAGTCATTTTGCTTCTGGCCGTGGCTTGCGTTTTCTTAACCTGGTTGGTCGGGAGGGGGCTTCAGTCTGAATTACTTCCCGAGGTGCACCAAAGTGAGTTTACTTTTGAAGTTGCGCTGCCAGTGGGAACCCCGCTGGATGAAACAGTGGCGGCGCTTGATCGTGTGGAATCTGAAATACTGAAAAGAAAGGCTGCTCTTCAGATTGAAACCCTGCTTGTCATGTATGGTTTTGACACGACGAACATGAAAAGTTCGGATGAAGGAGAACATTCGGCCAAATTCAAAGTTCTTCTCCAGCCTTCAGGGAAACCCAAGGAAACGGAAAATCGCGTGATTGCAGCGCTGCGTTCTTTGTTTGAACAGGTGCCGGATTTGAATATGCGTGTCACGCGCCCCGTCCTTTTCAGTTCCAAGAAGCCAGTGGTCGTTCAAATCAATGGCGAGGACTTGGATGAGTTGAAGGGGTTTTCGGATGAAACAACTTTAATTTTGTCCAAATCATCAGAACTTGCGGACGTTGAGCCTACCTTGCGCAGTGGAGCTCCTGAGGTGCAGATTTCATATGATCGCCACCAAATCATGCGTCATGGACTCAACATCAATTCTGTTGCCAATCAGGTTCGAGACATGGTCAAAGGTGCTGAAGCCACCCGTCTGAACCGACGGGATCGACGGGTACCGATCATGGTAAGGCTTTCTGAACAGGATCGGGAAGAAGTCGGGGATATAGGGAAATTAATCATCAACCCAGGAAGAGGAACACCATTGCCACTGAATGCCATCGCTGACATGTCCGTTGGAGAAGGGCCGAGTGAAATTCGCCGTATCGATGGAAAGCGTGTGGCATTGGTTCAGGCGAACATTGGTGGTGGATCGCTTGGAGCTTCAGTGGCAGCTGTGCAATCCTTGTTGAACGAAAAAATGATCTGGCCGGATTACATGGACTTTGTGATCACGGGACAGAATCAGGAATGGAAACGCAGTCGTTCGAGTCTTTATCTCGCCCTTGGTTTGAGTGTTTTTCTTGTTTTTGTGATCATGGCGTCTCAGTTTGAATCTTTAATCCAGCCCTTCATTATCATGTTCACCATCCCGATGGCATTTGTCGGAACAGTGGTTGGTCTGAAATTATTGAATATGAACCTTTCGGTGGTGGTCTTTTTGGGATTGATCATGCTGGCTGGTATTGTGGTGAACAATGCGATCGTGTTAGTAGATTATACCAATACGCTGCGCGGACGTGGAATGGCATTGAAACAGTCCATTGTGAAGGCCTGTCATGTCCGTTTGCGCCCAATCCTGATGACAACGGCAACCACCGTGCTGGGACTCTTCCCGATGGCGTTGGGCCTGGGAGATGGAGCTGAGATTCGAACGCCCATGGCGATTACCGTGATCTGCGGATTGTTGACATCAACATTCCTCACTCTGTTGATCATTCCGACGATTTACTACATTCTTGGACGCGCTGGAGAACGTTTTTTTCAAACACCGGACACGATTGAATCAACATGATGGACACGCACAACATGGTTGTTAGCATAGCCCGTTTTTCCATCAAACGGCGTATCACCATGTTTGTGGTTTTCCTGACTATTGTGGCGGTCGGGGTGATTTCCGCGGTGCGATTACCCTTGGAAATGAACCCCAGAGGACTCGAAGGCCATTACATGTCTGTTAATGTTCGATGGAATGTGGGGGTCCCTCCCGAGACGATGGACAAGATCGGTTTACCTCTGGAAGAGGAACTAAGTACGGTGCGTGGTCTCAAGTCCATCGAGACACATGGCTATAAATGGGGTTCGCGGGTTGAATTACATTTCAAGCATGGTACGGACATGGACGTTGCTTACCGCGAAGTACGTGATCGTGCCGAACGCGCTCGACTACGGTTTCCTGAGGATGTTGACAGGACATACATCTACAAGCACCAGCCGGGTGCCGAACCTGTGGTCGGGTTTCGAATCAGTTATGACCCCAGCTCGGACTATTACACCCTCATCGAAAAACATGTGATTGCTCCCATTCAGCGTATCATGGGGGTGGCGGACGTGGAATTCCGGATCTATCGTCGAATCATCAAGATTGAAGTCGACAAACAACGCGCAGAGGCACACGGGATCAATATCCGGCAGTTGGGGCAACTTTTACGGTCTGATAATTTTACGCTAGCCAGTGGTTCAGTCGTTGATGGAGGAAAGAAATTCAGACTCAAATCCAGTACGGAATTCAACACACTGGAAGAGATAAAGAATATTCCCGTCCGGCCAGATGTGTTTCTCAAGGACATCGCCCAGATTGTTTATGAACCTGAAGAAGCCGAGCGCTTGTATCGTTACAATTCTCAGCCTGCCAACGGGATTCAGGTCAAAAGGGAAGGGGAGGCCAACACGGTGGAGGTCAGTAAGCGTGTGGTTGCTGCCATTGATGAGATCAAGACGAATCCCAAACTGAAGGGGTTCGATCTCAGTGTCTATGACAACCAAGGGGAGGAAATCATGCAGCGCTTGAATCATCTTATCAGTAATGGCCAGCTGGGTGCCGTCATGGCTGCTGTTGTACTGTTCTTTTTTCTGCGTCAATTTCGCATGACCATGATCATTGCGCTGGCTATTCCGCTCTGTCTCCTCATTGCATTGGCTGCCATGTTTTTCATGGGGCAAACCTTGAACAGTCTTACTATCATGGGACTGGTGATTTGTGTGGGATTGCTGGTTGATAATTCCGTTGTCATGGCCGAAAATATCCATCGACATCATCAAGATGGAGCTTCGCGACTGGATGCCTGCCTGAGGGGCGTGAGTGAAATCGGTTTTGCGATTACGATTGCCACATTGACGACTCTGATTGTCTTTGGCTCCACTCTGTTGATTGACGGAGAGATGCGGTTCTATGCTCAGAACATGTCACTTCCCGTGATTGCCTCCATTGCTGCGTCTCTGGGGACCGCTCTCATGTTTATCCCTCTCTGTGTCTACCTTACACTTCCAAAAACGCACGCACCGAATGAGGGGCAGACCAAGCATTTTTCAGGTTTCTTTGGGCGAGTTTTCAAAGTCGTTTATATGGCCACCTTCGAGAGATTCAATCGCGGTTACAACGCTGCCTTGAAATTCTTCCTCAAAAGACGCCTGGATTTATCGGTTATCCTCATTGCTTTACTGGCTGTAACATGGTGGATGGGAGGGACGCTCAACATGACGGATAAGAAGGCTGACCTTATTCGTTATTTTCGGATTCATGTAAAATTTCCGGAAAAATTCACCATGGATCAGCGACTTGCTTATTTCAAGAAGGTCGAGGATCTCGTTGAAAAAAACAAGGAGGTGTACGGATTGAAAGCGCATGAGGTTCACTACGGAAAATGGTATGGGCTCTTCGCTGGTTTTTTCGCTCCAGACCGTGTCAGTGAACTGACTCGTGAGGAGGCCATTGATAAGCTTTATGAAGATTTCCCGGAGGCACCCGGGGTTCGAGTGCAATACAAGGGAAAAGAAGGTTCAGAGAAGAAAGACGATCAAAAGAACATGCATTATGTTCGTCTTGTGGGTGATGATCCTGAGCTGCTCAAGGAAGTTGCTGAAAACCTGAAGCCGACCTTTGAGATGATTCCCGGCGTGGTTTCATTTTTAAGCAAGGATACGGATGAAGATGGTCCCAGCGAGCTGGCACTCTACGTGGATCGTGAAAAAGCCAGTTCAATTGGTATCAACCCAAGCACGCTTGCTGGAACCATTGGAACAGCGGTTCGAGGAGAAAACCTTCCGCGGTTCAATTACAAAGGGCGACAAATACCGATGAATCTGTTATTTAATGAAGAAGATCGATCTGAATTGGCTGACCTCGATAATTTTCAAATTCCAACAGAAGATGGCCGTGTCAGTACGGTGGGAGCGGTGACTCGCACTGCTTTTCTAAATAACGAAGATAATGCCATCACCCGGCGTGATAAAAAAGTCAGTGAATATTTCGGTATGAAGCTCAAGCCTGGCCCAGATGGGTGGAAGATCAAGCGAGCTATTGAGGAAGCAAAAAAGAATATTAACCTCCCCGAAGGAGTTTCTTTTGATCGTCCACAAAAAACAATTGATGATGAAGATCGCAAGCAAGGATCCATTATGTTGATTCTTTCAATTGTCTTTGTCTACATGATCATGGCTTTTTTCTTTGAGAGCATGTTGATACCACTTTCGATTATTCTCACCATTCCGCTGGCAAGCATGGGAGCTGTTTTGGCTTTAAAAATGTCCAACACTTTCATTGATCAGATGGTTTACACAGGAGCAATGTTTTTAGTTGGTATCGTGGTCAACAATGGAATCGTGCTTGTTGATTACGCCAACCGTTTGAGGCGTTCAGGGGTGGAACGTTCAGAGGCGCTGCTCCGGGCAGCCAAGCATCGTTTTCGCCCCATTATCATGACTGCCATGACGACGATATGCGGCATGATACCTTTGACTTTTGGAAATTCAGTTGAAATGGGAGTGAACTTCAAAAGCTTCGGTCTGGTGCTCATCGGAGGAATGACCTCAGCAACCTTGTTCACATTGCTCGCCGTGCCCGTGTTTTACACCTTGATTGAAGATGCGCGCGAAAAAGTGACTTTTATTGTATACGGCATTTTCAACCGTTGATGAACTTATAAAATTGGCTCCTGTGCTGAACTCCATAATCAACGTATTATGAAAAAAAGAACAATAAATCAAAAAAAGTCGAACGTAGCAATCAACTTAAATTACTTCTTCCCAGTAACAAATTCTAAGGGATGAGTTTCGTTTACATTCCTCAATCTGCATACACATCGAACATTCTGTTTAAGTAATTGTAGTCAAATCGCTTGCATTCCACTAAATCTGCTAACGGTGCTAGCCTTTTCAACCATTGCCATGCCATGATTGCTCTCCATTCTTTATCCCCGATATTTCGGTTAGTAGCCAAGTTGAAGTGGTCGATTGCCTGAATGGCCCAACTTTCCGCTGGGAGATCATCGCGCCACAAACGGATGCTTTCCTCAAGGCTAGATCCAAATCGCCATTTTATATCCGTGAGTAGAAACGCCAAGTCGTAACCTGGTAACTCCCTTTTGCTCCATCCTCCCCAATCTATAACGCCTTGGATAGACAATGAATCCTTTGCAAGGATACAATTAGCCAGCTTGAAATCCCCATGTCCCAAAATCCAACCGTCATCGGATATGGTTTCTATGAACCCTTGACATCTTTTAACTGCATTGTTTACACAATTACGTTGTGACTCAGAGGAGGCAAGCGAAAGAACCTTTTGCTCAATATTCGCTAGTTGACTTGAGGCATTTGTTAAATCTTTTTCATTATCAAAAGTGACTAGTAATTGGACAGCAGAATTTAAAACCTTACTTAATCGCCCATCTTCGATTCGAAATCCCTCACCACTTGAGCCGGGTAAGAACGAGTAAACAAAGTATTCTTGAGCATCGAAATTTCCCTTACTTATAACCCTTGGCAATAGATTACTCAGTTGCTTTGGAGATTCCTGGAAAAAGGTAACTTCATGTTCAAGTTCAATTATAGCTCGGCTGTGTAATGGGAGTTTGATGACATTTCCACTTCCATTCTTCTGAAGAAGAATGGTCACAATGCCCATTTCACCATTAATACGGTACTCGGCGCACTCTTGTGGTATATCTTCCCATCCTGAAATATCCAACTCATTAAGGTGTCTCAGGAGGCGATCCAAGAAGTTTGGCTTTTTAAGTTCACTCGAAGCAATGATTGTAAAAGCATCTGGAAACATTGCTGTCAACCGCCCCTTGACATACTGAAGTGTTTTCATTATCGGACTGCGTACTGAGCGTCGAACACGTTTTGCAATCTTTTTTGGCTGTGTTAATGGTACCATCCACACTGGGTGATGATAGCCTGGAAGAGGTACGACAAAACTGCTGGAATCAAAACCCTCGTTACTCAATAACCGCTCGTATTGCTTTTCACTATACAACCAATTACGATACTCGCCCTTCCCCGTGACTTTTGAATACATAGTAGCCAAAAATCTAGGTAGCCATGGAACAAATCTTAGGCCCGTATGGCCGTCTGGATTTCGAAACCAAGTTTTCCAAGCATATCGGTTCTCAATGCCCAATAAGAGCGTGCCACTTGGTTTCAATACTCGCCGCACTTCTCGTAAAAAAGCCCGCTGTAATTCTCCAGGATTTCCGGCAAGCCCGGAGGGCACCCATTCCAATACACCGTTCACAATCACGATATCAAAAGAGTCATTTGCAAATGGAAGATGCGTGCCATCTCCAGCGCAGACCGTTTTTAAGTTCCTTAACCCATCTAGAACTGAACGATTGTGAAGCAGACGCATGCGCTCCAGTGTACTGTCTAAAGCCACAACTTCATCAGCACGATTAGCTAAACCATATGCTAGTGTCCCCCAACCGCACCCAAGATCAAGCACCCGGGATTTTGCGGATATGGGCAGTAAAAATGTCCAGCCAGCTCGACCTGACCCCATGATGTATTCACCCAATTTGGGGGGGAGTTGTTTGTTACGCAAATAGGCTCTGACGGTACCTTCTAAATCAACTTTTGAATCAGCCAAGAACTGTTCAATATCACCCTTGGGGAACTCACAGTAATAGGAGGATCGATCTTTTCGCAGATCAGGAATACCTTCACTAATATGATACTGTGCCCCACAGGAGTCACATTGTGGTGTTTTTTCATTTTGAATGAATGCGCCAAGGCAGTCAGGGCACCGCAAATTGTTCAGAATTGAATTATCCCCCTCGTTTTTCATAATTTCTGAGCGTTTGGTCGATTATGGTTTTGATGCGCTCGCCGCAGATACTTTCAGTATAAGATACATCAGCACAATGCCTTGCATTTTGTGAAATTCTATCTGCCAGCGGTTTGTTCTCCAGTAATTCAATAAGCAGTTTGGATAATTTTTGAGTATCATTGTATTCGACGAGAAATCCATTTACGCCGTCGTTTATCGTTTCGGTGATGCCTCCCACGGCGCTGCCAATAACCGGTCTAATCGAAGCAAACCCTTCGATTACCGTTCGTCCGAAGCCCTCTGAACTAGAAGGCACACATATCACATCGCTGACAGCGTATAAATTGCGCATGTCTTTGACATTGCCTAGAAAGCGACAGTGGGAAATTATGCCTGCGCTTTTGGCTTGTTCCTTTACTGTATCGGCATACGGTCCGTTTAAATCACCGGATATTGCGATAACTGTATTCGGAAAAAGCTTCAGAACCTGAGAGAAAGAATCAAATAAAAACTTGTGCCCTTTCAATGGGCGGAGAGTGCCGGGGATACCAATGACCGGTCCATCAGGTGAGAGCTGAAGTCTTTCTCTAGCCAGTTGCTTATCGCTCAATTGATAAAAACTCTGTTCTACAGCGTTGGGTATGATCGAGCTTTTGCTGTTGAGAGCAGGACCAAGTATATTTTGAGCTACTGCGTTCGAGATGCAAATTAGATTGCTTGAAAGTCGCGCGATTTTTGCTCGTACCAAGCTTTTTCCAACTATGAGTGGGGCATGCATTTCCCCGCCCACATCAGTGAAGAGCTCTCTTAAATGCCAGACAACGGGTAATCCACAATTTCTCGCTCCTGCTGCCGCAGCAAGACTGACCAAACTGTTTATGTATACAAGATCTGGTTGTCTTTCTTGAAATATCTTTTCAAATTCATGACCTTTCCTGATTTCGGTTAGCCAGTTTATAGGGAAATGCAATAAGGATCCAGTGCGCAACCAATTGCTGTGCGGCACAACCTCTGTACTACAGCCTTCCGAGCGATAAATACCCTCAAATGCTCCGGGGAATCCAAAGACCACATGCACTTTCCAATTTGAGGATAGTAATGCTCTGGCTATCAATAGCCCACTGATTGTCGATCCACCAGGATTTGAACTGTATTGAACCAGAACGATGGATTTTGATTTCTGAGATCCCACCCTTAATCGATTACTATAGAAGATTAAATACCTTTTTGACCTGAATCCACATGTGATCAAGTTCATCAATCGCGCGTGTTTTTGCGCAAGCTATTGATTTATGGATGGTGTCGTGATTGGGGCCAATCACTGTAAGTATGCACTGATAGATATCGTCCTCGGATGCATCGACTTTCAAAAGTTGCTGGCCGCAATTAAAGTCTTCAAGTAAACGTTCATACTTGTGACTCCAGCCTGCTGCAACTACGGGGACGCCACTGGAAAGCGCTCCCAGCAAGGCGTGAAACCTTGATCCCAATACCAACGTTGCCAAACGCATGATTCCTTTCAAACGAAGTGGATCAGTTTCACGAAGAATGGGCACATTTTCTGTCTCTGTTTTCTGGATCGCCCCTAACATTGCTTCATCCTCACCGTCATCGTGGATCAGAATGACAGGGTTGAGTCCTGCCTTACGACTGGCGCGAATGCAACGAGTCAGAAAAGGTAAGTAAGAGTCCGCTCGAGATTTGTTTGTCCGGTCCAACATTCGCTTGTTGGGGACAAGTAGCATCGTGGATTTAGGCAGCTTGATGTCATTGACCGGAATTCCATCAATTCCAATAGTGATGTCGGGCGCCAGTTTGATTTTGTTTTGATGCTCGGCAGCGGCATCCATGGCAAAAGACAAGGAGTCATGATCTCTGGCGTGAATGAGGTCAGCGAACCGAGCAATATTTTCAAAAGCTCTGCGTGCAGGCTTTGTTTGAAATGGTCCCAAGGCTTGAGGCAGAAGGACAATGCGTTTGCCTTGGGTTTTCCAACGGGCACAATTCGTGGCAAACCGCTCGGCGGTAGCAACGGGTAACTGATCGCCAAAGGCGAATCCAGAGGCGTCAATAATACCTCCGATTTGATTTTCGGAGATCATTCCACTCGTTTTACGAAAAGAATTTGGAAGTAAGGCAAAACCTAATTTGGATCTACCAAACCTATCAATTCTAACTTTGTGCCAGAGTCTGTATCGTATTCTGTCGAGGTAGGCTCCAAAGTTAGAGTCAACAGCTAGTTCAATTTCTGGGAGGCGCCCCAACTTTTGATCGATTGTAGCGAGCATCAACTCAGCACCTTTATTTCGAACACTTGTGCCTGTAACTTCGAGTATCATCCTCTGTAATTCCAACGACAAAGTTGGGAAGTAGGTTTTTTCTGTGAATATGGAACCATTCCTTCAGGGTCGGGATATCCTATTGCAAGAAACATCACTGGTCTTTCATACTCCGTTAGACCCAGCAATTTTTTTGCTTTTTCTTCACGTTCACTTGAGTCAGGCCAATTGATGCAACAGGAACTCAAGCCTAGAGACTCCAATGCAAAGAGCAAACTCATCGTCGCCAAGCTACCATCGATATAAATCAGATGTCGATCCCGTTCATCGAAAAAATTGGCTAAGTTACCAATAACAACGCCGATAAGTGAAAAATTATGTTCATATCCAGCCGTACCTCCTGGCAGTTTTGAGACCGCCCGTAAAAGTTCAGGATCATCGAAAAATCGGAACTCGAATGGTTGACGATTGCATGCACTGGGAGAAAGTGCGGCTAGATGAACTGCTTTTTCAATAAGTACACGCGGGACTGGTTTAGGGAGGAACCACCTGACTGAACGTCGATGTTTTGCGAGTGATAACAAGTGCTCAAAATTTACAGGTTGGGGCGCTTCCAGATTTCTCTTGTAAGGTTTGAATGCGCTGGCGCGCTCAGATTTACATCGTGAATTCAATGCGGGTAAATTGCTGAACTCTCTTCTTAGTTCGTCAATTAATTCGTGTTGTCCGCATGCTTCAAAATATGCAGTTAGAACGTCTCTAGCCCAACTCAGTTCTCCATAATTATTTTGGATTGGTTGTTTGACTGCAATTTTGAATGCCTCGAATGTTTCAGCAATGTAGTCAAGTGCAAACAGATTCCTACGAGGGCGCATGATCAATCCTTTTTCTATTCTGTGGATATTGCGACGAATTAGCGCGGATGAGTCATCAGTCTGCCCTTTCTCAGACTTGAAATGGGCAATTCCCTTTAGCACTCCAATATACTCACGTTTGAACGCGTTCGAAAATAAGAAATAGAATACTGAAGATGAACCATATTCACTTGTCGAAAATTTGAATGCGATATAAACGACTCTCTTTTTTATGCGGAGGAAGGTTGCGGAAATTAAATGACAGAGTTTTCGAATCATATTTAACAAAATTACTTCTTGCTCCCAAAAAGAATAATTAGATTTTAGAAACGTCGTTAAAAAGTTATTGATGATTTTTCAATAACCATTCAGATAGCATGACGATATTCCATATATCCTCATCAGAATCTTCAAAACTATTAACATCAACTGCCTGCTGGTAGCTTTTTAAGTAAGACTTGATATTAATATATTTAGAAAGTGCGTCCAGCGAGTCCGCTTTTGGTTTCGCATGACGCTTGAAATAGTCCCGCATGAATGCATAAGTAAATCTAGGTCCAACATGTTCTAAATCTCTTTGGTTAGCTATGTTATTGTATCCAAATTTGATCAGATGTTGTCTAAGCAAAGCTTTGGGAGCGCCCTTTGAGACTCTGTAATTCCATGGAATCTGCAGTAAAAATTCTACCAACGAACGATCCAAAAGCGGGTGGATTGGTTTCACGTTGCAAGATTCGGCTGAAAGCCTGTAGCGGTCAATAGCCACGCTCAACATGGGAGATTTTAACCCGTTTAATATTGATTCTTCTATTGTATTGGGCGGGATTGGATGGTGGTTTATCCTGAGCCGCTGTATGCGATGATGTAAATGATCAGAAATATTTTGATCCTTTTTCAAAGGTATCTCCCTCATCCAACTGTCTATCTTTTCATGAGTGCCATCAACAACACCAATAAAGTTTTTTTTCCATTTTGAGAAAACTGGGAAAAAACGAGCCAAAAGCATCTTGGTGAGTTCAACGTATACAGCATGATTGGTTTCTTTCTCATAACGATAATGTTGAATACATTCAACAAAACTCGATATGAACTGGTTTTGCTTCAAAAGAAAACGCCAATGCATTGAGGGAATGCCATTTGTCATGTCTCCGTCCATGCCATCAACAACCGATGATATTCCCTTGTCTGACGCTTCTCTGTAACAAGATGCCGTTCCTGAAAGTGAAAAGATAGCAAATGGATCTTCCAACTCCCGAACGAACATTTCTGCAGGTCCTATTAAATCGAGCGCTTTCGAAGGCGTAATCCAATGATAAGGAAATCCTTTGAATCTTGCACTTTGATGCAAGAGCATACGACTTTCCGGGTCAGTTTGATGCTCTTTTTCAGGAATCAATGAGAACAAATGATGATTGTATTTACCTTTCTGATTGGTCTGGTTCCAGCATGACAATATCGCATTAGAATCAAGTCCTCCACTCAGTGCTAAACCTCCAATTGCTTCTGGATTGACGCGTTTGGATATTGCATTGCTAAGGTGCCTTTGAAATTGGTTCAGAATTTGTTTCTTGTCAGCTGATTGATATTTTTTAGAAATTTCCGGGTTCCAATATTGTCTGCATTCAAGGTGTCCTTTGCGCCAATGATTGACGGAACCCGTTGGGGTCTTGAATATTCCTTGTTTGAACGTGGATGTTTGATCTGCGTTTTCAAGATCGCCAACGATGAAATCCAAAATTCTGTCGTCATTAACTTTGGGTGGAGTAGGGGGAATACTCCATAGCGCTCTGGCCTTGGAAGCGAAAGCCAGACTCCTTTTCTCAGAAAAGTAATGGAGGGGTTCTGCTCCGAAAATATCACGAATCATCCATATTTCCTCCTGCTCGTAAGCCCACAAAACAACAGCGAACTCTCCATCAATCGAGTTGAGCATACTACAGTTCTGCTCTAGCCAATAGAGTAGAAAACGTTGCAAAAGATCTTCAGGTTTTTTTCCTTGTGCTTGAAAATATAGTTTGTCCCTGATCGAAAACCAATTAACGATACCAGTAATACAAATGCCACGTTCCTCGAGGATTGGACTACTCGAAAAAATTACACCTTGAGGCTTTTTGATAGAAAATACGCTGGAAGCCAATGCCTCAATAATGCGCTGCTCCATCCCTGCGTTACCATGCTGTGTGATTGATCCCAGGAGATCAGACATTGGACTCAGCGTTAAGTATAAAAGGCACGTAGCCTTTGAGGGATCGTTTGGATTCTCCAACAGGTTGTCCCAATACTTCGATCCATGCGTGGGCGTATCCACAAGGTTGAGAGGTGTTGGCTTTGACTCCTACTTTTATCTGACAAGGAATCTTTCTGGCCCTTATCAGCAAACAGGCAACTGATGCCCTTTGCAGACAATTGTTTCGTCTATCTGGCCAAAACCCTCCTGCGCGAAGTACTGATTTCTGAATTTTATCAGCGACGATATAAGACTCCCTCACATTTATTGAAAGCTTTTCAGGATATTCATTGAAAGGATCCTGACTAAATTGAAGAAACATCTTTTGGAGCCCAACCAGCTTGATCATGCATACTGCGACGGGAAGCATGATCCAAGCCAGGAGGCAATATCCCATTTGCCAAACTTGAGTGGCTTTATCCACCACTGACCGCCATGGATTCAATTTTTCCGAATTTTTTGTCAAGCAGTCTTTGAACAAGCTCGGTGAAATCGAGTTTTGCTTGTTCAGTTTCTACCTGATAATGTTTTTTAAACTTGAAGAAAGCATTTGCTAATGACTGATTCTGGACTAGTTCTTTCCAGAGAAATGTGCCTGATGCATTCAAGGTATAGTATGATTCGTCGTTCAAATTCAACAGAACAGATTCGTCATCCAACTCACGAAACATGATTTTATTTGAAAACTTGAATTGCAAGGCTTCGCTTGAGTGAAAATCTATCGGAGGTGTCGCCATAGCTAGTAAATAAGTGAATTATTTTTTTGTTTTATGCCCTTCAAAATTTACAGACTGTCTTCCTGAATTGCAAAGTGTAGTTTGTAAACTTTAGTTACATGACATTATCTCACTCGCCTCATGAATTCTGGATGCCCGAGAAAGGATTAAAAGATCCCTGTTTTCGGGGTTTATTGGATTTTTGGTTTCATCGTAATCTCAATGTTTTTGATAACTCAAACCCAGAGGAGATACTTGAGTTAACGCGAAAACTTAATATTCAATCTGTTATTTACAGGCTTTTAAGGAAGAGGGGGATAAGTCTGGTAAATGGGCAAAAAACTTTTCAAATCTTGCGTAAAGAGGCTCTACAGATTGCTGGAGCTTGCGCGTATCGACACCACACCATTGAAATGTTATCAAACCGATTCGATAGGGCTGGTATTAAGCCCATCTGGATCAAAGGGCCAAGTCTGGCTTGCACGGTATATCCTCATTCTGATTGGCGAACTTACAAAGATTTTGACCTTTTGATTGCTCGCGAGGACTGGAATGTTGCTGTTCAAGTTATGGAAGATTGTGGGTATTCTTCAACTACATGCCTGAATTGGGGGTTCTTTTCTTTTGAAAAATCTTTCCGGGCATTGGATGACATTCCTGAGGCAGTCGATGTGGAATTGCACTGCAGATTAAGTAACAGACCTCGATTGTGTATTTTTTCTTTTGATGAGTTAACGGAAGACGCCACGGATGCGTCGAGTTTTTCATTTCCTTTTTTAATTCCGCACCCTGTTAAGCATTTTATTTTTGTTTGTTTACATCGAATCGGTCACCACCCTCATGATAGACGATTTACATGGTTAATGGACATGATGTATCTCGTAAATCAATTCAGCGATAATGATTGGGATAAAGTCATTGAGTTTTCTAAAAGTAAAAAAGTTTCCAAAATCATTCTTCAGAGTTTGATTGAGGTTAAAGATATTTTTCCTGCTACCATTCCTAGTGATGTAATGAATGGACTTAAAAAACAATCGGTATCTCAGCTGGAACCATCGGAACTATTTTTGACAATATATCGCAGCAAATGGATCGATTTATGGACTAGATGGTGGGAAATGCCTGGTGCATTAAAAAAAATAAAATATCTACTGCACTGGACGATACCTCCTGGTAAATACATGGACGAAAATTTCGGTAAAAACTTTTTTCTAGTGCAGCACAAAGATCGATTTTTGAGGGCATTGAAAAAATATTTTTGGAAATAAAAGTCTCAAATGTGTCTCCTATTGCTCATTTCAATGCCTGCAAAATAACCCCCAGACTTCTTTAAATCATCAGGGGAACCACTTTCCGCTAATTTCCCCTTCTTGAGAACAATGACATGGTCTGCTATTTGTGCAGTAGAGAGCCTGTGGGTAATAATGATTACTGTTTTATTCTTAGAGCTTTTTTTGAGTGATTTGAGCCATTTTTTTTCCGTCCATGGGTCCATTGCACTTGTAGGTTCGTCTAAAATCATGATCGGACGATCTGAATAGTGCAATCGTGCCAGAGCTAAACGCTGCCATTGACCGCTGCTGAGTTGCGTTCCGCTCTGAAAATGCCTTCCTAAATTCGTGTTTTCATCGTCAGGAAGTTCCTTGATCATGTCCTGCAGTTCAGCATTTTTCACTGCAGTCTCATATTGAGATTCTGAAAACGGCCCATCAACCCGTCCCAATGTCACATTTTCCTTTAATGAACAATAGTATCTCACAGCGTCCTGAAAAATGACCCCAAACTGGGCCCTAAGTTCCTGGGGATCATATTCTCTGATATCTTTCCCTCCAAATAATACGGTCCCTGAATTCGGATCAAAAAAACGGTAAATTAGTTTGGAAATCGTGGATTTTCCGGATCCGTTTTCTCCGTAAATTAAAGTAATTTTTTGAGCAGGGATAGTTGTAGTAATATCATCCAGTGCTGGTCGAGTGGCATTCGGGTAGCTGAAAATAACATTTTTAAATGTAATTTTCATATCTACGAGATCAGGTAAAGTGGATGGTTTTGCCGGGGTTTTAATCTTTGGCTTCATTTCCAGGATGAAACCCAAATCCGTCAGGTATAAACTAGAGCGATAGAGGCTGGCCGAATCACCGACTAGCGATTTAACGGAGGTGAAGCACAACATGCATGAATGTGCGAACAAAGCGGCTGATCCCATGGAAATTTCACCAGATTGAACTTTATCTGCCATAAACAACATACCAATGGACAGTAGCGAGATGGAGACAAGGTGCGCTAAAGTTGCATGTATGGATTGTCGTTTATGCAATGTTAGCCGTGCTTGCAATATTTTACTGCGAAGTTTCTTGTAGTGCTTCCTGAAATGATCCCGCAATCCAAATATTCTTACTTCACCCGCAGTTTCATCCCCCAACAATAACCCATTGTAATAACGACTTTCACGCTCGGTTTGTGTCCAGGCTTTCGACCATTGATACCGAGCTTTTGCATGCAGCAAGAGTGTTGCAATAAGCGGGATTGAAGCTGCACAAAAAAGTAGTGGAAGCCACCACTCAAACCGAGCTACTATCCAGAACAAACCAACAAGTGTTGTCGTTCTTGAGACGAGAAGTATAAGTTTTTCTACAATATCCAATACGTGATCTTCGGATTCAAATCCTGCTCGATAAAGCCGATCATAAAATTCTGAGGATTCGAAGGCGATCATATCTGCCGTTGTTGCTTTTTCCTGAATGGCTGAATCCATGTGATCACTGACACTATTATCGTGGTTTAACCGGAAATAGCTGACGAGGAAAATTCCTATCTGAGAACAACTAAAGATACCTACATATACTATGGCTGGACCTCTTAGCCATGCAGAAAATTCAGGCGTATTATTGTAGCTGTTTACTGCATATTGAGTAGCATGAACCAGTGCTAGCGGTAGAACTCCCTCTAGCACAGTCAGCATGAGAACAACCCTTGCTGATTTCGGGTTGCTGGCCCAGAAAATTCCACATGCCAATTTAAGGTTTCTCCACCGCTCAGGTAACCTTGAACTTAAATTTAAATTGGATAAATCCGGCATTGGCTAGAGGGCATTTGTCGTCGCACGAATCCATTGCCTTAAATCAAAGGGAAAAATTCAAGCAACGCTGCATGCAACTACGGGTATTTTTAATCAACAAACTTATTTATCAAAGTCTGATGGACTGTACTCAAATCTGCCAATGAATGCGGATAATGTAACCGGTAGACTGGTAAGAATTGGACCAGATTGGTCAATTGACTGAATTCTTGTTTGAGATGTTCAGTGCTGGAGGTGTCCAATCTATAAAGATGTTTGCTGATGCACCTGAACGCTTGGAATGAGTTTAACTTTATTAGACTTGGTTCTTTCTCAGGTGAGCAGGGGATTAACTCACAAAGCAGTCCCAAGTTAGTCGATAAGCTTTGTGTTTGGTTCTCATCGCCTTCAAGTAGAAGTTTGCCATCAAAATGACCAAGAGAAGCATTAAAGGGGGCAATTAACTGTTTTTTTGCCAATGCATGGGCATGACTAGATTCAAGGCGTGTTGCAAATGGGTTGTTTAGAACTTTTGACTGATTCCCAACCAGTCTTGCCTCCAACCAGTCATCACTCCAATGGGTGATATACTCATGTTTAGAGAGACTCTTTGCCAAGGTTGACTTACCTGCACCTGATTTGCCAAGAAAACCCCAGCATAAACCCCTGACGATTACAGCACTTGCGTGAAACACTACTGATCCATTCCATGCACGCAGTAAAGGGGTAATTTGGTTTTTAATTAGATGCTCGCAGATGCTTCGATATTTTGGATTAGAGTTTTCTTGGCCCAAGTATCGAACAGCATCTCGACCTGTTTTGAAAGGGTTGATCCGGAAGCTCAGACCCTCTTCATATTCCAAAATATATTCGTCTCCGCATTTTGAGATTGTCAGGTGTAAAGAACCGTTTACTCCGTGCTGTTGGCGGATATGTGCTGAAATCGTTGGTTTGAACAACTTGTTGTGATGGAGTGTTGTAATGGTCTTTCGTTCTTAATCCCCTAGCTTTGTTTAAGAAGATGGTAAAACCATTAACTACTGAACCTGGTTAGCAAATGCTAGCAAACAATCAAGATCCCGCATGCAGGTTCATGGCCTATATTTTGAGGTGTTCTTCTTCTTCTTTTTGCTGCCCTCACTCTTAGAACCACTTCCTCCAGAAGTTAAGTCAGACAATGCGCCCACGTAAGAAAGCTTTGGACTTTCGTAAGTAGTAATTTTTGACGGTAAAGGCTGGTCATTCATATAAAAATGCTAATCTTCATCCTATAATAGTCAATAAAATAGCTTTACCTCTTCAGGCGTAAATCATGATTACTTCAGAAGTCAGGATTTGACCGGCTCATCTTCGGGCGAAGCACCCACCGCCACAGGTGAATTAGTAACTTGTTTCCTCTGATAACCTGATTTGCTATATGTTTTGTCCTTATCGCTACTGTAGTAATAGTAGTAGGATCCCTTGTTGTTATTGTTTCTCAAGAAATTCAATACAATTCCGGAAGGCGTGTGGCCGTGCCTGTGAAGATAGTCGATGATACGTAGAACCACCTTACTTGTCGTTTTGCCAGATCGAACAACAAGGCATAGCATGTCTGCAAGTCTTGCTACTGATAGAGTGTCCCCGATGGGACCAAGTGGAGCAGAATCAATTACTATGCGGTCAAAATTCTGACGCGCTTTCAGGATTAGTTCTTCAATGGCACTTCCCGAAATATGCTCTGATGGATTGCTGATATGCGATCCGCCATGCAAGACAAATAACTCTTCCGCTGCTTCATAGATGGCCAAATCTGGAAACTGCTTGAGTTTGTCCTCGGACTGCAAAAGATCACTGACTCCAACATATTCATCACCGAGCTTGAATTCCGGACCCACCGCAGGTTTTCTTAAATCCATATCGATAAGCAGGGTACGGTGACCTTGTTGAGCCAGAGATGAAGCGTAATTAATAGAAGTGAACGTTTTGCCTTCCGAGGGTATACTGCTGGTGAACAGGACAACTTTATGCGACTTCTTACGCGTCATGCTCTCAATGTTAACACGTAAAGATCTAAATGCCTCTGAGCAAGTTGAATTTGGTGATTCAATCATCACCAATCTGGAGTCTGTTGGCTTACCGTTTATTTCTGATACCGGAACTGCAGCGAGAACTGGTAATTGAAGGACTTTTTCTGCTTGTTCTACTGATTTGATGGACTGATCCATCATATTTATCAAATACAAGTATCCGTATGCTAAGCCCAGTCCAAATAAAACACCTAATATAATTCGCTGAGTTTTATTAGGTTCAATAGTTGATGGTTCTGTAGCTTTTTCGGCTAATTCAATGGTAGTCCCTTCGGATTCAGATGCGAATTCAATTGATTGAATTTGGTCTTTAATATTATCGATTAATTTGGTCCCTATTTCTAAATCTTGCTCGAGAGCGGTCTGCTGCATGTATAATTGCTCCCATTCAAACAGCTTAGACGTTTGATTTTCTATAGATTGAGTCAATTCTTCGATAAATTGTTGTTGATATTTAATTTGAGCGTACAGACTTTTAGGTACATCGGAAATTGTTTCCAACAAAACCCTGCGTGTGTTGTCAACATTTCTGACAGCATCAATCATGAGAGGGTGTCTATCTTTTAAATCCACCTCAAGATTTCGAACTGTTGTTTTAGCGGTCTTGTAGAGGCTGTAAATATTTTTGAAATCTTCGTTTTTTGCTACTGATGGAATTAGGAAAACAACCTCCAGTTGCTCGTTCGTAAGGTTATCGGGGTTAGCCTTTCCGGACGCTGCGTTAACGTAACCCACAGACTCTAAATCTTCTAGATCATTCCGGATTCTGCTCAGCTCCAGTTTAAAATTGTCCAGCACCAGACGGTCACTGTTATTCTTAGTTTCGAGCTGCTCCTTGCGCTCCTTCAAGTTGGTTATTTTATTTTTTGTTTGGAAACTTATCAGAGCTTGTTGAGCATCCTCCAGATCCTTCTGGGAAAGTTCTCTGCCTCGTTCGAGCTGTATTAAGCCGCCCATCGCTTTTGACCTCGAATTGACTCTCAAGAAATTGGTGTAACCAGTCGATACGTATTTGGCAGACCAGTATGCTAGATCTCGATTTCCCGAGTTAGCAGTCAGGTCAATGAACAGAGAGTCACCCCTGAGCTTGGCTGTAATATTTGCACCTAATTTTTTCGATGCAGAATTGATAGACCTTGGATCATTCAGATCAACTTTGTAGTATTCTTGCAACTCTGGAGATAATTCTATGACGTGACTTAGCACAGGCGTTGTGCTTATACGGCCCACAAGTGTGGTCAAGATATCCAGGTCGCGTACATCATTTGACGCATCTGCATCCGATTCCACAAATTGCTGGGTGTCGACAACCAGCAATGCCGTGCTTCGGTAGTGTGCAGTCATCTTTCTGGTCTGCATGTAAGCTGTGAACGTGCAGGCAACAATTATCAGTAGAACGATTGCATAGTGGCTCTTAGCTGACCTCAGAATATCTTGAGGCGAATTTGTATTTCCTGTCTCCATTTTTCCTATTGCTCGAACATTTAACGAATGTGTTCGAGCTGAAAGTTTTCAGCTTGATTATCCCTGTTTCCTAATCGATTGATTTTGAAAGGGGCTATAGTGAGAAGTTGAAGTTTTTTTCTCGCTCTTCAGCCAGCATGGTTCTGAACAATTGCCTGACCGAAATATTTGTGGTTTGGAGAATGAGTAGGAGTTTCCTGAGCTAGAAGAACGACTCATCTATGACGATTGTCTCTCCGCCGATAAGTTTGGGGATTGCATTTTTTCCACCTTTGGTCAGGTTTTTGATTTTAAAATTTCTTATATCAGAGGGATTTTCCAATTCATATGATTTAAGAATAATTTTTCCTGCTAGTCTGGTGTATCCTCCTGCTATGGCGATTGCATCCAACAAGTCGACGGCTAGTCCGGGCGGTACTTCGTAGTAACCTGGATTTGCAACTTGCCCGAAAATTTTATACCTAATGGGAGCTTTTTCCGTTAGCATTAACCTTAGGTTTGGATTGACGAAATAGTCTTTGGCATAAAGCTCCTGAATTGCCAGTGAAGCTTCTTCAATGGTTTTCCCTTCTACTTCTACCCAGTTGATATACTCCAAGTTGACAGCTCCCTGATTATCCACAACGACATCCGACTCGAATTTGTATTTGTCATTCAATAACTCAAACCGAAGCTTATCGCCTGCTCTGAGCCGATATGTTTTTCGTGCTGGCTGTTTTGAAATTGTCCCTGTAGGTGTAACATTACCGTCATTATCGACTTTGAACTGTATGGAATCTTCCGGTCTTCCTTCGTATACCGGAGGTTCAGCCTTTGCACTAATGGCGCTGTAGACCAGTTGTATTACAAAGATAAAAATCAAAAGGTGTTGCTTCATTGATATAAATTTCAGATTAAAATAGCTAGAGACAGCTTTCTGGGCCAAATTTCAAAAATTACATGTAGCACTTACCTTGCCATTATTTAAAAAATTATATTAACAAAAATATTTTTCAGTGTAAGTAACACAAAAACAGTAATTAATAAAAGTGTGCGAAAAATTTAGGGAAAACCGAGAGATAGGAATTAAACGCACTGCAATGCAAAAGCATTAAAACGCATGATTCCAAGATATTGCAGCGCTCGATCTTCTTGATATTTTCTTGCTACGAAGATCTTCAAGCATAAAACTGGAGAAAGAGAAAATTACTGTGTCGTTTTCACTTACAAAATAACTGAGGTTGAGCTGCCCTCCTATATCATTTTGCTTCAATCCCAAAAAACTCCTTGGGTTGTCGTCTTCTCTGAGAATGTAATCAGCCAAAAATTTCGCTCTCCATCGTAAAGCAATGGATTGTGTAACTTCAAATGAGATGGTATCTTCACTTACAAAGATCCCTTCATCAGCAAAACTGGGGCGAACTTCTTTACTTAACCTTGTTTCAATGACCGTTTTTGGCCCAACCAAATATAGAAAAGCAAACCCGTATAATTGCACCATTTGAGTTGATTGATCCGGGGCGTGTCGAAACTGGTATCCACCGTTCAGTGTCAGAGTAACTCTTGCACTCGAGGTATAACTGAGTCCAATCGAATATGCATCGGAAAGTGTTTTTTGATTTCCTATTTGTATGGCAGTGACGCCCAGAGAACTTGATGCAAAAACCTTTGGACTGAATGCATACTCGTAATTCAATCGAAATGCATCCTCAGTAATAGACTGCAATTCATTGTTTCCAGTTTCCGAGCGTTTTTTCACGGAATGCAGGGCTTCGTAATTAATGAGTGACAAGGGGCTAATATCATAGATCCCTCTCAAATTTGTTGTGTTTAAAATCGTTTTTGTTCGTCCCGGAAGCTCACGTAATGGGGCTGCAGTGATCGTAGTACGACTATTCAGGGCAAGTGCATTGCGATGGAATTCGCGTCCGACTTGAAACGTGATTTGTTGCTCAACTTCATTTACTCCAGGCCCTGTTAAATTCAATAAATAGAGCGGTTGATATAATAAATTAGCCGTTGTTGAAGACCCTGCCCTTTCTCCATAATTAAATATCATATTCAAGCCTGAAATCTGGGTGATCGATTCACTTGCCTCTGTGGCTGTTTGATTACTGCTGTTTGTGTCGTAAGTAATACCTAAAGAACTACTTGGCTTCAGGGCATCAACGCCTTTGAATTGAAACCAGGTTGCACTCTTCAAGTCCATTTCCAGGGTGTCCAAATTCAACGGAAGCAAACTCTTGGAATAAGGTGTAAGGTATTCTGACATCCCGCCAAATCGATCACCCGAGAGCGGTTTTTCCAACTCGTAACTGCGCAAAAAACCTTGATCAATTTGTCCCCCTAGATTTGTAGGGAAATCAGATATTATTTTGTTCTGATGAAGAATTTGACCTGCTCCTGCGGTTGCAGGTGTGGCCATGAAAACTCTTCCAAGTAAATCTCTTTGCATTGTCACCATAGCGCCTCCACCACTACCCGCAGCACTAGCTAAATTTCTCGTATCGTTTTGAGCAACCATTAAATGAAGTCCATAATGAAACTCAAGAAACAGTAAACAACATGCTGAAAGCAGTGATTTGAAAAAACGTATTTGCATTACAAAATTCTTACGATGACTCGAATTGAATCATTAAGTTTGGGATCACGAATACTCTAAGGAATCATTTTTTTGCTTATTTCGACTGCGAGATCATTCAAAAGCGGCATTATCGATCTTATCTCTGAACTGTCATTCATACCCTTTAATTTCAATATGATAAGTCGTGTCCCATTCCTAAGCTGGATGGGGTACTCTAAGGTCCAGTTCCATGGAATCGAGACACCGCAGCTTGTTTGTTTCCCGAATATATGTGAGGAATCGTGCTTCCATTCTTGGAGGGTGTGCCATTCCGCATTTTCAAATATATTTAAAGACGCACTGCTCAGTTCAAGGTTTTTGAAAGCAACGGCACAGTATTCCCACGCATCCTTCAGATTCTTAGAGGTCTTTACTTGATCAGTGACCTTTATGAGCTTTGCAACATGTTTCTTGTTCCATTGGTGCCTGAGTCGGTCATGAGTAATTCTTTTGCGTAACTCTTGGATATCCACCACTTTTAAAAAATGATTACCAATCAGAAAAACACTTCCGATGATAAACACGATTGCTGCAGTTGCGCCACCTCTGGAAAACATGATGACAAGAGCGGCACCGCACAAAATAATACAAACAATATAGAGATAAAGCACTGTCCTTCTTGCGCTTAAACCTTTGGACATCATGACATGATGGAGATGTTTCCCATCCGGCATGGTCAAAGGTAAAAATTTAGACCACCGCCTGAGTGCTGCAGAAATCAGATCAAAAAACGGAAGAAAAAGTGCGATGACAGGAATCAAAAGGGCAGTTGCAGTTTCCGCCTTGTAACTGGAAACCAAACTCAGCGCTGCAATTCCGAATCCAATGAACATGCTTCCTGAATCGCCCATGAATATGGAGGCAGGGCTGAAATTGTATACCAGAAAACCGAGAATCGCGCCGGATAAACAGGCACTGATAAAAACACCCGTATCATTTCCAAAAGCCAAACTGACCCCAAACAAGGTTAATGTGACGAAGAGCGAAACCCCAGCAGCCAGCCCATCCAGTCCATCAAAAATATTGATGGCATTCATACATACAAAAAACCACAAAAGCGTGGCTGGATAGGAGAAAAACCCCAATTCAATCGCTGATCCAAATGGATTAGAGAGGTTATCAATGCGTAAATTACCAGAATAGGCGACTGTTGCTGCGATGATCTGAAATAGGATTTTCCATCGAACACGAATATTCCATATGTCATCTGCTAGTCCCATTAGCATGGCAATACCACCTCCAATCACGATCACCCACACTTGATAGTGATTACTTGCTGAAAGCAGACTTTCTTTCTTAACGAAAAATAAAAAGAAAAAAACAGGCACCAAAAAACTGATGTAAATCGCCAAACCACCGCAACGTGGAATAACACCTGCATGGAATTTTCGATAGGCATCCGGTTGATCGACTATGCCCAATCGGGTGCCAGCCCACCTCATCAAGGGTGTCAGGAAAAGACAAATCGTAAGCGCTTCGATAAAGAGCATGGTTGAGCTGAATCTCATCCTAAAATCCTTTCTGCTGGCCGGTTTTCATATGTTATGGGTTGTATGTTCACTGGGGAAATCGTGCAGATGGTCTTGAGCATAGGTCGACTAAACGAAAGTAATGATTTTCTTCATGCCGGGCATACCTTATGCAGCACTTCAAGATATTGATCTGCTAGCTGTTCACGGCAAAAATGGGATTCGAGATAAACTCTTCCCTGTTCGCCCATGGATGCCCTTAGTATTGGATCGTTATTGAGTTGAATCAGAAGATCGCAAAGTTCCAAATGATTTTCGGGAGTAAATGAGAGCCCACACTGAGCGGCTTCCACAATGGCAGCTGCTTCCCCTTGGACACCTATGACAACTGGAACCTCTGATGCCATTGCTTCAAACAATTTAGAGGGGATTACTGTTTTGAATAAGTCCGATTTGATAAGGTGGATCAGGCAAACATCTGTTTCCTCGAGATAATCCGAGATATTCTCTTTTTTGACCAAGCCTGCGAATTGAATCCTTCTAATATTGAGATCACTTACTTTTTTTAAAAGGTTCTCGTAGTCAGCCCCATCCCCAACAAGGTGAAACACTATATCTGATTCATCTATCGAATCCAGATATTGGGCCGCTCTGATGACAATTTCCAAGCCAGCAGCCATCCCCAAAGTCCCGATAAAAGAGCAAATAAATTTGGAGTCCCCCTTTTTAGCAACCTTTGTTGGCAAAAACCGTTTCAAGTCTGCTCCGTTCGTAATGATCGAAATCTTTTCAGGAGGCACTCCTTTTTCCACCAGAACCTTTTTATAGCCGTTGCCTACAGTCACAATATGCGTCGCGCTCCGATAGAGCCATTTTTCCAGGATGAACATCCACTTCAAAACTCTCTGATTGCTGATGGCATTCACTGCAATGATGGAATCAGGCCAAACGTCTCTGACCTCAAGTATGAAAGGTATATTTTTGAGTTTCGCTAATATGCCTCCTGCGCATCCACAAAAAAATTGAGGAGAGGTTGCAATCATGAGATCTGGCTTCGAAGAGAATAAACCCGCTACCACCGATGAGAATAAATAAGAGACATAGTTTAATGACCGACGACCTTTTCCTTTGTTGGCTGCGAGGTATGTCCAGACTCGCAACACGTGGACTCCCCCTAAAACTGATCGACTGTATATTGAGTTTTTGAAATTTGGATAAACTTTCCCATGTGGGACGTTAGGGGCGCAGGTAATCACTTTGATATCGTGACCTGCGTTTGCCCATCGGCGAGTATGTTCAAAGGTCCTGGTAGCAGGAGCATTTCCCTCCGGGGGAAAGTAATGCGATAAGAAAAGAATCTTCATCCCCTCGTAAATCTAAGCGAGTAATGAATCCTCAAATTCGTTCCGATCTGAGTCAGCGTCAGCACCTTGTTCGGTAACTTCGTATTGAATTCAGGACAATAAAAAGAGTCTTCAAGCTTGGCACTTGATTCTCGATCCCATTCGATGATGCAATGAACGTTGGCGTTGCGGATGACGAGTTGCCGAACCGTCATATCCAGACATTTGCAATCGGGATGGAAGTGAATTCTGGAAACCGCATTGACCGATTTTTCAGCTTGAATCAAATCCTGTATGCAAAGAAGGTTTCCAGCATGAAAATTTACTAGCCTGCGATGCACTGCTCTTTCAGGAATTCTGCGATACCCGCTGTGAGTTGCTTCAAGCTGAAATCCATTTTCTTTCTCTGCGAATTTGACGTCTTCTGGTTGAAACCTTTTCCCAACCCTGAAAGTGCCCCAAAAATCACATTGATCCTCTTCGTTGACCTGAACCGTATTGTGAGCTTTTGTTGACCGGCAATGAAAACGCATCAAACCAGGTTCGTAATCGAAGTTTCCTGTATCTACGACCATCCTATGGTAACCCCAAGTGCTGTCTCTTATACACATCTCCGAGCCCACGAGACAAGAGGCAATCTCG